>Ga0182745_1001516_pt1 | contig 22201 bp, 19 predicted proteins | sample eDN3rd30CKraftBY_FD_128523 | JGI IMG/M metagenome (GOLD analysis project Ga0182745, IMG submission 128523) | Enriched backyard soil microbial communities from Emeryville, California, USA - eDNA 3rd pass 30_C Kraft BY (version 2) (version 2) | ecosystem: Environmental > Terrestrial > Soil >...
CACGTCGGGGAACTCCTCGGCTCCTCTGCCAGGAGGAGACCGTCTCGGTTGGTTTCACCGAGGAGCTTCCCTCTTTTCCGCTCGTCCCGCCTCGACTTCTACACACTTATAGGGACACGACCCCCGTGAAGCTCGGTGCTGTCAGCGTGGGTGCGTACGCGTCGGAGCGGTTGAACATGGGCGCCGACGCGGCGCTTGGCGAGTTCGCTCCCGGCGGGCAGTGGGGGGAAGCCGATCCGGCCGTCCCTCTTTCCGCGTGGCAGGCGAAAATCAGCTTCGAGGAGCACTACTTCCGGACCGTGGATGTGCTTGCCAAGGGGACGCGCGCCACGCTCGTTCTTTCCTCTGAGTTCTCGAACACCATCAGCCTGTCACGGAAGGCAAACCAGTGGCTCGAAGAGGACATCCTTGCGGAGTTGAAGCCCGGCGTGCCTGTGGTCGTGGTCGGGCATGAGGACTTCGGCAAGGTTGGTGTGCGCTACGAGGTGGAGACGGCCATCAAGCCGAAGCGGAAGGGGTGGGTCCACAGCTTCGATTTGAAGCCTGAATAAGCCCGCCCCCAAAGAAGCGCGGCGGGCCAGGGGGCGAAAGAGCCCGGCACGCCGGGGAGCGCACCGGGCCCGGGTGTCACTTCGGGGCGTGGCTTACTCGCTCCTGAGACTGGCGTCGGGCCGCGGCGCCGCGAGGACGGGCCGCACACACTGATTCCGCCACTGGAAGAGCTTGCCGCACGGCGGGCGCATGTTGCCGACGACGACGTAACAGGCGCCATCGATCGCCGTCTCCCCCAATTCAGGATTGCACGGCGTACGCTTCTGCGCAGCGTCGGGCTTGGCGGGCACCGTGGAGCTGTCGAGGTGGAGCACGTACCCCCCGTTCGGAGTCACGATGTCTGCGAGTCCCGCCGCTTGAATTGCGTCCCGAACGGAGCCGGCGCGCTGGGAGACAGGCGGGACAGGATGGCGCTTATTCCGTACTTCCGACACCTGCCAGAAAACGACTGCTACCACTGCGGCTGCGCATGCTGTGAGCCCACCAAGCACGATCGCCCGACGTGCGCGCGTGGGTCGCGCTGGCAGCGGGGGGGATGGCGCGACCGCGAGCACGGGTTCAACGTCTTCGCCAAGAACGCACGTCGTCGCGAGCTCCCCGTCAGGGAACAACACGAGCAGCGCTCTGGTGCCGTCCTCTTCCGTCACTGCGTCGAGCACTACACCAACGTCACCTGGTTCTGCGACGACGCTCCCAGTGTCGATGATCTGGGCCGTCGCCCGGACGCGGGAGGGGGTGTTGCCATCGGTGTTGCTGCTGTTCTGGTCCGTCACTGGAGTCACCAAAGCGAAGGGGCTCCACATGGCCGGGTTCACACCGGACCACGCGAGCCCCTTCGGCACGGGTTTCCAGGCCCATGCCAACGTGCCTCCACCGCTCCCGGAGGAACGGCGCTCGACACGCGCGAAATGTCTAGCACGGCACACGTAGCCGGGCCAACGCTCCCCGTGTGGTGAACCCACCCTCGCGAGGGTGGCACCCGTGAACGCTCGACAGGGGGCGAAGGTTGGAGGCCCACGCGCGGTCTGTCGCTTCACGGAGAAGATGCGTCCCGAGCGCCGTTGGTGTCAACCGCTCAGCAGGTAGGGCGCGGAGCGTCGGACTGGCGCGGTGGGGTGCTGGCAGGCATCGGCAGTAATGGTCGAGGGGCTTGAGCCGGGAGAAGGAGCAGCCAAGGGACCAAGGCTCGCCTCTCGCGGCATCCCACTCCAGGAGTATGGCCCAGCTGTGCGCCTGTCTTTAGCGTCGCGAGCTATGCGCACTTTCCTGTCCCCTATTGTCCTGGCGCTTCTCTTTGCTGCTCTCCCACGCTCTGCCCATGCTGTGACCGAAGAGGACCGCGCGGCGTGCCGAACTGCGAACCCGGGCCCCGCTGCGGTAATCGTTCACGCGTACATGGCGTGCCTCGGTGATCGCGAGCGCGTTGCCGCAGAAGCTGCGGCGAAGGAAGCGGAACTACGTCGCTTGGAAGTGGAAGCGCGGGAGGCTGAGCGCCGCAGAGAAGAAGCCGCCCGCGCCCGCCAGGTCGACGAGCGCCACGCCCAGGAGCGGGCCGCGCACGCAGCCGCACTGGCCCAGCAGAGCGCTGGGGTCGAAGCGATGGAACGCGCAGAAGCAGAGGCTGCAGCCGCGCTCAAGAAGAAGTGCGGCAAGGACTACCAGCGCGTACGACCCGGGATGAAGTGGTCCCGAGCTCAGACCTGTGCCGGTCCGTTCGAGCTGGTTGCCGAGGACGAGACGGGAGCCGTCTACGAGGCGCCAGGCGGCGCCGTCCGCGTGGAGCGTGGACGGGTGGTTCGCTGGATCGCCCGGCGGTAACGCCCTCAGCGCTGGACAGCGTCTTCGATGTCGAGGCCGTCGATTGGCAGCAGTGGCTCAGCAGGCTACCGGAGCTCTCGGCGTAACGGGGGCTCAAAGGGGAGCATAGGCGGAGTGATCTGCTGAACCGGAGGCAGAGGAATGAGCCGGCCGGCGAGGCCACTAGTGATGGGCACACACGCGGTCCCGCCATCGGCGTCTGCCGTGAGGTATGAGTGCACAGCTAGCGTGACGCTGGGCGTGTCGTCAGACCGAACCCGCACGCCTCCGTCATCGCCAGGCACGGTGAATGGTTCGCGCGGCCTTGGCTCTCCGTACGTGTACGCGGGGCCGGTGCAGTCGAATGTCACGAAGGCGTGCCCCGCATTGAAAAGCTGCGCGGTCGGTTGCGCAGTCTCTGGGTCCACGCCCCATACGCGACCGGCGCCGTCGACGTGGCGTGGATACTCGCGGTCGCTCACGAATCGACCCGCGCGGTCCACAAACACGAGGCGTTCGCCAGAGCCCCCACCGGGAGGCCCAGCGGGTCCTGTTGGTCCGGCTGGTCCTCGCGGACCCTCTGGGCCTGTTGGTCCGGCTGGTCCTCGTGCGCCGTCCGATCCGTCGCTTCCGGAAGATGAGGTACAAGCACTCGACGCGAGCAGCGCGATCAGGGCAAAGCGGATCATGCTTCCCTCCCGGACCTCGGACGCAAGACAGCCCCGCGAGGAAGGAGAGAATCCTCCGCGCGGGGCTGCACTTGGCGAACTCTTGGCGGGCTTGGACTAGACGGAACCATACCCTACTGGACTCGCCTAGACACCTAACCCCTTGAAACTACTACAGCACCCAGTGTCCCCGACGGGATTCGAACCCGTGTTACCGGCTTGAAAGGCCAGCGTCCTGGGCCTCTAGACGACGGGGACGACACTTCAACGGCATGAGTCGCGGGGGGCTCGAACCCCCGACCCTCGGCTTAAAAGGCCGGTGCTCTACCAGCTGAGCTAGCGACTCGCACTATTCTTTTTTGAATTTCTGCACCGACCGCCCCGGAAGCCCTCCGGGGCAGGCGCTTCCTACCAGTAGTCGGCGGCGCTTTCCACTGGCGAGCGCATGGGCCGATCCTGACAGCGCCTCGTCCGCCATCCGGTGAACGTCCCCGCGCCGCCCGTCCCTGCATGTCACGCCCTGGCGGTATACAGGAGGCATGTCCCAGGACGTACACCCCGACGAACCCGAGGCCGAGGACGACGCCGAGCGCGCGCCGTTCCGCCGCTACCTCACCCGGGCGGGCGCCGAGCGCCTGCACCGAGAGCTCGTCCACCTCCTCAACGAGGAACGCCCCAAGGTCACGGCCGAGGTCTCCGCCGCCGCCGCGCAGGGCGACCGCTCCGAGAACGCCGAGTACATCTACGGCAAGAAGCGCCTGCGCGAAATCGACCGCCGCCTCCGTTTCCTCCAGAAGCGCCTGGACACCGCCACCATCGTCACCCCCTCCGAGCAGAGAGACCGCTCCCGCGTCTACTTCGGCGCGACGGTGTGCCTGGAGGACGAGGACGGCGCCCGGAGCACCTATCAGCTCGTCGGTTCGGATGAGATCGACGCGTCTGGAGGACGTATCAGCGTGGAGTCTCCCATGGGCCGGGCGCTCCTTCGCAAGGCCGTCGGGGACGCGGTCGAGGTGCGGCGGCCGCGGGGAGAAATCGAACTCACGGTGGTGGACATCCGCTACGAATGAGGAGGGGAGCGCCATGCCTCGGATACAGCCCGTCAACCCCCGCTACCGCCGCATCTACCATGCGCTGAGCGGCCCGGACCTGGCCGTCTCCGAGAACTCCGGGCTGTCGCTGGAGGACCTCGGACTGGCCAACGCCGAGGCCTCGCGCGAGGACCTCGTGTTTGGCACCTACAGCCCCGAGGGCCTGGAGCGGGCCCTTCGCGCCTACGGCTTGTTTCAACGGGTCGAGGAGCGGGTGGGGCCCCTGGAGCTGCGCGTCCGCTGCACCGACCCGTTCCGTCCGCGGATCACCTTCTGGAGCCGCCGCTACTACGCCCCCGTGGCGGACCTGGAGCTGCGGCGGACGACTGGAGCGGAGGTGGGGCTCGGCGATGCGCTCGCGGCCACGCCGCTGCTGTATCTGGACTCGCTGCTGCTCCAGAACCCCGGGCGGGCCTTCGACTGGCACCGGCCACCGCTTCCGGGGCAGAACCACCCGGGGCTCAAGCTCGCGAGGCACATCCTGGACGTGCTCCTGCTCATGGCCCGACGCATCGGCGCCGAGGCGCTGGCGCTCACGCCGTCCACCTTCGCCTCCGCGTGCGTCTACGACCGCCGCTTCCTCTTCGTGGACGGCGCCGCGCAGGGCCGCTTCCTCGCGCTCCGCCAGGCCGGGCAACACCTCCCGCGCTGGCTCCATGCCTGGGCGGTGGAGCTGCGGTGCATGCGCGATGAGCAGGGACAGACGGCCGCCTTCAAGCCCTCGCCCATGCTCAGTCCACAGACGGCACGGCTGGGGCAGTACTTCGACGCGACCGCGTGGGATGACGCGCTCCAACTGGAAGCGCGGCGGCAGCTCACGCTCGACGTGGAGGCGCTCCAGGGGGGCTTCCCCTGGAAGCGGATGCCCCCGGGGCCGCCGCCCGGGCGGGTGGCGGAACTGCTCGGGTATGATCCGCTCGCGCCGGTCGTGGCGCACTGAACGCACGCGGGCTCGTGCTACAGGGATGATCCATGGCCGTGCGCATGGGCCGTGGGGTATCGGACACCGGCATGTCCCCGCGACAAGCAGGCTGCTTCCCCTGGAGCGGGTGCCTATAGTGGTCAGGAGAAGCGCCGTCGCACGGTCCCTCGCGGTCGCAGCCGAACCTTCAGGTCGCGCAACCCACGATGCGTAAGAACTTCATTCTCGATACCAACGTCCTGCTTCACGATCCCCGCAGCATCTACGGATTCAAAGACAACAACGTCATCATCCCCATCTACGTCATCGAGGAGATCGACCAGTTCAAGCGCGACCTCTCCGAGCTGGGGCGTAACGCGCGGCTGGTGGCGCGGTACCTGGACTCCTTCCGCGCGGAGGGCTCGCTGAAGGAGGGCGTCCCCCTGCCGCACGGTGGCATGCTCCGCGTGAGCTTCACCGAGCGTGCGCTTCCGTCGTCCATGGCGGACAGCAACCTGATGGACAACCGCATCCTCGGGGTCGCGCTCGACCTGATGGAGACGGAGCCGGAGACGCAGGCCGTCTTCATCACCAAGGACACCAACCTCCGCATCCGCGCGGACGCGCTCGGCCTCATCGCCGAGGACTACGACACCGAGCGCGTGGAGATTACCGAGCTGTACACCGGCTTCGCGGAGCGGCTCGTCCCCAAGGACCTGGTGGACCAGATGTACCGCCAGGGCGCGGAGGTGGAGCTGCCGGACGCGGAGTCCCTCTTCGCCAACCAGGTGGTGCTGCTCAAGGACGAGACGAACCCGTCCCACACCGCCATGGGCCGCTTCAACGCCACCAAGGGCCGGCTCATGCCCCTGGTGCGGCATATCAAGGACGGCACCTGGGGTATCCGGCCGCGCAACATGGAGCAGGCCTTCTGCCTGGACCTGCTGCTCAACGATGACATCAAGCTGGTGACCATCGTCGGCAAGGCGGGGACGGGCAAGACGCTGCTCGCCATCGCCGCGGGCCTGCAGAAGGTGACGGAGGAGGGGCTCTACCAGAAGCTGCTCGTCAGCCGGCCCATCTTCCCGCTGGGACGGGACATCGGCTATCTGCCCGGCAGCGTCGAGGAGAAGCTCAACCCCTGGATGCAGCCCATCTTCGACAACGTGGAGTTCCTGATGAACCTCAGCCGCGCGGACAAGAAGGCCGGGCGCGGCTATCACGAGCTGCTGGACCTGGGGCTCATGGAGATCGAGCCGCTCACGTACATCCGCGGCCGCAGCCTCCCCAACCAGTTCATCATCGTGGACGAGGCACAGAACCTCACCCCCCACGAGGTGAAGACCATCATCACCCGCGTGGGCGACAACACGAAGATCATCCTCACGGGAGACCCATTCCAGATCGACAACCCGTATGTGGACGCGACCAACAACGGTCTGGTCCACGTGGTCAACCGCTTCAAGAGCGAGAAGATCGCGGCGCACATCACCATGTCCAAGGGTGAGCGCAGCGCCCTGGCCGAGCTTGCCGCCAACCTGTTGTAGCGCTGGTACGTGACATGACGAAGGAAGACGCTGGAAGCCCCTCCGCCGCGGAGGGGGAGAAGAAGCCCCTCATCGAGTACCCCTCGGTCTACACCTTCAAGGTGATGGGCGCGCAGGACGCCGGCTTCGTGGAGCACGTGCGCGACCTGTTCAAGCAGCACATGGGGGCGGAGCTCCCTCCGGACGCCATCCAGGAGCAGCCCAGCAGCAAGGGCAAGTACGTGTCGCTGAGCGTGTCGGTGTACCTGCTGTCCGAGGAGCAACGCCGCGGCATCTACGACGCCCTCCACAAGGACGCGCGCGTCGTCTACTACCTGTGACGGCCTCGCCCGCCGGGCCTGGTTGCATTCGGGCCCGGCCATGGCTGGAAGTCTCCGGATGGGGCGGGTATATCAGGAGGCCATGAGCCCCCCCGAGCCCTTCCCGCTGTATCACCCCGCGGACGTCCGGCGCGCCTTCAGCTCGGATGATGCAACGCGGCGCTTCGCCAAGGTGGCTCAGCTGGAGCCCGGCTCGCGCGTGCTGGTGCTCGGCTCCGGCCCCGACGCGGGCGCGGCCCTGTTGCTGGCCCGGGAGATGGGCTGCTCGGTGGTGGTCGCCGACACGGACGACGCCGTCCTCAACCCGGTGCGAGAGCGCGTGCGGGCACAGGGACTGGCGGAGCAGGTCGAAGTCCAGCGGGTGGCGCTCGATGCGCTGGGGCTCCCTGACGGCGCGTTCGACGGCATCCTCATCCAGGGCCGCGTGCTCTACCCCCTGAAGGCCACGCTGGCGAAGATGCGGGGCCTGCTGGCGAAGCGTGGCCGGCTGGGCTTCACGTTCCCCGCGCGAGTGGGGCGCTTCGCGCCGAAGGCCACGCTGGACTTCTGGGAGCGCCGCGTGTCGGGCCCCTTGCTGCTGCCGCGCGAGCTGTTGCAGGTGGTGGAGGGCGCCGGCTATGAGCCCGAGTCCGTGGAGACGCTCCACGACGCGGAGCTGGACGCGCACTACCGGGACATCGAGGCGTTCCTGGCCTCCATTCCCGGCACGCAGCCGGCCGCGCTGCGCGAGGAAGTGGCGCTGCACCGCGAGAGCAACGGCAAGGCCAGCGTCAGCTACGCCTTCCTGGTGGGCCGCCGCAAGGAGCCGGGGGAGAAGCCGCCGGCGTCCAGGGATCGCGGATAGCCGCGGCGGGCCTCAGTTCAGCGCGCCGGTGAAGTCGACCAGCTCGACGGACTCGGGCGCCACGGACAGGGTGACCTGCTCGCGGTAGCCCGCCGCGTCGCCGCCCACCTGGAAGGGCATGGCGTGGGCGAAGCGGATGGTCACCTCGCGGGCGTGGAAGTCCATGATGCCGTCCGGGAACCAGCGGCCGTTCCACAGCTTGGGCAGGTGGGTGAGCACCTGCGTGGGCGTCACCTGGCCCAGGCGCAGCTGCATGAAGCCCTGGCGCAGTCCCGCGAAGGGGAACATGCGGAAGCCGTAGCCGTAGAAGGGCATGGTGCCCGCGGCCGCCATCATCAGCCGGCCGCGGAACAGCGTGGCGCCCGGCGCGAGCGGCTCGCCCACCGCGCTGCCATCCGGCCCCAGGCGGTAGGCCTCGCTGGAGGGGCCGTTGACCACCTCGCACTCCACCCAGGTGGAGTGCGTGAGGTAGTGGGGCACCGTCTTGCAGGCCACCGCGGAGAAGTAGCCCCCACCGCCGCTCAGGACGCTCTTGAAGAAGCCCTTGCCCAGGTGCTCCTTCACCCAGATGTAGTCGTTGAGCACCTTGCCATCCACGCCCAGCCCGGCGAAGGGCGCGCGCTGCCCATCCACCATCAGCAGATCCATGGGGCGGTAGCCGGGCACCTCACCCGTGCGGGCGCGTAGCACGTCATTGAGAATGCCATCGCCCCGCGTGCCGGAGGCGTTGACGTAGGCGGCCAGGCCGTTGCCCGTTCCCAGCTTGAGGACGCCGAAGCGGGGGGCCGTCTGGCCGGTGAAGCGGCCGCGCGGGCCGACCTGATGGAGGACCTCGTTCACGAAGCCCATGAAGGTGCCATCTCCGCCGCCCGTGAAGACCATGGGGTAGCCGCGCTCCAGCACCGTCTGGATGATGCGCCGGGCGTCCAGCGGTGAGCGGGAGAGGAACAGGTCCTGCTCTGGCACCACATGCGACAGGGACTTCACCACCCGGGCGTCGACCTTCCGGGCGTTGGCGTTCAGCAGGACCGCGACCTTGGGCTCGGCGGCTACGTCCGATGTGGGCGCATGGCGGAGATCGGGAGAGCGGAGGGGCTGGACCAGCATGCGTGCGGCTCCAAATGTTGGCGCCGGTGGGGGACCGGGCGGCGACCCGGTGGGGCAGTGCACAATCCTCGCCAACCTCTGACGCGAAGCGTCAGCGGGCGAGCAAGCTCGGAGTTTCAGGGGGTTGAATCGTTCCCTGCCGTTCAATGGCCCGTCGGGTTGCTACCGCGGGGTGACGGAGGTGTAGAGCGCGTTACGCACCCGTGGCGTCCGGGTGGCGCGGCTGTGACGCAGTGCGTGTGCTTCCTGCGCACTGCGCTACGCAGCGCCGAGCACCACCTTCAGATGTGCGGCCCGGTCGCCCATCCCGTTTGACAGCCTGGGGTGGGTGGTTACGTTGGGCGTACATCAGAAGCTTTCAAAAAAACGCAGTCTTTTCCGGAGGATACGAACCGTGGGCAAGATTATCGGGATCGACCTGGGCACCACGAACAGCGTGGTGGCGATCATGGAGGGTCGCGAGCCCAAGGTGATCGTCAACGAGGAAGGCAGCCGCATCACGCCCTCGGTGGTTGCGTTCACGAAGGACGGGGAGCGCCTGGTCGGCCAGGTGGCGAAGCGCCAGTCCATCACCAACCCCGAGCGCACCATCTACTCCGCCAAGCGCTTCATGGGCCGCCGGCACGACGAGGTGCCCGAGGAGGCCACGCTGGTGCCCTACAAGGTCGCCCGGGGCCCCAACGGGGACGCGCGCGTGGACATCGACGGCAAGCAGTACAGCGCGCCGGAGATCAGCGCGCAGGTGCTGCTGAAGCTGAAGCGCGCGGCCGAGAACTACCTGGGCGAGAAGGTGACGGAGGCGGTCATCACCGTCCCGGCCTACTTCAACGACGCCCAGCGTCAGGCCACCAAGGACGCGGGTGAGATCGCGGGCCTCACCGTGCGGCGCATCGTGAACGAGCCGACCGCCGCGGCGCTCGCGTACGGCCTGGACAAGAAGAAGGACGAGAAGATCGCCGTCTACGACTTCGGCGGTGGCACGTTCGACGTGTCCATCCTCGAGGTGGGCGAGAACGTGGTCGACGTGCTCGCGACCAACGGTGACACGCACCTGGGCGGCGACAACATCGACCAGCGGATCATGGACTGGCTGATCTCCGAGTTCAAGAAGGACACTGGGCTCGACGTCAGCAAGGACAAGATGGTCCTCCAGCGCCTGAAGGAGGCGGCGGAGAAGGCGAAGATCGAGCTGTCCAGCGCGATGGAGACGGACATCAATCTTCCGTTCCTCACGGCGGACGCGTCGGGTCCGAAGCACCTCAACGTCAAGCTGTCGCGCGCCAAGTTCGAGGCGATGATCGACGACCTCGTCGAGCGCTCGCTGGAGCCCTGCCGCAAGTGCCTGAAGGACGCGGGCGTGGAGCCCAAGGACCTCAATGAGATCGTCCTCGTGGGCGGCACCACGCGCATCCCGAAGGTGCAGGAGGCCGTGAAGCGCCTGTTCGGCAAGGAGCCGAACCGCTCGGTGAACCCGGACGAGGTCGTGGCCGTGGGCGCCGCGGTGCAGGCCGGCGTGCTCTCCGGCGAGGTGAAGGACATCCTCCTGCTGGACGTGACGCCGCTGAGCCTGGGCGTGGAGACGCTGGGCGGGGTGATGACGAAGCTCATCGAGCGCAACACCACCATCCCCACGCGCAAGTCGGAGACCTTCTCCACGGCCGCGGACGGCCAGACGCAGGTGGAGATCCACGTGCTCCAGGGCGAGCGCGAGATGGCCGGTGACAACCGCAGTCTCGGCCGGTTCCACCTGACGGGCATCCCGTCGGCGCCGCGCGGCGTGCCGCAGGTCGAGGTGACGTTCGACATCGACGCGAACGGCATCCTCAACGTCAGCGCCAAGGACAAGGCCACGGGCAAGGAGCAGAAGGTCACCATCACCCACTCGTCCGGCCTCGCGAAGGACGAGGTGGAGAAGATGGTCGCCGACGCCCGCTCCAACGAGACGGCCGACAAGGCCCGCCGCGAGCTGGTGGAGGTGAAGAACCAGGCGGAGAGCCAGGCGTATGCGGCGGAGAAGCTGCTGAAGGAGAACAAGGACAAGCTGTCCGCGGACACGGCGAAGGCGCTCGAGGACGCGGTGGCGGAGCTCAACAAGGTCCGCGAGGGCCAGGATCAGGCCGCCATCAAGACGGCGCTCGATACGCTCCAGGCCGCCAGCTACAAGGCCGCCGAGGAGATGTACCGCGCCACGGGCGGCGCGCCGGGCGCCGAGGGTGCGCCGGGCGCCGGTCCTTCCGCGGCGCCGGGCTCGCAAGCCAGCCCGAAGAAGGACGACGTGGTCGACGCCGAGTTCCGGCAGTCGTAGCGCCGGAGCGGTGAGCCGCTGAAGTGACGCAGAGGGCCGGTTCCCCACACGAGGGGGCCGGCCCTCTTGTCTTGCGGGGCCTGGGGCGAGGCGCTCCGCCCGCGAGGACGGCCGTACGAGGAGCGGGACCTCACGGCGCGGCAAGCGGTTGATGGGACTGGGCGTGGCGTTGGTGGTGGCGGTGCAAGGGCCGGCGTGGCCTTCCTCTCGTGAAAGGGCACCCCATGTCCCGCATCCCGTCGTCGCTGTCCTCGCTTCCATCCGGCACCAATCCCACTGAAGGCGCGACGCCGCCTCCGCGGCATCCTCCGGTCACCCACACGGCGCAGTGCCGGCCGGCATCCACCTCCGGCGCATCGACGGTGGAGCCCTACCGGGGGCCCGCCCTGGCGCGAGAGCCGGAGCCACGGGTGCCCGGGCCTCGCTCCGGGCCCCGGGCAGGGGCCGACAATCACTTCGATTTCGGCGTGGGAGGCGCGTTTCCTCCCAGGCCCACGGGCAACCTGATGGAGCAACTGCGGCAGGGGGCGCTGACGGTGGCCCAGTCCGAAGCCGCCGCGCTCAGCCAGGTGATGGGGGACAGCACCGCCATCGATGCGTATGCGCGCGCCCACCTGGACCACTTGAAGCCCAGTCCGCCGTTTCAGGGCGCACCCACGTCCCTGACGGACTACACCAGCGCCCTTCCGGGCGTCGCGCCGGAGCAGGCCTACGCGTACTTCGTCCGCCATCCGGCGGCGGTGTTCGAGGCCGCCGGCATCCGCATCCGGCCGGCGACCGCGTCGCTGGTGGACGGGGCGAAGCTGTTCCTGGAGGAGAAGGGGCTTCCTCCGGTGTGGGCGCCCATCACTGTACGCCTGGAGCCCGGAGCGAACACGCTGCACATCACCACGCTGGATGGGCACCCGCTGCGCGGGACGAACCGCTTCGTCTTCGAGGGGGACGGCCAGGGGGGCACCCAGGTGCGTCAGTACTCGGCCTTCCAGGGCAGCTCGCCGGCGACAACCGTGGGCATGAAGCTGATGGACCCCATCGAGCGGCAACACGAGATCTGGCGCGAGGTCCACGCGCACCTGCATGACGTCCTGAGGCCTCGCTGACGTGGGCTCGGGACTCCGAACTGCTGGCGTCGTTTCCTGGGGTCACCCCTGACCGCTGTGAGAAGGCCACGCAGCTCGTCCTTCCGGATGGGCGGGTGGTGGAGGGCTGGAGGCCCTCGTCCGGGCGCTGGGCCAGCGGCCGCTGGGGAGGTGGCTCGCGGGCCGCCAGTATCCGGACGGCGCGTGTGGGGTCCCCTTCAAATACGGGGAGGGCGGCGGCTAGCATGTCCTCTCCCCGCAACCTCGGGTCTGTCCGTGCACGTTCAACCGTCCTCATACGTCCAGGCCACCCGGGCCTTTCGTCAGTTCTTCAGTGAGCTCCGGGAGGCCTATCTGGAGCGGGAGACGCTCTTCACGCAGCTCGAGCTGGCGCTGCTCGGGCGGGAGCACGTGCTGGTGGTGGGGCCGCCAGGAACCGCGAAGAGCGCCATCGCCAGCGCCGTCCTGGGGCGCATCATCGACGAGCGCACGGGGCTGCCCTCGCTCTTCTCCAAGCAGCTCGCCGAGTCCACCGTCCAGACAGACCTCATCGGCCCGGTGGACTTCAAGGTGCTCACGGAGACGGGGCGCACCGAGTACCTCACCGACGAGGGGATGCTCGGCTCGGAGCACGCCTTCCTGGACGAGGTGTTCGACGGCCGGGACATGCTGCTGCGCTCCATCCTCAACGTGCTGTACGAGCGTGAGCTGAAGCACGGCCGGCGGGTGACGACGGGGCGCACCGAGTGCGCGGTGATGACGAGCAACCGGTACCTCTCCGAGGTGCTCGCGCGCTCGCCGGAGCTGCTCCTGGCCTTCGCGGACCGGCTGAGCTTCATCTGCTTCGTGCCCAAGTCCTTCGCGCGCCGGGAGAGCCGGGCGGCCATGCTCCACCGCTATGCACACGGCGCCCGGCCGGACCTGCGCGCGCAGCTGTCACTTCAGCAGATGGACCTGCTCCAGGACGCGGTGACGAGGGTGGTGGTGCCCAGCCACGTCATGGAGGGGGTGGAGCTGCTGACGGAGGCGCTGGAGCGTGCGCTGGCGGTGCAGGTGTCGAAGCTGCCGGACTACGTGCCGACGAAGTACTTCTCCCAGCGCTCCGTGGTGAAGGCGCTCTGGGCGCTGAAGGCCGCCGTGGTGCGGGACCAGATCTACCGGCGACCCGACCGGGCGCTGGAGGCCACGGTCGATGACCTCGACTCGCTGCGCTGGTTCTTCCTCCTCGGCGGGCCGACGGCGGGGGAGACGGAGGCGCTGCTCAAGTCCGTGGTCGACCCCCGGGAGCGGGCGCAGCTCGAGATCGTCCGGCTGGAGCAGCGGGCCTTCGACGAGTCACTCGTCAAGGTGCGGCAGGAGCTGGCCGGTGGTGTGGAGCGGGAAGCCCAGGCGCTGGCATCCTCGGATGAGGCGGCCGCGGCCGAGTCCCTGACTCGCAACTGGCAGCCCTCGCTCGTCACGTCCACCGCGCGTTCCCTGCTGACCAAGCTGGTGCCGGGCCCCCGGCACGCGCAGAACCGGGCGCCGCTGCTGGCGGCCGCGCGTGCGCTGGTGGCGGCGCAGGAGCAGCGCCTGGCGCGAGGCATGGCCGGGCATGGGGAAGGGCGGGGTGGTGTCGCGCTGCTGTCCTCCTTCGGAGACGTGCTGGCGCTGTGTCAGGGCGTCCCGGAGCTTCGGCCGGCCTTCGCGCACCTGTGTGAGGCGACGGCGCGGTTCCTCGAAGGGGCGCAGGAGATGATTGCCCTCTCCGCGGAGAGCGTGGACTTCGAGGACGGGCTCAAGCTGGAGGGGCTGGTCGGGCTGGCGGACAACCTGGAGGAGGAGCTCTCCCAGATGGTGGAGCTGGCGGGCGTGCTGGCGGAAGGGGCCCCCGCCGCGCTGGAGCACCTGCGCGCGGCGGAGGTGGGCATCCGCTCACGCGTGGTGGGCGCGATTCGACGGCGCGCGGTGTTCGCGTTCCAGGGGAACCTGGCGCGAGGCCGCCGCGAGCCGCTGGAGGCGCTGTCGGCGGACTCGCGGCGGCTGTCGCAGCTGGAGAGCTCCCTGGCCGTGCTGGACCCGTCCCAGCAGGGGCTCAAGCAGGAGCTGTTGTTGCCCCTGGGCATCGCGTACGCCCGAGAGGTGTTGTCCTCCGCGCCCTTCGAGCGCATCGAGCAGTACGGGCGCGTGGCGCAGTCGGTGGCGGAGAACCTCCGGCGCGAGGGTGTTCCCGTGGAGGCGGTCTTCGCCGAGTGCCGCGAGGTCATCGAGTCCCGGCTGCGAGAGCACGCCCGGCGCCTCATGCGAGACGTGGCCAGCCCTCCTCCGGCCTCCATGTCGGTGCTCAATGGCGATGCCTACGTCTTCTACCGGGGCGAGTTCGCCGAGAACGCGCTCGACGGTGAGCTGGCCGCGCTCCTGGGGTTGGACGGGCAGCTCGCCTCGGGCCTGGGGGACGCGGCGCCGGGCTTTCTCTCGGAGGCCGTGCGCGTGGCGGTGGCCCAGGCGGAGCTGGCCTTCGTGCAGACGCGCGTGAAGTACCTGCGGAGCTGGCTGACGCAGCTCCTCACGTCCCTGCCGCCGCCCGAGTCGCTGACCGAGCGCGTCGAGGCCGAGCGCGTCGTGGACCGGCTGGTGCGCAGCCGCTTCCCGATGCTGGCGCTGAAGGAGGGCGAGCTGGTGCGGCTCCGGGGCGTCCTCTCCCTGCTGGGCAGCATGCCGGGAGACCTGGGGGATGGGGCCCGGCGGTTGGAGCAGCAGCTCCGGGGCATCGACGACGACTTCGGGCGCTTCAGCCGGCTGGTGCTGGAGCGGCGGTCGGAGTCATGAGCGGGGCCCCGGGCGTGTGGCGCACTGAGCCGGACTGGAGGCGCTGAACGTGCTGGCGCGGCGGCTCGCGGACTTGCGGACGCGCGTGGACGCGCTCCAACACCCCGCCCCCGCTCGCGGAGGGTGGTGGTCGTTGCTGCTTGGGCGCAGGGTGCGCGGCCCGGAGGACCTCGCGCTGCCGACGCTCACCGCGTTGGACCGCGACCTGGACCGGGTGGGCGTGCACACGTCGGCGGACGCGCAGCTCCTCAAGGCCCTGGGCCTTCGCAAGGGGCGGGCCGGAGCGCTGGCGCAGGGGCTCCTGGAGCGGGCGCATCAGTCCCTCGAGGAGGTGGAGGCGTGTGTGCTGCGCGTCGAGCGCGCGTGGCGGGCGGGAGCGCTGCCTCCCGGTGCGCGCGCGGTGCTGGAGAAGGCCTTCATCCAACTGGCGCGGGTGGTGAAGGTGGCGGAGCTCTTCTCCCGGCCCTCCACGGCTCCAGAGGCGCCGGATGACGCTGTGCTCGACATCTTCGCGCGCCCGGAGGCGCACCGCGAACGTCAGGCCCCCTCCAGCGCCCGGATGGCCGTCGCGGAGTTCTTCGCGGGCAGGGCCCGGGCCAATGCCTCGGACGTCATGCAGAAGCGCAGGGACCTGGACCTGGCGCACGAGCTGTTGCTCCGCCTGGGCGCGGACCATGACCGCGAGCGGGGCATGGCGTTGCGGCGCGAGGTGGTCGAGTCCCGGGAGCGGGTGCGCGCCGTCCCCGCGGTGCGCTCGCTGGATGAGCTGCTCCGGCACGTGCGCCACACGGCCCGGCGTGAGCCCGAGGTGGCCTACCGCTCGCTGAAGGGGCTCTACGAGCGGTCGCTGGAGGCCGGAGATACGGCCATGGCGAGCGCGGCCCGCGCGGCGCTGACGCCGCTGTTGCCCGCGCCCGCGCGGCTGTCGGCGCTGGTGGAGCGCGCAGAGCTCGACACACTGTCGTACGGGTTGGGCGAGCTGTCCCCGACGCATGAGGCCTCTCCCGGGGAGCCGGGGCCCGACGAGCTGCTGACCGACCTGGCCTTCTCCCTGAAGCCCGAGCACCTCGCCACGTTCGAGCTCGCCGCGGGGTGTGCCCGCTACTTCGACGTGGAGGACGCGCTGGCGGAGGAAGTCGTCCTGGCGGACACGCGCGCGGCCCGGCCCGTGGCCCGGCGTGTGCCGTATCCGACGCAGACGATGACCTACGAGACGACGGGGAGCCTCGACGAGCTCCACAACTTCGTCTTGACGGACCCGCGCATGTTGCTGCGTGACCTGGCCGCCAGCCACCAGCTGGTGCGCGCCTACCTGGACGACGAGCCGCCCCCGCGCCCCCGGAAGGTCAAGCGCACCGCGGTCCGCGTGTACGTCTGTGACGCGTCGGGCTCGATGCACGGCGCTCGCGCCCGGTTCCGGGACGCCATCGTCATCGCGGAGCTCAACAACCTGCGCGTCAAGGCCCGCCGGGGGGAGCACTTCGACCCGCTGTACTTCAGCTTCTTCAACGACGTGCCCACGGAGCTGGCGCGGGTGGACTCGGCGCTGGAGGCCACCCGGCAGCTCGAGAAGCTGTTCCGCGACTCGCCCGCGGAGGGCCAGACGGACATCACGCTGGCGCTGATGTCCGCCTTCGACTCCATCCGGGCGGCGCAGGGCAGGGACCCCTACCTCGCGCGGGCCACCGTGGTGCTCATCACCGACGGCGAGGACCGCGTGGACCTGGACCTCATCCGCCGCACCCGCGCCCCCATGGATGCGCTGGACATCGCGCTGAGCTTCATCTCGCTGGGGGAGGAGAATCCCGACCTCCGCGTGCTCGTTCGCGAGCAGCGCGCCGCGGGAGGCCGCGCCTTCTACCACCACCTGTCCGACGAGGAGATTCTGTGGGCGCGCACCGAGTTCGACACGCCCTGGCGCACGCTGCTGCCACGTGACGTGCCGGTGTCGGGTGACGTGCTCGAGCAGCTCGCGCCCCACCTGGAGGCGCTGGAGGCCGTGGCGGCGGGGAAGGCCGCTCCCGAGCCCGTGGCCGTGGAGGCGTCGTTCGACGCGCTCTTCCCGGAGCAGCCCGAGCGCCCCCCGGGCGCGGAGGTGCCCGGCGCGGACGTCGTGTACCGGGTGTCGGACATCCTTGGAGCGCTCGTGGAGGCCGCGTCGCTGGCCCCCGCGGACCGGCGCGCGGCGGAGAGCCTGCTGCTGCTCCAGCACCTGCTGGGCGTGTACGGAATGACCCCGGCGCGCTACCTGGCGGCCCTGTCATGCGGAGAGCAGGCCACGCAGGCGGCTCTTCAGCGCGTGCGGCTGCTGTGCCGGCCCTTCGGGTAGGCTTCGGGCCACGCCATGTTCTTCGGCCTGTTCGGGAAACGGAAGAAGCAGCCGTCGCGTCCAGCGGACCCGCTGGCCGCGTTCGATCAGCTCATCGAGGACCTGGACCGGCAGGCCGCGGAGGTTCGCAAGTCCGCGGCGACGCTGCTGGCGCTCAAGGCGGACCTCTCGCGCGCCGAGGAGCGCTACACACGCCGGCTGGCGGAGCTGACCGAGCGCCGGGCCACCGCGAAGGAGCGGCAAGACGCACACGCCGTGCGCGTGCTGGAGAAGGACCTGGCCCAAGCGGAAGAGTGGCTCGCCACCACGCGGGACTCGCTGGAGCGGGCGGAGGCCGACGGGCGCCTGCTGCTGGAGGCCGCGGGGGAGTTGGGGGACCGGGTGGCGGAGCTGCGCCGCGAGCGCGAGAGCGCCTCCGCCCGGCTCACCGTGGGGGGCCTCGTCTCCGAGGCCCTGCGCGAGCGCGTGGCGCGCTTCGAGCAGGCCCTGGTGGTGGACGCCGCCCGGGACGAGGTCGAGCGCGCGCACGCCCTGGCGGACATCTACCGCGAGGACCGCAGGGCGCAGGGCGACTGAGCGCGCCTCAGGTGCGGCGCGCCGTCTGGTGCAGCTCCAGGACGATGTTGCCGCCCTTGAAGAGGCGCACGGCGCCCGACGTCTGGCTCACCACCAGCGCGATGCAGCCCGTGGTGGACGTCATGCCCGCGGCGGCCGCGTGCCGGGCACCCAGGCCGAGTGGAATCTTCACCGCCTCGTCCGCCGCGGAGAGGTAGCGGCCGGCGGCCAGCACCACGCCGTCCTCGCGGATGACGAAGGCCCCGTCGAGGACGGAGAAGTTCTTGATGGCCTCGCGAATCTTCGGGTCGAGCACGTTCCGTTCCGCCTCGGAGAGGCCCTGGAACGGGTTGATGGTCATCTGCCGGCTCTTCTCCAGCACGGTGGTGTGGGCGCCGATGGTGATGATGGTGCCGATGGGGTGGCCCTCGAAGCCCTCCTGGCCAATCTGCAGCGCGAGCTGGATGAGGGCGTCCACCACCTGCGAGTTGAACTCGTCGCCCAGCTTCACGCCTTCGATGGCGAGCCGGTCATCGAGCGAGCCGCCGATGCGCATCTGCATCAGCGTGTCCGGCGCGCGGCCCACCTTGCCCGTCATGCACAGGACGAGGTCGCCCTCCTTGAACGCGCCCTGGGAGAGCGCGGACACGAGCGCCACCTTCACCCGCTCGGTGCGCGAGTAGTCGTAGGCGGGGATGACGAGCGCGCGGACCTTCTTCGCGAGGTGCTCCTCCGCCAGCTTGGGCATCGTGACGGCGTACACGAGCTTCTTCCGGGCGGGCCGGCCGCGAAACTCCTCGGGTGGAATGGGCGTGTCGCAGATATAAAGGAAGTGATCGACTTCGTTCTTGCCGGCCAGCGAGAGGGCCGAACGAAGGAACTCTCGATCGAACTTCGTGTTCTCGGACAAACGCCCCTCCCTTCACCCTCGGTAAGAACCGAGGTCAGCTTGACACTGAAGCCCACATGAATAAAGCTTTCGGGCCCTTTTTTTAGGGGTGCAGGGCCCCAAACCCTCGCTGGACTGGAGCGAAGGCTGTGAACCAGAAAGATCTCAAGCGTTACAAGAAGATGCTCGAGGACAGCAAGACGAGCCTGCTCGAGAGCGCCAAGAGGACCCTGGTGGAGGAGTCCAGTTTCGACACGGACGACCTCCCCGATGAGATCGACCTGGCGTCTTCCGAGTATGCGCAATCGATGGTCTTCCGCCTGAGGGACCGTGAGAAGTTCCTGTTGCAGAAGATTGAAAAGGCGCTCGTCCGAATCGAGGACGGCACTTTCGGTATCTGCGAGCGGTGTGAGGAGGATATCTCGCCCAAGCGGCTGGATGCTCGTCCGGTGACGACGCTTTGCATCCGGTGCAAGGAGGAGCAGGAGAAGAAGGAGAAGTCCTACGGCTGAGTGCCGTGCCTCGAGGGGCCGCGCGGGGGACTCCCCCGTGCGGCCCTTCGCATTTTCAGGCTGCTGGCGCCTGGATTTCCACGCGCAGGAGCTGGCGGCCGATGAGAAAGTGGTCGCCGTTGTCCACGAAGGTGGGGCCCGACAGGCGGATGAAGGTGCCGTTGGAGGAGCCCACGTCGCGGACCTGGAGGCGGTCCTGGCGCACGTGAAGCACCGCGTGGCGGCCGGAGACGAAGCCATCCGTGGGGAAGGTGAGGTCGCCCTGCTCGCGGCCCAGGAGGTTGTCGCCCTCGCGCAGCGGGAAGGCGCCGCCGCGCAGGCCCCCCTCCAGGAGCTGGACGAGCCGCAAACGGTAGCCGGGATCGGGCGAACCCCAGACCTGCGCCCCGCCCGGGCCGGTGGCCGCGGCGGGAATGGGCTCCAGGACGAGGCGCTGCCGTCCCAGGCGCAGCTCGCCGCCCGGGGGCAGCTCGCGCTCCTGGCGCAGGCGGATGAAGACGCCGTTGGCGCCGCCCACGTCCTCCGCCGCCAGCCGGGCGCCGGAGAAGAAGAAGCGCACCTGCAGCGGCATGATGAAGGGGTCGTCCGTGAGCGCGATGTCCCCCTGCTGGCCGCAGGTGAGGGTGTCGCGCTGCATGCGGACGATGGACTCGGGGCCGCCGTCGGCCCGGACCACGCGGATGGAGACCTGCGGGCGCGAGGAGACGCTGGCGACGGCCATGACCATCGTTCCGGAGCGCAGCGGCGAGCCGCACGCCCGGCAGACGGAAGCGTCCCGGGGGTTTTCGGTGTCACAGCGGGGGCAGTATTCCATCGCGTCCATGGCGGCTAATGGCGGGCTAGGGGTTGTACCAGGGCCAGGGCCGGGTTGCTCGCCTTGCGTTGCGCGCGGCTTGCTCCCCACCCGAGCGACGTGGTGAAGTCCGTGTCCCACCCCTTTGGGGAACGTTTCCTTGCACTGCCCCTCCTGCGGCGCCGACGCCCAAGAATCCTCCCGTTTCTGTCCCGCCTGCGGCGCGACGCTCGTGCGTGCGCCCGACGCGGACGAGTACGTCGGCAAGACGATTGCCTACAAGTACCGGGTCGAGGCCCTCATTGGCGAGGGCGGCATGGGCAAGGTCTACCGTGCCCGGCAGCTCTCCCTGGACAAGGTCGTGGTGCTGAAGGTGCTGCGGCATACGCTCCTGTCGGACGAGCGTACCGTGGCGCGCTTCCAGCGTGAGGCCAAGGCCGCCAGCCGCCTCAACCACCCCAACTCCATCAGCGTGCTCGACTTCGGCCAGGCCGAGGACGGGGCCCTGTTCATCGCCATGGAGTACGTGGCGGGGCAGGACCTGCACCAGATTCTCAGCCGCGAGTGGCCCCTGAGCGAGGCGCGCGTGGTGCGCATCGTCAGCCAGGTGCTGAGCGCGCTGTCGGACGCGCACGGCGCGGGCGTCATCCACCGCGACCTCAAGCCCGAGAACATCATGGTGGAGCCGCGGCGCAACGAGCCCGACTTCGTCAAGGTGCTCGACTTCGGCATCGCGAAGATCACCGACTCCACCGATGACGGGCCGGCGCTCACCCGCGCGGGGTTCGTGTGCGGCACCCCCGAGTACATGTCGCCCGAGCAGGCGCGGGGCTCGCAGCTGGATCACCGCTCCGACCTTTACGCGGTGGGCGTCATCCTCTACCAGCTGATGACGGGCCTGCTGCCCTTCGAGTCCGACTCCGCGGTGGGCTTCGCCACCAAGCACCTGACCGAGGAGCCGCCGCCCCCCACGCGCCGCCGGCCGGACGCGCGCATCTCCCCGGCCATGGAGCGGCTCATCCTCCGGGCGCTGTCGAAGAACCCGGCGGACCGTCCCGCCAGCGCCGAGGCCTTCAAGGCCGAGCTGCAGGCCGTGGACAAGGAGCGCCGCCGGATGGACGCGGCGCCGCGCCGTCCGGCCAACTCATCGGCGGTGCTGGCGCCGCTGCCTCGCAAGTCCACGGCCGGCCCGCTGCAGGGCGACGGCCGGGATTCCACGCTGCCAGGGTGGGGCAGCGAGGTGACGGTGGAGGCCACGGTGCGCGCCCTGCCCGGCGTGCTCGAGCCCCTTCCGGCGAACGCCAATGCCATCGACGCCACCCGTGAGCGGACCGACTCGCTGGTCCATACCCAGCCCGGCGCCGGCAACAGCGGCGGGGTGGCCTTCTTCTTCAAGTCACTGACCATCCTCCTGGTGGTCGCGGCGCTCGGCTTCTTCGCCTACTACTTCTTCATGGGCGCGGGCAGCGGCGGGCCCCAGGACCTACCGTACGCCCTGCCGACGAATGCCCCGGTGCCCGCGGGCGCCAACCACACCGCCGTGGGCGCGAGCCCGGACGTGCCGCTCTATGACCGGGCCATCGTCGCGGGGGCGCGCAACGTCGAGCGTGCGCTGGAGCTGGCGCGGGAGGGTGACAAGGCCCTGCAGCGCGCGGACGTGGGACTGGCGGCCACCAAGTACCGGGAGGCCTTCAGCCGCAGCGGAGACCCGGAGCTCGCGCTGAAGCTGGGCGAGGTCTACTGGCACCGGCAGAACCCCGACAAGGAAGAGGCGCGTGGCTGGTGGAACCGCCACCTGCGCGAGCAGCCCTCGTCCAAGGCCCGGGCGCTCATCGAGCAGCGGCTGGGGGGCACCGTGGCCCGGCCCGGCTCGCCGTAGCGGCGCCTCCCGGCGGGGAAGGGGGGCCCAGGCGCCGGGGAGCCGGTGCTCCCTCAGGCCAGCGCTTCCACCTGGAGCACGTGCTGCCCCAGCCGGACGCGGTCTCCCGGCCGCAGCGGGCGCTCCACGCCGCTGGCGAGGCGCACGTAGGTGCCCAGGCCTCCGGACAGGTCGCGCAGCAGCGCGCCCGTGGGCGTGGGGGACAGCTCGCAGTGGCGCCCAGCG
>Ga0182745_1001517_pt1 | contig 22195 bp, 15 predicted proteins | sample eDN3rd30CKraftBY_FD_128523 | JGI IMG/M metagenome (GOLD analysis project Ga0182745, IMG submission 128523) | Enriched backyard soil microbial communities from Emeryville, California, USA - eDNA 3rd pass 30_C Kraft BY (version 2) (version 2) | ecosystem: Environmental > Terrestrial > Soil >...
CAGGAATAATTGGCCCGAAACAAATGTAGGAGCGAGCTTGCTCGCGATGCGCCGCGCGGGCGGCGCTGGATCTACGCATCACCGTAAAAACCAAGGCAGGCACCTTGCCGCCCTGACACAAACGGGTATGGAACACCTCAGAAAAGCTTGACCGCCAACAGAGAATCTAAATCTACAGCGCCTGTCTTGAGGACGCGCCGACGCCTTGACGGTCGCTCTCAGGAGCTCTCGCGCACCATCAGCTCAAAGCCCAGATCCTGCTGCGCGTTCGTCACCCGCTTGCCATCCAGCAACGCCAGCAGCGCTTGCGCTGCGCCCCGCCCCACCGCAGCCCGTGGTGTGCGAATCGAGGTCAGCCGCGGCACCATATGCGCCGATGCCGGCAAATCGTTGAAACCGACCATCGCCACCTGACGTGGCACCTCCACCCCTTGACGCAAGGCCTGCAGCACCGCGCCTTGGGCCAGGTCGTCGTTACAGAAGAAAATGCCGTCGACATCCGGCGCCTGCTGCATCAGCTGGCTGAACAGCGCGCTGCCCAGGGCAATCGACGATGGCTCCGGGGCCAACACCTCCAGCTCGGCGGCCTGCAAACCGGCCTCTGCCAATGCCTGACGGAATCCCTCGGCACGCTGCATCACCCTCGGGTCCAGCTGCGCGGCAATGAATGCAAGGCGCTTGCGCCCGCGTTCGATCAGGTGCCGTGCAGCAGCACGTCCGGCCTGATGCTGCGAGAAACCGACCGACAAAGCCCCTGGCTCGCCATTGAGCTCCATCATGTGCACACACGGCACGCCGCTGGCAGCCAGCATCTGCCGCGCAGCATCGCTACGCTCGAAACCGGTCAACAAAATGCCGCAGGGCTGATAGGCCAGATAATTGCGGATCAAGTTCTCTTCTTCGGCAAGGTCGTAGTGATAGTTGCCGATCAGCACCTCGAGCCCGCGCGGGCGCATGACCTCGTGAATGGCCTCCAGGGTGTCGATGAACAGTTGGTTGGACAACGACGGGATCAACACCACCACCGACTGGCTGCGCGCCGAGGCCAGCGCCCGGGCCGCCGGGTTGGCCACATAGCCGAGGCTAGCCGCCGCCGCGATGACCTTTTCCACCAGGTCAGGCGCAACCGTGCTGACCCCACGCAAGGCGCGCGAAGCGGTAATCGGGGAAACCCCGGAAAGCCTGGCAACTTCAGCCAGGGTGGGACGACCTGTAGTACGGGAGCCGGTGCGGGACATGAATGTTGTAATTTTACTACTTGCAAGGATAGGGAACGGCCACTAAGGTAGCGCTGTCTCAGGATGCAGGCAATGTAATCTTTGGTAGCAGCCACCACGCGCTTGCCACCAGGCGTCCATACTGCGTAAGGACAAGACCAATAACACCGGGGAGGTGTCTGTTCGTCAATGGCGAGACAGCGCTATCTCACCCGCAGGAGGTACTGATGAATTCTCCCCTGTCCGCCATTGTGGTGATGGGCGTGGCCGGTTGCGGCAAAAGCTGCATCGGCGCCGCCATCGCTGCCAAAAGCGGCGGCCGCCTGATCGAAGGCGACGCTTTCCACCCTGCCGAAAACATCCGCAAGATGAGTGCTGGCATCCCGCTGGATGACAGTGACCGTGCCGGCTGGCTGGTCCGCCTTGGTGAAGAGTTGCAAACCACCACCCAAGCCGGGGAACGCCCGATCCTGACCTGCTCGGCACTCAAGCGCCGCTACCGCGATACCCTGCGCGATGCCATGCCCGGGCTGGTGTTCGTGTTCCTCGAACTGTCGCCTGCCGAGGCTGAAAAACGCGTGCTGGCTCGCCCAGGACACTTCATGCCGGCCAGCCTCATCGACAGCCAGTTCGCTGCCCTGGAATCGCCACGTGGCGAGCCCCTGACACTTGCTCTGGACGCCACCCAACCGATCGAAGCACTGGCCGAAGCGGTGGACCGCTGGCTAAAGCGCTGCGGTGAGCCGGGCCTGGCGCAAACCGCCTGACCTCGGTGGTTTTTCCGTCTCACCCAAGACAGCGCTACCCCGACCCGTAAAGCGGGCAAAGACTCCAAAAAGCTACGCCCAAAACAACGATAAGACCGAGGCCTTCAAACCATGTTCGGACTGGCTACTGATACTTTCCTGCTGCTCGACGCGATGGTTACCATCGTCGGACTGATCCTGCTGATCACCCACTTCAAGGTTCACCCCTTCGTCGCCCTCACCCTCGCGGCCGGCTTCCTGGGCCTGACCTCCGGCATGCCGGTGGCCAAGGTCATGAAATCGTTCCAGGACGGTTTTGGCGGCGTACTCGGCTTCGTCGGTATCGTGCTCGCCCTGGGCACCATGCTCGGCAAGCTGATGGCCGACTCCGGGGGGGCCGACCAGATCGCGCAAACCCTCATCCGCGCCTTCGGCAAGAAGAACGTGCATTGGGCGATGATGTTCGCCGCCTTCCTGGTGGGCATCCCGCTGTTCTTCGAAATCGGCTTTGTGCTGCTGATTCCACTGGTATTCATCGTCGCCCGGCGCTCCGGCGTATCGCTGGTGAAGATCGGCATTCCGCTGCTGGCCGGCCTGTCGGTGGTGCACGGTCTGGTGCCACCACACCCGGGCCCCTTGCTGGCAATCGGCATTTTCCATGCTGACATTGGCAAGACCATCTTCTATGGTCTGCTCGTCGCACTACCCACCGCGATCATTGCCGGCCCTCTGTTCGGTAACTTCATCTCCCGCTACATCCCGGGCAACCCGTCCCAGGAACTGATGGACCAGATCGCCAAGGAGTCCGACCAGGGCAACCTGCCAAGCTTCAGCATCACCCTGATCACCGTGCTGCTACCAGTCGCGTTGATGCTGCTGAAAACGTTCGCCGACGTGGTGCTGCCTGCCGAGCACATCGTGCGCCAGTGGATGGACCTGATCGGCCACCCGATCACCGCCCTGCTCGCCGCCCTGCTGCTGGCCTTCTACACTTTCGGCTCGGCTCGCGGCTTCAATCGCCAGCAGATCATGAAGATGCTCGACCAGAGCCTGGCACCGACTGCCGCCATCGTGCTGATCGTCGGCGCTGGCGGTGGCTTCAAGCAAATGCTGGTGGACACCGGCGTAGGCAACGTGATCGGGCAGGTGGCTGTGCAGGCAGAAATTTCGCCGATCATGCTGGCATGGCTGGTGGCGGCGGTGATTCGCATCGCGACCGGCTCCGCCACGGTCGCCACCATCACCGGCGCGGGTATCGTGGCGCCGGTGATCGACCTGGTGCCGGGGGTGAACCGTGAGCTGTTGGTACTGGCCACCGGTGCCGGCTCGCTGATCCTGTCCCATGTGAATGACGCCGGCTTCTGGCTGGTGAAACAGTACTTCAACATGACCGTGGCAGAAACCTTCAAGACCTGGAGCATGATGGAGACGATCCTGTCCATCGTCGGCATCATTTTCATCATGTTGCTGTCGCTGGTGGTGTGACCGTTGATCGGGGTAATGGCACCTTCACGTTTCGGGTAAGGCCAAAGGGAAGTATGAGCCCTACCCGTATAGCAAAGGAGCCTGCCATGCCCCGCTCAATCATCCTGTCGATTGCCCTGCTCGCCTCGCCGCTGGCTTTTGCTGTCGGCACAGGCCCGACCTACCCCGACGATCCGCACAATACAGCGCCACAGCCAGGCGTGGACAGCACCCTCAACCCGATCGAGAAGCCCTTGCCGCGGGATACCGACCCGCGCATACAGGGCAACGAACCACAAAGCCCGCCAGCCATGCAGAATGACAACCGCAATCTGCCGGGGATGGATGGCAGTGGGTCGGAAGGTACCGGCCGGCAAGGAGAAGGCAGCTCGGGCACAGGTAACCGTTGACGACCCTGCCTGTACTACCACTGACGCTTGTCGGGCCGGGTCAGACCCAGTTTTTCGATCCGGTAACGCAGCATATCCCGCGACAACCCCAGCATCCGCGCTGACTTGGTCACGTTCCAGTCGGTGCGGTCCAAGGTCTTGCAGACAAGGTCACGCTCCATGTCAGGCAGGCTTGTACCCGGTTCTGGTTCGTGCCGCGGCATTTCGAACATGGCCGCCATCGGCTGCTGCGCCAACGGCTCGTCAACCAAGGTCATGCACAGGTTCAACTGATGCGCCTGCACGACTTCGTTCGGCGCCAGCAACACGGTCTGCTCCAGCATGTTGCGCAATTCGCGCACATTGCCAGGCCAGCTATAACCGAGCATCAGGTTCTCAGCCTCGGCAGAAAAGCGCAGGTTTGGCTTGCCATAACGGCGGCTATGGTGGGCAAGGAAATGCCGCGCCAGTAGCAGTATGTCCTGGCCACGCGAATACAGGCGCGGCACCTTCAAGGCGATAATGCGAAGGCGGAAGAACAGGTCACGGCGGAACTTGCCCTGCTGCACCATTTGTTCCAGGTTACAGTTGGTGGCGCTGATCACCCGCAGATCGACCTTGCGCTCCTTCACAGCACCAATCCGGCGGATGCTGCGGTCTTCCAGCAACTTGAGCAGCTTGGCCTGCAGCACCAAGTCCATTTCGCCGATCTCGTCAAGGAACAAGGTGCCGCCATCGGCAGCCTCCACCAGTCCCACCCGGCGCTCCTTGGCATCGGTGAACGCGCCCTTCTCGTGGCCAAACAGTTCGGCCTCAAGCAGGTTGGCAGGGATCGAAGCGCAATTGAACTCGATGAACGGCCCTTTACTGCGCGAACCATCAAAATGCAGGGCGCGGGCCACCAGCTCCTTGCCGGTACCGGTCTCGCCTTCGATCAGCACCGGTGGCAGGTCGTCACTGGCCATGCGCCGCTCGGCATCGAGCACCTGGCGCAGGGTGTGCTTGAGGGTGAGCATCACCGGCGAGTCGCCGATCAATGCCTGCAACCCGGACTTCTGCGCCTCGCGCTCCTGGTAGAACGACAGCGTGCGTTCCATACGCTCGGTAGCCAGGGCCTTGTCCAGGGTCAGTTTGAGCTCGGCCAAAACCACCGGCTTGGTCAGGTAATGAAAGGCGCCCTCCTTCATCGCCTGCACGGCATCTTCTACATTGCCGTAGCCGGTCATCATGATCACTTTCAGGCCTGGCGCCTGGGCCACCAGGGTACGCAACAGGTCGTGCCCGCTCATGCCTGGCAACGAGTTGTCGGTCAGCACCGCGTCAGGCTGCGCCCGCTTGATCTGCTCCAGCGCCAGCTCTGCGCTGTGGCACACGATGACTTCGTAGCCCTTGAGGCTGAGGTAAGTGCGAATGTTGTCGGCAAGGATTTCATCATCCTCGACGACCAGGATGCTGTGCTCCATGTTCCCCTCCCGCTGCAATATTGAATGTAAGGCTGACGCGGGTTCCTTCCTCTTCGCGGCTGCTCAGGCTGACCGAGCCGCCAAAACGTTCCATGATGCGCTTGACCAGAGCCAGGCCTACGCCGAGGCCACCCTGTTTGGTCGTGAAGAACGGTTTGAACACCATCCGCTCCTGCTGTTGGCTCATGCCTTTGCCGGTGTCGGTCAGCACGAACTCGGCACGCAGGCCTTCTTGCACATTGACCTGGGCATTGAGCATCCCGCCAGCGGGCATGGCCTCCAGGGCGTTGGAGAACAGGCTGTTGAGAATCTGCGTGAGCTGCAGCGGCTGGCTGACCACCCACTGCACGTCAGGCCCTTCGAAATGGAAGCGCACGCCATTGCGTTCGATCTGCTGAGCGAAGGCCAGGTGGGTGTCCTCGATGGCCGCCACCAGGTCCACGGCCTCGGGTTCATCACTGGCCGGGCGCAACGACACCAGCAAGTCGCGCACCCAGCGCGACATGCGGTCGACCTGGCTGATGATGTCAGTGATGTTCTTCTGCGCAGCAGGGTTGGCGGTCTCCTGGGCAAGTTCGGCGCTGGAGAGGATATTGGCCAGCGGATTGCGCATGCTGTGAGCCACTGCCGACGACATTTCACCCAGCGCCACATAGGTTTCGCTCGCCACCAGCCGCTCTTGCTGCAGGCGCAGCATGTGCGCCGCCCGGCGCACGATCCAGAACAGCCCGAAGTAGATCAACGCCCCGCCCACCAAGGTAGAGGCCCAGATCAGCAAATAGCCGCGCTGGATGCGCCGGATCAGATCCTGCGGCTCCTTGTAGATTTCCACCATGGCCAGTACCTGCTCGCCCTGGCTGTCGAACAGCGGGATGTAATTCTCGATGAACAGGTAACGCGGTGCGCGCTGGAACTTCTGCTCTTCGCGATCCTCGGCGGCCTTGTGATAACTGGCCGACACCGCCTTGCGCGAGTGAAAAGCGCGCTCAAGATCACCATCATCTCCTATTCGCTTGCCGATCAGCTCGACGTTGGTGGACCAGACAATGGTGCGGTCGCGGGCGTAGACATTGGCCAGCAAGGTATCCGGCAGGTGTTTGACATGATCGAGGAACTCGACCCGGGTCGCTTCGGCCAACGCCGGGGTGAACTGCAGGTGCTGCAGATCCAACTGCGGGTCCAGCAACTCGCCCATAGTGGTGCCCGGCGGCAATTGCGAATGGCGCACTTCGGCCTGGGCCATTGCCTGAATGAACTGCGCGGTGAGCATGGCATCGCGCTGCACGCTGTCGCGCACCACGAAGCGCGTCGAGACGTAACCCAGCCCACCGGCCACCGTGGTGATGATTAACAGGCTGATCACCGAAAACCAGCGCAGCAGGTTGAATTCACGCAAGGGTACGGCCAGCCCGCTGGCGGTCGCATTGGCCTTTTCGGGCGCTTCGTTTTCCAGCATCTGCATCGCGTAGTTCCCGCGCAGGGCGTACGTTCAGAACTGCATCAAGGCCAATGGCAGTAGCCAATGGTTAGCAATCCACCCGGCAGTCGCAGCTGCCCTTTGTCGTGTGTCGCGCTTCACAAATTACGCTGCAAAAACTCAGCCAGCAGGACTATTACCTATTAAAACTGTTATTTATCAGTAAGTTGAAAGAACTTTCTAGATTAATTTTGAGGAGTCTTCCCCACATTTGGGTGATTTTGACCCAAAACGCTATTAGCTTTTATATCAAAATCTTACATCCCTTTATTAATGTGTCTTGGTGCTTTCAGGTCAGTCGGAAACTTAACGAAACCCTCGTGCCATGGCCCTCGCTGCTGCTGAGCCGAACCGTACCGCCGAAGCGTTCCATGATGCGCTTCACCAGCACCAGCCCCACCCCCAGCCCACCTGGTTTGGTCGTGAAGAATGGTCGGAAGGCCATTCGCTGCTGCTCGTCGTTCATGCCATTGCCATTGTCGGACAAGCGCAAGGTCAGGCTGCGCCGGTTGTGACGTACCACTTCGATACGCAACCGCCCGCCCTGCTCCATCGCTTCCAAGGCATTGGCGATCAGGCTACTGAATACCTGGCGCAGTAATACCGGGTGCCCCAACACCTGCACGGCCGGTAAGGGTTGCAGGTCCAGGCTTACTCCGCTGCGCGCCAGCGGCACAGCGTAGGTCTGCAGGGCCTCCTCCAGCGCCTGCGGCAAGTCCACCGCCAACGCCTCGTCGTTCAGCGGGCGCAGTGACTGCAGCATCTGGCGGATCCACTGCGACATGCGATCGACCTGGCTGATGATGTCGTTGACCTGGCTCTGCGCCGGGCCTTCGTCGAACGCCTGGGCCAGTTCGGCACTTGAGCGGATGCTGGCCAGCGGGTTGCGCAGGCTATGGGCCACTGCCGACGACACCTCACCCAGTGCCACGTAGGTTTCGCTGCTGATCAGCCGCTTTTGCTGCACCGCCAGCAGCCGCGCGGCGCGGTGCATGATGCCGTACAGGCCGACATAGACCAGAGCAGCGCCGACGGTGATGGCCAACCAGATCAGGATCAGGCCACGCTCGATGCGTACGATCAGGTCATGGGGTTCCTTGTAAATCTCGACCATCGCTGTGACCTGATCGCCATCGGCATCGAACAGCGGAATGTAGTTCTCGATGAATAGCTGCTTGGGCGGGGTGATGAACTTCTGCTCGGTGCGGGCCTGTTCGAAATTGTGGTAGCTGGCCGAAACCCGCATCTTGTACTCGAAAGCCCGATTCAAGTCTTCGTCGCCTTCAATCAGCTTGCCGATCAGTGCCGGGTTGGTGGACCAGATCACTGTATGGTCCAAAGCATAAATATTGGCCAGCAGAATATCGGGCAGGTGAGCGATATGGTCAAGGAACTCGCCACGGGCCATGCGCCGGGCTTCCGGGTCGACCTCGGGCAAGTTGTTGCGGTCGGTGCGCGGATCGAGCAGTTCGCCCATGGTCCGCACATTGGGGATCGACACATGGCGCACTTCGGCATCGGCGATGGAGGTGATGAACTGTGCGGTGAGTAGCGCATCACGCTCGACACTCTCGTCGATGATGAAGCGGCTGGAAATCAGCCCCAGCCCGGCCGCCACCGAGAGAATGATGGCTAGACTGACCCAGGCATACCAGCGCAGCAGGTTGAACGGCTTGCGCGGGACGGCCAACTCGCTACCGGCAGGCACGTCAATAGTGTCGGAACGAGGGGCGACGTCCATAACGGACACCTCAGTTGGGCACCTTTAGAAGGTTATAGCCCAGACTTGGGGAATCCATGGTATTAAATTGATGGCATCCGCCGAAGGGTATTGATCCCCTCCTCACTTCACCCTACCCGTTACAGCCGAAGGTGGCGCTGCCCCTGTGGAATACGGGAGCTGCAAGCCAGGTGTTACAAGGGCGAATCATCAGTCAACCCTTGCAACTTGCGATATTCGCGCAGCACCGTGGGCACATAGCGCCGGGTCTCGGCAAACGGCGGCACGGCACCGCGCCGCAATACAGCATCCGGGCCGGCGTTGTAGGCCGCCACAGCCAAGGTGATGTCATTGTCGAACAGGGTAAGCATTTGCTTGAGGTAGCGTGCCCCGCCTTGCACATTGTCTTCAGGGTCCAGCCGGTCTTGCACCCCCATCTCGCGGGCGGTATCCGGCATCAGTTGCATCAACCCAACTGCCCCCGCCCGCGAACGGGCTTTGGGGTTGTAGCCGGACTCGGCCTTGATCACCGCGTGCAGCAGCGCCGGCGGCACGTTGTGGATGCGCGCAGCCGTGGCGACGACCTCGGCGTAAGGGCGGCCAGTGATCATCTGCGCCTTGACCGGCCCACCCTGGGACAGCGGCTCGTTGATCACCTTCTCATAGTGGCGCCCTGGTCGATGGACATTGGTCAGCACGTAGCCACCCTTGGCATCGATTGAGATGTACACATCGGCCTGGGCAGCACCTGCCGCCAGCCAGATCAAACCGAGGATGAGTCCACGCATGCCGGTCGCCTCTTCGTCGTGGCCCCGATGTGGGGGAAATGCCCCGGAAAACCCGAGGACAGTCACCACGACGCAAGCACTGTGCCGCTTCCTGTGCCCCATGGCGCAAGGCCCCGGGGCAGACGTGCACGGCTGTTGCATGGTGCATGTCAACGCTTGTCCCCATAGCAGTGGAGGGCTTCACCATGCAGCGCAGAACCAACCCGCAACGTGGCTTCACTCTGCTTGAACTCCTGGTGGTACTGGTGGTACTCGGCCTGCTGGCCGGCATCGTCGCGCCCAAGTACTTCAGTCAGCTAGGCCGCTCCGAGGCCAAGGTTGCGCGGGCGCAGATTGAGGGGCTGAGCAAGGCCCTGGACCTGTACCGCCTGGAGGTCGGCCACTACCCCAACAGCGAACAAGGCTTGCAGGCACTGGTGGTCGCCCCCAGTGGCGAGGCTCGCTGGACCGGCCCGTACCTGCAGAAGGCCGTGCCGCAAGACCCGTGGGGCCGCCCGTATATCTACCGGCAACCCGGCGAGAACGGCGGTGAGTACGACCTGCTGTCGATGGGCAAGGACGGCCAGCCGGGTGGCGATGGGGAAAACGCCGAAATTACCAGCTGGCAGTAAGGAGAGCGGCCATGCGCTACAGCCTCAAGGCCCTGGGTAGGCAGGGCGTGGTGCAGTTGCAGATCGATGCCGAGGACGCGGACCAGGCCCGCCGCCAGGCCGAAGACCAAGGCCTGCGTGTGCTCAGCCTGCGCAGCAGCGGCGGCGCCTTGCGCGGCATGGCCTGGCGCCGTGAAGCGGCGTTCGACCTGGTGCTGTTCAGCCAGGAACTGTCAACCTTGCTCAATGCCGGCCTGCCGCTGATCGACGCACTGGAAAGCCTGGCGGAGAAGAGCCCGGCAGCGACAGCGCGCAAGGTGCTCGCCGAGCTGGTACGCCAGTTGTACGAGGGCCGCTCGCTGTCCCAGGCACTGGGCCAGCAACCGCGTGTATTCCCGCCGTTGTATGTGGCGCTGGTGCAGTCCAGTGAACGCACCGGCGCCCTGGGCGATGCCCTCACCCGCTATATCAGCTATCGCCAGCGCCTGGACCTGGTCCGACAGAAGCTGGTGGGTGCCTCGGTCTACCCGTTGCTGCTGTTGCTGGTGGGGGGTGGGGTGGTGCTGTTCCTGCTCGGCTATGTGGTGCCGCGTTTCAGCCAAGTGTTCGAGGGCATGGGCACCGAACTACCCTGGTTGTCACGGGTACTGATGCAGGTCGGCCTGTTTCTGCATGCCCAGCAAGCGCCCCTGGCGCTGGGCAGCGTCGGTGGGGTCGCGGCGCTTTGGCTGCTGCGTAGGCACCCGCGTGTACGGTACTGGGCCTCCTGCCAACTGCGGCGCCTGCCAGCACTGCACCAGCGCCTGATGATGTACGAGCTGGCGCGCTTCTATCGCTCGCTGGGCATCCTGCTGCAAGGCGGCATTCCCATCCTCACCGCCATGGGCATGGCCCGCGGCCTGCTCGGCAACGCAGCAGCGCAGGGCCTGGAGCAGGCCTGCCAGCGGGTGGGCGAAGGGCTGCCGCTCTCCGATGCACTGGCGGCCGGGCACCTGGTGACGCCGGTTTCACTGCGCCTGCTGAGGGCTGGCGAGCAGTCCGGCAACCTGGGCGAGATGCTGGAGCGCTGCGCCGATTTCCATGACCAGGAAATCGGCCGCTGGGTGGAATGGTTCGTCAAACTGTTCGAGCCGTTGCTGATGACCTTCATCGGCCTGCTGATCGGCCTGATCGTGATCCTCATGTACATGCCGATTTTCGAGCTGGCCTCAAGCATTCACTGAATGGCCAGGCCCAGGTTTTCGCGTAAAGGGATGCCTGCACAGGCAGTGCGCTTCGCCCAACCATGGCCGTCATCGATAATTGATCCCCACCTATCATTCAGCGTGATATTAACCTTCGCCCCGTTCGATTCGTACCTCACGCGCAACACACTCACACTCCGCCCACTACTAATACATTGGCGGAGTTCTCCATGGAACAATCACTCAAACCCTTGCGCTTCCCCCTCGCTGCCCTGGCAGTGGTGGTGATCAGCGCTTGCGGTCGAACCCCCGACGCCGTGCAGGCGCCCGCCGCGCCGAAGGTAAGCGTGGCCAAGGTGATCGAGCAACCGATCACCGAATGGGACGAGTTCACCGGCCGCCTCGAAGCCCCGGAAACCGTCGAAGTGCGCCCGCGGGTCTCCGGCCAGATCGACCGGGTGGCCTTCACTGAAGGCGCCCAGGTCAAAAAAGGCGACCTGCTGTTCCAGATCGACCCGCGCCCGTTCCAGGCAGAAGTACGCCGCCTCGAAGCCCAGTTGCAACAGGCCAAGGCCACCGCCATCCGCAGCGCCAATGAAGCCCGCCGCGGCGAGCGCCTGCGTGACAGTAACGCCATTTCCGCCGAACTGGCCGAATCGCGCAGCAGTGCTGCCGCCGAAGCCCGTGCCGGCGTCGATGCGATCCAGGCCCAGCTCGACCTGGCGCGCCTGAACCTCAGCTTTACCCGCGTCACTGCGCCCATCAGTGGCCGTGTCAGCCGCGCCGAGTTCACCGCCGGCAACATCGTCACCGCCGATGTCACCCCGCTGACCAGCGTGGTATCCACCGACAAAGTCTACGCCTACTTCGACGCCGACGAGCGCGTGTACCTCAAGTACACCCAGCTGGCCCGCGAAGGCCAGCGTGGCCAGAGCACCCCGGTATACCTGGGGCTGACCAACGAAAGCGGCAACCCGCACCTGGGCCACATGAACTTCGTCGACAATCAGGTCAATCCGCGCACTGGCACCATCCGGGGTCGCGCGGTATTCGACAACAGCGACGGCGAGTTCACACCAGGCTTGTATGCGCGTCTGAAACTGGTCGGCAGCGCCCAGTACGACGCCATGCTGATCAACGACGAAGCCGTGGGTACCGACCTTGGCAAGAAGTTCGTGCTGGTGATGGGCAAGGACAACAAAGCCACCTACCGCACCGTGGAACTGGGGCCGAAACTTGAAGGCTTGCGCATCGTCCGCAGCGGCCTGGACAAGGGCGAACGCATCGTGGTGAAGGGCCTGCAGCGCGTGCGCCCTGGTTCGCCGGTAACCCCGGAGGAAACACCGATGGCCAGCGAGCAAACCCTCGCCGCTCTTGCACGGCAGCGTCAGGCCCTGGAGGCCAGCAACCCGGCGCCGAAAATGGCGGGCAATAACGTGAAAGTCGCCGGCGCCCAGGCGCCACGCGGTTAAGGGACCCTACCGATGAACTTCTCGAAATTCTTCATTACCCGGCCGATCTTCGCCGCGGTGCTGTCGCTGGTGCTGCTGATTGCGGGTTCTATCTCGCTGTTCCAGCTGCCGATCAGCGAATACCCCGAAGTGGTTCCGCCCACCGTGGTGGTGCGCGCCAACTTCCCAGGCGCCAACCCCAAGGTCATCGGCGAAACCGTTGCCGCGCCGCTGGAGCAGGCCATTACCGGAGTGGAGAACATGCTGTACATGTCCTCCCAGTCCACTGCCGATGGCAAGCTGACGCTGACCATCACCTTCGCCCTGGGTACCGACCTGGACAACGCCCAGGTGCAGGTGCAGAACCGCGTCACCCGTACCCAGCCAAAGCTGCCCGAGGAAGTGACCCGTATCGGTATCACCGTCGACAAGGCCTCGCCTGACCTGACCATGGTCGTGCACCTGACCTCGCCGGACAACCGCTACGACATGCTCTATCTGTCCAACTACGCCATCCTCAACATCAAGGACGAGCTGGCGCGCCTGGGCGGCGTAGGTGACGTGCAGCTGTTCGGCATGGGCGACTACTCGCTGCGCGTATGGCTGGACCCGAACAAGACCGCTTCGCGCAACCTGACAGCCAGTGATGTGGTAGCCGCCATCCGCGAGCAGAACCGCCAGGTGGCCGCCGGCCAGCTGGGCGCACCGCCTGCCCCAGGCTCGACCAGCTTCCAGCTGTCGATCAATACCCAGGGCCGCCTGGTCAACGAGGAAGAGTTCGAAAACATCATCATCCGCGCCGGTGCCGATGGAGAAATCACCCGCCTGAAGGACATCGCCCGGGTCGAACTCGGCTCCAGCCAGTACGCCCTGCGCTCGCTGCTGAACAACCAGCCGGCGGTGGCCATCCCGATCTTCCAGCGCCCAGGCTCCAATGCCATCGAGATCTCCGACGAAGTGCGGGCGAAAATGGCCGAGCTGAAAAAGGACTTCCCGGAAGGGATGGACTACAGCATCGTCTATGACCCGACCATCTTCGTGCGCGGCTCCATCGAAGCGGTGGTGCACACCCTGTTCGAAGCCCTGGTGCTGGTGGTGCTGGTGGTGATCCTGTTCCTGCAGACCTGGCGCGCCTCGATCATCCCGCTGCTGGCTGTGCCGGTCTCGCTGATCGGTACCTTCGCGGTCATGCACCTGTTCGGCTTTTCACTCAACGCGCTGTCGTTGTTCGGGCTGGTGCTCGCCATCGGTATCGTGGTGGACGATGCCATCGTCGTGGTGGAGAACGTCGAACGTAACATCGGGCTGGGCCTGAAGCCGCTGGAAGCCACGCAGAAAGCCATGAGCGAAGTGACCGGGCCGATCATCGCCACCGCCCTGGTACTGTGCGCTGTGTTCGTACCTGCTGCGTTCATTTCCGGCCTGACCGGGCAGTTCTACAAGCAGTTTGCCCTGACCATCGCCATTTCGACCGTCATTTCGGCGTTCAACTCGCTGACCCTGTCGCCAGCCTTGGCTGCGGTGCTGCTCAAGGAGCACCACGCACCCAAGGACCGCTTCTCGCGGTTCCTCGACAAACTGCTGGGCAGCTGGCTGTTCTCCCCGTTCAACCGTTTCTTCGACCGTGCGTCCAACCGCTACGTCGGTGGCGTGCGCCGGGTCATCCGCTCCAGTGGCATCGCCCTGTTCGTGTATGCCGGCCTGATGGGCCTGACCTACCTGGGCTTCTCGTCCACCCCGACCGGTTTCGTGCCGGCCCAGGACAAGCAGTACCTGGTGGCCTTCGCCCAACTGCCGGACGCGGCCAGCCTCGACCGTACCGAAGCGGTGATCAAGCGCATGAGCGAAATCGCCCTCAAGCAGCCTGGCGTGGCCGACTCGGTGGCCTTCCCGGGCCTGTCTATCAATGGTTTCACCAACAGCCCGAACAGCGGCATCGTGTTCACCCCGCTCAAGCCATTCGATGAGCGCAAGGACCCGAGCCAGTCAGCGGCAGCCATCGCAGCCGCACTGAATGCCCAGTTCGCCGACATCCAGGACGCCTACATCGCGATCTTCCCGCCACCGCCGGTACAAGGCCTGGGCACGATTGGCGGCTTCCGTCTGCAAATCGAAGACCGTGGCAACCTGGGTTACGAGGCGCTGTATAAAGAAACCCAGAACATCATCGCCAAGAGCCACAACGTCCCAGAGCTGGCCGGCCTGTTCACCAGCTACCAGGTCAACGTGCCACAAGTCGATGCCGCCATCGACCGGGAAAAGGCCAAGACCCACGGGGTGGCGATCACCGACATCTTCGACACCCTGCAGGTCTACCTGGGCTCGTTGTACACCAACGACTTCAACCGCTTCGGCCGTACCTATCAGGTCAACGTCCAGGCGGAGCAGCAGTTCCGCCTTGATGCCGAGCAGATCGGCCAACTGAAGGTGCGCAACAACCTTGGCGAGATGATCCCGTTGGCGACCTTCCTCAAGGTCAGCGATACCTCGGGGCCGGACCGGGTCATGCACTACAACGGCTTCATCACTGCCGAGATCAACGGTGCCGCCGCACCGGGCTACAGCTCTGGTCAGGCGGAAGCTGCAATCGAGAAGCTGCTGAAAGAGGAATTGCCCAACGGCATGACCTTCGAGTGGACCGACCTGACCTACCAGCAGATCCTCTCGGGCAATACCGCGCTGCTGGTGTTCCCGCTGTGCGTGCTACTGGCGTTCCTGGTGCTGGCCGCCCAGTACGAAAGCTGGAGCCTGCCGCTGGCGGTGATCCTGATCGTGCCGATGACCCTGCTGTCGGCCATCACCGGTGTGATCGTATCGGGTGGCGACAACAACATCTTCACCCAGATCGGCCTGATCGTACTGGTGGGCCTGGCGTGCAAGAACGCGATCCTGATCGTCGAATTCGCCAAGGATGAACAGGCCAAGGGCCTCGACCCGCTGGCTGCGGTGCTGGAAGCCTGCCGCCTGCGTCTGCGGCCGATCCTGATGACCTCGATCGCCTTCATCATGGGCGTGGTGCCCCTGGTGTTCAGCTCCGGTGCAGGTTCGGAAATGCGCCATGCCATGGGTGTGGCGGTGTTCTCGGGGATGATCGGCGTCACCGTGTTCGGCCTGTTCCTGACCCCGGTGTTCTTCTTCCTGATCCGCCGTTTCGTCGAGCGTCGCCAGGCCCGCAAGGCTGAACACGCTCAAGTGCTGGAGAACCACGCATGAACCTGCTCAAACCCCTGACCCCAAGCCTGCTGGCACTGGCCCTGGCGGCCTGTGCGGTAGGCCCGGACTACCAGGCGCCAGCCACCGAACCTGCTCAACTGGGCAGCGATGTGCAGGCCAAGGCCTACGACCGTAGCCGCTTCGAGAGCCTGTGGTGGAAGCAGTTCGACGACCCGGTGCTGAACCAGCTGGTGCAGGCTTCGCTGGACGGCAACCGTGACTTGCGCGTTGCCTTCGCCCGCCTGAAATCGGCCCGCTCGATCCGCGAAGACGCCGAGAACGACCCGTTCCCGGTGATCACCAGCCGTGCCAGCAGCGATCTCGGCAAGGGCCAGATCCCCGGCCAGACCACGCAGCGGGTGAACAGTGAGCGCTACGACCTGGGCCTGGACATGGCCTGGGAACTTGACCTGTTCGGCCGCATCCAGCGCCAGATCGAAGCCAGCGAAGCCCAGGAAGCGGCGGCCGCCGCCGACCTGCAACAGCTGCAGGTCAGCCTGATCGCCGAACTGGTCGATGCCTACGGGCAACTGCGCGGTGCCCAGTTGCGCGAAAAGATTGCCCTGGCCAACCTGAAGACCCAGCAGGAATCACGCACCATTACCGAAACCCTGCGCGATGCCGGCGTGGGCAATGACCTCGACGTGGTGCGTGCCGATGCGCGCCTGGCCGGGGTCGAAGCCACCGTACCGCAACTGCAAGCCGAACAGGCTCGGGCTCGGCACCGCATCGCCACCCTGCTCGGCCAGCGCCCTGACGCGCTCAGCGTAGACCTGTCGCCCAAGGCACTGCCGGCCATCGCCAAGGCGTTGCCGGTGGGTGACCCGGGTGAGTTGCTGCGCCGTCGCCCGGACATCCGCAGCGCTGAACGCCAACTGGCGGCCGCCACCGCCAACGTTGGCGTGGCCACCGCCGACCTGTTCCCCCGTGTCAGCCTCAGTGGCTTCCTCGGCTTTACCGCCGCCCGCGGCTCGCAGATCGGCTCTTCGGCGGCCAACGCCTGGGCGCTGGGCCCGAGCATTACCTGGGCAGCCTTCGACCTGGGCAGCGTGCGGGCCCGCCTGCGCGGCGCCAAGGCCGATGCCGAAGGGGCACTGGCCAACTACGAACAGCAGGTGCTGCTGGCCTTGGAGGAGTCGGCCAATGCCTTCAGCGATTACGACAAGACCCAGCAGCGTCTGCTGTCGCTGATGCGCCAGAGCGATGCCAGCCGCAAGGCAGCAGAACTGGCCTCGATTCGATATCGCGAGGGCACCGTGGACTACCTGGTACTGCTTGATGCCGAGCGCGAGCGGCTAAGTGCTGAAGATGCGCAAGCCCAGGGTGAAGTCGAGCTGTACCGCGGCATCGTCTCGATCTACAAGGCCCTGGGCGGCGGCTGGCAACCAGAGACGGTGGCCAGCGCACACTGACACACCCCGTTTCAACGGCTCCTTTGGTTGGCTCCTCCCCCAACCGCTTGCCCCGCAGGCCATGGTCTGCGGGGCTTTTTTACGTTTGCCATTTATTTACAACAATACACAATGCATGGAATGCCAGCGCAGGCTTGGCTCATGGCAAGCGCCTTGGCCGGCTCGGTTGCATTTACCCCCCGGCTGGCCCAAGCTCAGCCCTTCCCGCCGCCACGGATCGTCCGATGCCCAGACGCAACCGCTACCTGATCGCCCTGCTGTTGTTGGTTCTGGTATCGGCCCTGTTCGGCTACCTGTGGCGCGACGCCCCGCCAACCCCGCCGAACTTGCCAGCACACAGCTACGCCAAGGCGCTACGCCTGGCCCACGACGGCCAGCCCGGTGCCGCACGGGTGCTGTACCAGCAATTGCAGCGTAACGACCTGCCTGCCATCCGCCGGGCGGCGCTCTACGCCGAATTGCCCAACTACCCCTCGCCACAGGCATTGAAACTGGCCAGACAGGACCTGGAACAGGCCGACCCGTTGGTGCGCCGAGCGGCCATTGCCAGTATCCGCCGCCTGTTACCGCCCGCACAGCGCAGCCTGGTACTCGGCCCGCTGCTGGACGACGGTGAGCAAAGCGTGCGCTTTGCCGCCGTGGATGCCCTGCTGGGCCTCGATCCCGACGCCATCGGCCTCTATTTCGGTCCGCTGCAATCAGCGCTGGAACAATACCAACAGGCCCTGGAGCAACAACCCGAAGATGCCGACGCCCAGGTGCACCTGGCGCGCCTTTACCTGCACGAAAACGACTACACGCACGCCGCGGCGGCCCTGCACCGTGCGCTCGCGGTCGCCCCCGGCAACCTTGAAGCCTTGGCGACTCAGGTACGTCTGCTCGAGCGCCAGGGCCATCACGATGCCTCCCGCCAGGTCCTGGGCAAAGCCCTTGCGCTGAGCCCCGACTCGGCCTTTCTGCAGTATGAGCTAGGGCTTTGGCTCAATCGTCACGAACAGCGTGAGTATGCCTTGCTGGCGTTGTCCCGCGCCGTGGAACTGGACCCGGACAACGCCGACTACCGCTACACACTGGCGGTCACCCTGCATCAGCTGGACCAGCTCGACGCCGCCCAGAAGCAACTGGAAACCATACTCAATCGCCAGCCAGCCAATCGCCGGGCACGGGTGCTGCTGATCCAGTACTGGAAAGAGTCCGGCCAACTGCAGAACGTGCAAGTATCGCTAGCCGAGCTGGAGCGCCAAAACCCGGACGACCCTGCACTGCAACAAGGCCTGTAGGCAGAACCTGGATTCAGTTGAACCCTGAGGTTGTAGCAAGGTCCAGTGGGTATCAGGCCACCCTAAAGGAGAGTCGTTTTGGCCAGTTCGTTGGCGCTGGATGAACGTGCCTTGATCCTCGCACCGCCAGAACTGGCGGCGGACACCTCGCGTCTGCTGACTTCTGCGGGCATCAACAGCCTCTGCGCGGTCGACCTGGCCAACCTGCAGGCGCGTCTGGCCGAAGGCGCAGGCTTGGCGATCATTGCCGAGCAGGTGTTCAACCAAGGCCCAAGCGCCTTGCTACAGGCATTCATCGACCAGCAACCGAGCTGGTCGGATTTGCCCATTGTGCTGGTGACCCAGGGTGCCTGGTCGGCAGCTGGCGTGAGTCATCATCCGGTGGGCAATCTTCTATGGCTGGTCGCGCCTTTCGAGAATGCCCAATTGTTGCACATGACCCGGTCCGCGCTACGCAACCGCCGGCGACAGTACGTCACCCGTGACCAGCTCTATGGCATGCAGCAGCGCCTGGACAGCCGGCCTTCAACGCCGGAAAAAGAGCAGGACCGCAGTGAATTCGCCCGCTGCCAGGCACGCAAGATGGAGGCCATCGGCCAACTGGCCGGCGGCGTCGCCCATGACTTCAACAACCTGCTCACCAGCATCAGCGGCAGTTTCGAACTTGTGCAGCGGCGACTGCGCCAAGGCCGCAGCGACGGCCTGGATGGCGTTCTGTGCATGGGCCGCGAGGCCGTTTCGCGCGCTGCCCGCCTGACCCACCGCCTGCTTGCCTTCTCTTCCCGCCAATCGCTGCACAGCCAACGTATAGACCTGCCTACCTTGCTCGATGTAAAGCGCCTGAAGGCTTGCCTGAGCCCGGCAATAACCCTGCAAGTGCACGCGGCCAAAAACCTGTGGCCCGTGGAGGCGGATGACCAGCAGTTGCAAGAAGCCCTCGACAACCTGCTGCTCAATGCCAGCGAGGCCATGCCCAACGGTGGCCCGCTACGCATCGAGGCAAGCAATCATCGCATCTCCACCGAGCAGTTCGGTGACGGCGCTTTGCGCACCGGCGACTATGTGCGCCTGCGAATCATCGACAGCGGCCAAGGCATGGCGCAAAGCACGCTGGAGCACGCCTTCGAGCCGTTCTTCAGCACCAAGGCGACCGGCCAGGGCATTGGCCTGGGGTTGTCGATGGTGTACGGCTTCACCAAGCAGTCCCACGGGCATATCACCCTCAGCAGCGAGATTGGCCAAGGATCCCAGGTGGAGCTGTATTTGCCACGCCATGTCGACCAGGCCCTGCCCTCCAGCGAGCCTGTGCCCCCCAGGCAAGACGGCTGCAGCCGACACGTGCTGATTGTCGAGGACGATCCCCATGTGCGCCAGTTGCTCTGCCAGGCGTTGCGCGAAAACGGCTTCCCCTGCCAAAGCGCAGCCGACGCCAACGAGGGCCTGAAGGTGCTGCGCTCGGCACAACCGGTGGATTTGCTGGTCACTGATGTGGGTTTGCCCGGCATGAACGGCCGGCAACTGGCAGAAATTGCCCGCAGCCTGCGCCCACAATTACCGGTGCTGTTCATCACCGGCTACGCGGAAACAGCCATGGCCCGTGAAGGCTTCCTGGGCGCGGGCATGCACCTGATCTGCAAGCCGTTCGAGTTGCAGCAGTTGCAGGCTCAAGTGACACAGATTCTAGGCAAACCTTGAAACGCTTTACGCGTCAAGCATGCGTAGCGCCTCATCGGCAAGGTGCGCCAGCGAAAACGGCTTGTTCAATAATGCCGTGCCAGGCTGATCGAGCAATTGCGCTTCGATAGACTGGTCCGCATAACCGGTGATAAACAGAATTCTCTGTTGTGCAAGCTGCATGCGCATGGCCTTGGCCACTTGCCGGCCACTGAAGCCACCTGGCAAACCGATATCGGTTATGACCAGATCGAAAGGGCCGCCATTGCGGAAGCGCTCCAGTGCGGTATTGGCATCGCCCACATCCGTGACGTCAAAACCACGCTCAGTCAGGTACTCGCGCATGACCGCGCGCAGATCAAATTCATCATCCACCAGCAGCAGGCGCTCGCCCCGTGCCATGCGCTGCGAAAAGGCTACTGGCAAAGGCTCATCGGGAACCGGCTCATGGCTCCTCGGGAAAAGCATGGAAACCTTGGTACCCTGTTCCGGCGTCGACTCGATCCAGGCATAGCCGCCTGACTGACGGACAAAGCCATACACCATCGACAGACCAAGCCCGGCCCCACGACCGAGCGGCTTGGTGGTGTAGAACGGTTCAAAAGCCCTGGCGATATCCACTGCTGACATGCCATGGCCATCGTCCTCGACATGCACGGCCACGTAGTCGCCTGGCGGCAAGCCACCTTCATCCGGAAAAAAGGCTGTCAGCCGTTCGTTGACGCTGCTGATGGTGACATTGCCCTGTTCCAGGCACGCTTCACGCGCATTGGCACATAAGTTGATCAAGGCATTCTCGAGTTGGCGCACATCCAGGCTCACAGCCCAAGGCGTAACATCCAGTTGCCAGTGCAAACGCATCTCTGCCCCCAAGGCTCGCAGCAACAGAGGTTCGCTCAGAGGTAATTGCCGATTGAAGTCCAGTGGCCGAGGGGCCAATGGCTGAGGACGGGAAAATGCGATCAACCGATGGGTCAGATCCATGGCCCGCTGCACCGCGTCGCGCGCAACGTCCACGTAGGCTCCAGCACGCTCCAGCCGCCCCTCCTGCAGGCGCCGTTGCAGCAGTTCGAGGCTGCCACCGATACCGGACAGCAAGTTGTTCATTTCATGGCCCATGCCACCTGCCAACTGGCCAACCACCTCCATGCGCTCGTTGTTGCGCATCAGCGCCTCTGCCTGGCGCGCCGCCTCTTCACGGTCTGCGGTGATGTCCCGGCCAACCGCAGTCAGCAGGCTGCCGTCAAACCGCGCGCTCCAGCGAAACCAGTGGTAGTGGCCATCGCGGTGTCGCAGGCGGATCTCCAACTGCTCCGCCTGTCTGCATTGCAGCAGCCCGGACATTGCCAATTGGACTTCGGCACGCTCTGTCGGGTGCACCAGTTCCATCACCAACATTTCCTGCACCTGCTCTTGTGTCCAGCCCAGAATGCGGTACCAGGCCGGGTTGGCGGCATGCAGTTTCAATTCAGGGGTGAGCATCATCATCGCTTCGCGCGACAGCAACCAGAACTGCTCTCGCTCGGCCACATGGCGCTCGACCTGGCGCTCAAAGTTCTGCACCTGATCACGCCAATGGCGGTGCGCCTCGACGCTGGCTGTGGTCTCGATCACCGTATGCAGAAACCCGGCCACGTTACCGAGTTCATCGTGCAGGGGTGCATAACCGAATGCACACCATAGCGGTTCGGTGCCCTCACTGCGGACGATGCGCAGGGGTGGGTCCTCGACAAAATTCGAGTGGCCTTCCAGTGCCTTGAACACCCAGGGCCCCACTGCTGGCCAGATATCATTCCACAGGGTATCGAACGCCATGCCCAGCGCATCCGGTAATGCCCGCAACGCCCGGTAGCCGTCGTTATGCACCACACACAGGTCTGGCCCCCAGACCACCGCACACGGGAAGGGCGACAAGTGCATCATGTCCACGGCAATGCGCAACGAGGCAGGCCAGCGCGACAATGGCCCAAGCGAGGTACGCCACCAGTCGAACTGGGCTATCCGCTCGCCCATCGGCTCGATCGATGGCAAAGCAGGCGAATGCAGGATGACCTGCGGTGCAGGCTCGCGTGGCGTACCGTTTGCGACCAATATCGTGACTCCAGCAATGCTCAGGGTTGACCACAG
>Ga0182745_1001518_pt1 | contig 22173 bp, 8 predicted proteins | sample eDN3rd30CKraftBY_FD_128523 | JGI IMG/M metagenome (GOLD analysis project Ga0182745, IMG submission 128523) | Enriched backyard soil microbial communities from Emeryville, California, USA - eDNA 3rd pass 30_C Kraft BY (version 2) (version 2) | ecosystem: Environmental > Terrestrial > Soil >...
CACACCGCTACCGCCGCCGCCGAGGCCACCAACGCCGAAGCCACCACCACAGACGAGGCCACCGCCGCCGAGGCCAACACCGCAGCCGCCGAGGCCACCACCGCCTCCGCCGAGGGTTCCACCGCCACCGAGGGTTCCACCACCACCGAGGGTTCCACCACCACCCGCGACCGGGAAGATGGAGCTGTTCGGGTTCTGGATGGCGAAGGTGCTCTTCTTACCTACGGTCTTCGAGTGAATGTTGAAGTCGAAGTCGACGCCAATCTGCTCGAAGAAGCTATCGCTCAAAGTGATGAACCGTACTTCGATCGAGACCTGCAGGTCCTGGAGCCGGCGGAGCTGCTTGAGCAGGTCCGCGACCTGATCGTGAACTTCCGCGGTGTGGCGGATGATCAAGCTGATGCTCAGGAAGAACGGTGTGATCGACCCAATTGGGTTGGTTGCGTCGAGCCCGTCGCCCCCTTCACCGAAGCCGTTACCAAGTCCGTAGGCCGAGGTATTGTCGCCCTGGCCCGAGGGATCGGTGACCTTCCAGGTCCCCGGAGCGATCGTGCTGGTGATCAACTGGATCAAGGGGGTGAAGTCGGCACGGGGCCGTTCTCCCTTGCTGAAGGTTGGACCACCATCAGTGCTGCTCGTTCCGATCGGCAAGGCCCCTGGCTGACCATTGGCCGCGTTGACCGAGGGAGAACCCTGGTTATCCAGTAGGTTCAGCGGGTTCAGCGGGTTTTCCGGCCCACGAGTCGGCGTCATGATCAGGTCGCCGACGTAGTAGGTGTGGAAGTAGGACTGAGAGATCGAAGTTTGAGGGCTTGTGATCGTGAGCACCTCGTTCTCCACCCGGTAGTTTAGCCCAAGCGGGTTGAGCATCAGCTTCAAGGCGGACTTCAACGAGATGTCATTCACCACCACGTTGACCGGGGTCGAGGTGGTGATATCAAGGTCTGCGAGGGCCTTGGTATCGAGGACGATGTTCAGACCCGTGTAGTTCGAGAGGAAGGAGATCGCTTCGCTCAGCGGGGTCGACTCCATGTTCAGGGAGACGAACTCCTTGAGCTTGGACTCGATGGCCAGCGTCTTCGGGTCCTTCTTGACCTCGAGCATCTTGTTCGTCTTCAGACGCTCAGCCGTGAGGTCGGCGAAGTCCTTGGGGAACTTAATCGACTTGAGCTGAACCTCCGGGTCGGCGATGGCGGCGGCATCGACTATCTGGAAGGTATCCAGGGCGGCGTCCTCCTTCGCCCTCTTGTTCTCCATGTCGACCTTGTAGTGCCGCTGAACGTTCGCCTTCCAGGCGATCATCGTGGCGGTGATGTCATTCGGGTCCACTTCCTGAGCCATGGTGGCCAGCTTGTTGGCCTCGGAGAATCGACCCTCCGCCAGCGCGTCGGTCGCTCGCTTCAGCAGGTCTTCCATCCGGCTCTTCTTGGCCTTGTCGGCCTCGAGGATTCGGAGTCGCTTCGCTTCGATCTCCTCGCGAGACTTCTTGTCGAGCATCTTGACGTCGAAGGCGGCCTTCTCCTTCTTCGCCAGCTCGATCGACACTTCCAGGCGGCGGACCATGGTCCGAACCACCGCTTCGGGAAGCTCCGAAGCCTTGGCGTTGACCGAGCGGAGCGTGGTTTCGTAGATCTCGATCGTCTTGTCGGGGTCGATTTCCAGGTATCGCCGGGCTTCAGCGATCTTGGTTCCCACCTCGGCGTTCAGTTTCTGAGCCGCGAGGGTCTGCTCGTCCTGGCTCACCTGCGACAGGTCGGAGGCCACCGCCTTGCCCGAGGGGTCCTCGGGAAGCTTGGCGAGTAGGTCCTGAACCTTCTGCATCAGGGCGCTGTCGAGCTCAGCTCCGGAGGTGGCGACCTCGTTCAGAAGAGCACGAGCCCGACCCTGATCCCCCTTGCGGAGCGCGTCGAGGGCCGCGTCGTACAGGCTCATGGCCCCTCCCTGCTGGGCCATCGCGATCTGAGAGAGCAGGTCTTCAGCCTGGGTCTCAACACCGAACTGCCCCGACTTGGCCTGTTCGGCCAACTGCCGGGCCGCGGCGTAGTTCCCCTGGCCGTAGAGAGCGCGAGACTCGGTGAGCAACTGGTCGCCCCGATTGGCGGCGGCCACCGCCGGAGCGGGTTCGCCCGCGACATCATTGACAGGAGGAAGCGGGTTGGTCCCGTTTTCCGTCGGTCCTTCCAGTCCAGGCAGTAGGTCGTTGGCTCCCGCGTCCACCTTTCGAACGTCGGCGTCTGAAGGAACGCTCCGGCCTTCTTCCTGAGCTTTCAGGCGGTCGGCGATGGCGAACTTGGCCGCCGCGGCCACACTGTCTCCCTTGGCGAGCAGGGCGTTGGCTTCTTTCTCAGCCTGCGAGCTGGGAGAGTCTCCCGTGGAAGCGACAATGGGCTTACCCGAGGCCTGGTTGGTCCGAGCCATCGAGATGTCGTGCAGCACCGACTCCGCACGATCGGAGGAAAGCGGAGGAACCACGTTCATGCGCTGGGCATGCTCGGCCTTGGTCTGGGCCAGATCAAGCTCCCCCTTCGACAGGTGGTGCCGGGCCTCCTGAACCAGGACGTCATAGACACCGAGGCTGGGCTGTTCCTTCGGTGTGGTGGAACGCAGGTCGTCACGTCGGCGAAGGGCACGGGCGGCCGCGGCGACCTTGTCGGGCGAATCTTCAAAGATCCCGAACGACATGTCCCACGACTTGACATCGAGAGCCAGCGCTTCGGCCTGCTGGTACTCGTTCTTGGCCAGGAGCATACGAGCCTGCTTCAGCTTGGCTCGAGCCTGATCGAGGGTCCGCTCCTGGGCAGCGCCTGTCGAGGCGACCTGCTTGGGCCGGACCTTCTGGATTGCGTCGGAGACCTTCGTCGGCGTGTCGTCGAAGAGTCCCCACTGAACGTCCATCGCCTGGGCCTGGCTGACAAGCTCGGAGGCTTTGTCATAGTCACCCTGGCTGATCTGCTCTCGAGCTGACTTCAGCATCGATTGAGCAACCTGTTTCTTTTCAGCGGGAGTCGCCCCTTCCATGGCCTTGGCCTGGGCGACTGCCCGGCTTGCCTGGGTTGGAGCGGGTGTTCCGCCGGCCCCTTGAGACGCGGTGCCGTTTTGCACCGTGGCTCCCGCTGGGGCGACCGCGTGATCGGCTGGCACCTTCGCGAGCTCTTTCAGATACGCGTCCAGAACAGTCCGTTCGTTGTCGGAGAGCTGGTCGCGGTAACTCTGAGCCGCGGAAAGATACTTGGAGGCCAATGAGTATTGGCCGCTGTTGAAGAGCCGGGCACCGGCTTCCAGATACTTAACGGGCGGTACGGGCGCGGTTGGTCGCGGTGAATTCACCGGACTGGCCGCGTCTTGAGGGGGAGCGCCATCCGTGGCCCCACCCCACGCGCCGAGGGTCAAGAGGATTGCGAGCGTTCTGAGCCTTCCCAACGCGACCTCCTTTCGCCACACAACGGAGACGACCGCTGACTTCCCTGGCAACGGTCTCTGACATGGCTCCGTGGTGGGAGATGTGAATCCGATGTCTTCGCGAGTGCCGCGAATCCTCCAAGGAGGGGCGGCTCTTCACCCGGCTGTTGTGGGGTTTCTGCAAGTCAAGAGTTGAGGATTCAAAGAGAGTGTGACCCAGAACGGGGAGAAGACGAGGCGGTTTCTTACCCTGAACGCAGGATTTGGTCAATCCGCATTTTTGGGCCCCACCGATTTTTCCGAGCAATCGGTGCTACCGCTTCAATCGCGATGATCGTTATAGTTTGAACATCGGCCATTGGCGTCTGCTACTTTGGCGGAATTCCCCAAAGAAAAACCCCTTGGTGAGAAACACCAAGGGGTTGCCAGGCTTTCGGTTCAGAACAGGCTGATTCTTCGATGCGTCGGCGCGTCGCTCCGGGCCGAAATCAGGGCATCATCCCTTCCATGCCCGCCCCGAAGAAGTTGGAGCTGTCACGAGGCTTGTTCGACTCCTCCTTCTCGCGTTTGTAATTCTCCGCGATGGTGATACGAACCTCGTCTGGTTCGTCGTACGCCTGGTTCCGCGCCACAACGCTCCCATCCGGCCGGACGATCAGCGCGAGTGCGGGCGTTTCAAAGCGGCCGTTATCGATGTCCTTTGGAATGGGCTGGCTTCCTCCCATCGAGTCGAACATGACCTGGCTGCTGGTGAAGTCGATCGGCGAGCGCTTCACTCCCGACCCATCGGAGGTCGGAATATCCACGACCGAGACCGACCCAATAATTTCTCCAGGACCGGCATCGAATCGGCGGGTGACCATCACCCCCGACTTGTTATCCCACTTGGTCACTTCGAACTGGACCAGGTCGGTTGCTCCGACACTGGCCGTCTTCTGCATGGCGTAGGTTGCCACGTCGGCGGGGACGGTTAAAACTTCGGTCGGCTCGCTCCAGGGGCCCGCCAACTCGATCGCTTCCTTATCCACACCAGCGGCGACGTCTTCGCGTTTATGGTTGGGGTTGAACACCACGATGCGAACGCGGAATCGATAGGTGGTCTCGGGTTCCACCGTGAAGTCGAGAGCGCGGACCATGAGGGTTTCTTCTTCATTATGAGGGAAGCTCATGTCATCCCCTCCCCCTCCAAAGCCCATGCTTCCTTCCATCATCATGCCTTCGGACATGCCCATGCTCATCCCCGCCGTATCCATTCCCGCCATGGGCATCATGGGCTCCGCCGACATACTCATGTCCATCCCTTCCATGCCAGGCATGCCACCGGCGTTGAACTGGGGCTTGGCGACTTCCTTCTTCTCCTTGGGCACGAGGCTAGCCACGTGAACCCGGTTCCAGTAGCCCGCCTGTAAGAAGGGGAGCGGATCGACGAGTGCCTCCATCCGGACCGGCTCGGGAGCCCACTCCTCTTCATGCTCTGGGAGATTATCGAGGACTTCGTCGTTCTCTTCGGCGCTCACGTCTTCCCATTCGCCCCACGACCCATCCTTCGCGAGCACCTGGCGTTGGATGTCCACCTGCTTGAAGTTGGGATAGGAGACTTCAGGAAGCTTCAGCGCGGTCAGATAGTTCTCACGCAGGGTCTTGTAATCGAGCACACCCGTGATCGAGACCCAGCGAAGTCCCTTCGTTATCTCCTTGTAATTGGTTGGACCGGTCGCCGCATTCTCTTCTTCCTTGTCGCTGGCCTTATCTTTGCCGGCGAGGGCCGCGGCCTTTCGCTTCTTCTCGAGCTCGTACTTCTTGTTCGCTTCGTCGATCTGCTTCTTGGACATCCCGCCGCCCATTCCCGGCATCCCCTCGCCACCCATGCCCATCATGGCCATGCGCCGATTGAGCCGGGACTGGGATTCGGGAAGGGCCGCGTTCGCTTCTTCCGGAGTGATCGGAATCTTTTCGCCGTCCTTGAGCTCAAAGACCAAAGCGCCTCCCGTGCCCGGGTAAACGACCAGCTCGGTCGGCGCGATCAATTCGGGGGTTTCCCGCAGAAGGCCGGCACCAGGTTCGGGAGAGGCCCAGGGCATGGGGATCCGGTAGGCGAGCGGGTCGATCTTCTTGCTCGCCTGCGTATCCACCATCTTCTCGAATCCAGGCTCCTTGATGTCAGCCTCCTCGAGAAGCTTGAGAATGTCTTCCTCATTCTGGGTTCGATTGATGTTGGAGTTAGCCTGTTCCGCCGACTTGGTCACTTCCTCCGGCGTGATCTGAATCGTGGGACGTGTGAGCCCCGTGTAAACAAGCAGGAGGCAGACGACGACGGTGATCGTCACAACGATCTTCTCGCCGTGTCGTAGCCCCAGGTTTTTCATTTTTTCGACAGACGCATTCGCCATTGCTGCCCACTCCTCTCCGGAACCTCTACCTGGGAAATTCCGTTGTCTTCAAACCGCTGGTCAGCGGGGGATAATCGAATGATCGTATGCGGATGTTATTGAGCTTTAGGGGCTTCGGCCGGCTCGTCCTTGGCGGGCGTTTCCCCCGCGTCAGGCTTGGCCGGCTCGTCCTTGGCGGGTGTCTCGGCCCCCTTGGACGTCTCGGCGTCGGGTGCGGGGGATGGTTCCGGCTTGGCGGCCGCGTCGGTGCCTGGTGTGGGCTCAGGCGCTGGTGTGGTCGCGTCGGGTTGGGGCGCCGCGTCCCCTTCCGCCTTGGGGGTGGGCGTTGCAGACGCGTCCTCCGCCTTGGGCATCTCGGTCGCGTTGGGGTCCGCGTTCGGATCGGCGGCCTCGGCTCCTTCTTCCGCGGCCTGGCTCGGTTCGGCGGCCTCGGGAGGCGGCGGCGCGTTGTAGAACCGGGCCTGCCCGTAGACGGTCAACTCGACGATGTTGAAGTAGGGGTCGTGGATGGTGGTCGCCATCCGCTTCTTCATCTTTTCCATCGCCTCCTTGCGGGCCTTCGCTCGATCCTTGTCGCGCGCATCCACCCCTTTTCTCACAGCGGCGGCCCCGCCCCCGCCCATGCCCATCTCCCCCGGCATCATGCCGGGCATCGACATCATCATGCCGGGCATCATTCCCCCGAAACCCGCGGAACCGGGAGCACCTGGCATCATGCCCCCCCCGAACATCGACATCTCACCCCAGTTCATGTTCTCACCCTTGACGGGCTTGATGACGCGGCTGGCGGGCCTGGCCATCGAGAACTCCGAAACCTGGATGGCCATGGGAGAATTCTCGAGACCAATGAGCACGTCGGGGATGTACTGCTGATCGACCAGGAAGGAGATCTGGAACGGCATGATCTTGAATTGGGGGCTTTCCGTCTGGACATAGAAGACCTGGTCGGTATCGACCTGTGGTCCTCCCATCATCATTCCCCCCATGGGCCCCATTTCCTCCCCCCCAGCATCCTCGGCTGGGGCGGCTTCTTCTCCGCCAGCGCCCGGTGGGTCGAGCGAAGGGGCCTCCACGAGCTGAATGCCTGTCGCCATCGAGACCTGGTCTTGCGACTTGGTGGTTCCCACGTCGAGAAGGTTGATCTGCTTGATCTTGGCCTTATCCCAGCTTTCGGCCTCGCCGTTGACGTCGCGGATGACTTCCAGCAGGGCACGCTGGATCCAGAGTCGTTCCTGGGAAGCCCAGACCTTACCGAGGCTTGGAATGTCCTGCCCGTCGAGCTTGAACTTCGTGGGCTTCATCAAGGCTTCTTCGGGAGGAGCCGAAACCACGCCGGTTCCCTCCATGATGTCGAAGGGCTTGAAGACCTGATAAGCCTTCGTGATCTCGTCCTGATACTCGGTGAAGTATCGGATGATCGCGATGCGCACGAGGCTGGCGTCAACATTTTCCGGCCACTTGGTTCCCCACGCGCGGATGTCTTGCTCAACGCTCTCCGGCCACCGTAGCAAGGGGGCTTGACGCTGGTATAACTTGTCCCAGGAGTTGTTGATGTCCTTGCTGAGCTCTTCCTTCTTCGTATCCACCAGGGGAGCGTATTGCCGGTTCGGAATGGTTCCGCTGGCGTAAGGCTTGACGCCGCTGTTGGCGCCTTCAACGGCCTTGGTTTGCTCGTCGGCTTTTGCCTTGATGGGGCCCGAGCCCATGAAATACGCGACCATCGGTAAGATGGCCGAGATGCCCACGGCGATCCAGAAGCGATACTTGATCGCCTGTCGCAAGATTTCCTTGATTTGGTCCATGGTGACGCCGGCTTTCTTTGATGAGTTGGGTGATCCGGAGTTCCGGCCGAAATGCGATCGAATGGAGAGGCCGTTCACTCACTGGCCGAGGGGGGGATACCAGGGGGGATCCGCCTCGACCAGGAGTGGCGTGGCGTGGAGTGGAATCACTTCGGAGTGGCGGCGGGCGCCGTGGCGGGCGGTGTTTCCGCGCCCCCCTCGCCAGCCGACTTCGTCGCGGCCCCAACACCCTTGACGATCTGGCTCTGGACTTCCTTGGACCGTTCCAGAGACGCTTTCTCGATCGAGTTGAGCTGCTCGGCGGTAATCCGGGTCCGGTTCGTCTGCGCGGCGAGCACCGCCGTTTGAATCTCCTTGAGCTTCTCCTGCCGTTCCTCTGGAGTCGCCGGGATTTCCTCGGGCTTGGGCGGCTGCCAGACGAACTGGAGCAAGAAGTCAGTCCTGGTGTGCTTGACCAACTTCTTGGCGTCCTTGTTCTGGCCGCCGAACATGCCGGGCATCATCCCCATGCCTGGGCCCATTCCCATGTCCATCATGCCTGGCATGGCCCCTTCCATTCCGCCCCCCATCGGCCCCATTTCCATCATTCCGCCCATGGGGTCCATTCCCTCGCCCCCTTCCATGGCCTCGACCTTTGGGGTCGCTCGGTCGAGGATGGGGACGGTGGTGGAAGCGAGTCCGTTCGTCGCGGCCGCCTTGTCATTGGTCCACTCGGTGTCACGCACGGCCCAGGAGAGGGTTGCGTGGTGGATCCCGTAGAGGCGGAGATCCGCGGTGTTCAACCTCGGTAGAATCTTCAGGATGATGAATTCATAGGGACCGAAGTCGGTTCGCTTCGGATCGCCTTCGGGGATCAACAGTTCCTTTTTGTCTCTCGGGTACGGGTTGTAGTGGTGCCCGATCACCTGAATGATCCACCCTTCTCCCTTGGGAGGGTTGGCCCGGTCATACTGGTGCATCAGGTCCTTGGCGAAGTCGGTGAGGCCCGCGGTCGAAGTTCCCGTGCCCCCTCCGGGAGCCACGGTATTCGAGAACCAGTCGAGATCCAGGTCGGCGCGATAGACCGGCTTGATCGCGTCGATATGAACGCGCAGGCGGTCGAGCCGGCTCTGATCCTTCGGGTTGTTCGGGTTGAGCTTCAGGTCTCGAACCGGGTCCGGAAGCTTCTCATTGAGGATCTTGAGGAAGTCGGGCCACTTCGCGCGCTCGGTCGAGCCCGCGACCAACTGCTCTCCTTCCTCATACTTGGACTTCCACTCTCCCTTGGCCGCCTCGTACTTGGATTTGAACCCCTCACCCTGGCTGGTCGCACTCTTGGCCTGCTCGACCGCTCGCTTGAACTCCTCGGTGTCGACCTTCGCCAAGACGCGGTAATCGCCCAGGAAGAGGGTGGAGAACCCCAGCATCAGCAAGGCCGAGGCCGCCAGGGCCCAGGGCTTTTTGGCCCGGATAATTCGAACCTGCTCGATTTCCGGGGGAAGCAGATTCGTGCGAATCGGGCACCTGGCCAGACCCTGGAGCGCCAGGCCATACACCACGCCGAACGAAGGGAGGTTTTCCTGGAACTGGGGAGCGGTGCGTACGTCTTCGCCGGCCATCCGCACGAAGGACTCGAGCTTCTCGACTTCAAGGTTCAGGTTCTGCTGCAGGAACTTCTGAAGCCCCGGAAGCTTGAACCCGTTACCCAGGCCGACGACCTTGGCGATCTTGGAGTTTCGGTTCACGCTGCCGTAGAAGCCGATGGACCGGTTCACTTCGCTGGCGAAGTCGTTGAAGACGCCTCGCATCGCGGTGAAGACGGAGCGGGGATCGGGCGCCTTGGTGGCGTTGCGCTTGAGGTGCTCGGCCTTCGCGAAGGTGAGCTTCAACTCCTTGGTCAAGGCGCGGGTGAAGTGGTTGCCCCCGATCGGGACGTTACGCTGCCAGATCCGGGTTCCATCCGTGATGATCAGATCGGTGTTGTCCGCGCCGATGTCGATCAGAACCACCGACCCCTTGTCCGCCAGTGACGCCGCGGGCTTGGCTTCCGCCTCGGCGGCCGCTCCCTCGGCGGGCTCCCCTTCGGTGCCGGGGAAGACCGGTGGAGGACCTTCCTTGATCTGGTCGAACGTGATGTAGTTGTAGAGAGCGATCGGGCTCATCTGCACGATATCGACCTCGATCCCCGCGACCCGGAACGGAAGGATCGCTCGGTTGATCTGGTCGCGCTTCATGGCGAAGAGGCCTACCTCCGCCATGGTAAAGTCTTCGTCGGAGCTCTCTCCCTCTTCCCCGATCTGCTGGTAAGACCAGACGACCTCTTCGAGCGGGAAGGGGATTTGCTGCCGGGCTTCAAACTTCACGATGTCGGGAATGCGTTTCTTCTCGACGGGGGGAAGCTTGATGAACTTGACAAGGCCCGCTTGTCCCGGAACCGAGATCGCGACCTTGCATCCCTTGATCTCATTCCGCTCGAGGAACGTCTCCAGCGCTTCGCGCACCAACTCGTCAGGGTCGGCGTCCGGCTGGCTGAGGATCTTCGGGTATTCAACGTAGTCGAAGGCTTCTGCCACGACGTGATCGGGAGTCTCACCCGGCACGAGTTTCAGCGCTTTCAGTGCGGCCTGGCCCACATCGAGCGCCCAGACGGCCTGGATCTTCGCCATGCGGTCAATCTCCTGTCGTGCCCCGAATCTCAGGGCTTCATCGCAGGTGGAGTCGGTTCGATCAAGTTGTGGTGCGATCTCAAGGGAAATCCCATCCAGAGGAGGATGAGAGCGGCCCGGGACCCGTGCTGGGATTAGCCGCCGATGGAATTCGCCACAACGCTAGCACAGGGCCGAACCCAGCGTCAACGCGGTGCGCGTTTCCTGCGCCTTGAAACGAAAAAGGAACGGCACAAGACCAGCGCGGCCACCCAAACCAACGAGACTTTCCGCGTTCCAAGGCTCTGGAAAGTTGGACGCCTGGTTTTCGCGAAAAGTTCCCGGTACCTCGGGAGAAACTCGGCGACCATTCCACGCGGTCGGAAAATGCGTGGGGTCAACCCAGTTGTCCGGATCGATGTAGTTTAACATACGATGGACGAGCCGCGAAGATCGTGCCGCGGTTGCCCCCGCGGCACGATCAAGAGAGGAAGGAAAGGTTGAGGACGCGATGAGGTGGGAAGGTTGAGAGTCCTCGAGAAAGAAGACGTAACCTGATACCTGGCCCCAACACCGAGCTGTTCCGGTGGGGCCTGGCTCGCATGTTAGAAGACCACATCATTGCCGGATCAAACCTTGACGTGGGTTTCTTCGTGCCTCCGCCTTGGGCCGCTCGGGTTGAGGCGGCTTAACCCCCGGGATTGTTCGGCGCACCGGGTGATCGGCGTACTGGTCCTGTGGGCCGGGATGATTTCCTTCCACCGTCTCGATTGTCAGGTCATCGAAGTAGGCGTCTCCGAACTCCGCCAGTCCGAGAGTAACCGTGAACTCGCCGTCGGCCGGGGCACGTCGGAACCAGATCACCTTGCTGAACTTTGGAATCGACACATTCCTTCGGATCTGGAGCGTCTCGCCCCCGATCGAGTCTCGAATGATCACGCCCCCCTGACCTCCGGTCGACGGGTTCATCTTCTGAACCATGACGGAGAGGCGGAGAAACTGGCCCGCTGTAACCTTGATGGGTGGAGTCTGGATCGCGGCGGCCGGAAAATCGAGGAAGGGGGCCAGGGTATCGATGTCGCGATCTTTCGGTCGGACACTCAGCTTGAGATACCGTTGCGCGGGGTATTCCTCGTCGGCGATCGTCGAAATCTTGCTTTCGATTCCCTCGAACTGGTAGCTCTGGTTCGACCAGCCTTCGGTTTGCAAGGAGGCATGGTTGTCGAACCCTCCCCCTTTGAGCAGGTTCGGGCTGAACGAACGGGCCATCCAGTCGAGCCAGATATAGTGCTGCGGCAAGGTGTTGTAACTGACCAGCGGGGGGCTGGACACCGGCAAGAGAATGTTCGGCGTACGAATCTTCGCGGCTTCCCGCTCGGCTTCAAGCTCCGCGACCGACTTACGCCCCATGCCCGTCCGCGCGGGCTTGGGGGGCTCGGGGGTCACCAGCTTGCTCATCTCGGCGTAGGCCTTGGACCACTGGGCGAACTTCAGGTGGCGCAAGGTCCGGCCGGCCATCCGGGCTTCCGACCAGGCCTTCGGATAGTCCATGCGCTCGAAGTTCTCCTGAGCCGTCTTGATCATCGAGTCGGCCAGTTTCAGGAGTTTCTCCTCCTCGTTGGGAGGACGAGCACCGATGGGAAGCCTGGGGATGGAGGGATCATTCGGGTCGTAAAGCGTGTGGCCATCGGCGATCAGGCGGTTGGTGATCTCCTCGGCCTCTCTGAGTTGGAGGGTCGCTTGTTCGATCGCGAGCTGGCAGGCGCGAGGCCGGGCCCCTTTAATGGCCTCTTCAATCCGTTTCGCCATCGCGAAGTCGGTGGTCACCAGGACCAGGCTTGTTCCTCCGAAGTCGGGCAGGATGTACCGGGTTCCCCCCGGCACTCGGCTCCGTTCCAACGGGTGGACGTTGCCCGGGCTGATCTCATAGGCCTGGGCCGACTCGGGGGCGGGGACCACCAGGTTCACGTCGAGCTTGGCCATTTGCGAGGGCTGAAACTGCGCGGCCCCCGCGAAGTCAGCCACCAGTAGTAAGGTTCCTTTCAGATCCTGGGTGGCGATGCCCGCGGCCTTGATACTCGGATGTGGCGGCCCTTCCTTCTGAGTGCGGACCCGCATTGTGGGCGAACTACCGGGAGGTGGTAGCGGGGAGGGGTCGGAGTTGAACGTGTCGTAAAGTGGAACCGGGTCGCCTCCTCGAGAGATGATCGACTCGCAGAGGTCGATCTCCTCGTTCAAGAAGGCCATTTCGATCAACTGAGCTCGCCCCGCCATCGTTGTGAGATCGGCGTCGGCCCGGAAGCCGATGCCACGATACCCCGCCGCGAGGGCCAGGTAGGTGAACAGGCGAAGCTGCTCCGGTTGAACGCGAGGCATGCCCCAGGGAGGTGGGGAATCCTGGCCCCAGACCGAGGTGACCACCGAAGCGGGGGCAACGGCGGGGAGCCAGGCCAGGAAGAGGCCCCCTGGGTTTTCCAGGGCGTTGAGCTGCCGGCGCTGCTTGAGAAACTTGTAGGTATCCATCGGTTCCTGGGCCGATCCCCAAACGTTGGGGGTGATCGACAGCATCGACACACGCTTTGGCCCGAAGGAAAACTTCGCGAGCTCGCCTTCCACGTCGCCCGCGGTCAGCCGTGAGATCGGCGGGGGGAACTTCCGGATTAACGCGTTGGTCTCGCGGATACGGTCGAGCTCTTGCTCGCGGGCCTCGACGCGATTGGCGTGGCCGAGCCGGTTTCCCACGTTCCAGAACGCAACGTCCTCTCGGAAAGGAAACTCGCTGGCGGCGGCGGCCATCTCCGTGGGCTCGGTCGGCTTCTCCGCGCTACCCAGGTCCAGGTCGGGCATGAGCAGCATGTTCCACTGGAGGGCCTCTTTAAATCGATCGGGGTCGGCGGACACCTTATCGACGAAGAGGTCGAACCCGTGCTGGCTCAACTGGCCTACCGGGGTACCTGGTGCGTCGATCGCCGTTGGGATCCAGTCGTAATCTTGAAGGTCCCTGGCTCGCCGCACCAGCTTATTAACTCCCTCCAAGCGCACCCGAGGTTCCGCCTCCCCTTCCGGAGTGGTGGGCTCACCCGAGGGGGTGGGGTCGGGAAGCGACGGCGAGGCTGGGTTCGGTGTATTGAGTGGCTGCGCGGCGGCCAGGAGTGATTCTTGTACGGGGGTAATCGCCAGATCATCCAGAAAGAGCTCGGTTTCGCCCGTTCCACTGAAGAGGTTCACGACAACCCGCTCCAGGTAGGCCCCTTCGGTTTCAACCGGCCGCTTCGTATCGGCGCGCAACACGCGCACCTGGCGTTCGACCGAGCTCCTGATGTCGGTGAGCTCGATTCGCTGCCAGCGGTCGCTATTCTCGTAGCTCGTCCCCGTGATCATGACGAACGAGGGCTGGCCCGTGTTCGGGTCGATATCCTTGGGGAGCACCACGCGCCCCAGAAGGCGGGCCCCGACCCGGTTCGAGCGAACGAAGAGCTCAACCCGGAGATCCTCGATCACCGGAATGTGCGGTAAGGGATAGCTATAAAGGAAAGAGCTTCCAACGCCCGCGTTGAAGTGGAACCGCTCCGAGAACTGACCTCCATGCGCGGCACGCCGCGACCGCTCGTGTCCGAGCAGGTTGATCGTCGCGTCGGTCTGCTCCTGGCGCCAGACGGTTCGGTCGGTCTCGAACCCGTCGCGGAGTGTCCCGAATGTTTTTGTCGCTGGTTTTTCCGCCCCCTGGCCCCTTGCGGTCGAGGCAAGGGCCAGAACGCAAGAGACCAGCAGGAACACCCACACATGACGCAAGCTCATCGCCGTGACCTCCCTGTCGGGCGACTCTCCACCTCAGATCGCTAAGACGCATACCCTAACGATTTTGGATCGTAGCCGGATCCTTCCCCCTCGTGAAGGTCAATGCCACTCTCGTGCCCCCAGACTCCTAGGAGCAGCACGCAACTGCATCACATGATGATGGTGGGTTTGCCACGGAAGTTTCCGTAGTTGTTAAACTTCGCTTAAATTGCCAAATTCCGATGATCGTCAGTCTCTCGCCAAAATCACGTGGTAAATTAGGGTAGCACCTTTGACGAGGAACACCGATGGCTGACACTGCGACGAGGCTCGCTCCGACGACGGGCGACCCCTTACCGACCGAGCTCCTGGAACTGCGCGAACGGGTTAAGGCTCAACCAGCCCGCGTCCGGGCGGAGCTTGAACCCTTACTGGAAGACGTGCTGGAGCACGCTGTCTTTCGCGACCGGATATTGTCCGTCGCGCGTGACGCGCTCGAACGGCTCAGGCTCGACCTGGATATGGCTCGATTCGACCTGGACGCCACGCGTCGAGAACGAGAGTCGCTCAGGACACTGCTTGCCGATCGTCGTTGAGCGAGCCGGGGCTCTGGAGCATTTTGGATCGAGGTTGACTCTCAATGCTCCGGATCGCCCCTATTTGACAGGATCTTTCAGTGAACTATCGCGAGCGGGGTCGGGCGCGAGGCAGGGCAAGCCAGGCGGTGACCACCTTGCCGACCTGGCCCATGCTCGCTCCGGTGCAATTCTCCGGTAGGTCTTTAGCGGTGTGCCAGTACGGGTAGTCGAAGTCGATAATGTCAATGGTGGGGATGCCGCCATTGTTCAACGGAAGATGGTCATCGAGCACCGCGCGACCGACCTGGGTAACGAACGCCCGGGCCTTCAATTGCCGGGCAACCCCCCACACCTCTCTCACCAGCCGAGGCGCCAGGCTGAGGCTATGCGGCTCTTGCTTGAGCTTCATGTTTCGGCCCCCGACCATGTCGAGCACCAAGCCGGCGTCGTAGGTATAGGTCGGCCTGGTCCGGTCTTGCTCTTCGACATAGCGTCGGGCAAACTCCTTGGAACCCAGGAAGTAGTCCCCATTGGTGCCGTAAACTAACTCCTCTCCATCGAAAAGAACCAGGTCCACCCCCCATTCGGTGGGCAAGGTTTTTAAGTGATGGGCGATCTCCATGAGGAGGGCAACCCCCGAGGCGCCGTCGTTGGCACCAATGAAGGGAGTGGCTCGAAGCTTGGGGTCCTTCTCCTCGTCCGGAAACGGGCGAGTGTCGTAGTGAGCGCCGATGACCACGCGCGACTTTCGTTCCGGGAACCACGAACCGACCAGGTTCGCCATGTTCACGACCTGACCTGTCCTGGGATCGCGCGTCGTGAAGGGCTGTTCGGTCACCTTCGCTCCCATCTTCGCGAAGTGAGACGCCACGAGAACGCGCTGCTGCCGATTGGCTTCAGACCCCGCTGGCCGGGGTCCGATGTCGCAGATTTGCTTGAGGTACTTGTAGGCCCGATCACCATCCACTGGGGCCGGTACGGGGGTGGGAGCCGCTTCCGCCGACATGAACCCCCCTCGAAAAGCCAGTGGAACGACCAGGCACACCAGGCAAACGAGGCCAAGCGCAACCAGAGTGCGTGGGCGATTTAGGAGTTTCACGGGAAACCCACGGGTTGGAGAATGTTGGGGGATTGGCACGTCACGCCTCCGCTTGTGGGTCAGGGAGTTCTCAAGCGCCAATCATACCCTGACGCGGTCAGGATGTCAGGATTGGGAACTCTCTAAGGATCGATTCGAGCCGTTCCATCGGTAGTCCCACGACATTCGTGTGGCTCCCCTGTGCGATAGAGACGAATGGGTCTCGGTCTTGGATGCCGTAGGCGCCCGCCTTCCCTTCCCAACGGTTCGAGTCGAGGAAGTTGTTTCGCTCCGCATCGTCGAGGACGCGGAACCGCACGATGCTGACCTCCACGGTCCCGACCCAAACGTTGCGGTCAGCCCGATACAGACAGAGACCCGTGAAGACTTCGGTGTCTCGCCCTTCCTGCAGGCGGATCATGCGTTCCGCGTCCGCCCGATCCATGGGCTTGTTCAGGATCTCGCCCTCGACCGCGCAGGCCGTATCAGCGGCGAGGACCAGGCCCGACCCACGCCGGCGGGCCACCGCCGAGGCCTTGCACCAGGCCAGGTTGGCCACGTAATCGGCCGTGGCGATCCCCGGCCTGGGTTCCGGCTCGTCGACTTCCGAAGGGTCTACCTCAACGAGATATCCGGCCTCGGTCATCAACTGCTTTCGGCGAGGCGATGCGCTCGCCAGGATGATGGGAACGTGGTGACTCATGCGCAGGGGAACTCGGCCTGGAGCTTGGATCTGGAGAGGATGGATTCCACCTGGAATTCCTCGACGTCGAGGTGATCGTAGCGTCGGTGGACCCTTGCGAACAAGCAGGAAAGCGGCGACCTTCAAAGGGGTTCCTGGCTAGGAGCGTTGGCCCTTGCGTTTGGTCCGCCGAGGAGTTTTGGTCCATGAGAATGCCTGGCGTGCTATTGAGCTGCTTCCTCTTGCTGCGACTGGGCACCTCGGCCTGTCAGGCAGGCGTTGGGGTGGGGAATCGGCTGGTGCATCTCGACGAGTCGAGCCCCTACCATGTTGGGCTCGATTCTCCTCGGTTAACGACACCGCAATGGGTTGGTGAAGATGGGGTAGAGGCGGTCGTCGTCCTGGCGATCGACGACCTGAAGGAGAACGCGCCTCATTACGAGACGTATCTCCGGCCGATCCTCAACCGGCTCAAGCAGATTGACGGGCGGGCCGGCCTCAGCATCATGACTTGCAAGGTGGACCCGGCCGACCCACAGGTCAAGGCTTGGCTGGCCGAAGGGGTGAATCTCGACGTTCACACGCTCGACCATCCTTGTCCGCTCATGAAGGATGACGAATTCGACCAGGCCGAGGCCACCGTTCACGACTGCGTCGACCTGCTCCACCAGATTAAGGGGAACAGGCCCGTTGCCTTCCGAATGCCTTGCTGCGACTCGCTCAATACCCCTACACCTCGCTTCTATGCCGAGATCTTCAACAAGCGGAGCTCGAAGGGGCACTTCATGACCCTCGACTCCTCGGTCTTTCAGCTCTTTACTCCCGCCGACCCCGCACTCCCTCGCGAGCTTGTGACCGACCCCGACGGCCGGGAGCGTTTTCGTAAATATATTCCGTTTTCTTACTTTACCAACTATGTGGAAAACTATCCGTATCCCTACGTGATCGGCAAGCTTTGCTGGGAGTTCCCATGTTGCGTGCCGAGCGACTGGGAGGCCCAGAACCTCAGACGCCCCAATCATGAAGGCTCGGTTGAGGACATGAAAGCGGCGATCGATGCCGTGGTTCTCAAGCAAGGTGTTTACAACCTGGTGTTTCATCCGCACGGGTGGATCAAGTCGGAGCAGGTGGTCTCTCTCATCGATCACGTGGCCGCCAAATATGGCTCCAAGGTCAAATTCCTCAACTTTAGCGAGGCCCAAAGCCGGCTCGATCAACATCTCCTGAATGGTCACCCCCTGCGCAATTCCCATGGCAAGGATAACGGCGTCCGACTCCTGGATGTGAACAACGATGGCTATATGGATGTCGTGATCAGCAACCATCGCTCAAGGCAGACGCGGGTCTGGGATCCCAAAGGCCGTCGCTGGTTGGTCAGCCGCTTTCCCGTGGCCTTGATCGAGCAAGCGGATGAGAACCAGGAGGTGACACCGCGACATGGAGCGTTTGGAGTTCTCGACCCCGAAGGACAGGCGGGTTTCCTTGCGCGGGCACATGGGGATCACCCCGCCAGGTTTTACCAATTTGTCGGCGGGGGGATTCCCGAATCGAAGGGGGACGAAAAGAGTTTGCCTGAAGGGTGGGTGGCCGACCCCGCATTGAGCCTCGGGCTCGAGACCGTTCTCAAAGGCAAGGCGTCTTCGCTCGGCGAGCGGATTCACTTACGCGACCTGGATGGGGATGGTCAGAGCGAGTTGATCGTGAGCCGGCCCAAGGAGAGCACGCTTCTCCAGTATGGGAAAGCGGGCTGGAAGACGCTCCCCTTCGCTCTACCCGAAGGAGCACGCCTGACTGATGCCGAGGGGCGAGACGGAGGCCTTCGCTTTGTTGACGTTGATGAAGATGGCTATGACGACATTCTCTTTTCGAGACCGGCCGACTCCGACGAGATGGGCCAGGACGCTCGGGCCGGGGATCGTGGAACGCGATCAGGGCTGGCTCTCTTCGACACGATGAAGAATGGTTGGGCACGCGGTTCGAAGGTGGGGCAGGCGGAGGAGGGAGTCACGCTCCCCTTGATCGTGGATCGAGGGAGGGACCAGGGCATGTGGGTCCACTCGCGCCAACTATGGTGGCGGAACGAGTCCACGTCGAAACAACCCCACCTTGTTGATCATCGCTCGTTTAATGACCTTCTCAACGGCGTGGAGCCACGCGGTCGAAGCGCGGAGGCTTCGCGACGCGCCATGCGAGTCGACCCCGCGTTCAACATCGAATTGGTCGCCAGCGAGCCCCTGGTGGAAGACCCGATCGCGTTCGACTGGAGCGCCGATGGCCGGCTCTGGGTTCTGGAGATGGGAGACTATCCCCGAGGCGCGGATGGGCGAGGAAAAGCAGGGGGGGTGATCCGGATCCTCGACGACCAGAACGGAGACGGCCGTTACGATCGCTCGACCACCTTCCTCGACGATTTAAATTATCCAAGCGGCCTCATGCCCTGGCGCAACGGGGTTTTGATCGCATGCGCTCCCGACGTCTTGTATGCCGAGGACCGCGACGGCGACGGTCGGGCCGATCATCGCGAGGTTCTCTTCACGGGGTTCCGTGAAGGAAATCAGCAGCACCGGCTCAATGGCTTCGAGCTTGGTCTCGATGGCTGGGTCTATGGGGCCAACGGAGATAGCGGCGGAGTGGTTCGCTCGCTCAAGACCGGTTCGGTGGTCAAGATCCAGGGACGAGACTTTCGTTTTGATCCCGATGATGGCCGGTTTGAAGCCGAGAGTGGCCAAACGCAATATGGCCGGCATCGGGATGATTGGGGGAACTGGTTCGGCAATAACAACCCCAACTGGGCCTGGCACTACGTCCTGGCCGACTCCGACCTACGGCGCAACCCCGGTTTCGCCGCACCCGACCCGAGGCGGATGCTCGAGCCTGATCCCACGGTTTACCCCATCAGCGCGACACTTGCCCGGTTCAATGAGCCCCACTCGGCCAACCGGGTCACCTCGGCCAACAGCCCCACCCCTTATCGCGACGACCTCTTCGGTCCGCATTTCCAGGGGAGCCTCTTCGTTAGCGAGCCCGTGCACAACCTGATCCATCGGGTGATCGTCGAACCCGATGGGGCTACCTATATAGGAAGGCGCGGGCCTGATGAGTCCAAACGCGAGTTCCTCGCGTCGTCGGACCACTGGACCAGGCCGACCATGCTCAGGACCGGTCCCGATGGAGCGCTCTGGGTCGCTGATATGTATCGGGCGGTGATTGAGCACCCCGAATGGATTCCCGATGATTGGGAGGCCAAACTCGACCTGCGCGCGGGGGCCTCGCAAGGACGGATCTACCGCATCCACCCCGTCGATCGTCGTCCCCGTGCCATGCCAAAACTTGACCAACTCGAGCCCCAAGCCCTGGTCGTCGCCCTCGATAGCCCCAACGGTTGGCAGCGCGACACGGTCCAACGCCTCCTGCTTCATAAACAGGCCAAGAACGTGGCCCCCGAGCTTGCCCGGCTGGCGCGGGAGAGTTCTCGTCCTCAGGTCCGCCTTCAGGCGCTCTGGGTTCTCCAGACCTTGGGAGAGCTCAAGCCCGAGCAGGTCATCAAGGCTTTGTCGGATCCTCATCCCCAGGTGCGCCGGAACGCGGCCCGGGCGGGAACGGAACGGCTAAAGACCTCGCGCGAACTTGGTGAAGCGTTGCTCCGACTGGTGGATGATCCCGATGTCCAGGTCCGGCTTCAGGTCGCTCTAAGCCTAGGGGATTGGAATGATCCTCGGTCGGGCCAGGCATTGGCTCGCTTGCTCAGTCGCGACGCGACAGACCCCTGGATTCGGGCGGCGGTTTTGAGCTCCGCGACCTCAAGGGCCTCGGAAATCCTCGCGCACCTGCTTGAGAACAGCAGCGAGCGGGCGATCCCCTCGAACGTGCTCGACCCTTTATTCGCGCTGGCCGCCCGAGATCAGCAGGGGAGGGAAAAGCTTCTCGAAAAGCTCAAGCATCCAGCAGGCCCAGCGAAGCGGTTCGCGAACTGGCAACTCACCGCCACGGCAAGCCTACTCGAGGCACAAGCGAAGATCGACCGATCGCGAATCGGTCGGTTGCTGGAAACGATTGGCCCAACCCTGTCATTCGCAAGGACGCTCGTGGTCGATTCCGAGGCATCCGTTAACGATCGGGTCGCGGCGATCCGTCTTCTCGGCATGGATCCGAATGGTGAAGAGGCCGACCGGGACGCTCTGGCCGCGCTGCTTCGCCCGCGGGTCGCCTCGGCGATCCAGCAAGCCGCGCTTTCCTCTTTAGGGCGAGGCCAGGATCCTCTGGTCCCTTCACTTCTGATCGCGGGTTGGAAGGGGCACTCACCCCAGCTTCGGAGCGCGATCCTCGACACGGTCCTTAGCCGGACCGCCTGGACGCGGGCGCTTCTGGACGCGCTTGAGGAAGGGATCCGAATTTCTCCGAGCGAAATCGATCCGACGCATCGGCTGCGACTTCTCGGTCACCAGGATCGTCAGATTAAGGCCCGAGCCCAGGAAATCTATGCTCGAGAGCCGATCGGAACGCGCCACCAGGTGGTTGCGGACTATCAGCGAAGTACGGCGGATCGCGAGGGGCATGCGGAGACGGGCGCCCAGGTGTTCAAGAAGAACTGTGCGACCTGCCACCGGATTGGGACTGAGGGGGTTGAGGTGGGGCCGGACCTCGCTTCGCTCAAGGACAAGTCTCCCCAATCCCTCCTGATTGCCATCCTCGACCCGAACCGAGCGCTGGAGGTTAAGTACGGGAGTTTCAACGTCGCGACGACTGATGGCCGGGTCCTCAGCGGACTGATCTCGACCGAGACCAGCACGGCGATCACCTTGAAACGTCAGGAGGGGAAGGAAGACGTCTTGCTCCGTTCGGAGATCGAGGAGCTGTCGGCGTCGGGGCAGTCCTTAATGCCCGAAGGGCTGGAGAAGGAGCTTACCCCACAGGACCTCGCCGATCTGATCGCGTTTCTCAGAGCGGCGGGGCCGGGGCCTCGAGTGGTGGCGGGCAATCATCCTGAGCGCGTCGAACCTGGGCCGGATGGCACGATCCACCTCTCCGCGATCAACGCGGAGATTCACGGAGAGATTCTCACCTACGAGCCGGAGCATCAGAACCTCGGCTACTGGTCACGCCTGGAGGATCGGGTGACCTGGCAATTCCGGGTGGAACGACCTGGCCGGTATCGCGTGCGAATGAACTGGGCCTGTGCCGACGCTTCCGCGGGAAATGCTCTCGTGCTGGAGGCCGGTTCCAAACAACTCACCTACCGGGTGAAGGGGACCGGCACCTGGGAAAACTACCGATTCATCGACCTGGGTACGTTGGATTTGCAAGCGGGAGCCCAGAGTATCGAACTTCACTCGGTAGGGCCTATCAAAGGGGCTCTTCTGGACCTTCGCTCCATACGGCTTGTTCCCGAGGCAGCAGAAGGAGGGGCGAACCCTCCAGAGCCAGACAGCACCTGTTGCGGCAACCGGTGAGATCAAGCCCCTTTCTGAGATCGACCAGTTGCCCATTTCCCAGGTTTCAACTGTCACCCCGGTACATAGGGAGTTGTCTTTGTGGGTCGACGAAAATAATCCCAGCAATGGAGCACAGGGCGGTTCCTGAACGAAACCTCTTTACCAGTCTAGGTTTAACCTAACTGGAACATCCTCGAAGAGTATGAGAATCCAAAGAATATCGTGAGAATTCGGGACCAGGGTGTTGATCCGCGTTCAGAACCCGGTATTATCTCCCTTGTCGCCTGTAACAACGAGCGACGCGAAACGAAAACGAAACGGCTGACGAAAGCCACTGATAACGAAGTGGCCGACGAACGCCCAATGCCTCGTTTGCAATCGTCGGCCGGCGTGACCTGGCTCTTTCAAGCC
>Ga0182745_1001520_pt1 | contig 22169 bp, 25 predicted proteins | sample eDN3rd30CKraftBY_FD_128523 | JGI IMG/M metagenome (GOLD analysis project Ga0182745, IMG submission 128523) | Enriched backyard soil microbial communities from Emeryville, California, USA - eDNA 3rd pass 30_C Kraft BY (version 2) (version 2) | ecosystem: Environmental > Terrestrial > Soil >...
ACCGTGTCGATGCGGCTCGCCGCCTCCAGCGCCGCCCCGCCCTTCACCAGCACGCCGAGCTCCGCCCCGCGACCGGTGCCCACGGCCACAGCCGCGGGAGTAGCGAGCCCCAGCGCGCACGGGCAGGCAATGACAAGCACCGCCACGAAGCGTTCCACCGCCGTGGCCAGGCCGGCGGAAGTCGGGTCCATGGCCAGCCACACCCCGAACGTCACCGTGGCAATGACCAGCACCACCGGCACGAAGATGCCGCTCACCACGTCTGCCAGACGGGCGATGGGGGCGCGTGAGCCTTGGGCCTGCTCCACCGCCTCCACGATGCGCGCGAGCGCCGTGTCCCCGCCCGTGCGCGTCACCCGGAAGGTGAGGGAGCCGCTCTGATTGAGGGTGCCGCCGAAGACGGGCGCCCCCACTCCCTTCTCCACGGGCATGCTTTCCCCTGTCAGCATGGACTCATCCACGGCGGACTGCCCGCGGAACACCTCTCCATCCATGGGGATCCGCTCCCCGGGCCGCACCAGCACGAGGCTTCCCACGGTGAGCGCCTCCACGGGCACGTCCCGCTCGACGCCGCCCTCCACCACGCGCGCCATCTTCGGCTGCAGCGCGACCAGTCCCCGCACGGCGTCCGCTAGGCGCTTGCGGGCACGCGTCTCGAGCAGCTTGCCCAGCAGCACGAAGGAGAGGATGGCTGCGGCCGCCTCGAAGTAGAGGTGCGGCACGACGCCGTGTTCCCCGTGCGGGAAGAGCCCCGGCGCCACGAGGGCCACCGTCGAGTAGCTCCAGGCGGCGCCCGTGCCCATGGCCACGAGGGTGTTCATGTCCGCCGCCCGGTGCCTCAGCGCCGTCCACGCCAGACGGAAGAAGCGCCGCCCCGGGCCGAAGACGACAGGCGTGGCCAGGAAGAACTGCAGCCACCGGCCCCACGGCCCGTCGCTCCCGGGGATGGCCCCATGGGACATCGCCACCACCAGCAGCGGCACGGTCAGGACCACGGCGAGGAGGAAGTCCCGCTTCAGGGCCCGCCGCTCCTTCTCCTCGGCGGCATCCGCGGTCTCCGAGTTGCGGACAGGCGCGCTTGCCTCACTGCTCTGCGGGTGGGGCACGCCGGGGACCTCATACCCGGCCTCCGTTACGGCGCGTGCGAGGACGTCGCGACTGGTGCGCCGCGGGTCATAGAGCACCTGCGCGCGCTGGGTGGCGAAGTTCACCGAAGCCTCTTCTACCCCTTCCACCTTCTGAAGGGCCGTCTCGACGCGGCGGACGCAGCTTGCGCACGTCATTCCCAGGATGGCCAGCTCGTCGCGCGCGCTGGACGTGGCCTCTCCCTGAACGAGTTGGAGCTTCTGGACCGGGCTCTGCATGCCTTGAACTCCTGTGGTTGCGCAGCGGTGAAGCCGCCGCTCATGCCCCGGATGACGCACCTCCTTCCCGGCCATTACAGCCCGGCGAGGAGCCTTCGATTCCCGTCGCCGAGGTGTAATGCCCGAGCCCTCTTTGCGTCCCCAGCGCTCGAAAGCCCTGAAGCTGGAGGAACTGCAGATGGAGATGGGACGGACGCGGGGCAGGCGGGCAGCCGCCCTGCTGGGACTGACAATGATGGCGGTGGGAGGGCTCAGCGCATGCGCCACGCGGACGCGCCCGGCTGCTCTTGTGTCCACCTCGGCGGCCTCCGCGGACGCACCGGAGGCCCCGGCCGCCGACGTCGGCGTGGCACTCCGGGAGGAGCCGCCACTGCCGGGAGAGCCCACCGGGGCCTGGCAGGGACTCGTCGAGCCACGGCACACGGAGGGGGGCCACCATGCGCACTAGGCACCTGCTTCTCTTCGGGGCCCTCTCGGGCCTCGTCGGCTGTGCGACGCCTTACCATGCAGCGGACTTCTCCCGGGTGCGCACGCTAACCGGTGTGTCTCTCCCCGCCGGGGTCAGCCGTCCGTTCTCTCCTGCCACGCAGATGGAGGAAGAGGTGGCGCCGCTGCTCGCCCAGCCCCTGACGGCGGAGCGCGCCGTGCAGATTGCCTTCCTCAACAACCGGGCCCTGCGCGGGGCGCTGCGCGACATGGGGGTGGCTCGCGGAGAGCTCATCCAGGCGGGGCTGCTGCCCAACCCGGAGGTGGAGTTCGACCTGCGCGCCACGAGGGAGTCTGGCGTGCCCCTACAGCAGGAGTACTTTGTCGGGTTCAACCTCACGCATGCCTTGCTGACGCCGCTGCGCACCTCCGTGGCGAGCGCCAACGTGGAGTCCGCGCGCTACCGGGCAGCCGCCGCGACGGTGCAACTGGCCTACGACGTGCGTGCCGCCTTCTACGCCCTACAGGGGGCACAACTGCGGCTGGAGGCCTCCACGCGAGCCCTGGATGCCTTCGCCGCGGGGCGCGACGCGGCGCAGGCGCTCTGGGAGGCCGGCAACGTGCCCGAACTCACCCTGGCCACCCAGGAAGCCGCCTACGAGTCGGCTCGCGCTACCACGGCGGAGCTGGAGCTGGCCGTCCTCGAGCAGCGCGAGCGCCTCAACCGCCTCCTTGGCCTGCACGGCGAGCAGACGCAGTGGTCCGCCGCGAGTGGCCTGCCAGAGGCCCCCGAGACAACCGCGCTACCGGAGCAACTCGAGCGGCAGGTTGTCGAGGCGAGCCTCGAGCTCGGGGAGATGCGCGCCCGCCTGGACGGACTTTCCCGCCGTGTGACTCTGGAGCGCACGGCCGGCTGGGTGCCGGAGGTCCGTGTGGATGTGCACGCGGAGCAGGACGGAGCCTCCTGGTGGGTGGGCGGAGGAGCCAGTCTGTCCGTTCCGCTCTTCGATCGGCGCCAGGGTACGGTGGCCGCGGTCGAGGCGCAGTTCGACTCCCTCTCGGAGCGCTACGCGGCCGCGGCGACGGATATCCGCTCGGCCGCGCGCGAGGCGCGCAACCGCCTCCGCATGGCCCATGCCCGTGCCCACCAGTACGGCAGCGTCATCGTGCCGGCACGACTGCGCGTGATGCGGCAGGTTCAACTGCAATTCAACGCGATGCAGGTGGGCATCTTCCAGCTCCTGCAGGCGCGTCGCGAGCAACTGGATGCCGAGTTGGCCCACGCCTCGGCACGCCAGGACTACTGGACCGCGAGGGCGGCGGTGGACGCGCTCCTCGACGGGCTGCGCGTGGGTCTGCCTTCTCAACCCCTTACCACTCCCGGCGCGTCCGCCGGTGAGGCAGGAGGACACTGAGTCATGGACCGTCGTTCGTTCTTGCAGTGGAGCAGTCTGGCCACGGGGACTGCCCTCCTGGGCCGTGCTGGTGTGGCACACGCCCAGGTGAGACCTGGCCCCCACGCGCCCGCGGCGCTCCCGCCCTTCCAGCCACACCGCGTCGTCGCTCCGGGCGGGCAAGTGGGGGTCGTGACCCCCAATGGAGCCACCCTGCCGTGGAAGGTGGTGGGCGGTGTGAAGGTGGGCCACCTCATCGCCGAGGAGCTGGACCACACCTTCGCCCCGGGCCTGTCAGCCAAGGTGTGGGGGTACAATGGCCGCTCACCCGGGCCCACCATCGAGGCGGTGCAGGGGGACCGGCTGCGCCTCTATGTCACCAACCGCCTGCCCGAACCCACTACGGCGCACTGGCACGGCATCATCCTCCCCAACGGCATGGATGGCGTGGCGGGGCTCAACCAGAAGCCCATTCCTCCCGGGGAGACGTACGTCTACGAGTTCGTCGTGCGCGAGCCGGGCACGTACATGTACCACCCGCACTATGACGAGATGACGCAGATTGCGCTCGGCATGATGGGGATGTTCATCGTGCACCCGCGCACCCCGCGCGGTCCCCGTGTGGACTACGACTTCGCCCTCATGACACACGAGTGGAAGCTGGACGTGGGGGCGAAGCGGCCGGATCCCAACGAGATGAGCGACTTCAACGTCCTCACCTTCAACAGCAAGTCCTTTCCCTCCACCGAGCCGCTCCTGGTGCGTACCGGCAGCCGGGTGCGTATCCGCCTGGGCAACCTCTCGCCCATGGACCATCACCCCATCCATCTGCACGGCCTCAACTTCAAGGTGACGGCCACGGACGGCGGCTATGTGCCTCCTTCCGCCCAGGTGCCAGAGACCACCGTCCTGGTGCCCACCGGCGCCACGCGCGTCATCGAGTTCGTCCCCACCGAACCGGGCGACTGGGCCATGCACTGCCACATGACTCATCACGTGATGACGCAGATGGGCCACGGTCTTCCGAACATGGTGGGCGTGGACACGCGCAAGTTGGACCGGCGCATGAGCCGGGTGGACCCCGAGTACATGACGATGGGGACGACGGGCATGGGAGGCATGGGTGAGATGGAGATGGCCATCCCGCCCAACAGCCTGCCCATGCGGGGCGGCGACGGGCCGTTCGGATACATCGACATGGGCGGCATGTTCACCGTGCTCAAGGTGCGCGGCACCCCACGGCCAGAGGACCGCGACAGTTGGTACCAGCACCCAGCGGGCACCGTGGCAGGGCCGGCCGACGCGGCACGGATGCGCGCGGACGGCATCGACGTGGCGTGAGACAATCTTGGGGCTGGAGCGCCTGTAATGCATGAGGCGATGCCGCGTTCTTCCTGGCTGAGGGTGGACGAGGTGCTCCACCCCGTTCACCCGAAGAAAGGACGAAGCCATGAGCAGCTCTCAGCGAATCACCCTCGCGGTCTCCGGAATGACGTGCAACTCCTGCGTGCGTCACGTCACCGCTGCCCTCCACAACCTGAAGGGCGTCGGTGACGTGGAGGTTCAGTTGAAGGAGGGCAGGGTGCACGTACTGCACGACCCATCCTCCGCCTCGCTCACGGCCATGGTGGAGGTGCTTCGCGACGCCGGCTATGAGTCCACGCCAGCGGCGTGATGTCTCTTGAACGAGCGCCGGGCGGTAGACCTCGCGTGTTCGGTCTCCCGCCTGGCGCTCTTTGAGGAGGACGACTCCCCCGAATGAAGGCGACGGACAGCAAGAGAAACCTCATGGAGGGACGCGAGAACGGGGACCATTGGATGGGTACAGCTCTCGTTTGGCGTCAGGTGGGCGGGGACTCTTCGGAGTCCCACGCGTAGTCCCGCGGTGGCTCGTCATCACGCCAGACGGTCGTCCCCTCGCGGGGCGTCACGAAGAGCAACTCGACGTCCTCCATCACCCGAGCCGCGTGCGCGGTACCTCGGGGAATGAGCACCGCCTGTCCGGGGCCGATGTCGAACGTCCCCCGTGTGCCATCCGGCAGCTCCGCCGTGAAGGTCATCCGCCCCCGGACCACGACGAGCAGCTCGTCACCGCCGTCGTGACGTTCCCACGAGCGCCTCACCTCGCCTGCGGGAATCCGGATGACGCCCACCCGGCAGTCGGCGCTGACGTGGTGTGAGCCGAAGACGCGTGGAGTACGGGGCCCGGTGAGTGTCGCGAGCTCTCGTTCCAGGTCGAAGACCTTCATGCTCCGCCTGCCTTCCGGGCCTCGTCCGACTGCGCACCCCAGCGATGGGGCCGACCGACTTTCGGCTTGTCGAGTTCGCAGCATCTGAAGAGCGTGCGCTCCTTGGCCTGCTGCGCCGCGGCTCGCTCGCGTTCGATGTTCCTCATGCGCCCTCCTGTCGCGTGACGACATCCGTCGGCGCATCCCAGAGGCCCAGACGGTCGATCATCGTCCGGATGTAGTCCGCCTCCGAGAGCTGCCGGCGAGCCGCCACCACCTGGGTCGCCTCCTTCCCGAGGATGTAGCGCAGCGCGGGCGCCGGATTCGCGAGGATGTCCAGCACGCAGCGCGCGAGCTCGGTCGGATCCCCTCCCGCGTCTCCTGTGATGTGCTCAAGCTTCGCGAGCATTCGAGCACTCGGTTCAGCGTAGATGGGCTCGCGTCTGGCGGGCCTCGCGAACGGGATGCCCGTGCGCATTCCATCCAGTTCCACCAGCGAGATGTGAACGCCGTGCGGCCGGACTTCGTAGGCCAGCGACTCCGAGAGCGCTTCGAGCGCGTGCTTGCTCGCGGCATAGGCCCCCAGGAAGGGAGGGGGGGCCAGGCCCGCCAGCGAGCTGATGACGACGATTCGTCCCTCGCGGCGGAGGCGCATCGCCGGCAACACGGCCCGCATCACCCGCAGGGCGCCGAAGCAGTTGGTCTCCATCTGAGCCTGTGCCTCGGCTATGGAGGTCTCCTCGACGGCGCCGACGAAGGCTCCCCCGGCGTTGCTGACGAGCACGTCGATGCGTCCGGCGGCGCGCATCACCTCTGCGATGCAGGCATCGACGGAGGCGTCCTCGCGGACGTCCAGGGTGAGCAGATCGAAGGGTGTCGCTGGTGCGCGTGAGGGGTTCCGGCTGGTGCCGAACACGCGGTACCCCTGGGTGGCAAGCCGCGTGGCCGTGGCGCGGCCAAGCCCGGAGGACGCCCCTGTGACGAGGACGACAGGAGGAGAAGCGGTGGAATCCATGTGAGTGTTTCCTTTCGGTGCGAGACAGAATACGAATCTTCATTCGCGTTCTGTATTCGCATTGGCTCCGGGAGCACCTCGCATGGCTCGACTCAAGACCCACCCTCGGAAGATGCCGCGGCAGGAGCGCTCACGCGCCATGGTGGAAACGATTCTGGAAGCGACGGTTCGCGTTCTGCTCGCGCGGGGGTACGACGGGCTGACGACCATCGCGGTCGCGGAGCGCGCGGGTGTGAGCGTCGGCTCGCTCTACCAGTACTTCCCGAACAAGGAATCGCTGGTCGCGCTGCTCGCAGAGCGGCATGCTGCCGAGCTGGTCACCTGTGTCGAGGCGGCGCTCTCAGGCGCGGACCCGTCCAATCCCGAATCCGCCATCCGGGCGCTCGTGCGCGCCGGTGTCGATTCCCACCGCATCGCGCCTGCGCTGCACAAGGTCCTGCTCGAGCAGGTGCCGCGCATCGGTCGGCTGGCGAAGGTGATGGAGGCCAGCCACGCGATTATCACGAAGCTCGAACGCTTCCTCGGCCCCTACCAGGACCAGCTCGTCGTTCCCGACCTGAAGGTCGCGGCCTTCATTGTCGAGACCATCATCGAGTCCCTCACGCACCGTCTGGTCATCGAGCAGCCGGACTTCATCGACACCACGCGGCTGGAGGAGGAGGCCACGGAGGTGGTGCTCGGCTACCTCTTCGGCCCACGTGGCAGGCGCGGGGGCCGATTGTCACCGCCCGCGCTTTAGGGCGAGGCCTCCGTGACATGCCCTTCCGCGTCCACGTCGAAGTGGAGCGTGCCCCGGTTCTTGCCCACCACGAATAGGGCATAGCGGCCCCCGGGCTGGAGCGCCCGGGGCCCGTCCAGGACGGCGAAGCCGGGGGGGGCCTCGCCGTAGGTTAGCGAAGCCACGCTGGCAAGGTCGCCGAAGGGCTCGGCCCGCAGTTGCCAATAGACTTCCCCCGCTCGGTTCAGCACCTGGACCGTGTTGTAGCGGGGGCGGTCTTCGTGTTCCGGATCCTCCACGGCGAAGCGGGGGGCGGGGAGCTGCCGCGCGCCCTCCACCAGGGATACCTGGAGGCCCGGACGGCACGCGGTGAGCAGCAGGAGCAGGACCCATGCTCCCCCCAGGCTGGCGAAGCGCAGTGACCGCATGGCCTACGGGGCCCCCTTGCCGGCGCGCACCTGGGCGATGGCTGCGTTGATTTGCGCCGTGTAGTCCTTGCCGTTGTAGTGGAAGCCAGCAACGGGGTTGGAGAAGTAGCCGGCGAGGTACGCCTGCTGGAGAAACTCCGCCTGCTGCTCAGGGTTGAGCTCGCTCCAGGGCTTGCCCGCGTCCAGGCCTTTCTCGAAGTCGTAGCCGTCTCCGAGATGCTGCGCCACGAGTGCCTCGCTCATGTAGTCCGTGCCGCCGTTCTGGTGCTGCCAGACATGGGCCGATTCGTGCACAAGCAGGTCTGGCGTCAAGGGGAGGTTGTTCGGAGGGATGTAGATGGTGTTGCCGTGGGTGAACGCACGCTGGGTGGTGCTGAAGAGGCCAGAGTTGCCCTCCTTGATGCGAATCTGCGAGTAGTCGATGGAGTCCCCGTAGACGCTCCGCAGCGTGGCAATTTCACTGCCTGTCAGCTTGCGCGCGGGCGGCTCCACGCCAATCAGCGTCTGGATGGCGCTCAGGGCTCGGCCGCCCATCATTAGAAGGCTATCGACAGGCGTCTGCACGACGGTCTTCAGCAGGCCGAGCCCCATCTGCTTGAGCCCTTCGCCGAACTTGCCCTGGAACAGCTTGCCGATGCCGCCGAAGAAGGTGCCAAGCCCTTCTCCTGTGTTGCGGACCACGCCCACGATGGTGCTGAGGGCCCCGGTGAACAGGCTCCGCACGCCGTCGCCCACGCGGTTGGCCATCGTCTTCACGCCATTCCAAACGCTCTTCGCCGCGTTACCGACCCAGCTCGCGGCCGAGGTGACGGCTCCGCCCACGGCCTTGACCGTGTTTCGAAGGGCCTTCAAGGGGTTCCAGAACTCGACCTCCTTCGCCTGGCCATCCACATGGATGATGCCCTTGTCGTTCTCCGCGCGGATCTCCGCCACTTGATTCGTGGACAGCTTCTCCCCGGACAAGATGCGGCGGAACAGCTCACCCTCATCGCCTTGGGTGTCCTCGGTGTTGAGCTGGGTGTCCAGGTGGTGGCCGGCCTCCTCCACGTAGGTGGACGCAGCCAGCGAGGGATCCAGCGACGCGTTGATAAGCACCGTGCCGGATTCCGCGTCATAGGCCCCATTGGCGCCGTTCAGCGTCTCCGCGGAGACCGTGCGAACTGGAGGCAGCCAGCCGAAGTCGCCCTTCAGGGCCTGCTGCCGGAACTGTTCGGCCTTGGCGGCGTCGTGGCCCTCGCCATAGACCATCCGCATCGTCTCATGGAACTTCTGCTTGTCCGACGCCAGCGCGCCGAACTCGCGTTTGAACGTGGATGTCACGTCCAGCTGCCGGGAGACGAATGCGCTCTGCTCGAAGAAGCCCGCACGGCGAGCCGCCACCTCTGGCGCACGGTGTGGCGTTCCCAGCGTGGTGTTGCCTCGTGCCGGTCTCGCCGGTTGCTCACCCGCCGCGATCCCTTTTCGAGTCACCTGTGGCGGTATCTTGGATTGAAGCCGCATCGTCATGACAGTCCCCCCGCAGTGAAGCCTGAACGTCTGGGATAGAGCGTAGGTAATGGATGACGCGGGGTAAAGTACGAGCGCTGGGCGGCAGCTGGAGCCGTCTACTCCTGCGACATCTGCTGAATGAGATTGCCGCAAGTGCCCTCGAAGACGGCGCTGGTGAAGGCGGCCTCGACGGTAAGTTTGCTCTTGAACACTACACCGAGCTTCTGCAGGCGCTCAGATTCCGCTTCGTCTGACTCGCACATCGCTGCGGAAGCCTTCCTCGAGCGCGCAGAGCTGGCCCGAGCGCGTGGTGTGCGCTCGTGCATCACCACCGTCGGCGAACGGTCGCCTTGGGGCCGGTCACCAAGCTCGCCGCGGGAACGTCGTCGACGACGACCGCCCCTGCCGCGACCACGGCGTCTCGCCCAATCCTGACCCCGGGCATGATCGTCGCGCCCGCGCCGATCCACACGTTCTCCGCAATGTCGATGGGGGCACCCGTGAGGTACTGCCGCCGCTCGCCTGGGTCGACCGGGTGGCTGACGGTGATGAACGTGGCCTTCGGGCCGACCATCACACCTGCGCCCAGCCGGATGCCGGCGTAGTCGAGGAACGTGCAGCCTTGATTGATGAACACACGCTCGGAAAGGTCCAGATGAAGGCCGTGGTCCGTGTAGAAGGGGGGATAGATCGTGACCCTCTTCGGGAGCGGTCGGCCCAGGATTTGCTCGAACAGCTTTGCCTTGCCCACCTCGTCCTCGAAAGGCAGGACGTTGAGGCGCGACGTAAGCTCGGTGACCCGCAGCACCCTCTCGCTCATCGCCATGAACTCGGGGCTGAAAACCCTCTCCCCGCTCGCGAGGGACTCAGGGCTGTGGATGCGCATGAGACGGTCAATCGGCATTCCGCGATCTTGGTGCTCGCCCCACGCTCACGTCCAGCGCTGGAAGCATTCCTTACCCCATCGGTAATTACAGGTGCGTGCTCCGTACGCATGGAGGAGGTACCGAGAGAGCAGGGGCGGGCGCAGTTCCACTCCCTTCATGAACGAGAGAAGGCCCGACGGTCCGTTGGGCCTATTGCCCCCGTCATGATGCGCGTTCGGGCGCACCCGTGACGCAGCAGCTGACTTCCGGGTAGGAGGAACCCTGTGGGTTCTCCTACGGATGCTGTCGCTCAGATGCTTTGTTTGCTGCTATTCGGGCGTTCTGCTTCCTGGTGGACCAGGGCGTCGAACGCATCGGCGGCGCGCTGAACGTCTTCCAGCCTCTTCGACGACCAGCTGAAGTCGTCGATGCCACCCGAGTGGCGCAAGATGACGCGGTACCACTCCTTGAATTGCTCGATCTGGATGGACTCGACCTGATCGAGCCGCGCCATGAAATGTCCGATGCCATTCGAGCAGACGAACTTCACGTCCAGGACCCGCTCCTCGAACTGCGGCTCGGCGAGGCAGTGAGGGGTCGTGTTCAGCATGATGAAGCGGGTAATCTCCGCCTGGGGATCGCTGATGCGGTCCGGTTGGGGCGTGTACGCCACAGACTGGATGGAGGCACAGCCGATCAGCACAAGCAGAGGGGAGACGAGCAGCGGAGTGACGGCGCGCGGACGTGTGAAGTTCATGAAACGTGGTTTTACATGAGCTGAACGAGTCCTGTCCCAAGCTCTGGCCGTATCGCGCTTCGATGTCCTGGACACCGGAACCAACACGGTGCTGGCGCACGGTCGCGGGCCGGTGCGCGAACGGACGTAGGTCCCCGGTCACCCCGCCCCTGGAGGCGGTCGCTTCAACCTCCTGAGCATCCTTGATGATGTCATCTCCCAATTCGAGCAAGAATTGGCCTGAGGCCATGCTGTCTCTCTTGGGCGCGATTTCTGACATGCAGCACGTTCGTGAGCTGCTCGGCCGGGATTGGAGTCCTCCAACCCGCCATGCTTCGCCAGAGGGGCGTCCCGTTACGCTCCTGGCTGAAAGAAGAAGCTACGACGCAGTTGCTCGGTGGAGTTCAACGAAGGCGATGCCTGATGGAGCAGGGCGCTCAGCATCGGCGATGCGCTCGTTTCTGCTACCGGGACGAGGCCCAAGGAGTGCGCGGGCGGGCGGAGGGGGACCCGAATCAAGGCTGCGAACACGTGCGGCTATTCGTAATCTCGATAGCTCCGAGGGCCGGTCGCGCACAGCTCTCTCCACCCACTCCTCGCGGTTCCCCACGCGCCTGCCGGCGCATTCACTCAGCCGGTCAATCAGGTCCGCCAGACGAGCAGACCTCGTATTGATGCGCGTCACTCGAGTCCCAGCGGTGGCCCCGTCGCACTCCGACGTGGCGAGACAATCTCAGCAACCGCCGCCATTGAGCGCAATAACGCGCTCGTCCGTGAGCTCAAGCGCCCCCGAATCTGACTCGCACCTCCCGGTCTGCGCAATGAGATGCGAGTAGGTGTCCGAAGGCAGCGGCCCATACCACGTCCGGATGCCGCACCATGCGGTATCGCTGCATTCATCTGTAGACTCGACCAACCTTTCCGGAGCGCCGCCTCCGAGCGGCTTCCCCAGGAGCGTGCACCGGAAGCACCCCTCCACTTCGAGCTGACACTGCAGCCGGTAGTTGAAAAAGCCGGGGTCCTCGTGACAGCTGCTCAAGAGCTCCGTGACTTTGGGATGGCTCGGGTCCCAATCAGCGTCTTGACCACCGTCGACGTTCGCCGCCGACGGACCGCCGCAAGCCGCAATGAAGAGGAAGAGCAGCGAGTAGAGAGCGCGCATGGTCGAGTGCTGTGGCGCCATAACGCCGGGGGAAATTCCCCGGTGCCGAATCGTCCGGAAGCGCACGTGGCGGCACCTCCGACGTTTCTGCGGTCCGAATATTCATCGTGAATTCGCGCCCAAGAGCGTGATGCGCCTCCACCGATTCGGGCGTTGCGCCATGCTGGCGCAAAGAGCGCGTGGGGCAGTGCGCCAAGGCGAGTGCGCAACATGCCTGTGCGACCGACACCACGACGCTGACAGCCGCGCTGACTCCAGCGCGTGGGGCAGAACTCAAGAGCCAGCCGGACGTACGCTGTAAAGGGAGTCGGCTTGACGCGCCGGAAGCTGCGCGCCCGTGCCCTACCGGCTTCTGCTTCCCCCATGCCACCTGCCGAGCCGCCGCGCTCGTGCGCCGTGAGTGGCCCACCCCGGCAATCGCTCGCGCGCTCCGCCTGAACCGGCGAACGGTTGCCCTGGAACGTCTCCGTGGGCGGCTGCTCCTCGCGCTCGGGCGTCGCCGTGACGGCCGAGGAGCCGAAGTCGTCGCCTGGCTTCCGCCGCGCCCGGAAGCCCTCTTTCTCCCTTCACGGAGGAAGGAGGCTTTCGTGTTTCAGAGACCCCACGTGCGTGAGGTGCTACACCCATTGTTATGGCCCGGCCCGTTCCTAGAGCTTCTCGCTGTCCCCACTGCAACGCGCCCTTCTCTCCCCAGGCATCGAGGACGCACTACGTCTGCGGCTACTGCGGCCACGCGTTCGACCTGGAGGGCCCGTCCCCGGTGGCGCCCACGCCGGCTCCGCGGAACCAGACGGTCCTCATGGTGGTTGGGGGCACGGCAGCCATGCTCATGCTGGGCGTCATGGGCGCGGTGTTCGCGCTGGCCGCCGACCCCGCGGATGCGCCCGCGCCCAGCCCCGCGCCGCCACCCATCGCCGTCGTCCCTCCTGCTCAGCCCCCGGCCATCCCCGAACCTGTGCCTGAGCCCAAGCCCGTCCCCGAGCGCATCCACTGGATGGAGCGGGACGTGCCTGTGTTCGTGGACGTCAATGGGGACGGGACGGAGGACATCGTCGGCCATGTGCGCCGCTACGAAGGCACCGGTGCCAGGGAGTACGTCGCCGCGTTCGATGGGCGGACGTTCCAGAAACTGTGGGAGTCGTTGCCTTCGGAAGGCCCAGACGCATCCAGACACACGAAGGTCATCGCCCAGAACGGCCGATTGGTGATGAGCGAGCAACGTACGGTGAACCTGCTGGAACTGGAGACTGGCAAGCGGCTGGGGCGCGTGCCGCTGTCAGACTCGCCTCGCCGTCTCTGCATCCCTCCCGGGGACACGACCTCTGTCTGGGTGGAGGTGGTGGACCACCAGCACCTGCTCTTCGACACGCGCACGGCTACCGCGAAGCCTGCGCCCCGTGCACCGAAGGGCTGCGCCACGCCGCCCCTGAGCCCCCAGACGTGCAACATGTTCCGGCCGCCGGAGCACCCCACCTCCTGCGAGCGCTCCAGCTACCCGCCCTCCGACATCCGCGGCTTCTCCACGAAGTACCTCTTCCGCTCGGGCGGCTACACGCTGTCGCTGGGCACGCGGTGGCCGGGGACGCAGGTGCCGCTGGTGGGGCTGTACGCGCCCGGAAACCGGAAGCCGCTGTGGCACGATACCGTGTCGGACAAGGATCCGCTCCTCTTGCGGGACACGGCTCCCGAGGTGGGGGAAATCACGAAGGACGCCGTGTATGTCGTCTACGCGCTGGAGAAGGGGGGCCTGCAACTCATCCGGCGCGACCTGCGAACGGGCGCCATCGCGTGGGACGTGGCCGTACCCCACTCTCAATCCTTGTCCTCGCTGACCGCCCTCTGGGTCCGGGACGGCCGGGTATACGTGCCACAGTGGGGCCGACTGCACATCTTGGACGCCGCCACGGGCGACCGCCTTGGCGTCATTGGCGAGGAATGAGTCGGTTGATGGAGAAGAGGTAGACCGGCACGCAGGGGTTGCTGACGTACTCCTTCAACCGCCAGAGGGTCTGCATCCCGGCTTCGAGAGATGCCCAAGCCGTCTGCCTTGGGCGCGGCCCAGATGGGCGGGGTCACCGCCGCAATAGTCGGGCAGTTCGAGCGGCTCCATCAGGGCGCCACGTTCCCCATGGCGCGGGTGTTGAGCGTCTCTGTACTGCGCGTCGCCCATCTCCGCACCGGTGACGCCGCGCGGGCCGAGGCAATGCGTCAGTTGCTGGAATGGGAAGCGCCGAACTGCGCGCGGCTGCGCCGGTTGCCAGGCTGAGCCCTTTGTCCAGGACTGCCCGGCGGGCGGTGTCATGTCTAGCGGGCGGGGGGAAGAAGGAGCGCTGGGGCCCTCGCCCTCCAGGCGACGCGGACCTCGTAGAGGCCGAGGGCCAGCAGTCCGAGGGCCAAGGGGAGCAAGATGCTTGCACCCCCGAAGGCAACGGACCCGTTGGCGAACACACTTTGGATGGACGAGATGACGAAGACGAGCAGGAACCCGCCTCCGACGCACGCCTGTGTCAGTCCTGCGAGGATGCCCAGGGCGATGGAGATGTGACGCTGAGCCCTGATGAGATTGAGGCTGAGCGTCACTACCCCCACGACGACCGCTACGAACAGGACTCCGAGTGCGATGACGCCGGTGAACAGCGCTCCAAGGGCACTCTCGGCGCCCTGCGCCCAGGCGGGTGACGCAATGAGGGTGCTGGCCGCGCCGAGCAGCCAGTGGAGGCGCGCCTTCAATGCGGAGTGAGCAGGCTGGAGCGAGTCGAACGGGCCCATGGGCCAAATCATAGCCCATGCCGGGAGCGGGGGGGCCGAGCTTGTCGAGGCAGCTGGCGGCTGGCGCGGTTGTCCAGGCAGTCCACCAGCAGGTCGGCGCCGCCGCAGAGTGCATCGACGTTGTCCTGGGTGAGGCGCACGCCGTGAGCCTCGGCCTTCACGCCGTGCAGGTTGAGGAGCTGAAGCTTCAGGGCCTCGGCCTTGTTCTTTCCCACCGAGGGTTTCACATAGGCCTGGGCGAGCAGGTTCTTGGACTCGACCCGGTCGAAGTCGACGAAGGCCAGGGTGGCCTCGAGGTTGCGGCACAGCACCGCCGCAGCGGAGCCGATGGCGCCCACGCCACAAAAGAGGATGCGCATGGGGCTTCCTCAGTGGGCGCCGAAGGGGACCTTGGGGCGCAGGTAGATGCGCTCCTCGCCCCGGGCGCCCCGGAACCGGTCCACGACGAAGTGGGTGAAGGCGTCGTCGCTCAGCTGGCTCAGGTGCAGGCCCGGCACGCCGCCGGAGCGAACAAGCTCCGTGGCGATGCGGCGGATGTCGGCGTCGCGGACAGGGCCGTCGAACTCTGCCGGCACGTCCGCGGACATGCCATCGTAGGTGATGTTGAGAGTTGCCATGGTCGTGTGCGCCTCCTCGTGCGCCCGGCGGGACTTCACGCCGGGACGGAGGAGGCGCTGGCGCCTGACGCCGTGTCATCGCGTCCCGTGGGGCGGGGCGCTGCTCGCGGAGGGACTACCGCGGTTCGCTGCTGCTGACGACAGCGGGCTTGGGCAGGAAGTCCTTGAGCTGCACCACGGGCAGCCCCGGGAGCGCGGTGATGAAGCCCGAGTACGCCATCCGGTTGGGCGAGCACCAGCCCGGGTTGGACACCGTGTCAGGCGTGGCGTTGCTGAAAACTGCATGGGCCACCGCCTCGGGTTTCGCCGTGGGATTCGCCTCGAGGAAGAGTGCCGCCAGTCCCGTCACGTGCGGGGTGGCCATGGACGTGCCGCTCAGCTCCCGGGTCTCCTTGTCGCCGTAGTGCCAGGACGACTTGATCTTGTTCCCGGGCGCGAAGACGTCCACGCAGTCACCCCAGTTGGAGAAGGTGGCGCGCTTGTCACTGTTGTCGGTGGCGGCCACGGTGATGGCCTCCGGCATGCGGGCCGGAGAGTGCTTGCAGGCGTCGTTGTCCTCGTTACCCGCGGCGACGACGTAGGTGACGCCCGCGGCGATGGAGCGGCGGACGGCCTCGTCGAGCGCTGGGTCCACGTCGCTGCCCAGGCTCATGTTGGCGACGGCGGGCGCCACATGGTTCTTCGTCACCCAGTCGACCCCTGCGATGACGCCAGAGGTTGCGCCCGAGCCGTCGCAGCCCAGCACGCGGACGGAGTGGACAGTCGCATTGCGGGCCAGTCCATAGGTGGCGCCCGCCGCGGTGCCCGCGACGTGCGTGCCGTGGCCGTTGCAGTCGTTACCCCGCATGCTGTCGCCAATGGCGTCGAAGCCGACGGAGGCCCGGCCACTGAACTCCCAGTGCGAGAAGCGGACCCCGGTGTCCAGGATGTAGATGTGCACGCCCTGGCCCGTCGCGGAGAAGGTGTAGAGCCGGTCCAGCGGGAGCTTGCGCTGGTCCATCCGGTCGATGCCCCAGGTGGGCCCCTGCTGGCTCTCGGCGATGGTCACCACGCCGTTCTCCTGCACGAAGTCCACGGCGGGGTCGTTGGCCATGGCGCGCGCCTGTGCCTCGGTCATCCGGCTCGCGAAACCACGCAACGCATTCTCATACATCGCGAAAGCGGTGCCGCCGTAGGCCGTGGTGAGGTTCAGGGTGGCTTGCCGGACCTCGGCCTGCTCCAGGCTCTGCGCTGGAGATTTCAGGACGACAATGTATTCACCCGGGATCTTCTTGCGTACCGTGATGAACTTGCCGGCCCGTTTCTGCTCGATGGTGGGCCTGCTGACCGTGCGGTCCTTGCAGGGGACCTGCTGCGACGCGCATGCCCCCATCAGCAACATCATGGTCACGGAGGCGAACGGCTTCAGTGTGTGTCGATTCATGTCTTACCCAGAGGAAATGGTTGTGATGGGTAAAACGGGTGTACATCAAAATCGGTTTTTTCCTGAATAAGGCCCAGGGGATGAGACAGCGGTTCGTGATTGAACACGCCATTGCGCGATGAGGCGCAATGGCTTCGCAATGCCCTACCAAGGACGAATGGTGATGCCCCACCAGTAGAGAGTGGCTTCCAGTGGACGCTTCCCGGGACGCGCGAGGATGTCTCCAATGCCCATCTCCCGGGCGGCGTTCAGCAGATGAGCGTGCCATGTGCGCTGGGGCTTGGAGAGCCGGGTGGCGGCGATGGCGAGCGCGCTCGCGCCGACGGAGTAGCCTCCGAAGACGAGCGGACCGCTGGCGGCGTCTTCGCGGCCCTTCATCCCGCGAGGCCACTCCCGGCAGGCCGCCATCGGCAGGAGCGCTCCCGCGGGGCGGCCGCAGTAGTCCTTCACCAGGGTGTCCGTGAACGTGTCCGCGGCAGGGTGTGCCGCCATGGCGAGGAACGCCCCGGTCCAGGCGAGCGTGGTGGCCCGCTGGGTGGGCTCCACGAGGCGTCCCATGGCGTCGACCTGCGTGGGAAAGCCGGTGGGGAGCGCGGCGAGCTCCACGAGCCGTGCGATGAGCCGTTCCCCCGCGGCTCGCGATGTTTCGTTGCCGCGCAGCCGGCCGTGGAGGAGCAGCGCCGAGGCGGCGGGTGCGCTGTCACAGGGCCAGATGGAGGTGCTGAAGCTGGGGAGCAGCAACTGTGCTTCGAGCGCCTCAACGAGCTGTCCGGCCAGGGCATCGAAGAGCGCGGAGGACGCCGCGTCCGCCATGCCCACGCGCTCCATGCCCGCGAGCATCAACAGCACGTAGCCGCGGTAGAGGATGCTGCGTGGCAGGGCCCGGCCCTCGACCAGGGTTGTTCCTCCTCGCATGAAGGGCTCCCGGGCGCGTCCCAGGGCATCCTCCAGTAGCGCATGCAGCCGCTGTTTCGTGTCCGGCAGCGGGCGTCCGTCCAGCGCCGCCTGGACCAGGATGAAGGACAGATGGCCATCGCACAGGAGCTGGGACTCGCTGAACTGGCGCTTCGCGTCGCCGAGCAGCTTGGGCTCGCATCCCTTGCCGAGGATGCGTTGCTCCACGGCCGCCAGGGCCTGTGGGGAGACTGACCACGCGGTTTCCGCTCCCGGTTTGCGGGGAGGGCCGCTCGCGCCAAGCGGATGGGCCGGCGCTCCGACGCTGGCCGCCAGGGACAGGCACAGCGCAAGGAGGAGGGGGGCCTTCCGGTGGCCCCGGGGTGGGACGATGGGGTCTGGCATGCACGGGAGCTGAGCACGCGCGGGCCTGGGAGGTGGCTCCCGAGCCCCCCGCCGGTCGTGTCCTCGTGGTCAGCGGTCCTCATCGTGGCCTGGACGGCTCCGGGGAGCTTTCGTGACCTTGGTCATCACGGGGTGGCCCGGGGCTGCGCATCCATGCATTCAGTTCACCAGCCCACGGAGGGGTGGCTTCGTCGGGAGGCTGCGGGTTGCCCTCGCGCTCCGCCTCTTCAGATTGGGAGTGGAGGCGCGCTCGCATGGAACGACAGGCGGAGGTGAATCGCTGGGACGTCACACCCAAGGAGGCGGTGGCGCTGCAGCGCCAGTTGAGGGAACAGCTGGTGCTGCGCCCCCCTCCCGGCTTGAAGGTCGAACGCATCGCCGGCGCGGACATCTCCACGGAGAAGGGAAAGGACACCGGCTACGGAGGCTTCGTCGTGCTGGACCTGGCGACGCTCGCGCCGGTGGCCCAGTCAGGCGCGGCGGTGACGTTGCGCTTCCCCTACGTGCCGGGCCTGCTGTCCTTTCGCGAGCTGCCCATCCTCGTCGCCGCGTGGGAGCGCCTCACGGTCCGCCCCGACGTGGTCATCTTCGACGGACATGGCACCGCGCATCCCCGCCGCATGGGCATCGCGTGTCATGGAGGATTGTTGTTCGGCATTCCTTCCATTGGCTGTGCCAAGTCATTGTTGGTGGGAACACATGGGCCGTTGGGCGAGGCGCGAGGCTCCACCGCGCCCATCATGCACCGGGGCGAGAGGGTGGGCATGGCGGTGCGCACGCGCAAGGCGGTGCAGCCCGTCTATGTGTCTCCGGGGCATTTGATTGACCTGCCCACGGCGGTGGAGCTTGTGCTCGCGGTGAGCCCGAAGTTCCGCGAGCCGGAGACCACCCGGCACGCGCACCGGCTCGTCAACGCGCTTCGGCGCGCGGACGGCGAGGCCGCCGAACTGGAGGAGGAGGGCGCTCGCCCCTGATTTTGACCATCGTCCGAAGCGCCTCTATGTCCAGGCGGGTTGCGGAGAAGCTTGGAGCCAGGGGGGAGCTGTCATTGGGAGCGCCGATGCGGAGGTTGTCGTCACCGTGGAGTGAGCTGGCGTCGCACTACGCCGTGGTGGTGGTGGGCTCGGGGTACGGAGGGGCCATCTCCGCCAGTCGGCTGGCGCGTGCGGGCCAGCAGGTGTGCCTGCTGGAGCGGGGCCGGGAGCTGCTGCCCGGTGAGTACCCGCGCACGGACGCGGAGTTCATGTCCGAGCTCCAGGTTCACTTCGACCCCGAGGCCGCGGCCGACGTGGGCAGTCCCACGGCCCTGTTCGAGCTTCACCGGGGTGGAGATGTCTCCGTCGTCACCGGCTGCGGCCTGGGCGGTACCTCACTCATCAACGCCAACGTGGCCATGCGGCCGGACCCGCGCGTGTTCCTCGACCCCCGCTGGCCGGAGGCGTTCCGGGCGGACGTGGACGGTTTGCTGGAGGATGGCTTCGCCTGGGCCGAGCACATGCTGCGGCCGTTGCCCTATCCAGAGTCGGCGCCTCCGCTGGCGACGTTGGAGGCGCTGGCGCGCTCCGCGGAGAAGCTGGGCGGCACCTTCCGCCGGCCGCCGTTGACCGTCGCCTTCGAGGAGGGCGTCAACGCCGCGGGTGTGCGTCAGCGGGCCTGCACGTTGTGCGGCGACTGCATGACAGGCTGCAACTTCGGCGCGAAGAGCTCCGTGCTGATGAACTACCTGCCGGACGCGCACCGCCACGGAGCGAAGCTCTTCAGCGAGGTGGGCGTGCGTTACGTGGCGCGTGACGGAGCCCGGTGGCGCGTGTACTACCGGCCGATGAACGCTGGCCGCGAGCGCTTCGACGCGCCGGACCCGTGGCTGACCGCCGACCGGGTCATCCTCGCGGCGGGGACCCTGGGGACGGCGGAAATCCTGCTGCGCTCGAAGTCGCTGGGGCTCTCGCTCTCGGGGCGCCTGGGTCAGCGCTTCAGCAACAACGGGGATGTGATGGCCTTCGGCTACAACACGGACGTCCCCGTCCATGGCGTGGGCCTGGGCGAGGCGCCCTCGGATGGGCGCGCGCCGGTGGGGCCCACCATCAGCGGCATCATCGATGACCGGGCCACGCTGCGTCAGGAAGACGGGATGGTCATCGAGAACGGCGCCATCCCCGCGGCGCTCGCGCGCCCCGTGACGGCGCTGCTCGCGGCGGCCTCGGCGCTCTCCGGGCAGGACACGGACCGGGGTGTCATGGACCGCGTGGAGGAACTGGCGCGCATGGCGGACAGCGTCGTGCGAGGGCCGTACCATGGCGCCATGCGCAACACGCAGACGTTCCTCGTCATGTCCCATGATGACGGCGCGGGCGAGCTGCGGCTCTCCGGCGACCGGGTGCGCGTCCACTGGCCTGGGGTGGGCCGGCAGGCCGTCTTCACCCGGGTGGACGAGCGCCTGCGCCGCGCCACGGAGGCGCTCGGCGGCACCTTCGTCCGCAACCCGCTCTGGAACAAGTTCACGGGCCATGAGCTGCTGTGCACCCACCCGCTGGGCGGGTGTGCCATGGGGGAACGCGCGGAGGAGGGCGTGGTGGACCACGAGGGGCGTGTCTTCGCGGGCCCGGAGGGCGCCGAGGTCCATGAAGGCCTCTACGTCAGTGATGGCTCCGTGATTCCCAGGCCGCTGGGCATCAACCCGCTGCTCACCATCTCCGCGGTGGCGGAGCGCACCGTGGCCTTGATGGCTCGGCGGAACGGCTGGGACGTGGACTATTCGCCCGTTCCGGAGGCTCCCGCGCCGCCGCCCGCGCAGCCCCTGGCCGTGCAGTTCACCGAGACGATGTACGGGTACATCTCCCTGGGGAGCGACGAGGACTACCTGCGAGCCGGTGAGCCGGCGCGTCGGGATACCTCGCCCTTCCGTTTCATCGTCACCGTGGAGTCGCGGGACCTGGAGGCGACGCTCGACCATCCGCTGCACCCCATGCAGCTGTCGGGCACCGTGGTGGCGCCGATGCTGTCCTCGCGCCCGATGACGGTGGCGCGTGGCGTGCTGCACCTGATGACCCAAGAAGGGGCGCGTCCCGGTGGGCGGCGCATGCGCTATCAGCTCCCGCTGGTCTGCGAGACGGGCGAGCGCTTCTTCGTCGATGGCTACAAGGATGTCCACGACGACGAGGGGCCGGACCTGTGGGTGGACACCACCCGGCTGCTGGTCTCCATCTTCCAAGGAGAGGATGCCAAGGGAGCCTGTATCGCCCGGGGCTACCTGCGGTTGAACGCCAAGGACTTCGCCGTGCAACTGTCCACCCTGCGGGTGCTCCATGCGCAGGGGGCGATGCAGCGGCTGACGGCGCTCGCCCGCTTCGGACGTTTCTTCTTCGGCCAGCTCTTCGAGACGTACGTGCGCAGCAAGGCCGCGTAGCGGGCGGGGAGGCGGCGGAGCGGTCCGCGCTCCGCTGTGTCGTGCTCCTTCCGGAAGCCGTGGGCACTGTGAGGCCGAACGACTTTCTTCTCTTCATGGAAGGACAGCCCATGCCCGATGACCGTGAGCAGGGAAAGGGCGCTCCGCAGGAGGGCGAGCGTCCTCTCAGCCGCCGGGATACGCCCATCGAAGTCCGCCGGAAGTTGAGGCATGAGTCGCGCACGAGTCAGACGTACGCGGCCTTCCTCCGGCACCTGTGTGAGCGGGGCGGGATGTCACCGGCCGTGGCCGAGAGGGCCGCCGTGGCCGTCCTCTGCGCCCTGGAGCAGCGAATCCTCAGCGAGGAGTCGAGCGACCTGGAGGACCAGTTGCCCCAGAAGCTGACGCTCCTCCTGCACCGCTGTGAGAAGCACGAGGACGAGCTCCCGCCCAAGTTCCACCGCGAGCACCTCCTGCGCCGAGTGGGCGAGGACCTGAGCCTCAACCCGGACGCGGTGGAGCCGGTGGTTCGCGCGGTGATGGCCGCGGTCCGCGACCAGATAACAGAAGGGGAGTCGGAGGACGTCATGGGCCAGCTCCCCCAGGACATTCGCGACCTCTGGACGCGAACCGTCTGAGCGGCTCATTCAGGGCGCGGAAGAGTCCTGCAGGGCCTGGGTGTTACCCAGATATGGCGGGGCTGACACTGAGCGAGCAGGCACGAGCGGAGTTGGAGGAGACTTTTCGCTCGACAGAGGACCGGCGCCTGGCGGAGCGCTGCCAGGCGGTGCTGATGGCTGCGCGCGGCCGCAAGCCGCAGGACATCGCCGTCGATGTCGCGGCGGGTGTGC
>Ga0182745_1001522_pt1 | contig 22156 bp, 19 predicted proteins | sample eDN3rd30CKraftBY_FD_128523 | JGI IMG/M metagenome (GOLD analysis project Ga0182745, IMG submission 128523) | Enriched backyard soil microbial communities from Emeryville, California, USA - eDNA 3rd pass 30_C Kraft BY (version 2) (version 2) | ecosystem: Environmental > Terrestrial > Soil >...
AATTTGCCAATTTGATTGATAAAAGCTGGTTGCAAGCTGATCGAAAAGAGAGGCCAGCTGAAAGACCGCAGAACACGATTCCATTTCCCTCTGAGTCACGACTCACCCGTACCAGGTGGAAATTCGCATCTTGTCCACGGGCTTGCCGCCGAAAAAATTTTCGAACCGTCAAGGACAGGTTTGAAGTTCCACTTGTTGCGCGGAATACTTAGTCGTGCGAAGATACTTAGCGGTGGACAGCAATTTTCGCTGTCAATCGTGATACGCCAGCCAACCATTCCACGTCGGCGTTCTGATAAACGTCAGCGTCACATGTACTTCCAGCATTCGCCCGAGCCACCATGACTGATGCCCTGCAGGTTGAAAGAATATGCTGCCCTTAAAGTTACAGCGAAACGAGGCCAATGGTCAAGAAACTTTAGAATTTCTCTCATTTTGAAGCAAGTTTTCTGCCAGATTTTGAGCCCTCTCGAAGTCGGGACTTCTCTAATGTTGCGTTCGATACACCATGTCGTACACATCATTACTATTGCTCGTCAATTTTAAAAATTCGGGTAGGACTTAACGCAAAGTCCGACAACGGAGGACGTTTCGCGGTCACGTACCCTAAATCCAAGCCCTGACAGGGCACTAGCCTTCCTGGGGCGTCTTTTTCCGCATTGCCGGATTGATCAAGCGTGACGAGGAAATCGCTGATCTATCGATTCCGGCAAAATCAGGTTCGCTGAGTCTCGCATTTTTTTCAAAGACGCGATATTCTTCCGGATTCGTCATATGGAGCGGCGTTAAGATGCAGGCAGGCAATTGCCTTGCAACTCATTGTCAGATAATAGTTTGAAAAAAAAGAGCAATTGAATCATGTTCGCGATCATCGAAGAAAGTGGTCATCAACTGCGAGTGGAAGAAGGCCAGGTCTTGACCGTGGATTTCCGCGACGGTGCTGAAGTGGGCCAGACGCTGACCTTTGATAAGGTTTTGCTGGCGAACGGTGGCGGTGCAAGCGTGATTGGTGCTCCCCTCATTGATGGTGCCGTGGTTGAAGCCCAGGTGGTCGATGACGTCGTCAAGGGGCCGAAGCTGGAAATTCAGAAGTTTCGCCGCCGTAAGAACTCTCGCCGGCATACCGGGCATCGCCAGAAATATACCGGCGTGAAGATCACTTCCATTAAAATTCCTTCCTTGGAAATCGTCGTCGCACCGGTCGAAGGAAACGAGTAGCACTTCGTCGTTCAATTTGGAGTTGAGGGGAAGCCTTGACGCAAGGTTCGACAACGGACGGCGTTTCAGGTTTTAGCCCCTTAATTCAAGCCCTGGCAGGGCGGTCGTTGAGGCTCATCAACTGCGAGGCTCATGATTGTCGTGATGTCGCCGTGGAATACTGAAGCGACTGAGGCGGCATCTTTGTGAATGTTTTTTGTGTCGGTGGAGTAGTGCTCGTCATGTTGCTGGCGGATCTGCTCCATGGATTTGTCTGTTGCCGCAAGCAATCAATGTGTGCTTTTTAAGTGTGGAGTGCGGACTTTGTGCAACGTAAAGTCACTTCGCAGGGAGCAAAGGTAATTCGGCTGTGACAGGCTTCCGCGGGGACTTTCCCATGGCAGGACTGGAATTCATGGCTGAGGAGTGATATCAATCTGTCTTGGAAATTGACTGGTTCCGATCGAATTACAGCGAAAGAGGAGTTGGCGGTATGTCATTTCATGTTGGTGAAGCTCTGGTTGGCGAAGGCAATGAAGTTGCACATATTGATTTGCTGATTGGCGATAAGAGTGGTCCTGTTGGGATTGCTTTCGCTAATGCTTTGGCAACTCAGTCTGCTGGTCACAGTAATTTGCTGGCTGTTCTGGCTCCCAATCTGGCTGTCAAACCGGCGACGGTCATGATCACAAAGGTGACCATTAAAGGGGCTAAACAAGCGGTTCAGATGTTCGGCCCAGCCCAGAAAGCCGTGGCGGATGCTGTGGGAGACTGTCTGGAAGCAGGAACAATTCCCAAAGATCAGGCGGATAAGCTCTGCATTGTCTGCGGCGTATTCATTCACTGGGAAGCCAGCGACGACAAGAAGATTTATCAATACAACTACGAAGCCACCAAGTTGTCCATTGAACGGGCCATGAAAGACGAGCCCAACGCATCAGAAGTTCTGGCCAAGAAGGGCGATTCGCAACACCCCTTCTTCAATAAGGGGTGAGCGACTGCGAAACGGTGGCATCCTGGAACACACTTTCATCCGGTTGATGGTGCGTTCCAGGCTCCGGCGTGCATTTGCACCCGCGTTTCCCTTCTTGATCTCCTTGAGAACGGGCAGCTTGGGAACGGTAGAGGGATTCTGGATGGCTTGCCATGCGGAAGAGGGACGGAGAAGTCCTGCTTTGTCATGGAGCATCACAAGTTTCGGATGGTCTGACTATTCTGTTCCGACCACGTGATATTCTGTTCTGTCTACATGGCAGGCAATGCCCTGATTTCCCTCCTTCCGAAAGTCGGATGTATGAAGCGAATTCTCATTCAGCTGGATACTGATCCCATTCCCTCTATCTTTGACCGCATTGTTGCAGTTGACAGTGGAGTGGAAGAACTTTTCAGTATTGGTGGTGTGACACCGGAAAATGTGGTCTCGCTCGTGCATGGGGCGATTTTTACTAGGAGCCCTAAAGAGCTGCTGAACACGGCGATCTTCATTGGTGGCAGCGACGTCCAGGCTGCTGAGAAAGTCTTCCAGAAGGTACAGCAGACGTTTCTGGGTCCTCTGCGAGTTTCAGTGATGCTGGATGCCAACGGTTCGGGAACCACTGCCGCGGCCGCTGTACGCTCGGCAGCACAGCACATCCCATTAATGAATGCGGAAGCATTGGTGCTGGGGGGAACCGGGCCTGTGGGCCAACGGAGTGCCGAAATCCTGGCCGCCCAAGGCACCAAGGTGCGAATTGCCTCTCGCAATCCGCAACGTGCCGAAGCAACCGCAGCCCAGATTCGAAAAACGGTCGAAGAGGCCAGCGTCACCCCCTGCGACAGTTCGGATGAAGGCCTGGCGGCTGCTGTCGACGGTGTTTCACTGATCATTTCTGCGGGGGCGGCCGGTGTCCAATTTCTGAAAGCCACAGAATGGCAGGAAATTGAATCTCTCAAAGTGGCTATCGATCTGAACGCAGTTCCACCTTTGGGGCTGGAAGGCATTGAAGCATCAGATGCGGGCGTGGAACGGCAGGGAATCGTTTGCTATGGCGCATTAGGGGTTGGCAAGCTGAAGATGCAGGTCCATCTCGCAGCCATTCAAAAACTCTTTACCGCCAACGATCATGTGCTCGACACAACTTCAATCTATGCCCTGAGTGACGAAGTCAGAAAAGCCCAGTGAGAAATGGGGGAGATGGGAAGAGACGGGAAATTTCTTATCCGTTCCCTCCCCTGTCTCCGTGTGACTGGGACTTCCCAGGGGGATTCTTTCACTTCGTGCCTGTTTCCGAAAGTACGCGATCGATGCGCGCTCCGGCCAGGTAGTTGTGCAGAGACTGCCTTCGACGCCAGCGGATCTCCAGTAAGAGTTTGATGCAACCTGTGCGTTGGCTGTCGAATTCCGCCAGGACATACCCGAGAGGAACCGGTTCATCACAGCGAAATCCAATGCCCCGCGGGGAGAGATCCCGAGAAACGGCAATGAACAGCCGATTTCCAACTCTGCCGTGCATTTCCTCTCCGCTGCTGTGGAGAGATTCGTTTTGAGGCATAGGCGTCAAATAAAAAGGGAGGCAGATTTCATAGCGCCCTTGTTCACGCCGATCCGCAATCTCGAGATCGCTCAAACTCGTCCCGGTGACATAATGACAGTCCCGTTCGTGTCCCTCCCGAATCGCTTGCACAGCCGTGGCAATTTCCTGTTGAATTGCAGTTGTGCATTCATTTTTCCTGCTGACTCCTTCAATCATCCTGATCGACTCCTCAGATTTTGCCCCCCAAAGCGGATTTCTCTTGCGCGGTCTACGGTCTGTCGCGCCGCAAGCGGCAGTCTGTCAGTTCGATGCACTCCCGGCGACCCCGGGCGAAGCATCTTGCTCTTGGAAACCTTACAACACCAACCGGGGTGACAGTTGTTCTCCATGGAGACGGCAGGTGAATTTCCTGTGGTGCCGTGGAACATGACGGTTTGTGGTCTGGAATCAACACGTCAGGAAGAATTGTTGAAACATTCTTGTTGCGGTCCGTCAATTCCGAGTAAACCACGCAAGTTTTCAAGCGTTAAAACCGATGTTTTCGATACAGATGGAGTGGCCTGACCACTGGAGCAAGTTGCTCCGTCCTGCGCCCGCGCAGCCTGCATTTTGATTCATGAAATGCTGTTCGCCACGTGGTGAAACGCGGTCGACATGGGGTCATCTGTTCTGGCCGGGGGGCACATGCGCACAATCCGATTGGCGATGCTCGCCGTTTTCTTTCCAGCCGTTGTCGGTTGTCAGTGTTGTCAATTGACTGAACACTACCAGGACCACATCGATCAAATTGCGGACCATCAGCCGCATCTGGATCATTATTATTGTCCCGGTCTGGATTTGACCCGCATCGGCTATCCTGATTGGTGTCGATACTCTTTCAATCGCTGGCTGTATGGAGATTGCTGCTGTCGGGATACTCGTCAGCCGCCAGCATACCTTCACAACCCGATGTACGCGGAGGGCGACCGCTCCGGTACTACGAAATCCACCCCGAAAGAATCCCCAGTTTCTCCTCGCGTGGATGTGGGGCCGGATACGAACGGCGAGTCGGCGGTTCCCACCGAACTGAAGGGAATTCCCGATTCCAAATCGCTGGAGAAGGGAAATCAGCTTCTTCCTCCCGCACTTCCCCCGGCACCAACCCCGTTGCCATTGCCCTAGTGCCCTGTTAGGGCTTGGATTTAGGGTATGTGATCGCGAAACGTCCTCCGTTGTCGGACTTTGTGTGAAGACCTACCCGAATTTTTAAAATTGACAAAGCACTAGACCAGCTTGGTCTCTCATGTGCCCGCGTCGACAGGGCTTCACTTGGTGAAGGGCTCAATGCCGTGAGGCAAGTTCGCCACAAGGTTTACAAAAACGCCCTCGCAGCCTGTAAAAAACATGGAATCTCGGCCAGACAGGAATGTCCGGCCCACTTTTCCCAAAGACCTGCCCCAAACTTTAGAGTAGACGAAGCACGAGGCACACGAGGCACCCACCCGGCAAGCTCCAACAAATGGATCGCGATCCATGAAGTGAAGCGGTCAGCGATCCATCGTTCGAAAGTCGCATTATTCAAACTGATGCAAGTGTGCAAGTTGCTCAGGATCAGTCAAACAGGCTGCCAGCCACCTCTGCTCCGTGAATCGTGCTCAATGCACGCCACGAATTGGCATCAACATTGTTACTGACAAATTTCACGGAGCCATCACACAGAAGGACATGTGCTCCTCCTGTATGTTGACTGCGGACCGTTAATAGAACATCCGAACTATTTCCCACATTGGTACAGGCGGGAGCATTCGGATTAGGACTGGGACAGAACCCTCCAGTTCGGTCAGTAGCTGGGTTGTTGGGAGTATAGAACGCCGTGATGCAGCAGGCTGGTCCCCACCATGTCAGTCCTCGCAAATCCTGATTATTCACCCCCTGCCGATTTTCGCCCATCAGCATCGTGTTGGAGAGGCCATCGGTAATATCAGAAAATCGAGAACAAACCCCTTCACGCGTCGTCAGTGGACTGACTTGATCTCCCACTGTAAACGGCCCAGGTGAATGTGGAATCGTCAACCATTCGTGTCTTTGGTTGGTCGTGTTCCCGAGATTGACTGAATAATTATACTGAGGAATCGAATTATAATATGCTACGCCTTTATCGCTGGGGCAGCGCATCAGAGGAATGACCTTCTTACAGATTTCCTGGTTACTTCCACCATCATTGTAATTAGAATTTTCATTCCATTGGTTGTAAGAAGCCGACTGCTCAATATATGGAAGAATGGCCCGTTGCCAGACGTAACCACTGACGTCAAATCCCCCTTTGGCACTTGCCATATTCGCGATGGGCAGGCGGTTCGTGACATCGTGGTAATTGTGCATTGCAAGCCCCAATTGCTTGAGGTTGTTTTTACATGCGGAGCGCCGGGCCGCTTCGCGGGCCTGCTGGACAGCCGGCAGCAGTAAAGCAATCAAAACCGCAATAATGGCGATCACAACCAGCAGCTCGATCAGCGTAAATCCACGGCAAAGCAAAAAGGCACGCGAGTTACATTGGTCTCGTACCCAAACAGAGCGAGCACGCCTAGGGGGGGGGTAGCCATGTGGCCTCCAGGGATTAAAACTTGAGATCAAAAGTGTCAAAGCAGAAAAACATTCGATAAGCTCAGAGGAATGGGAAGCTTATCTCTTTATTACGCCAAACAACTCCTCGCGATTCATTCAATTCATTCAAGATTAAATCAACATAACGGCAGCATTCATTGAGGGCCCGTAACATCAAACTGAAACTGATTCCCTGAACCTTGTTTTACTTCCGCTTTCAGCTTGGTCTTCTGGTTGAATTCAGGAGCCACCAGTTCATGAAACTCTGAAGGATGATTCATCGCATCGCCCGATGGGGCTGAACTGCCAGAAAGAGAGCTAACAGTGACCAGATAGCTGCCAGCGGGCAGCCCTTGTGCTTTCTCGATTTTGAATTTTCCATCCAAAATCTTAGCACCTGATACAACTTCCGCTCCGGGGTCCGAACTGAAGGTAATGTCCCCATTTTTTAAGGGACTGCCATTCAGGGTCACTTCTCCAGAAATTGGAAGCCGATCATTAGGGATCGCGTGGACCTCGTCCACATCCCATCACTCCCAAAATTGCCACGGCCAAGACTAACTTTTGAGCCAAAGCGTTCAATCGCATGAATTGTACCGATTCACGAATTTCCCGAATGGGAATATAAAGAATAAACTTTACTAACTGATCCTATCCCAACGCATCCAAATGTTCAAGCAGGTTTTTCTGGCGATTGGAACGCATTCACGCCGCGGTGTCCGGGTGCTGCTTCGCGGCATTCAGTTTTTCATCAATCAAAACACCTTTCCCGCGAGCCCAGGCGAGAACAAGTTGCTGCCGGGCTCGATCAACTGTCCAACATGATCGGTATTCAATGTGGAACATTCGCTGGTCACTGAGCCTTTTCGTATTGAGCCTTCTGATGATTTTCAGTTGCAGCCAGTCAGAAGAGGACTTGCAATTCGTCGTTTGGCAACAGCGAAACCCCATCCCGAACGCGATCGGCTGGGCGGGTATGAGCGCAGGGGCGAGCCGGGGAGTTTTGATTGCTGGAGGAGGAGCGAATTTTCCGGATCGTCCTCCCTGGGCCGGAGGAACAAAAGCCTGGTCGAAAGAACTCTTTGTGCTGCCCACTCAAGACGGAGTCTGGAAAAGTGTCTCAGCCCGGTTTCCTCAACCGCTGGCATATGCTGTCTGTGTCAGTGATGGACAGCAGGTCATCATGGCGGGCGGCGAATCTCCATTAGAGGAAGGCGCAGGAACGCGCTGCCGAGATGAAGTTTTGAAACTGGAATGGTCAGGTTCAGACGTACAGATTTTTCCGTTGCCCGCGTTACCGGTCCCCATCACGAATGCGGCAGGTGCCTTGGTAGGAACGGATTTTTATGTGGCAGGTGGAACTCTCTCACCATCTGCGACCACAGCAGAAAACCACGTTTTTTGTCTTGATTCTTCTTCGCCAGAGAGCCATGGCTGGAAAACGATTGAATCATTTCCTGGACCGGGACGCATGCTCGCCGTTGCCGCTGCGTGGGATGGCAGGTTTTACCTGTTCGGGGGCGTTTCCTTGTCTCAAGACGACCATGGAAAGCCAGTCAGAACGCCGTTGGTCGATTGCTATTGCTTCGCGCCGGCAGCGGGTTGGAAACGCCTGGCCGACTTACCGGTGGCTGTGACCGCTGCCCCGTCTCCTGCGCCGGCATTTGATGGTCGGATCGTCCTGCTGGGTGGTGATGACGGAAGCCAGATGAACGCTCCGCCGGAGCAGCATCGCGGATTTTCGTCTCGGTTTCTAACCTATGACGTGGAGAAAGACTGTTTTCATAACGCGGGGAGTTTTCCAGCCCCGCGTGTGACAGCCCCACTGGTGCCATGGGACCAAAGCTGGTTTTTGATCAGCGGTGAACTGCGTCCCGGAGTTCGCTCTCCTGCTGTCTGGCAATTCTCACTCAACAACATGCCGCCAGAAGAATGAATTTTCCTGAGGAATGGTGATCGATCGGAGCACCTGTTCGGCAGAATCTCTGTGGGAATGTATTACTGGGGAATTGGGGTGGCAGTTTTCTGGAATTCCTGAATGCGCAATTCTCTAAACTCGCAATCCGTAGTGGGATCATGCCCTTGCAGGCTGATGTGTCCGGCATCCAGGCGAAGCCCCTTACGAGGATTTGTATTGGCGGGCCGCTGGTCCACCCAGTCCACAACTTGATACCCATCCACCCAGACAGCAAAACGGGGTCCATACGCCAGGATTGACATGGTGTACCATTCGCGGTCGCTGGCCACGACGCGGCGGGCCTCGACCCGGCGAAAGATGGCGCCGCTGCCTGCGTTATTCGGACGGTCACGATCGTTGTCGTGGATGCCGTTATGAATTTGAACTTCATAGCCATTTGAAGGCGCCTGTGCGGTGCCGGGTTCAGCACGCAGGAAGATACCGCTATTCGTTTCGGGGACGCCGGTGCGGACGACAGCTTGCAGCAGGAAATCTTGATAGGTTCTTTTCGTTTCCAGAAACCCGGTCCCACCCCGAACCCGTATGCATCCATCTTCAGCGATGAATTTTCCTTTTGATTCAGGAACAACCTGCCAGCCTTCCAGGTCCTGGCCGGTGAAGATGCTGGTTAATTGGCTCGGCTTGAGCACGACCTTTCGGAATTCCACTTTTCCAATCCGCTGCTGCAGTCCGATGAATCCCTGTTGTCGGGCATCCGGTGAAGTGTCGGTATAGGCCAGAATTTCGGTTCCATTCAGATCGACATAGTAATGTCCTCGATTGGCAACCACGCGTAATGTCTGCCAATCTGTCGAAGGCTCGGCAATCCGATCTGTTTTTTTCCGTGCGACAAAGCTTCCGGTGGTATAGCCATCAGGATGTTTATTAGCGATATTGAGCTCGATACAGTCCTTTTGCAGGTCTTGGGGATGCTTGAGGGAACGCAGAAACAGGCCGCTATTGCCTCCTTCTGAAATACGAAATTCACAGATCAGTTCAAAGTCAGAAAACGGAACAGTTGTCGTGAGCAGGCCTTCCGGGCCGACATCTGCCGTAATGGCCCCGTCTTCCACCTTCCAATTGACATCGGGATTCTGACTCTCCCAGCCAAAGAGTGTGGTTCCATCAAACAGGCTGATCCAGCCGGCCGAAATTTCAGACAAACTCAATAGTCGTCGATTCAGGACCGGATTTGCCTCTTCATCGAGCACCTGCAGGACGAACGGTTCTCCTTTCGTGGCCCGGACACCATTAATCTGTCGGGGATCGGATCTGCCCGGCAGCATTTCCCCTTCACTCATCATCTGTTCTTCCGCCAGCATGGAATCGCTGATGTCAGACGACTCCATTGAATCTGTCAGTTCCTGCTCTCGGCCGCAACCGCTCACATTCAGTAGCAGAGTCAAAAACAGCACACATCGTGCAACGAATTTACAATGCCGAAGAGCTGCTTGAGAGAGACTCGAACGGACATTGTGCGCGGGGGCGAGACCAGACTTGCGCTGCATGTTTCATCTCTCAATCCACAACGGTGAAGAGCAAGTTGCTCTCACCTGAGACAGTGAAGTGGGATTTCAATCGCTGAATACGAGACTGACAATCTCTGACGACTGTGTGAACTCAAATCCGGGTTGCTCCAGAAACAGCATACGATCCGGACACACGACTGCTCTGCAGCTTAAATGGAGTCCGATTTGTATTCAAGCATTAGAAAGTTCTCGTTTGGTGCGTCAAGACGCACCAAACATCGCTTCATTTGGAACCGCGGTGCGTTCAAACGCACCCGACGAAAACTCGATTTTGCAAAGATCAAGATGATGAATCTTCGCAAAGAATGCATTGGCACCAGGCCGTCATGACGGTCCGTCTGATTCACAGTGGCGATGACTCAGACGGACCAGAGCGAGGGAGACGATGCTGGGAGACAATGCTGCTTTAAGAAGACAACGCTGCTTTAAAATGAGCCGCTGGTGGCTTTGGCTTCGTTGGCACCGCCGCTACGAGTCACCAGTGCTGCAGCGATGGCAATACTGATTTCTTCGTTGATCATGCGAACTGAGCCATCCCCCAGCAAGGCGTTCAAGCCGCCTGAATGAAAGGAAAAGGGCTGCGAGGACCCTTCTGTTCCATACTTGTCCGGATTTGAAGGGGCTTCATTCGCAGCCAAAGTTCCCCCATATGGATAGGGCTGGGATTTATGGTCGTACCCGTTCGTCCGATTCAGGAAAAAGCCGCCCGTGGACGATCCTGGAATCTGAGTCCCGGTCTGATCCGAACCGGCAAACAGGATATCTGAAGCAGGGCGTGCCCAGCCACCGCCATTGGTATGTGCCACCCCCAGATCATTGCTCACCTGTGTTCCACGCTGGTACACATAAGGCCGTCCACCCGATTCCCAGATCGCAATGGTGTTGGAGAGTCCATCGGTAATGTCTCCAAACGTGAGAGTGGAATTCTTGGGCATGAAGCCGTTTGTCGTGGTCGCCGAACTGGTATCCACATCGCTACGACGGCTGGAGCTTCCCAGAATCGGGGGCGATGTCGTGCCCCAGTTCAATGCCAGATAAGGATCTACGCCCAGGGACCCGGAATAATCACCAACAGCCACTTTTCCCACCCAGGCGCCGCTGCCGGTCCAGCCGTCCGGATTATGATCCAGCACCCCGTTGTTCTTGGGGGATGAAGGGCATTCATAGGTCTTGATTCGCTGTGACGTCACGGGGACATTTGTCGGGCTGTCCCAGTTCGTGGTCAAATCGTACTGGTCCCAGAGTCCCTTCTGCTCAATAAACGGCAGTAGTTTCACCAGGATACCGATACGGACCGTAGCCGCTGCGGAGGGCCGCCCCGAGGAGGGCAACACCCCTTTACTGTCATGAAAATTATGGATGGCCAGCCCTAGTTGCTTGAGATTATTCTGGCATTGCGAGCGGCGGGCCGATTCCCGGGCAGACTGCACAGCCGGTAACAGCAGCGCGACCAGGACCGCGATAATCGCGATCACAACCAATAATTCGATCAGCGTGAATCCCCCGCGGACTTGTCCGCGAACGGGGTGAATTGAACGGAGTTTCATGATGATTGTTCCTGAAAATGGTGCGACCTTCCGTGATATCACGGTTTGCGTTCGCACAAGATGTGGATTGGGATCGTCAGCAGGTCTTTCGCACTCCCGGGGTTCTGCCCGGTTTGTCAAAAGCCCATTCCCTGCATTACAAAAATGCCTTCGGACGAAGAGAAATCTGGTTTCAAGAGTGAGCCGCTGCTTCAACAACACCGTGTCATGATTCAAGCCTCCTGCTTTTGAAAATGGATGGGGAAATTTCGATCGTGGTCAGGAATGTCACGGCTTCCTGCAACAGTTCATTTGGTTAACTCCAGCCGAATCACCTGCGAACCTGCTCCGTCGACAGCAATTTTCAACGGCGACGTTTCCTGTTGAGCGTATTGAGGAGGCAGCAGATTCGGACCGCACTGAATTTGCTCTGAAGAGCCGATCAATCGGTTCCAGGTAACGGTCGCGGTATATTCCCCCAGGGCCAGCGGCACGACCGGCCCGGCCCCCGTCCAGCGCACCAGGCCGTCTTTCTGCACGAAACCATAAGGAAACACGTTTGCCTTGGATTTTTGTGGATGTAGCGTGACGGTCGCTCCCACGGGCGGGCGGCCTTCAAAAGAGACCATGGCCTGAACGGGCTGTGACGCTGCCGGCAGCCTGAACCACACCCATCCTCCGCCAATCGCCAGCAATGACAGCACTGCCAGACTGAACCACAATTCGCGAGACCGGAGGTCGAATTCCAGCCGTTCCCTGCGGGGAAGATCGAAACGCTCGCTGCGCAGACCAATCACCAGTTGATCCCGCACCAACTGCACAGCTTCCAGACTTTTGACCACATGCAGGATAATGAGGCGTTCGGAATTGGAACCGACGCTTCCCCGCAACAGAACATCCCCCTTTGTGGCTTGGACATGAATCCGAATGGGAAATTTCCGTCCCAGTTCTGCCAGTCGTTCCAGAACTCGATTTTGCAACTCCAGATCGGCGGCTTGCACGACTGAAACTGTTGGAGCAGATGACTGCGGTGACCGTGGCAATTGGGCGCTCCGGACAACTTGCCGCAATTCCTGCCTGACAATGCTCGACGAACTGTTCGCGCCGAGCGGACGACTTTGCTGAGGGAGCGGCTTGAAATCAGTAGTCATTTCCGGCACCAATATATACACGACTAAGTAGGTAGTATTTATGAGGTCAAAAAGAAGAGATCAATTCACACTGAGCCAACACCCATCATTAAATCGCAACAAACGTAAAGTTTTACCGTGCAATACGTTCCGCAATAGAAGATCTACCAGGTAAGCCGTGAGGCTGCCCTCAGATCCCATCGCCCGCCACAAATCCAGGGCTGAAAACTTCTTCGTAACGAACTGCAGTCCCGGCAAAAACATATTCCAGCGTCGCGTTGTCCATTTTACTGACGACATAGTTCCGAATCTCCAGCAGAACCCGCCGAAAACGACAGACTGGCTCCAGCTGACATGGCTCATAATGCGTTGTGGAGACACATCCAATCGGAGAAAGAATTCCGTCAAAGTGCCGGACAACTTCGCCCATTGTGATTTCTTTGGGAGCGCGGGCGAGGACAAATCCTCCATCGCGTCCCGCAATACTTTTCACCCAGCCTTTTGTGCGTAAATCAATCATGATCTGTTCCAGAAATCGCTTTGGAATGAAATTCCGAGCAGCGATTTCCCGGATGGAAATAGGACCCCTTCCATAGTTTGCGACGAGTTCGAAGAGCGTTCGCAGGGCGTAGTCGGATTTTCTGGAAAGTTTCATCGTCCTTCTTCCGGGTAATTATTACCATTCTTGTCGTGCTTATATTTGTTCCGCCAAAATTGTCAAGGCCGTTCCGTTCATCAACCTGGAAAATTCTCGATATGCCGTAACATCTTCACCTCCTGGATTGAAGTGTCTATCCTGCAACCCAAACTTAATGGACCAGAATTGCTGACTCTGATTTCTGAAGCCGACATCTCTGCAGATCGACCAAGGCGATGTTTTTATGACCTTCGAACAGTTGCTCGTACTCATTCCATCACATGGCCTGGAAGACTTACCCACGGAACTGGCTGAGAAACCGGCAGCCAGTCTGCTGAATGGTTTTGCCTGTCTCTGGCATCCCAGTCTGATCGCAGCCACCGGTCAACTGCCTCGCTGGCAACGGGCGGATGCTCCGCAGACGCAGTTTACGAAAAAACTGGTTCTGGTGCCGCTCTCTTGCATGGACCTGCTGCCGGCCGGTTGGGTCGAACAGGCCCGGGAAGAAGGAAGCGTGGTCGTTACTGGAGAGCATGAGCGGGAGAAAATGCTGGCTCGCGCCCTCGAACCCCTTGGAGAGATCCCTGCTTTGGACCCCGAACTGGTGGCAGACTTTCTGGCGTTCGGAACCTGTTATCTGCTTCTGGAATTGTTGACGCGCCGGATGCGGAGTTATGGCAATATCGATGAAGTCGCTGTGGAGCGCGAAATCGTGGCCGCCGCAACCGCCGCTATTCAGCAGGATGGAGAGACCGCCAGAAAACACTTGAGCCTCTGTTTTGAAAAGCTGCTGGAATCGCGAGAACGATTCTATCCTGTCGAATGCTTTCTGCTCGACCTTTGCCTGGTGACTCCGGATGCCGGCAACGACAGGTTGCAGCAGTTGCTGCTCTCCCCAACTCCCATCAATCTGCAGGCTCCGGCCGGAGACTGGGAGAAGCTGCTGGAGAAAGAGCCGGGTTTGAAAGAGGAAATTCAATCCGCCTTGAATCGAAAAACGGCCGAGATGATCGGCGGCGACGATGTCGAACTCCCTAGTACATTGATGTCGCTGGACGCCACCGTCTGGCATCTGCAGCAGGGAGAGCACATCTTCGCAGATCTGTTCGGCGTTCGCCCACGGGTCTGGAGCCGGAAACGCTTTGGGTTGGGGCCGCATCTACCGCAGATTCTGGATCGTCTGGGATACCAGGGAGCATTACACCTGGCGCTGGATGATGGGATTTATCCAGATCAGGAGCAATCGCAGGTCCGCTGGGAAGGGAGTAGCGGGATCTGTCTCAATTCCATCAGTCGCATTCCAATGGCTGCCGATGGGGCGTCGGGGATGCTGCGATTTCCCGAACGAATGTCGGATTCGATGGATATGGACCATGTGGCAGCGGTCATCTTTGCACGCTGGCCGGACATGCGGACTCCGTTTCTGGAGGATTTACGTCGGGGTCATACTTATGCTCCGGTGCTGGGGAAGTTCATCTGTTTCGAAGAGTTCTTTCTGCACGCTGATGGGCCAGGTCAACACTCCAGTCCAAGAGGAGGAGAATATCTTTCACCCACCCTGGTCCAGGCAGCCGCAGCACGAGACGCAGATCCGATTTGTCGCCATGTCCGATACTGGGAACGTGAACGTGCATTCCTCCGCGCGGACTGGACCCGTCAACTCGGGCGCCTCCTGAAGCTTGAATCAGGAGCAGATCCCGTGGCGGTGAAACTGGAACGGACTGTTCGGTCAGCTCATCCGGAGTCGACCAGTGAAGTGCAGGCCATCGCGGATGCTGCTATTCGGGATGCAGACCAATCCGCCTTGAAAGACCTGCTTCCACTGCTGACAGCTGGCGGTATCCCGGGGCCAGGTGTCCTGGTGGTGAATTCACTGTCCTTTCCCCGCAAAGCACTGATTGACTGGCCAGCGGGGAGCTATCCCGCGCGGGATGCCAACATTCTGGCCACGCAGATTGAAAACGATCAGATTCGGGTGCTTGTGAGTCTTCCGCCGTGCGGCTTTGTCTGGTTGCGAGCCAGTCCCGACGGGGTGAACACAGCACCGGGAAAAAGCCCCATGGCAGAGGAACTTCTCTTGCGGAACGACAATTTTGAAGTCCGGTTCAGCAATGTGACGGGTGGAATTGCCGGCATCCAGACGTATCACCGCAGTCCCAACCGGATCAGTCAACAGGTGGCGTTACGGTTTCCTCATGAGAAACTGGTCACGATCGATGATGGTGAAGAGCGGCAATCGATCAAGACGTTTTACACCAGCATGCGTTTACGGGAATCGCGTGTGCTCAGCGAAGGCCCGCTGGTAGGAGAACTCGAAACGCAGGGGGATCTGTTTGACGATCACGCCGGTGAAGTAGTCGGGACTTATCTTCAGCGGACCCGGGTTGTTCGCGGTCGTCCGGTTGTGGAAGTGGATCTGGAAATCTCCAGCGCGAAGGAGATCGAAGGAAATCCCTGGACGAATTACATCGGTTGCCGTTTCGCCTGGAAGCATATCGAGGTGGCTTTAACCGCTTCCATGCAGCAGGGGGCCCAGGCCGCCACGGGTCAGCGGATTGAAGCGCCACACTATCTGGAGATTGCGGATGACGACTTCCGGACCACCATCCTGACACCGGGTCTGCCGTTTCATCGTAAAACAGGCGAACGGATGCTGGACATGCTGTTACTGACTGAAGGTGAGACCACGCGTAAATTTCAATTCGCCATTGCCGTGGATGCGAAATATCCCATGCAAACCTGCCTCGATGAATATTCTCCCCCCGCAGTGATGGCCACATCCACCCAACCTCCGGAGGAGAGTCGAACTGGCTGGTTTTTTGGATTGAGTGCTGCCAATGTGCAACTCACCCGGATCTTGCCTTCTGCAAATCCAGGCAGCGTGATCGTTCGCCTGCTGGAAACAGAGGGCCGGGGACGAGTGCTGGGGCTGCAGTGCTTTCGAACTCCCAGGAGTGCCCGGCAGGTAAATTTTCAAGGCGAAACCATTGCCGAGCTGCGTATTGACGATGCGGTGAATGTGGAGATTTCGCCCTATGAACTTTGCGATGTCGAGCTGACATTTTAGAACCGGTCATTGACGGGTGCGCTGGACTCTTATTTGCGGATTCGATCCAATGAGCAAAACTGATTGGCACTCTTGCCGCACCGGCATTCTGATGGGAACACCAAAATGAAATATGGATTGAATCTGCTGTTGTGGACCTCCGGGGTTGAGGAATCGATTTATCCCACGCTGGAAAAGATTCGGGAATGGGGCTACGACGGCGTGGAACTGCCGGTCTTCGATATGAATGTTCCGGCTTATGAAAAAATTGGTACGAAACTGAAGGAACTGGGTCTGGAATCGACCGCGGTGACGGTCTGTACCGATGCAGAAAATCCGATTTCTCCCGAAGCATCCATTCGTCAGGCTGCGATTGACCGTCTCCAGAAGGCCGTGGATTGCTGTGCCGCATCCGGGGCGACTCATCTTTGCGGGCCCTTGCATTCGGCGCTGGGGACATTTGTGGGGCGCGGTCCGACGTCGGAAGAATGGAAATGGGGCCAGGAGACACTGGCCAAGGCTGCAGATTATGCCCAGCAGCAGAGCGTCATGCTGGTGCTTGAAAACCTGAACCGATTCGAATGTTATTTTCTGAATTGTGCGGAAGACAATGCCCGTTTCTGCCGGGAAGTGAATCATTCTCATTTGAAGATGATGTACGATACGTTCCATTCACATATTGAAGAAAAAGATCCATTTGCAGCCGTGGACGCCTGCAAAGATCAACTGGTCCATGTTCATATTTCCGAAAATGACCGTTCGACCCCGGGAGAGGGACAGGTGAACTGGGACGCCAGTTTTGAGGCCCTGCGCCGTGCAGGCTATGATGGCTGGTTTACCATCGAAGCCTTTGGACTGGCCTTGCCGGAACTGGCGGCAGCCACCCGAATCTGGCGCAAGATGTTTCCCAGTGAAGAGTATCTGGCCAAGAATGGATTGGCATTTATGAAGTCCCACTGGGAGGGAGAACTGGCCCGGTAAAAGGATGCTGGAGGAAGACACAGAAAAGCAGGGTGATCCTGGATGCACCCTGCTTTTCTTCTTCTGGAAGAATCAGATTCACAATATTCTGACGGAGGCGACAATGGGTTCTGTACGTGAATTCGGGGCTGTCGGAAACGGTCAGGACGACGATACCGATGCGATTCAGCATGCAGTGGAATCGTCTGATGGGGACATTGTTTTTCCGCGTGGAAACTACCGGATCACGCGCCCCATTGTGGTGGATCTGTCTCGCCATCATCGGACCTCCCTGCGTGGTCTGGGAGGTCTGGCAAAAATTATCATGGCGGGACCAGGGCCAGCAATTTCGGTGATCGGCACCCATGCCAGCAATGCGAATCCTCGAAACTTCAAACCGGTGGTCTGGGAACGGGAACGCATGCCCACGGTGGAAGGGCTCGAGATTGAAGGAGCGCATCCGGAAGCGGATGGCATTCACCTTCAAGGCGCGGTCCAGCCCACGCTCTCTCGCGTACTCATTCGCGAAGTTCGAACGGCGGTCCGTCTCTTCAAACGTGCCCGGAATGTCCTGATTGATGCCTGTCATTTCTATCACAATACGGGTGTGGGGGTGCATCTGGATCATGTCAATCTGCACCAGTGCATCATCTCCGCTTCGCATATCAGCTATTGCCGGCAAGGGGGCATCCGGATCGAGGGGGGAGAGATTCGCAACCTGCAAATTACCGGGAACGACATCGAGTACAACAATATTGATTCTCACCAAGCCCAGTTCCCCGATGCCCTGGCGGAACCAACCGCTGAAATTTACATTGACGTGCAGGAAGGATCTGTGCGGGAAGGGACCATCTGCAGCAATACCATTCAGGCCACCGTCTCCCCCAATGGTGCCAACATCCGCATCATCGGCTCACCCAAAGTGGACGATCTCTTCGGACTCTGGACGATCGCGGGGAACCTGATCGGCAATCAGGAAACCAATGTTCATCTGACACATGCCTGGGGAATGGCCATTACCGGAAACCAGATTTACGGTGCCACTCGTCGCAGCCTGCTTGTCGAGAATTCACGCAACATCGTCGTCGGATCGAACATGATCGGCAACATGCCGGACTTCAATGCGTCTGGTCTGGGAACCGGCATTCGCTTTGTCAATTCTTACGACTGCATTCTGAATGGAGTCCAGATTCAGGATGGTCAGGCCCGAGAGAAATCGGCACCACCGGTCATCCCGGAAAAGCGAAATGCCCTGGTAGAACTGGTTGACTGCCAGCGGATGAACATGTCCGGATGCCAGATCCTGGACGGCACTCCGATCGGCCTGCTGGTGGAGAATTGTGAAGACACTTCAGTGCAGAATTGTCAGGTTTTCGATCAACGTTCCGTCTCCCAGATGGCAGTGGGGATTGATTTGCAAGGCGATCTGAAAAACCTGATGATTGGAGGTTGCCAGATCCGCGGAGCCAGCGAAAAAGCGATTCGCGGCACTCCTCATCCCGGGGTGCTGCTGACTAATAATGCGACGAAATGAAAGAGACAGCTTGATGACGAAGTCTGCTTCCCCGGGGAAGGTTTATCTTGTTGGAGCAGGTCCGGGTGATCCAGGATTATTGACGCTCAAGGGAGAACGCTGTCTGGCCGAAGCAGATCTGGTGCTTTACGACGGACTGGTCAATCCGCTGATCCTGCGCCATTCGCGCGCCCGCGCGGCACGAACCTGCCGCATTGGAACCGGTTCGAATCGTCGATTGAACCAGGCGGAAATCAATCAGCAACTCATCGATGCAGCCCGGAGCGGCAAGACCGTTGTGCGTCTCAAAGGGGGCGATCCATTTATCTTCGGGCGAGGAAGCGAAGAAGCGGCTGCACTGGCCGATGCGGGAATTCCATTTGAAGTGGTCCCTGGCGTGACCGCAGCCATTGCAGCAGGGGAGTATGCGGGAATCTCGCTCACACATCGAGAACATGCCTCCGCAGTCGCGTTCATCACCGGACATGAAGATCCCACTAAGGAGGAAACCGCACTCGATTACAACAATCTCGCTGGATTTCCAGGGACGCTGGTTTTCTACATGGGGCTGCATCGTATCGAGCAGATTGCCGAAGCACTGCTACAGCATGGCAAACTTCCGCAGACTCCCGTCGCTGTGATCTCCAAGGGGAGCACGCCGCTGCAACGCACGGTGACTGCAACTCTGGAAACCATTGCCGAATGTGTGACGCAGGCACAACTCCAGGCCCCTTCGTTGATCATCGTGGGGAATTGCGTGCTGCAACGGGAAAAGATCAACTGGTTCGAAAACCTGCCGCTGGCGGGACTGTCGATCGGCATTACCCGACCGGAAGGACATGCGGACAATGCCATTGAATTGGCGCTTTCTCTGGGAGCCCAGCCGGTGCTGATCCCGACGATCGGGATTCAGCCGGTCAGCGAATGGACTGATGTTGATACTGCGATCGGGAGACTTGCCGACTATGACTGGGTGATTTTTACCAGTGTGAACGGAGTGGATGCGTTGCTGAATCGCATCTGGAGTCTGGGAGGCGATGCACGAGCACTGGGAAAAGTGAAACTGGCAGCCATCGGCCCCGCCACCGCCGAACGACTGGAACATTATCAGTTGCGGGCGGACCTGGTTCCCAGCGTCTATCGTGGGGAAGCCCTGGCAGAGGCACTCGCTCCGCATGTGAATGGCAAACGTGTGCTCTGGCCTCGGGCCAGTCGGGGCCGGGATATCCTCCCCGAACAGTTAACCGCGGCTGGCGCGAAGTTCGATTCGTTGATGGTTTATAAGCATGTGGACGTGGACAATTTCTCCGAGCAGGTGCTGGAGCAGTTGACGTCTGGAGCGTTACAGTGGATTGCCCTGAGCAGTCCGACCATCGCCAGAAACATGGCACGCATCCTGAACCCACAGCAGCAGGCCCAGACACGTTTTGCGGCCATTAGTCCCGTTACCGCGGATGCCGCCACGGAAGCGGGACTGACAATTTCCGCGATTGCCACAGAGCATACCTGGCCCGGATTGTTCGCAGCAATTCGCCAATCCATGTTTGAGCAATCCGCAAAGCGTTGAGATCCTGTCTGAAGAAGATCCCTTGGTGGATTTCTTCTTTTTCAGATCATTGATCAATTTTTTCAGGCGATACCCTGCATTCTCCGCAAGGCGAGGCGGGGGGCGAGGACTCCGCCGCTGTCATGGCCGCCAGAGCGTCCGAATGCTTCGCCCAGCGGCCTGCCAGGATTCCGCAAAGGACTAATTGTAACGGATGATAGACCATGATCGGCAGCAGGATGAGCCCCAGTGCCGGATCGAAACCAAACATGATTTGCGCCATGGGGACGCCTGTCGCCATCGACTTCTTCGATCCGCAAAAGACGACGGCAATGCGGTCTGTCCAGGGAAAATGCAGAAAGTCGCAAATCGCCCCCACGCTACAGAGAACCACGTAAAACAAGAGAAACGACACGACTGTGGTCACCAGAACCGCGGTCACTCCATGCTGAGTCCAGACGCCCAGAACTACGGAATCACAAAACGAAGTATAGACCAGCAGGAGAATGGTCAGGCGATCCACCTGGTTGATCGACGATTTGTTTCTCCGAGCCCAGTCCCCCAGCCAGGGGCGGGAAAGTTGTCCGACCACCAGCGGAAGAACCAGCCAGATGATCAGATTCAAAATCACCTGATCGATCGAACTGCCAGAATGTTGAGCACTGACCACCATCGACATCCATAACGGTGTCAACACAACTCCCAGCAGGCTGGAGAGCGTAGCGTTAAAAACGGCTGCTGGAACATTTCCATGTGCGGCCGCGGTGAGTGCGACGGACGAAGAAACCGTGGAAGGCAGCGCACACAGGAAGAGCAGGCCGATTCGTAATTCAGCTGGCAACCAACCGGCTGTGGATCGGTACAAGATCAGTCCGATGAGCGGAAAGAGCAGGAAGCAGCAGAGTTGAACGACCAAATGCAATCGCCATTGCAGCATGCCGCTGCGCAGAGCAGCAAACGACAGGGCGACACCATGCAGAAAAAAGATGAGTGCCACGCCCCCCTTGGTGATGATTTCCGGGTGCATCCATCCGCCATGAGCACCGGGTTTCGGAAAAAGACAGGCCAGCAGCACCGCCACCAGCATGCCAATCAGGAACCAGTCCATCTTCCATCGCATAACGTACTCAATTGCTTGGAAACAGTCCTGAAATCAAATCTTCGTCAGTCGACAGCAGGCGGTGGCAGGCGACAGCAGGCCGTTAGTCGTCCGTGACTTTTCAGGCCCCCCACCCCGTGAGCAGGACGATCGTCAGCACGACCACAAAAATCATGACGAGTGCGATCACGGCGGCGATGAGCATGTTCGCGAAGCCTGCCCAGGCAGATCGAAACCCCTGCGCTTCAGCAATCGTGTTGCTCAGCAGAATCACGGAATAAAAATACAGGAGTGTTTCGGCAATGACGAACGCCTGCATCAGGGACTGCAGAAAAGGGTGTGCCGCCATCTGCGGCATCTCCGAATGAAAGAGTTCGGGACCGAAAACCGCAATGATCGGCAGCCAAAGCAATGTGCCGGCAATAAACGGCACATTCCCCCAGGCAATGGCCGTTTTCAACATCAGACGATCCGCACTCCCGCCGATCCAACTCCCGGTCCAGCGCACCAGATGTGACCACAACCAGATGCTGAACAGACCTCCCAGCGGACCGATCAACACGGCGGCAATCAGGATCAGAGTCACTGAAGCCCTGTCACCCAGATTTTCGGCATGTGCCCGTGTCAATGCACTGTTAATTCCCAGAGTACAGATCAGTGGTGTCACCATCAAACTCGGGTCGTCATCCAGAATTTGACGAATTGTCTGGCGAGGATGCATCCAAATTGTGGAAAGTGGAGACTCGTGTGTCATGCTCTCGGTTTCTGATTCTTCTGTTAGACCAGTTCGGTCTCTCATGTGCCCGCGATGGAAGTATTTCGATTGATGAAAAGCTGAATACCGCGTGGCAGGACCCTGCCCAGACAGGAGGGATGCGCTCTCGATGCAGCCGATTACGAAGACTGAATCTCACTTTTGA
>Ga0182745_1001523_pt1 | contig 22153 bp, 21 predicted proteins | sample eDN3rd30CKraftBY_FD_128523 | JGI IMG/M metagenome (GOLD analysis project Ga0182745, IMG submission 128523) | Enriched backyard soil microbial communities from Emeryville, California, USA - eDNA 3rd pass 30_C Kraft BY (version 2) (version 2) | ecosystem: Environmental > Terrestrial > Soil >...
CTGCTGCCCAAACGCGCACATGCGCGCGTGCAATCGCATGAAACAACCGAATGGATGGAATTCGCTCCTACTGTGAGGCAGGCCTTATCAGGCGGAGTTGAATGAAGTACGCAACAGGAGAAAGCTCATGCCCTTCGTACCTCCCAAGGATCAACACTGCAACGGTGATGATCCGACCACCTCAGCGACTGCTGGCCCATGCGTGAAGTCGCCGCCAGCACTCGAGCGCAGCAAATTCGGCGGCACGGCACGCCGCCCGGGGCGGCCAGGCGACGCTGACGATTCTCCCGTATCTCGCAGTGACCTCAGCAAAGGTCACGACCAATTGGTCGTACATCAGGAGGCGCGCATCAACTGGCGCGTCCTGCTGATTTCGTCAATGGTGATCCTGGTGTTTTCCATTACCACGATCCTCATGCCCGATGCAGCACGCTCGGCCATGAAGCGGACCACCGACTGGATTGCGACGAACCTGGGTTGGTACTACGTGCTGACGATGACCCTGGTCATCGGCTTCGTGCTGTGGGTCGCGTTTTCCAAGGAAGGGGACGTGCGCATCGGCCCTGACCACTCGCGGCCGCAGTACAAGCTAGTGACCTGGGTCGCCATGCTGTTCGCCGCAGGGGTCGGCATCGACATGCTGTTCTATTCGGTCACCGGCCCGGTCGTGCAGTACTTGCACCCGCCCAGCGGCGAAGGCGGTACTGCCCAGGCCATGCAGGACGCGGTCATCTGGACCATGTTTCACTATGGCATCGCAGGGTGGGCGATGTATGCCCTGCTGGGTATGGCCATGGGTTACTTCGCCTATCGGTGGGACATGCCGCTGTCGATTCGCGCCGCGCTCTACCCGCTGTTTGGCAAACGCGTGCGCGGCCCCTTGGGCGATGGCATCAGCATCATTGCGCTGGTCGGCACCGTGTTTGGAGTCGCCACGTCGATGGGTATCGGTGTGGTACTGCTGAGTGTTGGTTTTTCGCTGATATTCGCCCTGGAACAGGGCCTCTCATTACAGATCGCATTGGTGTTGGGTGCTGTAGCGCTTACCATTGCGGCCACCACCTCCGGGGTTGACCGAGGCATCCGCTGGATCGCCGAGTTGAACCTTTGGAGCGCCGTGGCGATGATGCTGTACATCCTGATAACAGGGCAGACGGCGTTCTTGTTAAATGCACTGGTGTCGAACATCGGCCAGTTTCTCGTCACCTTTCCCGCGCGTACATTCCAGACCTTTGCCTACGAGCCCGACGGGGCCGGCTGGATGGCGGGGTGGACGTTGTTTTTCTGGGCCTTCTGGCTGGCCTGGGGGCCATTCGTCGGCGTGTTCCTGGCGCGAATCTCGCGAGGTCGCACCTTGCGTGAATTCGTCCTGGCGGCAGTCACTGCGCCGGTGCTGTGTGATTTCATCATTGTCTCGCTGTTCGGCAACAGCGCACTTTTTCAGGTGCTTCAGGGCAACACCGAGTTTGCCACGCTGGCGATGGACAGCCCCGAGCGGGGTTGGTATGCACTGCTTCAGATGTTCCCGGGCTCAATGTTTCTGATTGGTCTGGCAACGCTGTCAGGCTTGCTGTTCTACCTCACCAGCGCCAACTCCGGGGCGATGGTGATGTCGAACTTTTCTGCAACGATTCCCGACCCTTCCCATGACGGCCCGAGCTGGCTGCGGATTTTCTGGGCCTTGCTCACGGCCATGCTCACTGTGGCGATGCTTGTCGCAGGCGGTGTCACGACCATGGAGTATGCAACGCTGATCTTCGCGCTACCGGTGACGATCATCGCTTATCTGGTGATGGCATCTTTCTACAAGGTATTGCGCATGGAACGTGCCGAACGTGAAGGGCGCGTGCTGCGCCGCCCCTCGATGGCGGCTAGCGGGGGGCATATCCCGGAGCGCTCCTGGAAGCAACGGCTCGAGCACCTGCGGGCGTACCCATCGCTGCGCCAGATTACCCAGTTCCTCAACCGAACAGTCGGGCCAGCGCTGGACGAGGTCGTCGCTGAATTTCGCCATCAGGGCTATGACATCACCCGGGAAAGTCTGGTCAATACAAGCGGTATCGAAGAACCGTTGCTGCGGGTATCTATGGACAGATTCCGTGACTTCCATTACCACGTCGCCATTGTCGAGGCGCCTGTGCCCATGTTCAGTGGCCGCATGACGCGCGAGATCGATGTCTATTACCGTTTGGAGGTGTTCACCCAGACGGGGTCTGGTGGTTATGACTTGATGGGCCTGACCAAGCAGCAGGTCATAGACGATGTGCTCAATCGCTATGAGGCCCACTTGGCGTTCCTTGTATTCTCCAGCGAGAACGCCACCGCCTCAGTGTTGACACCCAGGCAGTCGTAATGCTGTCCGTGGCATTTTTGGCGTGCGCAGCGACCTGGCGCTGGTGAGGCATCCAGTGTTCTGGTTCAAGCGGATTTTGCCTGGCAGTTTGGCACAGCTGGCGCTGTGATTGATCCAGCGCCTGGCCAGGCCGGCGCTGATAAATGAGCTTTGAATAAGTGTCCGCTTCGGGTCGATTGCGGTCAGTCATGACCGTCTGCTTTCGACCCATAGCGGACATTACTTGGATATCAACCTACGGTTCGTTGGGCCCTAAACATCCTTCGATTATTTAGCCTGCTTTGCCGGCAGCGGTCCGATGAACATTACTTTTAGTTTCTCTCGTCCGATAACACGTGCCAACTCAGCAATGACGCAGTACATGAATATCAGGGTGACCAGTAGAATCTGTATGGCCCAGAAGCGAGGCCAGTTCATCGAGGACCACAGGAGGGCGTTTGCATCCATGAAGCCCGAGGACTCTTTCCAGTAGTCATAAAGTCGCTCCAAGTAGTGGATTACCAGGGCGACGAAGGCATACATCAAGGTTTTCCATCCGACATTCCACAGTAGTGGTTTATCGGGAAATCGATTAATAAACGGCAGCATGTCAGCCAGCAACACCGACTTGCCGAGGATTAGGGAGGCAATCAATACTGATCCGGTAACGGGGAGATCCACCCCAGTCCCCTTGATCATCAGTGAGCGAATCAAGGTTACGATATGCAGAATGACGAAGAAGAACAGGGTTGGAGGAAGCGCCTTCATGAACTCATGTTTTATTTTTAGCATCGCTGTTTTCATCAGGGAATCCTTCATAACGTGAAATGCTTCGTGTGTAAGCTATTCAAGCCTTAGCGCCCCCTGTCGTAAACAGCGCGACAGGGGCACTACAGCCTATTTTCTTAACGACTGGTAGGAAGTGGCCATGTCCTTGGCCCAACCATCGAGCACAGCATGAGCTTCTTTGGCCTGCATCACCTGCGAGGAATTCTCCAGGTCGGTGCCGGCGCCCTTGCGAACCACTTCAGCGACCACTTCATTGGTCTGGCCGTCTATGAATGCCGCTTCGGTTTCCACACTGGTATCTTGGTCGCGGATCCCCGTAGCAGTGCTGATACCTGCCGCTACCAACGCGATCGGGATCACTTCATACGGGCGCAGTCCCTTGGTTTTGGCACTCACCCCGGTGATCGCCGGTCGCACGGTCAGCACGCCAGGACCGGGACTGGTTGCCAAGGGCAGGTACTTGGAAAACTGAGTTTTCAAAGCTTGGTCGTAGTACTGCGTTAGACCTTGTAGCGTCTGCTGGGGGATCTTTTCAGTCGGCTGTGGTTTAGGGTACAGCTGGCTGGGCTCAATAAAGATGCTGCTGTAGCTATTGGCATTGACCCCACCGAATGTTCAGTGCCCTGCTTGACGTCCGATTGCGTCAAGGGAGCAATCAAGGTGTGAAAGGGGCAGGCCCGAACACGTCTGTGTGACTCAACGGCTCCTGAGCGCACCTTCAGAAGCCCTTGCCGGAGGGTGCGACACCCTCCACACGAATCAGGGCGAGGTCACTTCAACGGGCGGGAACTTGTATCCGCCGCCTTGCACTGCCTTGCTTGGGCCGTACAACCTCAAGACGATGTAGGCATCCTTTTCTGGAATTGGCAGGTAATTGGGGTTGCTCTCTTCACCCTTGGCGCTCAGCTCAATGGTGTATTCGCCATTCGCATCCGGCTTGAGCGTACGGTCACCGCGGCTGTGGCGGTTGATGGCGTTGTGGGCCATCAGGCGGTTGTCTGAGGCATAGACGGTGAATGACCAGAACTGGCTGACCTCGGGCGCCTTGAAGTGCATGGTGTAGGACTTGCCATTGGCACCATTGATCGGCTTGCCGTCCGCAGCGGTCTCGGTGCGCAGGTAGATACTTTCATCCGGTGGCAGCCCCCATTGGCCGATGTAGGTGCCCTCGGCAAACAGGTCACGGGGCCCGTCACCCAACTGCTCGCGTGTGCCCAGCAGCTTGCCGGCATCGGTCATCTTCGGAGCGAGTTCCTTGATGTGCTTCATGCCCAGTTCTTCACCCTTCTTCGCGGCTGCCAACTGCTCCTTGGTGAAGTTTTCCTTGCAGGGTTCAACGCCGACTGACTTGTACTGGTCGAGCCATTTCTTGTCAGCCTGGCCCATGTTGCCGTCGCACAGCACGAAGTTCACCCGTTGCAGCCAATTGGTCTTGGCCGGGTCGGGGTACGTGCGCTGCTTGGCCTTTGGGCCGGGCTCGCCCAGGTAAGCCGATAGCGTACGGACGTTCCAGTCGTCCATGTAGGCAAGCGCCTTCTTCTGATCTTCAGGCCCGGTGGACATGATCCTGCCCATCAGCTTCACCAGGTTGGACTCGACACGGATCACTTCGGTGACGCTGTCAGGCACCGTGCCCTTCCACTGTGGTGAGGCGAACATGAAGTGGCCGCCCTTGGTGTCCCGCGTGCGGGAGCCGATCATGGACGTGGTGTAATGGCCCATGTCCATGGTGTGCAGGATCCAGTAACGACCTTTTTCCATGTCCGGAACGCTGACGATCACCGGTTCTGCGGCGATATCCAGCCAGCCCATCAAGTGCAGCGTGTCATTGTTGATGGTGGGGTGGTCGACGTACGTGTCATCGGCCAGGTGGCGGATGTTCTGGAAGCGATTGAGCGGCGTGTTGGTCTTGACTGCCGTCTCATAGAAGAACTTGTAGGCTTCGTCCATGGAGTATCCATAGATATAAGCGTCTTCCGCCAGCTTGTCGGGGATCTGTGCGAAGGCCGGCACGGCAAGCGAAAGCAGGGCTGCTCCAAGCACCATGGGTTTCATCAAGTCTCCTTGGGCCAGCGGGCCAGCCCCTGTCGTTTGGTTTTCGAAGGATGCAAGCAGTACTCAGGGGTTTACCCGTTCGAAGTCGGGCAACTTGAAGGTCTTGTTGTTGAACGCTTCGGTGGGACCGTAGAAGCGCATGGCAGGCAATGGACGCTTGCCGGAGGTGGGTATCCAGTTGGCTTCCTCACCTTGCGGGGCCGTCGGCCCGACATAGATCGTCACGCCGCCATCGGCATTCTTCTTCATTTTCTCGACATCGAACGACGACAGCGTGGTGCGGTTGCTGTCGCTGTAGATGAACGAAAAAGTGGCGCGGTCATACACCGTCAGCGCCCAGAACTGCTTGACCGGCATGTCCTTGGGTACATCCAGCTTGTAAAGCTGGCCGGCTTCCAGCGGCTTTCCATCCTTGTCGGCCATCGCCATCTGGTACGACGTCGCCGGCGAGGCGCTGAGGACTTTAGGCATGTAGGTGCACCAGAAGTACTCCGCTGCCCGTTCGAGCAAGTCGATGCGATCGTCGTAGATGAACGTGAACGTGTGGTTGGCATCAGGCTGCAACAGCGAGACGTAGTGCCGATCCGACCAGTACACGCGCTTGGACATCTCGGTGTCGAACCATTGCTGGAGAAAGAACCAGGCATCGATCGCGGCCTGGTGCATGGCCTTTTTGGCGGTTTCGTCCGGTGCGAAGGGTTTGCCTTTGATGATGCCCAGGGACGACAGCATGCCCATCATGACCTTGTCGTGTTCGCGCACTGGCTCCACGCTCATGATCGCGTGCATGTCTTCGAAGTGACGTTCGTCATAGAACGGCAGCGTCGGGTAGCGCTCATGGGCAGGGTCGATGAATTTTTGCTGCGGTGGCGACTTGGCTTCAGCCAGGTAGTACATGCGCAGGCGCTTGGCGTATTCGTAGGCGTCCTTGGCTGTCTTGCCAGCGGGCGGCACCGAGCGAAACGCCAGAGCGATACGGTAGTTGGGCGAGGCCACGTGGATATAGCCCTTGGGTACTTCACCTTTGTAATCAGGTGCAGTGAACAGGTACTTGCCGCCTTTGCCTTTGTCGAGCCCTGCCGGGCCTACATCGGCGATGGTGAGTTGCCAGGCATCCACCACCTGGCCATACAGGCTGCCGTCCGCAGAGGCTGCCGGGATTTCCAGCACCACAGGGCCTTTGCGCAGGTCCGTGTAGGCCGCGATGTAAGGCGTGGTGCTGTTGGCAGTAATGGCTTCAAGTTGTGGGGTAGCCGTTGCCGAATAGGCAATGATGTCATTGTCCTTGTAGCCAAGATCCTTTTCGGCAGCACGGCGGAAGGAGTAGATGGCAATCGCCGGCATGTTCCAGAGGATGGCTTCGAACGCACGCTGGTACTTGATCTGGTAGTCGAAGTCCTTGACCGAAGGGCTGGCCCCCGCTGGGGGTTGCCCGCCCATGGGTTCGGTAGCCGCCTGCGCGGTGACGACAGTACAAGCGGCAATCGCTGTGGCTAGCAGGCAGGGCTTCAGACAAGTAACCATCCGATTCATCAACCCATCTATGACTTCCATGAACATCTCCTTGGGCCAGAAAGACTGTCGGTAGACGGCAGAGGTAACGAGGCGCTAGTCAGCCTGCTGTATGCAGCATGGCGACTTCAGAAAACTTGAAGCAGTGTAGATCAGGTTTACTGGGCAGCTTGATGAGCTGCCAACTTTCTGCACCTGATTCTCCAGGCCTTCAGCTATGGCACTGGCAATTTCAACGCGCGCTCGGCGGCAATTGATATTGCCATTTGCCTGCTCTCACCGTGCGAGCAGTCGACGTCTACACTGGCGCTGGGGCAATGCCTGCGAACTTCGAACCGCCTCTGAACAGGAAGAGCTTATGCAAAAAGTCCATTGCACATGCTGGATCTCGCTGGCCATCGCTGTTGGCGCCGGGAGTGCCCAGGCCGAAGACTCCGCAGAACTGGCCAAGGCTGCCCTCAATCCTGTGGCTGCCATGTACAGCCTGCCCATACAGTACAACTGGGATCAGAAGATCGGCTCCACCGGTGATGGTATGCACAGCGTCACCAACATCCAGCCAGTGCTGCCATTCACGCTGAATGAGGACTGGAATCTCATTTCACGCACCATCTTGCCTGTCATCGACCAGCACGGCCTGGCGCCCAACGGCGCAGCGGACAAATCAGGCGCAGGGGACGTTACGCAAAGTTTTTTCTTCTCACCCAGCAAACCCACCGAGCGTGGATGGATCCTCGGTGCAGGTCCAGCCTTGCTGATTCCAACCGCCAGTGACGAATTACTCGGTAACGAACAGTGGGGTTTGGGCCCGACGGCCGTAGCACTCAAACAGTCAAATGGTTGGACCCGAGGGGTGCTCGCCAACCATATCTGGGGCTTGGATGGCAGTCCACCGGATGGCAAGGAAAAGGTCAATCAGACATTCCTGCAACCCTTCCTGTCGTACACCACCAAGACACTCACCACTTATGGCATCAACACGGAATCGACCTATGACTGGCAATCACGCGAATGGTCGATCCCCATCAATTTGACCGTCACCCAACTGCTCAAAATAAATGGCCAACCCCTGACCATCCAAGCGGGCCCAAGGTACTGGCTGGACAGATCAGGCGACGGCCCCCAAGGCTGGGGATTCCGTGCAGCAGTGACGTTGCTGTTCCCTCGCTGATAGGCTTCCATTCAATCGATGCATATCAGCCCTTCGTGAGGAATGTGAAGCCCTAGACTTCGTCTGCCCATATCGGCGATATCCGTTGGTCAGCCAGAGTCTGAGTACGCTCGACCTGAGCGCGCGATGTTCTGAGACCATTTGATCTAGGGTGAACCCCGCCATGAGGCGCGTAATGGCATGACTTTGAGCGGCCGATTCATCCTCCGTTACAGGCCCTAGCCCATGGGATTTGTCGATCTGTTCCTGACTGGTTTGAGAGGTGCGCATATCAAGTGCCACACTCCTCAAAATGTACTCAGCATGGTCTCTGAGACCTTGCGGCCCCCTAGCTGGCATCGGTGTGAGCCAGTACATCCTCGAACTGGGCATCACTCCAGCGAAGTTCTACTACGAGACAATCGCGGCTGCATCCTAAAATTGAGGTTGCCCCGCATCATACGGGGAGGACTGCCCCTTTTCAGCCGCATAGCTGCAGTCTCCTTGCCGATCAGGTGCTCCACCATGTTGCAATGCTCAGCAGCGCACCGCCCAACCCCAATGCCAGCACAGGGCCCAGTCGGGGGGCCGAGCTTTCTTCGCGGATGTGCCGCGCTGACCTGCGATAGCCGCCGGTAATCAATAGCGAATAGACGGTACCAATAGCCAATGCCATGAGCATGAGTGTGGTCATGGCAACGTACTGGGCCAGGGGATGACGAAAAACGATGCATCCCAGTACCAGGGTAGACAGTACCGTGCGCTCCCAGGTGAGCGCCGTGCGCTCGGGCTGCAGGCCTTGGTCGTCATGCAGGGGCATGTAGGGTGCCCTCAAGGCAGTAACAGTAGGGTGGAAACGATCAGCCCGAACAAGCCCAGCAGCGGTGCCAGGATTGGGTACGGAAGCGCTTGCCGATGACGCAGGGCGCGCTCGACATTGAGCCAACGAAGGGTTGCATTGACGCTGACCAGCAGCGCCATGCCAGTCAGAGCGTAGGAAAGCAGCGTTTGTGGGCGCCCGGCCAACAGATCCAGCGGCAGTGCATCCAGGGCGATGCCGCTGGCCAGGAGAGCAAGGGCGGTGCGGATCCAGGCCAGAAAGGTGCGTTCATTGGCGAGCGTGAAGCGCGGGTCGGGCTCGCAACCATCAGCCAGTGCAAAGACCTGACGGAATCTGGATTTAAGCGATTTTTCAGCGGGCGGATGCAGCATGGCAACGAACCTTCTATTTAAACGCTGGTGTTGTGCAGTCGATTGACCGCCTGCGTTGGCATTCTGAATGGTTTTGTATACCTGGCTAGGGCAGTTCTTGCTGAACACTATGCACTTCTTGACAACGGCCTTATTAAAAAAGCACAGCGTTGCTCGAATATCTGCATAGCCCACACGTTGGGCGGTTGGCTAAGGTCAGGCTGGGTAAAGCATCCGACCAATTATATTTCAAAGAGGTGAATTACATGGCGTCCGGGAAACTGCACTCAGCGCAAAACGTGCCACTGCCTTTCGGTGTTGACGACATAAAATCCATGATCGGCCGTAAAGTCTGGAACGTGCTGGGTACTTCGTATTGGCCGATTCTTGGCGGGGATGATCAGAGCAGTTTTGCCTGGTTGACCTACGACCCGCCCGGCAGCTTCATACCGCCGCATACGCACCCTATTCAGGATGAGCACGTGTTCGTCCTGGAAGGCGAGTATTCGCTGTACATGGATGGCGAGTGGGTTACCGCCAAGCCTGGCGATCATGTCTGCTGGCCACGCGGTTCGAGCCATGGGTACCGCATCGAGGCGGACAAGCCCGCACGCGGGCTGTTCTGGGTAAGCCCGGGTAACGACCTGTCCACCCTGTTCGATGAACTGCACAACCAGGCCAGCCCTGAAGAGGTGGTCAGGCTGTCTGGGCTGCGCAACATCCTGTTTGCCAAGCCCGGTACTTCGCCGAATTTCGAATGAACCAGCGGCTCAGCCATCCCGCCGGGGTGGCTGTTTGCACAAAGCAGAAATGAATATAAACCCAGCGAGAAGCGCATAGTGATATGCGCAGTGCCTGAATTAAATTGATTTGGCAAAAACCCGCATTTTTAATTAATGAGAATAAGAAGGTAGTCAGATGAGCCAGGCAAATCATTCCGGAATGACTGTTCACACGCTCGGCACGGGTGGTGGGCCAGTTGTCTCCGCCAGCCGCGCCGGTATCTCGACAGCGGTTGTCGTTGATGGCTGTTCCTATGTGTTCGACTGTGGCATGGGCAGCATTCGTAACTACCGCTCTCATTGCACGTGGGATCAACTACGCGCGATTTTCATCACCCATCACCATTCTGATCATATTTACGACTTGGGCTCTTATTTGCTGACCGGCTGGCAAGTACCGGGCGAGTCCTTCAGCCAGCCGATTCACGTTTACGGCCCGGCCAAACCGCCGCGCGTACCCGCCCTGCATAGTCACAGCGATCACCCAGTGGTGCCCGGTTGCTGCGGTGGGGACCACCCGATGGTCGGCACTGCTGATGTCGTGGATGCATTGATCAACCGCGTATTCGCCTCTGACGTTGCCATCCGCATGGCCGATGAAGGGCGCTCCAGCCCCAGCCAGTGGGTGTATGGCCACGACATCGAAGTGCCGGCCGAAGCCAAGGCTGACCCAGTACTGGCCCGTCACCCAGTGATGGACCCATTCGAAGTTTATCGAGACGAGAAAGTCGTGGTTTCGGCCATTCTGGTTGATCACCGCCTCTGCTACCCAGCCTTCGGTTTCCGTATCGATAGCCAGTACGGGTCGGTGGTGATTTCCGGTGACACGACGTATTCGGAAAACTGCATCCGCCTGGCCAAGGGGGCCGACGTGCTGCTGCATGAGGTCATAGACCTGGATGCTATCCTCGCCACCTTCCCCGAAGGGCCGACCCGCCAAGGTATTGCCGTGCACCTCGAGGAGTCGCACACCTCGTACGAGCAGGTCGGCAAGGTGGCGCAGGCAGCGGGTGTCAGCCAGTTGATCCTGCACCATATCGTGCCGAATGTGCCGGGCGCGGCAGACATCGAAAAAATGCTCCGGGCCGCCCGCCGTGACTTCAGCGGCGCGGTCTACGCGGCAGATGATAACGATAGCTTCCGCGTTGCGGGCACTGTAACTGCAGCTTCCTCAAACACTGTTATGCATGCGTCTGAAACCGTCGAGGTGTGAACATGACAGAGCTGACTCAAACCGCATATCCGCCTCATACACTGCGTGCTGCGGTCGCCAAGGGGCAGATGAATCGCCGCGCCTGGTTGATCACCGGCATGCTGGTGATCTTTCAGATGATCAACTTTGCCGATAAGGCTGTTCTGGGATTGGTTGCCGAGCCTGCGATGGGTGAGCTCGGTTTGTCGGCGAGTGAGTTCGGTTTTATCGGCAGCGCTTTTTTCTTTCTGTTTGCAATCAGTGCAGTGTGTGTAGGTTTTCTCGCGGCCAAGGTGCCGACCCGATGGATCTTGTTGACCATGGGGGTGCTCTGGTCGGTGTTGCAGTTTCCGATGCTGTTTGGCGGCGGCGCTGCAATACTGCTGGTGACCCGGATAGTGCTTGGCGCCGCCGAAGGGCCCGCTACGCCGACTACCTTGCACCATGTGCACGGTTGGTTCCCGGCGCGGGAGCGCGGTTTGCCTAGCACCCTGGTCGCCATTGGCTCTACCTTGGGGCCGATCGTTGCAGCGCCAATCCTGGCCTATATCATTGCCCACCCGCAGTGGGGGTGGCGCTGGGCATTCGGTTTTCTCGGGTTGGTCGGCTTGATCTGGTCGGTACTCTGGCTGGTGGTCGCCAAGGAGGGCCCCTACAGCCATCTCAAGGGCAAGCATCAGGAGGACGCGCCAGGCGCGGAGCTGGCGCCAGACCAGGCCCCTGCCAAGGAGCGAGTGAGCATTGCAGAAAAGTCGGACACGCTTGAGCAGGTGCCTATTTTTCGGGTGTTCTGCTCGCGAATGTTCATCATTGCCACGCTGGCAGGTGCCGGTTGCTTCTGGGCACAGGGCTTCCTGACCACCTGGTCGCCCCGTTACCTGGGTGCGGTAGTGTCGCTTTCACCCGAGATGGTCGGGCTGGTATCGACCTTTCCGTGGTTGTTCGGCGCGTTGACCTTGGGTGTACTGGGTTATGCGTCACGGCTAATGATGCGCCGCGGTGTTTCTGTTTACCTGTCCTTGGGTGCCTCGTTCGGCCTGGTCCTGCTGCTGTCCGGGGTCTGTTTTCTGATACTTCCGCACCTGCAAGGGTACGCCGCGGTCACCTTGCTGGTTGTTGCCGCAGGGCTGGCGATGACCTTTCCCCTCGCGCCAACAGCAGTGGCTTTTTGCGTTGCGTCCAAACAACGTGGGGCGGTCATGGCAACGCTGACGGCCGTAGCTTCGCTAGGCGGCATCGTGGCGCCGGTCATGGTCGGCCTTTTGATGGAGCGGGCAGGGTACCTGCAAGTGGGCAAGGGCGCGCCACAGAGCTTGGAAATGACCGCACGGCTGGCCGAAGGGATGAATGCTTCGTTCGCCTACATCGGTTGTTACCTGGTGGTAATGGGCTTTCTCAGCATCCTTTGCCTTAACCCTGACCGTACAGCGAAGAAACTACAGCAGCGTTGCGCCTGACGCACTGAGGGCTCGCTCCCGCCCCGTGTAGGGGCGACACAACGTCGCTCCTGCACGCATACACACACCGGCGGTCCCCTCCGATTCAGTAAGTGGTCATAAAAATAACAAGGTAGGTCGAGTGCCGGAACTCTGCCTTTCGGCCAACTGATCTGCTTCCACGGCTGTGCTTTGCACACCTCAGAAGGGCTCACCTCGATGTTCCATAAAAATTGGCTGGCCAGCGGCGTTGCCGCGGGCTTGATGGGGATGTTCGTGCCGATTTCTGCCCAGGCAGACTTCGTGAAAGACCGCCAGATCAGTCTGGGGCTGCGCAACTTCTACCTGGATCGCGACTTCAAACAAAACGATGCGCCACAGTCACGGGTCGGTAGCTGGACCCAGGGGTTCGATTTTCGTGCTATCTCTGGCTATACCGAAGGCCCCTTGCAATTCGGTCTCGATGTGTCCGGGCAATATGCCTATCGCCTGGATGGCGGTGGTGGTCGAGGGCCAGATAGCGTCATTCCCTATGATGACAGCAAAGGCCAACAGGTACACGACTATGGCCGCGCCGCCTTGACCGGCAAGGTGCGCTACTCCAGGACCGAGCTTAAAGTCGGCGAGCACCGCCCGCTGCTCCCGATTGCCTTCATCGACGATACGCGCCAGCTCATTACCACCTACCACGGTCTGTTGCTGGAGTCGCGTGAAGTGGACGGTCTGGTCCTGACGGGCGGACGCTTTACCGAGATCAGCAGTCGCGAGTCGTCCAATCGCGAAAAAATGTACCTGTTCACCGGGCCCAACGGTCCGCGCCACACCAGCGATGGGCTGAACTTCGCCGGCGCCAGCTACGCATTCACCCCGCGTCTTTCGGCTACCTACTTCTATGGGCAACTGGAAGATATCTATCAGCAGCAATACCTGGGCCTCACCCAGAACAACGATCTGGGTAACGGTTTCGCGTTGAAGACCGACCTGCGCTATTTCAACAACAAGGAGGATGGACAGGCCCTGTATGGCAACATCGACAACCGTTCCTACGGCTTGCTCACCAGCCTGAGGAAGAACTCGCACACCGTCTCGGTCGGTTATCAGCGCATGCTCGGCGAAAGCACATTCCCGACCCTCAATGGCTATGCGCCGCAACCCTACCTGGTGAACTGGTCTGCCGTCGGCTTCGTCAAACCCAACGAAAGTTCCTGGCAGTTGCGTTACGACCTGGACTTTGCCGGCTACGGTGTGCCTGGTCTTAAGCTGATGACCCGCTATCTGCGCGGCACCGGCATCGATCGCGGCAACAACGCCCTGGACCAGAACGTCGAAAGCGAACGCAATCTCTTCATCAACTACGTGGTGCAGAGTGGCCCGCTTCAAGGTGTTGCGTTCGAGTGGCGCAACATCGACGTCAAGACGCGCTATGGCAACGGTCAGGCCTCGGGGGTGGATTACCAGGAGAACCGCTTGATCACCCGCTACACCTTCAAGTTCTAGTGACTCGCAGGCCGCCCTCAGGGGCGGCCGCGTTCATGCCTCAGGCGGTTTCAGCTAGCAGGGCAGACCGCTTGGTACAGGTTTTCGATCAGCTCAAGCAACATTCCACCTGGCCCCTCGAATTCCTGCAAAACCGTGAAATGATCACGGCCTGCGACCTCCAGGCAGGTCGCCGGGCTACCCGTCTGTGTCCATGCCTCCATCATGCTGCGATTCTGCTCAAGAAACGCTGGCGTTTCTTCACCCCCGACAACAAAAGCTGCAGGCACCAGATCACCGCTCACGCGGGCCAGTGGCGAGCAAGCCTGCGCGTGGCGCATATCCAGTCGTAGTTTGTCATTCAGGCTGGTTTCGATCAGCGGCGCCAGCTCGTAGATCCCGCTGATCGGTACTATCGCAGCGATGGGGCGCTGCTGCGGGGCGAGCGCGGTTTGCGCCATGGCCAACTCGACCGTAAGGTGCGCCCCCGCCGAATGCCCCGCAAGCATGAGCGGCAGCTGGCGGTCCCTGGCCGGGAGTGTCGTGAGACTGAACAATAGGCCGTGGCTTACGCTGGCGACGATCTGATCGACAGATACATCCGGGCACAGTGGGTAGTTCAGCAGGGCGACGTTATAGCCGTGTGCACTCAGCGCCGAGGCAATGAAGCGAAACTGTGCCTTGTCCCGCGACTGCCAGTAGCCGGCGTGCAGATAGACCAGGTTGGCTTTGGCGGTGCCTTTGGCAAAGCACAGGTCCAGCGTCTGCCTGGGGTGTAGACCGTAGCGTACCTCCAGATCCCAGGTGCGTTCGCGTAGCACCTGGTCATTGGCCAATTGGTAGTGCTCGAACAGGGCGGTGAAGCTGGGGCGATACTGCCCGGTGACGTATTGGTATTCAGCTGTGTTTTTTGGCATGGCGGTCTCTTGCATTGAAGTCAGGCTCAACAGAAACAACCGAACCGCCAAGCGGCGGTTCGGCATTCGAACAATGCTCCCTCAGGACTCAGGTGTTGCTCTGCGCGAATTTTTCGTAGTAAAGGTGGCTGTTTTCCAGGCCTTGCTCATTCAGCCAGTTCTTCACCGACTCGACCATTGGCGGCGGCCCGCACAGATACATGTCGAACGGCGTACTGTGCATGTTCGGCAACTCGAAATGTTCCGTGACATAGCCGCACTTGCCGTGCCAAAGAGGGTCGGCGTCGCTGATCACCGGGGTGAAGCTGAAGCCTGGAATGCACGTGGCGTAGCCTGCGATCCGCTCCAGTTCGCAGAGGTCCGCCGCCTGCCGAACGCCGTAGTAAAGATGCACGGGTTGGCCACACCCACCTCGTTCGGCAATCTCGTCGAGCATGCCGAGGAACGCCGACAGGCCTGTGCCGCCGGCAACCATCACCAGTGGCCGGGTGATGTGGCGGAGGTAGAAGGCGCCCAACGGTGCCTCGAATACCAACTCATCGCCAACCTGGCAACGGTCACGAACGTAGTTGCTCATCGCTCCGTCAGGCAGCAGGCGAATTAGGAACTGCAACTGGTTAGTGCTGTTGGGCTGATTGGCGAAGGAGTACGAACGCTTGTGATCGGTGCCTGGCACCTGAATGCGGGCGTACTGGCCGGGCAGATAATCCAGGCGCTGCGCTGCCACGCTGGCATCGACATGAAGGATCGCCGTGGTCGGCGAAACCTGCACCACGGCGCTGACTGTGCCGCGTTGTTCAAGGGTGCCAGCGCCATGGCAGAGCGTTGAGTCGAAATCGAAATAGAACGCTGCATCCGACTGAACGCGTGTCTGGCAGGTCAGCACTTTGCGCTGGGCAAGGTCAGTGGCCGAGAGCGCCTCGTCGTCCACGTAGTCCTGGGTGTACTGCCCAGACTCACAGCGGCCTTGACAAGTGGCACACACACCTTCGCGGCAATCCAGCGGAATCTTGATGCCTGCACGCAGCGCCGCATCAAGCAGCACTTCGTTGCCCTGAACGGTGCAGAACTGTGTTTTTCCATCGGCAAAGTTAAAGGCAACTTTGTACGTCATGATGGGTAATCCGCCCTGTCAAAGATGGTAGAAGTCGAGCACCGAATTGATCGTGTCGTTGAGCAGCACCACATGCTTGCGGGCAATCTTCCAGCTCTCGCCGTCGGGCCGCAGGCGGTAGGTGGCGCGGCCGAAGAATTGCTCGGCGTTCTGCAGGCGGTAGTACAACGTGTGCCAATTGACCTTTGCTTCCAGGTCACCACCTTCCAGCGGGGCAACGCGTATGTTACTGATCAGGTGCAGGGTGCGCGGCATGGGAATGGTCGAAGCCGCTTTTGCGGTGCGAATGCGAAACACCCGATCTTCCAGTCCGCCGCGATTGGCGTAGTAGATCAGCGACATGCCTTTCTTTGGGTCAAGGGTGTAGACGTGCTCCGAGTCCCACTGCGGCAGGTGAAATTCGCTGTCCTCACTGAACATCGCCAGGTAGGCATCCCAGTCCTGGGCATCGCAGGCCTCGGCGTTACGGTAGAAAAACTGTTCGACGCGGTATTGCAGTTCGCCATTCATGTTCACACCTCCTTGAGCTTGAGGGATTGTTGTTCTTCGGCCTTGCGGGCCAGGCCCTCGAGCAGGAAGCGTTGCCAATTGCCATGCTGGTTGACGTACAGTCCTTCGTGGGTGAACTCGGTGCCGGTCATGGTCGGGGCGATGCCGATGGTCTCGCTGTTGCGGGTAGGGCCTTCGACCCACTTGCCGCTGCCGCGGGAAATGTCGCTCCAGCGCTCCAGGCGCGCCTGGAAACCGCGCTGCGCTTCACGAAACTCCACCAGGTCATCCGGCGTACCAAGGCCCGAGACATTGAAGAAATCCTCGAATTGACGGATGCGGTTCTCGCGGTCGGCATCGGACTCGCCTTTGACGCCTAGGCAGAAACTGTTGATCTCGGTTTTGTTCCAGGCCAGTGGGCGGATGATGCGCAGCTGCGAACTGATCTGGTCGAGGAAGAACATGCTGGGGTAGATGTTCAGGTTGCGCAGGCGGTGCATCATCCATTCGGCCTTGCCCTGGCCGTGCTCATCGACGAGGCGCGGCATGATCGCGGCGTAGCCGGGGCGTACGGCTGGGTTGGGCATATCACTGAACAGCACGCTGTGGCCGTTGTGGAAGGCAAACCAGCCATCATCGGTTTCCTTGTCGCCGGCACCCAGCTTGCTGTAGTCCAGGGTGCCGTTGGCGGTCAGGCCTTTCTCGGCGTTGACCTGCTGGCGATGCTGCACGGTGGCTACATAGTTGTAGTGCACGGTGCTGACGTGATAACCGTCCAGGCCATTTTCGTTCTGCAGCTTCCAGTTGCCTTCGTAGGTGTAGGACGACTTGCCCGGCAGAACTTCAAGTTCGCCCGTGGCGGACTGCGCGACCATCATGTCGAAGAACACCCGGGCGTCGCCCAGGAAGTCTTCCAGCGAATCCTTGCCGTGGATATCGAGGCTGACGAAGACAAAGCCCTTGTAGCTTTCGATGCGGGCTTTTTTCAGGCCGCGAGTGGCCTTGTCGAAATTTTCTGGGTATTCGCCCGGCGCCTTGACCTTGACCAGGCGACCGTCGCTTTTGTAGCACCAGGCATGGAAAGGGCAGGTGAAGGTCGATTGGTTGCCTTTGCCGACGCGGGTCAAGGTCGTACCACGATGCTGACAGGCGTTGATCAGGGCGTTGAGCTGGCCTTCGCCGTCCCGGGTGATGATCAGGGGCTGACGGCCGGCGCGCATGGTTATGAAATCGTGCTTTTGGGCGATCTCGCTTTCGTGGCACGCATAGATCCAGTTTTTCTCGAAAATCAGCTCCATCTCGAGATCGAACAGCGCCGGCTCAGTGAACATGTCGCGGGCGATGCGGTACACACCTTGCGCTGGACGAAAGTCCAGGCAGCCCTTGATGAAGTCCTGCCACTGGGCAATTGATTTGATGCTCATGGAGTCTGACCTTTGCTTGCTGCGGGAATGGTTTGATTAAACCCCCCAGCCCGCACCGGCACTATTCGGCTAACACGTGATTACTATGCAGTTTTGCGATTTTAATCAGGCCGCTGGCTGGACTGATGGTGCTTGACGTGGGCGCGCGAGAGAAATAGCGTGGCCCTGCGTGCTACCGCTAAAGCGCATGAATGAGACGTTCGCGGTTCGGGCTCGATGAGGAAATGCCATGCGTTACTCCCACAATAAAAACAATGCCAGTCGTCAGCAATTCTCAACCGTTCTCAACACGCCTGCGCAAGCCGTACAGTGGATGTTGAGCATCAATGGGCCACATGCTCTTGAAGTCCCCAAGCCTGGCGAACTGGATTTTCGTCATCACGGCACGATCATTGGCAATGCCGCTATCGGGGTAATCGAGTACTCGACCCTGGTGAGCGTCAAGATCCGGGATTTGGAGGAGAGCTACAGCATCAACTTGCCCGTATACGGAGAGCAAAGCATCGAGCATCAGGGCAAGGCCTTCGTTTCCAACCCTTCGGTGGGCGTGATCCTATCGCCCAACCAGTCCTTGCGCATGACCATCGGTGAGAAGTGCCGGAAGAAAATGGTCAAACTTTCGCGCAGCGCGCTGGAGGCAAAGCTATCGAAGTTGCTGGGTCGGAAAATCGTGCAGCCTATACTTTTCGAACCCATGGTGCATGTAGAAGGGGCGATGCAAGAATGGTGGAAGCTGGTGGAAAGTGTTCAGTCGATGCTGCAGGCCGAGAACTCCTTGTGCGACCTGCCAGAGGTTTGGAGCAACTTTGAAGGTAGTTTGGTCACCAGCCTGCTGTTCTCTCAACGGCATAACTATTTTGATGAATTGCAAGCGCGGCAAACCGGGCGCCCGCAGTACCTGACCCAACTTGAAGCACTGTTCAATGCGTCCCTTGAAACACCGCTGACGCTGGAAGATCTCGAGCACGCTGCGGGTGTCTCGCGCGAGCGCCTGTACCGTGATTTTCATACCCATTACGGTATGGCGCCGATGGCGTATTACCGCCAGTTACGCTTTGAACAGGTACGGGTGCGTTTGACTCAAGCACGCGCTTCGGAAAAGGTCTCCAGTATTGCCATGGATTACGGCTTTCAGCAGTTCGGCCGTTTTTCCAAGGAGTACAAGGAGCGTTTTGGGGAGCTGCCTTCTCAAACTTTGAAATCGCACCGCGTCAACTGACGAGCCGAGTTTGGCTTCATCGGTTATCACTGCAAGTCATATCAGCTGTCCCTCGGCAGCGGATGTCAGGTCGAATTTGGAGTCTGCTACCACGTTGACTGCACCATAAAGCAAAGAATTCTTTGCCTTAGCAAAGATTTCACCGGCTAAGACAAAGAATTCTTTGCTTTATGGAAGGGAAGCGGCTGGTAGTGAGCGTCAACGAGAAGCCGGTCTTTTTCCGGCAAGGCCGGCGATTCACCCATTCGCGAGCACTCTATTGGCTCCATTTCAACTTTGGGTGAAAAAATTTCAAATCAATTTGAGAACCTAGGCCTGGCGACGGATATTGCCGATTTGACGCAGGCTCAGGCCGTACTTGTCGGCCAGCAGGCTGCGTGACAAGCCATCGGCACTTTCTTTCTGAATTTGCAGGTTGCGTAGCTGGCGCAGGAAATGATCTGGCTTGGGGATTTCCAGGGCCACCCCGGCAAAACGTTTGATCAGCGCGTCCAGGGCATCGCCTGGCAACAGCTCGGCAAGCTTGCTGCGCTCTCGGTGCTTGGGAATGTACTTGGGCCTGCCGCCATAGGCGCAGGTCAGCTGATAGGCATTTTCGATACCAATGCATTCGATCAGTGCCTGCAGCGAATGCGGCAGTTGGCTGGTGTCGATGGCGGAGAGATCTGGCAATTCCATGTGAGGCTTCCTCGCGGTGGATGGGGCGCGATTGCTTCGAAGATCCGTAATGGCGGGTCGGTGGCAGCCAGCGGTGAAGTGTCGTTGGCGTGGATTGATTCTCAGTGACCGGTGAAGGCTGTCGCTAGGCGCCAAGTGGTCAGACAGTTGTAGCCTTGGTGGGCGGGTGTTGAAGGCAGCAAGTTCTTCGCGTGTAGGACATCTCTTAAACGATGCTCTGGAAGCCTTGAACTCTCGTGAGGTGACCTTTCCTGCAGCCAGATGGGTGTCTGAACCTCCAGTTAGTCGCACGGGTAACTGCTCAGCAGGCGTGCGCTACCGAGGTAGGCCTGCGGATGGTCGACCATGCCTTGCGGCAGCGTGCGCCAGTCGACCTCCAGACAAAGGGCATTGAGCGTGTGTTGATCGAGCATGCCGATGACCTGGCCAGGGAATTGACGTCGATAGCGCGCAATGCTGTTGCCCAGGGCTTTGACCTGATCGGCCTGGGCCAAGGTCTGCTCGGCCAGCGCCGGCAGCCGAAGCTGCTCGAGGGTGAAGTGCGGCTGCTGCGCCTGCGCTTGCAGGTAGCCAGCCGCACGGGTTCGCTGCCACAGCTGCTGCCATTGGCTGGTGCCAGCGCTGGCTGCCAGTTGGTTACCCAGCTGGAGCAGTTGCTCGGGCGTAACCTGTTCGGTGTCGAGGGCGTGGGTGGGCAGGGCAGGGAGCAGCAGTAGAGTGAACAGGGCCTGTTTGAGCATGATGGCTCCAGCATGGGTTCGGGAAAACCAATGCTTTCAGCTCGGCTGTGCCACGCTAAGCAGGAAATGCAGCGCCGGTGGGCAAGGGCGTTGTATCATTGCGGCCGCTCGTTGCGAGCCATTTTGACTCTGATGTTGCAAGGACCTTTCAATGACACACGTGCAGCGCCTCAAATATTCACTCCTGATCATCCTGGTGGTGCTGGGCCTCATGCTGGGCCTATCCCATCTGCAGAAAGAGGGCACGATCAGTGAACAGACCTTCCAGATGCTGGCCATCGCCATTGCCGTGGTCGTGGTCGTGATCAACGGGATTATGCGGCGCAAGGTCAAGCTTTGACCTGTGCCGGCCGGCAAGCGCTGGCCGGCCATGGCCTCAGCGCGTGCAGGGCTGCTCCAGCATGGCGCGCGCCTGAGGGTCCAGGCTGTAGCACTTGTCGCTGCCAAGGCTTATCACGCCTTCTGCGCAAAGGCGTTTGAGTACCTCGCGCACGCTCAGGAACGACAGCGGGATGTCCAAAAGCTCCAGCTGTGCGTGCACCCCACGCACGCCAATGCTGCGGCCCGAGCGGCCGGCATTGTGCAGGGCATCGATGACCTTCAGGCGGATCAGGCTGGTACGCAGGCCATAGGCACGCAGCAATTCGCGAATCTGCTCGTTGCCGACGCGCTCCTCCCCGCAGGCCTCCTTGCCTTGGGTCGCCTTGGCCGGTGCACGCTCGGTGAGCATCGAGGGTTGCGGGTTGTACATGTGAATGCTCCTTTTCATGGACTGTCCCGAAATGTGGGTGCCTCACTTACTAGGACGAATGAGATCGGCAAATCTGCAGCCTTTGCGAAAAAAAAGATGCACGACCGATGTCCATAAAGACGAACGTCCTGCCCCCTGCGCGTAAAATTTTCATCCAGCCATTCGTCTGATCGGAAATGACCCCCTGAATCCGAGGAATGCCCGTGTTGTCAATTTCGCGTCCCTTGACCTGTGCAGGCCTGGCGGCTGCCTTGGTCATCTCCAGTTTTGCCGTGCAGGCGCGGGAAACCAGCGCCGATGCCAGCGCACAGATCCGTCGCACCAGTTTCGGGGTGCCGCATATCCTGGCCAAGGATGAGCGCGGCCTGGGTTACGGCATCGGCTATGCCTATGCCCAGGACAACCTCTGCCTGTTGGCCAACGAGGTGTTGACGGTAAATGGTGAGCGTTCGCGCTATTTCGGTGCCCAGGGCAAAACCTTCGAGCAGCGTGACAACCTTGCCAGCGACCTGTTCTTCACCTGGCTCAATACACCGACAGCCGTGAACGGTTTTCTGGAAGCCCAGCCCGCGCAGGTACGTGACCTGCTCGAGGGCTATGCCAGCGGCTACAACCGTGCCCTGGCCGAGCGTCGTAGCCAGGGGTTACCTGTTGAATGCGGGACGGGCGAATGGCTGCGGCCGATCACCAGTCTGGACCTGGTGAAGCTGACCCGTCGTTTACTGTCCGAGGGCGGTGTCGGCCAGTTCGCCGAGGCCTTGGCAGCCGCGCAGCCACCGCAGCTGGCCAGCCAGCAGGTAGCGCCTGGTTTCGGTGCAGCGCTGGCCCAACAGCAGCGCTTTGCCTCGGAGCGGGGCAGCAACGCCGTTGCAGTAGGCGCCCAACGTTCGGCCAATGGCCGGGGCC
>Ga0182745_1001524_pt1 | contig 22151 bp, 29 predicted proteins | sample eDN3rd30CKraftBY_FD_128523 | JGI IMG/M metagenome (GOLD analysis project Ga0182745, IMG submission 128523) | Enriched backyard soil microbial communities from Emeryville, California, USA - eDNA 3rd pass 30_C Kraft BY (version 2) (version 2) | ecosystem: Environmental > Terrestrial > Soil >...
CCGATCAGCTTGCCGCCGTCGCGCAGCTCATCGAGCTTGGTGTTGATGGTCTCGATCAAGTCGATGGCCAGCGACGGGTACAGCTCCTTGTCGATCGCCCATTTCAGGCCGTAGGCGATCGTGTCGCGCAGGACCTGGGCGGTGCGGACGGCGCTTTCGAACTCGAACTTGGGTTCCGGCGAGCAGGTGCGGTTGCCCCAGAACTTCAGGCCCTCGTCCTCGATCAAGACGGTGATGCGGGCGCCGTTGAGCAGGCCTGCCTCGGTGTCGCTGCGCTGCTGGTCCCAAGTGACGGGCGAGGCGACGCCGGTCACGCCTTTGACCGGGACGTTCGACAGGGTTTTGTGGAAGCCGACCGTCTGATCGAGCAGGGCGCGGTGACCGGCCGCCACGGCCGTGGCGTAGACGATTTCGTCGCCGTCCAGGAAGTCGCCGTAGATCAGGCAGATTTCGCGGCCGCTGACGCCGTCGCGCAGTTCGATCGCTTCTTCGATCGTCGCCGCGTCGCCGCAGGAGCAATAGGCCATGGCGTTCAGCTTGGCCGCCACAGCGCCCAGCGCGACGGTGACCGATTGGGAATCCAGGCCCGGCGCGACCAGGATGCGCGGCCGCACCTTGCAGATCTGTTCGGCCAACAGAAGCTTGTCGACGCCAGCGATGACGTTGGCGCGGGTCTCGAGCTCGATCTCTTCCGGCGTTTCGCCCAGGCCTTCGGCGACGCGGACCACCACGACGATCGTATTGGCCTGTTTGTCGATCGCCGAGAGCGCCTTGGCCAAGGTGCCGCCGTTGCCCGCCTTAGTGATCGCGGCGGGCAGGTCCGTCAGACGCGCCGGAGTGTTGAGCGGAAAAATGGTCTCGTCCGCATCGTCGGCCACGGCGACCATGCCGATGATGCTGGTCGCCACGGTGCGAAGGACGCGCGGTCCTTCGACCAGTTCGATGACGGTGACGCCGTGATCCAGGGGCGTGATGGCGGCCATATTCAAGATCCGAATGAATGAAGGGGATAGGAGAGGGTGACGTCCGCCCGGCGCGGCAGATCGAGCCGCTGCAGCTCCAGCTGGAGGACGGCGCGACCGTCTTCCGACGCGGTCAGTTGGATGCGGCGCAGGCGGACACGGCTTTCCCAGCGCTGGAGCGCGATCGCGGTGGCGGCGTAGATCCGTAGGGGCAGGGAGCCGTTGAGCGGCTGGTCGATGAGGCGCGGCAGTTCGGACCCGTAGTCGCGGCGCATGACGCGCGAGCCGATCGGCGTCGTGAGGATGTGGGCGATCGACTGGCGCAGATGCTCCAGGCTGTTCGCCGCTATGCCGCGACCCGAGGTGCGAGACAGGCCGATGGATGCGCCGATCATTGCTGGGGCGCTCCCGAAAGAGCCTGGCCAGCCGTGACCTTGGTGTGGAAGTGGCCTTTGCCGGAGACACCAGCGGCGACGACGTCGACATCGGCCGCGATCGTGCCGCTGGACCGCAGGTCGCCGGTCAGGTCGACGTCGGCGGCGATCTTGAGGCCGCTCGGCGCGGTAATGGTCATGGAGCCGGGTAGGGCGAAGGCCAGGTCGCTGGCTTCCGGGTCATAGGAGACCAGGGCGCCGTCCTTGAAACGGACCGCGTTCTTCAGCCCGAGGAAAAGGGCTGCGAAGGCGCGCGAGGGCAAGCCGTTGATGATGAACCCGCGTTCGATGTCGCCTTCGGGGCAGATGATGACGGCGGATGCGCCCGGCGTCGGCGGCGACCAGACGGTCGTGTCGCCCACAACCATGATCCAGTCGAGCGGGGGGGTGAGGGTCTCGCCGATCCGGACGCGGGCAAGGCCAGCATCCAGATCGACAGAGTCGATGACGCCCTCGTGCACGACTTGGGCGAGCTGGCGCAGGGTTTCGTTGTTCGTGGCGCGGGCGGTCATCGCGGCGGACGATGGCGCAGCCCTTGCGGCTTATCGCGCGCCCGCTGTTGTCAGAGGGGTTCTGACAACAAGTGCTATGATCCGGTGGCCAGCAGGGCGGGATCCAGGACGGGCCAGTCGATCGCGTGGGGAAAGCTTTCCTGCTCGGGCACGTCGCGCAGCGCCTGAACGTGTTCCTGGACGAGACGATAGTCCTCGGGCGTCAGGGTGGTCGAGATCTGCAGAGCCTGTTCGTCGCGGTGGCGTTCGATCAGCCAGCGGACCTGGGCGATCTCCGCATCGCGGCGGCGGCGGGCCAAGTTCGCCAGAGCTTCGACCGAGGGCGGGGGCGCCTCGACGGTGATGGGCAGGCCAGCTTCGTCGGTCGCCAGGATGCGGCCGGTCGACAGCTCGTCCAAGATACGGGCGTGATCTTTGGAGGAAACCGGGACGGGGATTTCTGGAAGATCGTGGGGCCACAGATCGGGGTCGATGAACAAGCGTTCGGTGGGGCAGAAGACAATGCTCATGATCAGACCTCGGGCCGAATGATGGGGTCTTCGCCGCCGCCGCCAGGCGGCAGGCCTCCGCCGCCTCCGCCGCCCCCACCGCCAGAGCTATAGGCGGGGTTGGGCGTCCCGGTTGCGAAGCCGATCGCCAGCCAATCGAAACCTTGTGCGGAGCCGGACGACCCGGAAGCGCTGTTGAGCATGAAAACCAGGCGGTCCAGGTAACGCCCCACGATCTGCATGTAGTAGTCGGCGGTCGGGCTGCTGTTCCAAGGAATGGCCAGCATGGCGACGCAACCGCCGCCGAAGGCGATGGGCAGCATCACCGTCCGTTGCCCCTCGCTCATGGCGCCGGTCTGGCGGCCCCACTGGATGACCAGAGGCGTGCCGGGAACCTGGGCGTAGCCGTTCAGGCCGATGGACTTGGCGAATGCCCACAGCGAGGACGGCGTGATGAACTTGTCGGTCAGCGAGCCTGCCAACGTCTCGGCGTTCGAGGCGGCGCGAGCGTCGACCCGGCGCTTCAGGATGTAGGGATTGATCGCCCGCTCCTGATCGGTCCCGGTGATGGCCTCGGCGTCGGTCGCCATCTCGATCAGACCGCGCGCACCATAGGTCGAGGCCAGGTCGTCCATGACGACTTTGCGCCAGGGCGACCAGGTCGTGCCCAGGAGAGTCCGCTCGTAGACGTCGGGCGCCGTCGTCGAACTGGTCGTGTAGCGCTGGTAGACGCGAGTGGCGGCAGAGGCGAAGACTTCCAGCGCCCCCGCCGAGATGACCGGGAAGTTCAGGTTAGCCGCCGGATTGGCGTGGACGCCGATGATCCCGCTGCTGGTCAGGGAGTTCAGGTCCGTGCCGGGGGCATAGGTCTGACGGACGATCAGGCCGTCGTGGGTGTGGTTGGAAGGGGCGAAGGACGCCGGGTTGAGGTTGCCCGAGTGATAGATCAACCGATTGTTCGCGGCGGTCAGCGACGCGCCGAAGACGAGCTCGCCATCCGGCGTGATCCCGAAGTATCGCTGAACCGCGCCGCCGTTGCTGTTATTCAGTTGAAGTTGGGTTCCGCTGGCTGCCGAAGACGACAAGCGCAGGGGCAGGGCGTTCGACGTCTCGATGGCCTGGTAGGTGGTGAAGGTGTTGAACGAACCTACCTGCGCCGGATCGGGCAAGTTGGCTGACGTCCAGTGTTCGGCCCAGGGATAGAAGTTCCCCGCCAGGAACGGCCTCGTCCACATCCGGTTGGTCGTGCGGCTATGATAGGTCTGATAGCCGGTATCCGTGGACGGGTTCACCACCAGCAGCGATCCGCCGTCATTGGTGATCGGGTAGTTCAGCTGGAGCTGGGCGTTGGCGTTCGCGGCCTGGCGATAGCCGCCCGGCGTCAGGACCGTGTTGAGATCGAGGGAGCCCAGCGATCCCCTCATCACCATGCTCAAGGCGGCTTCAGCCTTGGCGGCCACCGCCGTGGTGAGCGTCGCGATCGCGTCGACCAGGCCGGAGACCTTGCTTTGTGGAATGGCGGGCAGGCGGTCGAGGTGGAGCTGTCCGGAGGTAATGTCCGAAGCCGCGTGCTTGTGATCCTTGGCCGCCAGGCCCGCCAGCTGGTCGGCCAAGCCGTTGATCCAGGAGATCGCCAGCTTGGGGATCCGGTCGATGTGGAAGACGCCGGAGTTCACATCATCGGCGCCATGGACGTGGTTTCGATTGGCCTTGCTGGCCAGACTGTCCGAAAGCCCGGCGATATCCGCGATGACGTGGCCGTGGACCTTGGCGGCGAAGTTCTGGGCCCAGGAGACCAGGGCTCGAGCCAGGCCGTAAGGGGTCACGGCGCGGACGGCGTCGGTCCCGGCGATCGTTTCGTCAACCGTGGCCAGTTCGACCACGCCCATCCGCTCGGTCGTGGCGGGCGGATTGGTGAAGCCGGTTCCGCCGAACTCAATGCTGGCGGTGTCCAGGGTGGTCAGGGTGATGTCGACCGCCTGCAGGAGCATGGCGGCCGCCGCCTTCTCCATGATCGGATCCACGGAGGTGCAGACCGCGAACAAGGTCCCGGACTCGAAGTAGACCCCGAACGCGCGCAGGGTATAGGTGTCGGCCGTGGTGTCGTTGATCGTTACATGGATGACGTCGTCCGCCACGACTTCGCCGCCGATGGTGTTGAGCCGCTTACGCTCGTTCGGCAGGGCGGTGAGCAGCTTCAGATCGCCAGCGGCGTGGACCGAGCTGACGCCGATGCTGTTGATGACGGCGGCGTTCGTGCCGGTGTTCTGGGCGTTGATCAGTTCAGCGCGCCCGGCGTTGGTGATGGTGACAGTAAGGGCCATGGTCGTCCGTCAGGCGGCTTCGGCGAGGGAGAGGCGGCGGTAGGCGGCGACGCGGGTCGCGCCGACGGCCGCGATGGCGCCGGTCGCCTGGAAGCCTTGGGTAAAGTTGAAATGGTCGCGGGCGCTCTTGGTCCGGCTGACTTCGGCAATGACGTCATCGACCAGGCGCGCGGTGGCGGCCGCCCCGCCTTCGCCGTTGACGGTCAACACCAGGTCGAAGGTGTAGGGCTGGCCGGGCGGATCCTGTTGGAACCAGGGGCGGACCTTGATCTGAGCCCCGAAGGCTTTCACCACGCGCTCGATCGCGGCGGCCGTGCCCTTCTGGCGCTGTACGGCGATGGCGTCCTTGACGAAGGCCCGCTTGGTCCGTTCCGGCCAGTCAGAGTTCCAGGCGTCGATCGACAGGGCGAAAGCGAGCCAGGGCAGGAAGGACGCCGGGCAGGCGTCAGCGTTCCAAAGGTCGCGGAAGGGGACGTCGATCCCGTCGATGCGAAGCGTCAGGACATCGAGGGCGCGCTCGACCGGCCAGGCGCTGGGAACGGCCAGGGGGGACAGCGGGCGGGAAGTCGACGTCATTCGTCCAGGCCCGCATGGGTGACGGCGATCGAGGCGCAGCGGGCGGCCTGGATCGCTGAGATGACGACGTCGGCGGCGGGCGCGGTCAGACGGACGTTCTGGACCCCGTCGGTGTGCAGGGCGGCGATGATGCCGGAGCGGGTGACGTCGCGGCCGAGCCTGTAGGAGCGATCCAGGTAGTCGTTCAGGCGGCGACGCGCCTCGTCCATGACGACGGCCGAGTCAGGCCCGGCGAAGGTCGAGACGGCGGCCTTGATATCGAAGGGGACGATCTGCGCCGCCTGGATCTGAACATGGTCAGTAAGAGGGCGGACGTCGTCGGCCGCCACGACGGCGAAGACCTTGTCCAGCAGCTCGGCCGAGGGGACGCCGTCATTCTGGCGCGAAAGGACCGTGACCAGGACGACGCCGGGCGATGGCGTGGTCGCTGAGGCGTCCAGGACGTCGCCGTCAGCGCCGAGGGCGTGGGAGACGTAGGCTCCGGCCGGACCGGCGACGGAATAGGCTTCGGGCGCCAGGAGGGCGCGACGACGCAAGGAATCGTCGCTTTCCATGACGGCCGGGGTGTTGGTCTCGGGACGTGCGGCCTCGATCACCAGCCGCGTGACGCCCAACAGGGCGACCAGGTGATCGAGCATGGCGCCGGTGGCGTAGGCCAGGGTCACGTCGCGAGCCGCGTCGTTCACCCGCGCGCGCAGCAACGTCTCCCGATAGGCGAAGATATCGATCACCAGAACCAGGGGTTCGCTGGGGATGGCCAGCACCGGCTCGAGCTCCGGCATGAGTTCGATCAGCCGGGCCTTGCAGGCGGCCACGATCGTCTCGAACGACAGGACTTCGATGACCGCCGGGAAGGGCAGCTTCGAAAGGTCGACGGCGGTCGAGCCGGTAGACTGGCCGGTGAAGGTGGACATGGCGCCATGTCGCCGCCGCGCCGTAGGGGGCGCGACGGGGCGCTGTTGTCAGAGACCGTCTCACAACATCGAGGGGGCGCTCGCCGGGGGAGTGCGGGCGTCAGCGCGGTTGGGCGACGTGCTGCAGAAGCATGTCCAGCAGGGCTTCCTTGTCGGCCTGGCTGTAGCCGAGCAGTTGACGCTGCGGATAATCGACCTCGGGGCCGTTCTTCGCGACGCGATCGCGCAGGCCGTAATGGTGGACGCTCGCCAGTCGCTGGGCGCGGCTGGTGAACGACACCCATGCGGCGCCGGTGTCCGCGCCAGCCTTCAGGTTCCGGCCGGTCTTCAGCTTGAGGAACATCTTTCGGCCGACGGCCTTCAGCTTGCCGCGCTCGTTCCAAAGCGAACCGTCCAGGGCGCCGGGATCCACGGATCCGCCTTCGGGGGGAATATGACGAGCGATGCGGTCGCGCCGGAAGGTGCGGATGCCGCCCGCCTCCTTGTCGTAGCCGATGACCATGGGGCCGTCGCGCCGCCAGCTGCGCATCTCGGCCACGCGGGTCTGGCCGCCCTTGTTGTAAAGGAAGCGGATCGGCCGGGTGACAGGCTGGCGTTCCTTACGGGGTTTCCGCTTCGGCCAGGGTGCGCCGTCGGGATCCGTCTGGGCGGTCATGCGCCGCACCTGAGAGCGGCGAAGGGCATGGACCATGCGCCGGAGCAGCTGCTGGCGCTCGCGTGGCTCGAGGCTCTGCAGGATGGCGCCTGCAGACTCCTCAAACAGGATCAGGGCGTCTTCACGCGCGGCCGCCATGGATCAGCCCGTCACCGGGTGAACGCCGCATTCGGCCACCAGCTCGCCGTTGGCGTAGATGCGGTGCAGAAGGGCGGCCCGGCCGGTGTCGGCCATGGGCGGGTCCTTTCGGTGGACAGCGTCAAAGCCGCCGTCCTCGCGCAGCTCGAAAGCCACCGCTTCCGTGAGCTGGACGGTGAACAGGATGTTCGCGGCCTCGGCATCGAGCAGTTGGCGCTCGAACTTCACGCCCCGGGCGGCCTTGGAGTGGTCCAGGAGCTGTGACTTCTCCCAGCGCTGGAGCCAGATCAGGAGGGGGATCATGATCTCGTCCAGCGTTCCGGTGTAGTCCAGGACGCCGACGGCGATCTCATACTGGTAGCGGAAGCCCAGCCCAGGCGTGGCCAGGGCGTGGACCGAGCCCTCGATCACCTCGATCTGCAGGCGATCGGGGTTGTCGGTGATGTGATGGGCGGGGTCGAGCGCCTTGGTCAGGGCCTCTTTCAGGCTGTCGGGCTTCCAAAAGCTCATGGGAGGACCTTTCGCCACCAGGGCAGGCGACGATCCGCGGACTGACGCAGCCAGGCCTGCTGATCCAGGCGCTGGCCCGTATGGACGTCGACGGCCAGCTGGCGCGCAGCGTCACAGGCGACCAGGGCGACGCCGCGCGCGGTGAACACGCTCTCGAGGTCGGCGGCCGTGGCCCCGTCAGGTAGGCGGGGCAGGGCGCAGGCCCGCAGCGCCAGGTCCGGCATGTCGCGCTGGGGCGGCGGGGTCGGGGCAGAGGGCGGGCCGTAGCTCGCACAGCTGACGATCGGCAAGCTGCAAACGGTCAAGGCGAGCAGGGTCAACAGGCGAGTTTGCATCGGGGGCTTCCTGGGCGGCGAGGGCGGTCTGATGGGCGATGGCGTCGGCGGCGCGGATCTGGACGGTGATGCGGTCGATCCGCTGGACGGTGTCAGCGGCCCCGGCCGCCTCAATCCGGCGCGCGCCAGCGTCGTCCGCCGAGGCGTGGGCGGCGGCTTCGGCCCGGTCCGCCCGTTTCGCCGTCAGGTCGAAGGGGTCGAAGCGCAGGCCGACCGCGCCGAGGCGGAGGATGAGCAGGGCGGCCAGCCCCACGAGAAGCGCTACGCCGAAGGGACTGTCGAAGTTGAGGGTGCGGCGAAACATCAGGCGGCTTGCTCCCGAGCCCACCAGGTGCGGACGTCGAAACAGGGGCAGGCCTTCAGCCATTCGTTCGGCGTGATCTTGCCGTCGCCGTTCTTGTCCGGAGACAGATCGCGATGGCCCAGGATCTGGGCGGCCGGGTGAGACGCCTTCAGCTGGCGCAGCAGTTGGGCCAGGGCGGCGTACTGGGCAGGCGTGAAATTGTCTTCCGGCTTGCCCTTGGCGTCGACGCCGCCGACCAGGCAGACGCCCAGGGAGATGCTGTTGAAGCCGCTGACGTGGGCGCCGGCGACGTTGTCGGGGCGGCCCTTCTCGATCCGGCCGTCGCGGCGAATGACATAGTGGTAGCCGACATCGCGGAAGCCGCGCTGCAGGTGCATGGCGCGAATCTCTTTCACGCCGATGTCGCGGGCGGGAGGCGTGGCCGCACAGTGGACGACCAGATAGCGGACGGACTTAACGGTCATTGGCTTTTTCTCCTCGCCAGGCGCGCACGAGCGCGATGATGTGTTCGGCGGTCGGGCCGATCAGGTAGAAGGCGACCAGGGCGCCCAGCAGCAGGATCAGGCGGGTGGCGATCGCGCGAAGATCGCCCTCGGGCATGCGCTGGATCAGGCCATGAAGGTGGAAGAGAACCCAGCCGGTCACGGTCCAGGTGAACAGGCGTCGCCAGAACCATTGCGCCTCGGGCAGGGGACGGCTCATTGGCCGCGCTCCTGCTCGAGACGTTGACGGATCCAGGCCACGTCGGTCTGGACGCGGATCAGATCGCCGCTGGCCAAGGGCGCGGTGCGCTCCTCGAGGACCTGGACGCGCTGCTGGATTTGGGCGCCGATGACGATCCAGGCGGCGATGGTGACGGCCGCGCCGAACAGGAAGGAGACCTTGGCCCAGTTCACGCTCGGCGCGGGCTGAAGATGCGGAAAGGTCATGGTCAGTCCCAGAGTTGAACTTGAGGTTTGGCGGAGGCGGCCGTAGCGCCGTCCGGAATGGTGACGGCCGTGCCGACCGGCAGGATCGTGCCGAGGTCGGCCAGGCCGGGATTGGCCTCGAGCACCCGCTCGACGGCGGCCGGGCCTTTGCGGATTTCACGCCAGACCAGACGGTCGACGGTGTCGCCGGGTTCAGAGATGGCCTGATAGGCGGCCATCAGATCAGCTCGGCCACGACGCGGGTCTTGCCCAGGAACAGACGGACGGCGTGGACGACGTTGCGCCTGTGAAGGTCTGCTTCGGGCAGGAGTTCGGCGGCGCGATCGTGACCGGCCGCCGTCGAGGCCTGGCCGAGCAGCCGCTCGCCGAGGTCGGCCGCCACGCAGGCAGTGACGGCCCTGCGCCAGCGAATGACCAGGGCGCTTTCGCTGTCGATCTGCATGGCCGGGACGGCGGCCAGATCGGTGAAGGCCGCATGGTCGGCGCGCCAGACAGACAGCTCGTCCGCGATGTCGAGAATGGCGACCTGGACGGCCTCGCGGAGGCGGGCGGCAGGGATCTTGGTCTGGTTCAGGCGAACGGTGTCGCGGAGATGGGCCAGGTCGATGTCCGGCCACCAGCCGTCGGCCTTGACCTGTCCTTCAGGCGAGGGAGCGGGAGGAGCCGGATCAAGCGAGGGGTCGTTCGGCCAGATCGGATCTGTCATTTGTACGACCTATCGCCCTTTGGGCTGCTTGAGGTCATGGGTCAGCTCCGTCAGGAAATGCCCGCCATTTCACGGGGGTGGGGCTACGGGGTGGGGGGACGGATCGACCGTCGGGCGGCGAGCCGCCGTCGGACTTTCCGTCCCCGCCCCGAGCGCCGGGGGGGCAGGCCGTCACCCCTCGGCGGCGGCGGCGTCCGAGGACGCGTCGGCCGAGCCGGAAGGCGGTTCTTTGTTCAGGCTGCGCTGCAGGCGGCCGATGTCGCCCTTCACGCCGGAGCGGGAATCGAGATCCAGGGCGAGCTGGTAGCGTTTCAGCGCCTGGCTTTCGCGCAGGCGGCGATCCGGACCGTCTTCCTCGCCGCCCGCCAGAATGGCCATGGCGATGGCCTTGTGCAGGGTGGCGCGGACTTCATCCGGCATGTCGCTGTCGTGGGTCAGGCGCTCGATCCCGGCCAGGGCCTCGGTCGTGGCCTTGACCAGGTCCGTCGACGGGCGCTCGGCCGAGGGCGCCAGGGCGCGGACGGCGGCCTCGGCGATCTCTTCCACGGCGAAGGCGGCCAGCGTCCGCTTGAAGTGGCCCGGCAGCTGCAGGCCCCACTTCAGGCAGTAGGCGATCAGGGGTAGGGCGGCGGCGTAATCGCCGACGTCGATCCGCCAGATCATGGCCGTGACCAGGACTTCGTCCTGAACGCCCGGCTGGCCGTTCTTGGCCGCGTCCAGCACGCCCTCGATCCAAGCGTCATAGGCCGGGAGGAGTTCGCGCTTCAGCTCGATCTTGGTGGTGCGAGACTGGATCTGCTTCAGGCGCTGGCGGTCGTGCAGCAGCTGCGCCAGCTGACGCTTGTATTCGGCCCCAGCCGCGCTGGGCGGACCGGCGTCGTTGGCGGCCAGACGGGCACCCGCAACGGGGTAGCCGATCGATGCGGCTACACCCGAGGCGGTGGCGGCCAGGACGCGCTGGCGATGCCGCTGGAAGGGATCGACGTGGCGCATGGCTATCAGCCGTTGCCTTCCGGCGCTTCCGGCTGGCTCCAATCGCCGAACTCGATGTTCTCGACCAGGGCGGCCGCGCCGATGCGTTCCACGACATAGGCGTCGTTCGAAGACTCGTAGTTCTCGACCTGATCCATCTCAGGGTTGTCTTTGAGATGGCGACGGCGGCCGCCCTTCTGCCAGTAGATCGACAGGTTGTCGGGGCGGGTGATCAGGGTCGATCGCGGCGGGAAGTAGGGCTGGGTGTTGGCGGGCAGATTGCCCATGCGCTTCTGCGCCACCACGGTCTGGGCGGCCAGGGTCTCGCTGGGCTTGTGCTCCTGGTTCACGACGGGGAAATACTTGTCGTGCAGCAGCTCGCGGCCGCAGATCGCTTCCAGGCCGGTGTCTTCGCGATACTGAGGCTCCATCAACATGATGGCGGCCATCACCAGGGCGTCCATGTTGGCGAAGTCGCCGCCCGGGCCGACGCGGACGGGGCGATACACGGGGTCCTGGCCCTCAGGGGCGGTGTTGATGCCGGGGATGACCTGGTGCGGCGCTTCTTCCTTCAGGATTTGAAGCCAGCCGACGTTCATGTCCTGGAGCAGCGGGTACTGTTCGATGTCGGATTCTTCGGCGGCGTGGGTACCGTTCCAGCCGATGATCAGGCGGTCCAGGCCCTGCTGCTGGGTCCAGTGATCGCGGACGCGGGTTTCGAAGTCCGGGAACTCCGACCAGCTGTCCAGAGTCTCGTAGCGCAGGTGCGTGTCGAAGTTCGTCTTGTAGCACTTATAGCCGCGCTTATCGAGCGTGTGGGTCGCGCGAGTCTTGCGCTTGTTCCCCGCCGCCGTGTTGGTGCGGCTGGCGATCGGGCCGGTGTTGCCCAGGCCGAGCTTGGCGCCTTCCATGTCGCGGACCGGCACGACGTTGATCCGCTTCATGAAGGCCGAGGATTCCAGAAGCTTGGATTCAAGCTTCTGCTGCACGGTCGGCGCGACCGTGAAAGCCGCCGAGGTCGCGGCGACGCCGTTCAGGAGGCCGACGCGGGCGGCGTAGGCGTTGTATTTGACGCGGGTATCGTTCTGCATGGGAGTTCCAGAAGGTCAGGGGCAGGTGGGGCGCAGGCGAACCGGCGTGGTCAGAAGTCGGTCTGGATGGCGGTCTCGCCGCCCGTGGCTGGCGGGCGGGCCGTGTAGTTGGATCCAGGGGTGTTCGAGAGATCCGACGTCAGAGCGGCCAGCTCCGACTGCAGCTGACCTTGGTCAGCGCGGATGGCGGACAGTTCGCCGGAGAACTGGTCGGCCATGGCCTTGATGCCTTGGGACAGCTCGGCGAAACCCGCCGCGAAAGCCTGCCCCTGATCCGGCGTCGACGGCGACGGGTCTTGGGGCGGGTTTTGCGGAGCGGCCTGTTTGAAGCCGAACTTCACCGCAGCGAGGTCCAGGAAGGCGTCCATGCTGAAGCTGGTCGCGCCAGAACCGGCGTCTTCGAAGACTAGCTCAACCGGTTCATCGGTCGCGGTGAAGAGGTTGCCGGGGTTCTGCTTGCGGCAGGTCAGAGGATTGGTCGCGGCCTTGGCCGAGAAGGCGAGCATCTCCGTGCCGAGCGAGGCCGGATTGTCGGTCACGGCCACGCCCATGCAATAGGCTTGGCCCTTGCCCGCGAAATTCGTGTTCACCTCGATCGAGGTGTAGAGTTTCTGGCCCTTTCGGTTCAGGGTGATCAGCTGGTCGTTGGCCTCGATCTTGGCGTAGAGCGCCCGGCGCTTCTCCGTCTTGCCGTTCAGCTCCAGCTCGTGGTCGCGGGCCTCGAGCGCCAGGACCTTGCCGTAGTTGTTGAACGGGGCCTCGCCGGAATAGCCCTTGATGTGCTCGATGTTGACCAGGGCGCCGAAGGTCTTCGGGTTGTAGTTCCGGGCCATCTCATCGATCCAGGCCGCTTCGATGACGCGGCCGTCAGTCGTGGCGCCTTCGACAGCGACGCGGAAGAAACGGGACGTTTGGGTCTTGTCGGCCATGGGGCTGGGTCGCTCGCCTGATCTGGGGTGAGGCCAGTCCCTCGATCTGGGGCGGGCCGATTGAACAGGCGCCAGATCAGTCCCGAGGGGCCGGTCCGCTCAAGGCGCTGCTGTTGTCAGAGAGGGTCTGACAACACGGCGGGCGCGAGGGCGGGCGGGGGCGTGAGTAGCGTCCGCGCCGATGACCCGCCGCCGCCCCAGAACCGATACGGCCTTGCCGCCAGACACCGACGCGCCCGCCACCGACCTGGGCGCGATGATGCTGGAATCTGGCGTCGTCGGCTTCCCGGTCAGCAAGAACCTGGACCCGCGCCGGGCGGCGAAGTTTCTCTATTGGTCGTTCTGGCGGCTGACGGACATCAGCGAGTGGCTGGGCGTGCCGGAAGGGACGCTGGCCAGCTGGAAGAGCCGCGACGGGTGGGAGGTGGCGTCGTCCATCGCCCGGGTCGAGGGCGTGCTGGAAGCGCGCCTGATCACCCTGATCCTGAAAGAGCTGAAGGACGGGCGGGACTTCAAGGAAATCGACCTGCTGGGGCGCCAGCTGGTCACGGTCGCGCGCGTCCGGAAGTTCGAGAGCGAGGGCGGCCACACCGGCCACCTGAACGACAACGTCGCCAATCGGAACAGCAAGGGCAAGGATCGCAAGAAGGCCAGGCAGAACCTGATCACGGCCGACCAGGTCGAGGTCCTGCGTCAGCGGTTCCAGGACGAGCTCTTCGACTATCAGCGCGTCTGGTACGGCGCCCGGACCCACAAGGCCCGGATGATCCTGAAGTCGCGCCAGATCGGCGCGACCTGGTACTTCGCCCGCGAAGCGCTGATGGAGGCGCTGGACACCGGCGACAACCAGATCTTCCTGTCGGCCTCGAAAAAGCAGGCCTGCCAGTTCAAGTCCTACATCATCGAGTTCGTCCGGCTGACGATCGGCGTCGAGCTGAAGGGCGAGGACCTGGTCATCGACCGGGGCGATCACCCGGAAACCGGCCTGCCCCAGACGCAGCCGACCCTATACTTCCTGGGCACGAACAGCCGGACGGCGCAGAGCTATCACGGCTCGCTATACTTCGATGAATTCATGTGGGTGCATGGGTTCACTCGGCTGGAAGACGTCGCCTCGGGCATGGCGTCGCACAAGCAGTACCGGATCACCTACATATCGACGCCGACGTCGGTGAACGACGAGGCCTATCCGTTCTGGACCGGCGCGGCCTGGAATAAGGAGCGGGCGAAAAAGGACAAGGTCGAGTTCAAGACCAGCTGGGACGCCCTGAAGGACGGCCGCCTGTGCGAGGACGGGATCTGGCGCCAGATCGTCACGATCGAGGACGCGGCGGCCAGCGGTTGCACCCTGTTCGACCTGGCCGACCTGAAACGGCGAAAGAGCGCGGCCGCGTGGGCCAACCTCTACATGTGCCAGTTCGTCGACGATTCCATGTCGATCTTCCCGATGGCTTCGCTTCGGCCGTGCCAGGTGGACGAGCTGGAATGGACCGACATCGACTTCGAGATGCAGCTGCTGGGTTTCGGGCGGCCGTATGAGGGCGAGGTCTGGCTGAGTTACGACCCGAACGGAGACGGGGAGAACGCGGACAACGCGGCCCTGGTCCTGGTCGCGCCGCCTGAGACGCCCGGCAAGGGCAAGTTCAGGGTGATCTGGAAGGAACAGTTCCGGGGATCCGACTTCACCGAACAGGCCCTGATGATCGAGGCGATGACGCTGCGTTACAACGTCACCAAGATCGACATCGATCGCACCGGCCTGGGCAATGCGGTGCTGCAGCTGGTGTCCAAGTTTTTCCCCATGGCCCGGGGCCACCTCTATGACCCGATGGTCAAGACGCGCCTGGTGCACAAGGCGCTGAACGTCATCAGCCGCAAGCGGCTGGAGTATCCGGCCAACTGGCAGGATCTGACCAACGCCCTGATGTCGATCCGGCGCACCCTGACCAGCAAGGGCCGCCACCTGACCTATGAGGCGCCTCGCACCAAGGCCAGCGGCCACGGGGACCTGGCATGGGCGCTGATGCAGGCCCTCGATAACGAACCGCTGGAAGCCGCCATGGGCGTGACCAGCCAATCCAGCGTGGAGATTTTCGGTGACGATGACGACTGAAGCGACGGCCGAGACGGCCGCGCCCATGGTCTTCAGCTTTGGAGATCCGGAGCCGGTCCTGGGCGGCCGGGCCGGGCTGGCCGATCACCTGGCCTGCTGGAGTAACGGCAAATGGTATGAGCCGCCGATCCCTATGGAGGGATTGAGCCGGGCGGCGAAGGTGGCCAGCCATCACGGCTCGGCCATGTTCTACAAGGTCAATCAGCTGGTGCGCGACTTCATCCCGCATCCGCTGTTGTCGCTGGAGACGTTCGAGGGCTTGGCGCTGGATGACCAGGTGCTGGCCAACTACTACGTCGAGCGGGTGATCAATCGCTTGGGGCGGCCGATGCCGCTGCGTCGATCACTGGCCAAATACACCCGGCGCGGCCTGGTCGACGGAGAGTTCTTCTTCACGCCGAGCTGGGCGGTCGAGCACGCATTCGAGCCCGGGCAGGTGTTCCATGGACGTCGGACCGGGATCGATCAGGAGATCTATGGCGAGCCGGAATATCTGTCGGCGCTGCAGTCGGCGCTGCTGAGCGAAGCGGCGACGCTGTATCGCCGGCGCTATTACCTGAACGGCTCGCACTCGGGCTTCATCATGTATGTGACGGACCCGTTGAGCGACAAGGACGCGGACGCGATCCGCGCCTCGCTGCGCGGGGCCAAGGGGCCGGGAAATTTCAAAAACCTGTTCGTTCACAGTGCGGGGGGGAAAGAGAAGGGGATCCAGCTGCTGCATCCGTCGGAGGCTGCGGCGAAGGACAACTTCTCCGACATCAAGAACGTCACGCGCGACGACATCCTGGCCGTTCACCGGGTGCCGCCTCAGCTGCTGGGCGTGGTGCCGTCCAACGCCGGGGGGTTCGGCTCGGTGAAGGAAGCGTCACAGATCTTCTATGAGGCTGAGATCCAGCCGCTGCAGCGCCGATTCATGGCCCTGAATGAATGGATCGGCGAAGAGGTCGTGCGGTTTAGAGAACGGACGGCTTAACGCGTCGGTAAAGCAGATCGGCCTTCTCCCAGATATCAGACTCCGTCTCCTGGAAGACGCGCCATAGGCGTAGCGCCGTGTGGACGTCAGCGTGTTCGGGTTTGGTCGGAACGATCTCTGTCTCGCGTCGGGCGAAAGGATAGAGCTCTGATATTCGGGCGTGCAGCACGGCCGCGCGAGCGACCAGGAACCGATAATTGTCTTTGACCACGACCTGGCCCTCGTCCCCGGCCGTCCGTCGCCAGGTGTTGGTGGCGTTCGCTGAAAGGAGTTGGACGTCGGAAAGGAGGTCAGCGACATATGGACCCATTTCCACCGGGGCGGCGAGGACGAACGCCTGCAGGTTAGGAATGGCTTCGCTTGGTGCATTCGGCAGGGACGGTAGACGGTCAGCCGTCAGTCTGATTCTATGGCCGGGTGCGCGGGCGATCACCGTCATCGAGGCCTCAGCAACAGCTTCGGCATATTCAGCCAAGGCGTTGAGGGTCATGGGCATAACGGAGCGCGCAGCTATAAGCGCTCGGGTCGTCTGAAGCTCTGTTTCCTTGGCGGCCGCTGTCAGGCGTTTCTGTTCGGCCAGTTCAGCGGACGCCGTCTGTATCACCACAGCGCGCGCGGCGAAGGCTGATGCGACGATGGCCAACGTGCCAGCGAGGAGCGTCTGCCAGTTGGTAACTTTCTCGAAGAACTGCGCCCAGGTGACATCATCCGGATAGGTTGTCCGGACGTCCATCGCGACGAGAAATACCGGCATAAGCGCGAAGATCTGCAGCCCTAGGGCAGGGTTCCGCAGTCGCTTCCAGACTTCATTCTCGAACTGGCGCCGTTCGCGCGATGTGTTCTTCGCCCAAGAGCGTTTGATCCATCCTAGCATCGCGCCCCCCGGCTGTTGTCAGACCCGCTCTCACAACAGCGGATTGTTTCATCGGGACGGTCGATCAGAGAGCTAGGCGGCGCCTTCGCAGCGTCTGCAGCGGGGGCCGGGCGTTAGAGCGCCCGAGCCGCCGAGCCACAACTCAGCACGTCCAGGGGTGCACGCCCCTTCAGCCCCGCTACCGGACCGTCCGGCGGGGCCGTATCCGTGATTGAGTCGTCAATGTTTTCAACGCCCAATATAGCTGTCGCCGCCGTTCGCCCCGTCGCGCCGTGGATCGGAGGCAAGCGCAATCTGGCGCGCCGGTTGTGCGCCATGATCGAGGCCACGCCCCACGATCTCTACCTGGAGCCGTTCGTCGGCATGGGCGGGGTATTCCTGCGCCGCCGCCTTCGGCCGAAATGCGAGATCATCAACGACTGGTCGGGCGACGTCGTGAACCTGTTCCGCTGTATGCGAGCGCACCCCGGCGCGTTGACGGAGCTGACGGCGTTGATGCTGGCCAGCCGCGAAGATTTTGATCGGCTGAAGCGTCAGGATCCGACCACGCTGACGGATCTCCAGCGGGCGGCGCGGTTCATCTACCTGCAGAAGCTGGCCTTCGGCGGAAAGGTGACGGGCCAGAACTTCGGCATGAGGACAGATGGCCCTTCGCGGTTCAGACCCACCCAGGTCGGCGAAGATCTGCTTGCGGCCGCGCGTCGGCTCGAAAGCGTGACGATCGAGAACCTGCCCTGGGCGGACTTCATCGAGCGCTATGATCGCGCGAGTGCGCTGATCTATCTCGATCCGCCATATTTCGGTTGCGAGAATGACTATGGCGCCGACCTGTTCGGCCGGGATCAGTTCGAGCAGATGGCCGAGGTGCTGGCGGGCCTGAAGGGCCGGTTCATCCTGTCGCTGAACGATCGGCCGGAGGTGCGGAAGATCTTCGCCGCCTTCCAGGTCGACTCTGTCGATACCCATTACGGCCTGGCCGGAAAGGGCGCGCAGCTGGCGCGCGAGGTGATCATCACGCCTCGCTGAAGCCTTCTCCACAACCCTCGCGGGGGTGTGGAACAAAACTAGAACATTTAGCTTGAGGCAGGCAGGCCCGGCGCCGTAGAGCGGCGTCGGGTCGGGCGCTTGGTCTGGAGCTGAACCATGCAATCGAAAGAAGGAAGGCAGTCGACGTCGCCTGAGCTGTCGCAGGAGGACGTCGCGCTCGGGTCGCTCATGGCGATCTGGCAACATGGAGAGGCCGCGCGGGCGGATCCGGTTCTGCTGAACATGCAGGCGCGGATCGCCGCCGAGCTGGCGCGGATCTCGCCCGAGGCGGCCGCGAAGGGCAGGGCGCAATTCGAACGCCTGGTGCTGTCGGCCGGAGCTCCGGCGCACTGACGATGCGTGAATACGGCGACGACACGACCGTCGATGACATCGAGTCAGGCAACCAGCTCACTCTGGAGTGCCCCTGCGGCTACAAGGTCGGCCCCGCGTCTCGGCGCTGGCCAGCCTCCGCGCGGTCCATTCCGTTGGCGCAGCTGAGGACGCGGCTGAAATGCGAGCGATGCGGGCAGCGGTCGCCGACCGTGGTCATCAGCGGCTTTCGGTTCATGAGCGGCGAGGTGGTCGAGCGGTGGCGCTGGCCAAAGGCCTGAGATGGGCTTTCGGAAATATGAGAACCGGCCGCTCTCCTACCACCTGGCCACCCCGCTCTCGATCGGGGAGATGCGGCGGCGGGGGTGGGTTGTCATGGCCAGGTGCCGCCTGGTGCTGGCGTTCACTGGCTGGATTTGTCGGCCGCCCAAGATCTGATGCTTCGGCCGAGCTTGGCGGGGACGCTGGACGTGCGCCGCGTCTGGCCGGAATAGCCCGGCTGCGTCAGCAACACCCTAATAATCGCGCTGTAAGCCGCCCTGGGTGGCCTGTAGCCGTGGGCGTTCCCTCGGCCACGCTTTCCCTTCATGCGGCCTCCAGGGCGCTCCCAGCGCCGCCCCGGGCCGTTCTGGCCCCGCCACCCCAAGGAACGCGCTGAGTCCCCCGCCTCGCCCGCGGGCTTTATGTGCGGGTTTCCATGCACTTTGCGTCGGTGTCGAAGCTACTGCCCGCAACGCTTGAACAGTCACTGGAAGGGCTGCGGGCAGCTTGCAGATCCTTGCAGGCGCCCCTCTTAATCAGGCAGCCCGCAGGACTCCTTCAAGTCGCGGAAGAGCTGGGTTTCTCCGGAAGTCCCAGGCTTGTAGTTTTCGGTCGTAAAATGCTCATCGGCGATCGTAGATCTAGCTAGCAGTTCGGTGACGTGCACTTCCGATATGACCTCGTTCGGGCCGTACCGATTTTGGTAGAAAACGCGAAGCAAGCGCATGAGGGCCCTGAACCCGTTAGTTTTGTTCAAGACATATCCAGAACCGAAGGCATCCCAAGCTTGGGGCCAGCGTTTCTTAACCGCCTGGAAAAATGCATCTATCGACTTCGCGATTTCAATGTCTTTCCCCTCAACGAAAAGACCTCGAAAAATTAGCTTCTCCAACTCGTCAGCCGTAGGAGGCGTCAGCTTTCTTCCTCGCAGCAACAGGTCGCGATCGGTCTTAGCGTCCCGCGTGATGAGAGCCATCAGGGCTTCCACGAACTGGGCCTGTGAAATCGTCTCGCGGTAACGGCCTGGCGTCGCGACGCCTAAACGTTTGATACGATGGTAGAAGGGACTTTCGGGATCTCCGTCGAACGTGACAGCGATCTCGTGGCATAGCCTTTGAGGACTGCGCGTTTTGGCGAGCGCGAATAAGTCATAAGCAAGGCTCTTGCCGACCTTGTTCTGTTCGAGGTTGACGGTCGAAAAGATGTTGGCCTGTTCAGCGATGTCGGCCCCCACGAAAAACACGACAGGAACCTCGAACGCATCGCCTTCAAACCCCCACAGGCCGGCAATTCGGTGCTGACCATCGAGCACACGAGCGATATGGCGGATGCTTCTCGAGGGAGCTTCGTCACCAAGCACGTAGTTTCGGATGGTTAGCGTCCGAGTCTCTTCATCGAACGACGCGTAATCTGAATCCACTGCGAGAATGCATGCGGTTGGGAATGTCGCGTCAATGAAGTTGACGTACTTGTTCAGTTCCTTAACGCGGCGATCATCAAGGGGGCGTTGGATCCCTAAATACCGTTCGACATCGCGCTCGTCTTGAATCACCCGCCGGACGTCGAAATCCGTCATGCGAACCAGCTGACTAGATTCTACCGAACCGACATAGAGGTCGCCAATAGGCTGCCGCGCTCGCAGAGCGGGGACTTGGACTTCGATCTTGTCAGCGTCGATGGGGTGCCCGAAGTCAAGCATTCTTGCTCCTTTCCCACTTTGCAGCGAACGAAGTGTCGCCTTCACGTGCTGCATCAGCAGCTCCCCCCTCGAGCGAGTGCTTGAGAGCGAAAACCACGTAGGCGATCACTACAGCTAGCACCAAGACGATCAGAGAGGCGCCCGTTAGGAGGTTTTCATTAAGGGCCAGCTTGTGAATGTCGCTCATTCGACGAACCAAATAGGACGACAGAGCTACAAACATGCAGAGCCCTGTGAGCGTGCTGAGCGTCCCGATCGGGGTCGCTTTCGCTTGCACCAGTTCTGGCAGCGGACCTTTGATGTTGTAGCGCAGCGAGTAGAGCACAGCGCCGCAGACGGAGGCCGCGTAAACCATCAACTCGCCTCTGCCCACCGTGCTAAAAACTTGGCTGGGCGCCTCTGCGAGAGGCTTGGAGAGCACCACGATCATGGCCACAATGACGACGGGGACGAACGCGAAGCCGATATTCCAAAAGAGTTCGGTGCGGGCGCTTTCCCGAGATTTCTTCGTGCAAACCTGGAGAGTTTTGAGAACTGGGATTTGGTGGAGCCCTATCACAAAATCCCTCCTAAATCGCTGTTGGTGACAAAAAGCTCCGTTGTGCTCCGGCGGTTGCTTGACGCCGCCGCTATCACGCTGGCCCGCGCAAGAGAGATGGCGTGGGGGAACTGCTTATATAACTCCCTGACCTCAGCGTGATCGGCGTTGGTCGCAATCACTGTTACGCCGCGGTTGGCAGCAGATGTCAGACGCTCGGCGAGCCTTTTCTGATCATCCCAGCTAAAAATGTTTTGATTGTACTTGATGAAACCATTTGTGTTGTGAGCGACCGTGTATGGGGGATCGGCAAAGATCAAATCGCCAGCTTTGGCGTCATCAATGCTGTCGGCAAAATCAGCAACATAGATCTCCGCGTTGCCCAAAGCAGCGCTAACAGACCCAAAGTCGTCGTTGGGCAGGAGAATCTGGTTCTTCGTGCCGCGAGGCACGTTGAACTCGCCTTTGAGATTGACCCGGTACAGGCCATTCCAGCAGGTTCGATTTAAATAGAGGAAGCGAGCCACGCGCTCATTGGGCTCTGAAGGGCGCGAACTACGTACATCGTAATAAGAATCGTCAGGAGACTTCTTGGCGAGTTTAGCGAGAGCGCGCTCGACACCCTGAGGGTCGACTTTAATTCGCTGATAGCATTCGATGAGTTCTTCGTTCGCGTCAGACAGCACGGCGCGTCCCGGGGTGTAGCGGAAGAATACTGCTCCGGATCCTACAAACGGCTCACGGTAGGTGCCGGTGAGTTCGGCGAATGCTGGGGCGAGCCTTTCAGCGAGCCACCGTTTTCCCCCAGCCCACTTCAAGAAGGGCTGAGCTATCAAGCCTGTGCCGAACGATTCCATGGTTCCCCCGTTAACTCGCAGAGGTTGAGCATTCGTAATCAGATCCGTCTATAGATAGTCGCGATATATGATGCCAAAGGCCGCCGATTAACGAGCTGGATGAGAAGCGGGCGCCATGTGCCTGCCGTCGACGAGCATACAATTCGTTTTCGACTAAGTTGTTGAAAACAAGAAATTTTCATTCTGACTTTTAATCAGAGGGTCCTCGGTTCGAGCCCGAGGGGGCGTACCACTCCCTTAAAAATCCAAAACGCGTCTAGGGCCGCTGGTTCTTGTTGCGGACTGCGCGTTCGAGTTTTGTCAGGCGTTCGTCCAGCCAACTGACATATGAGGTTCCAATCCCACGCCGCCTCAAGGGGCCGTGGAGCCGCCAGGCGGCCGCGAGCAACGCCGCCAGTACGATTGCGGTGATCACGAAATCCAGCCACGTCAGATTATAGAGCGGGGCGTTCAGCGTGCGCATGACGTTCAGCCTAGGCGGGCTTCGAACCTGGTGTCGAGGGAGGCAGGCTTGGCTTTGGGGAGCCGGGCATGATTAAACGCGCTCATGCGCCAGATTTCCTTGTCCGCCCTCGCCGTGTCCCTGTTGCTTGCCGGCTGCAACGCCGGCGCCTCCGCTCGGGACGGGGTGGATCAGGTGGGAACGGGGTTGGGCGACGCCGTGACCGCGCCGCTCGAGGATCTCAACCTCAAGC
>Ga0182745_1001525_pt1 | contig 22148 bp, 19 predicted proteins | sample eDN3rd30CKraftBY_FD_128523 | JGI IMG/M metagenome (GOLD analysis project Ga0182745, IMG submission 128523) | Enriched backyard soil microbial communities from Emeryville, California, USA - eDNA 3rd pass 30_C Kraft BY (version 2) (version 2) | ecosystem: Environmental > Terrestrial > Soil >...
GACGCGATGGTCCCGACGATGTCGAAGAGCCCGATGACCGCGAGCAGCCCCGCGGCGGTCGTCTCGGCCATGCCGTGGTCGTGCGCGCTCGGGATGAAGTGCACGCCGACGAGACCGTTCGTCGAGGCGCCGCAGATGAAGAAGCCGATCGCGAGCGCCCAGAACGGCCATCGCCGCGACGCGTCGCGAAGCGCGACGACGGCGTTCCGCGCCGGGTTCCCGGGCGAGGTCACCGGTTCGACCCAGTCCGTGGGGGCGCCGTACGGCGTCACCCCGAGCTGCGACGGCTTGTCGCGCAGGATGCCGAAGGCGAACGGCACGACGGCGAGCGCGGCCGCCGCGCAGGTGAGCGTCGCCCACCGCCAGCCGTTCGTCTCGGCGAGCCCCGCGACGATCGGCAGGAACACGAGCTGCCCGGTCGCTCCGCCGGCCGTGAGGATGCCCACGACGAGCCCGCGGCTGCGCACGAACCACGCATCGGCGATCGTCGCGGCGAAGACGAGCGCCATCGAACCGGTGCCGATGCCGATCAGGAATCCCCACGTCAGGATGAGCACCCACGGCTCGGTCGCGAGCGTCGAGAGGCCGGCGCCCGCCGCGACGAGGAGGAGCCCGATCGTCGTGACGATCCGGATGCCGAAGCGCTGCATGAGGGCGGCGGCGAAGGGCGCCATCAGGCCGTAGAGGAGCAGGTTGATCGTGATCGAGACCGAGATCTCGGAGGTCGACCAGCCGAACTCGCGCTGCAGCGGCGTGATCAGCGCGCTCGGCGCCGCACGGAATCCGGCGGCGGCGACGAGGGCGACGAACGCGATCGCCGCGATGATCCAGGCGGGATGGACTCCGCGGCGAGGCTGCACAGTCCAGGCTAACCGCGCCGCGGATAGGCTTGATTCCCGTGACCGACGAGAACCAGGCCCCCGAGCCGACCGCTGAGGAGATCGCCGACGAGGCGATCGCCGAGGCGCACGGGGTCGAAGGGCCCAGTGTCGAGGAGCAGATGGGCGTCCGCCTCGGCAAGCGCGAGCGGCTCATCGAGCGGGGCATCGACCCGTATCCGGTCTCGCTGCCGATCACGACGACGATCGGCGCGGTCCGCGCGGCGCACCCCGACCTCGCCGCGGACACCCAGACGGGCGAGCTCGTCGGCGTCGCGGGGCGCGTGGTGTTCCAGCGCGACACCGGGAAGCTGTCGTTCGTCTCCCTCCAGGCCGGCGACGGCCAGCGCATCCAGGCGATGCTCTCCGCCGCGGTCGTCGGCGAGGCGGCGCTCGACGACTTCAAGGCCGTCGTCGACCTCGGCGACCACCTCTTCGTCCACGGCGAGGTGATCTCGAGTCGTCGCGGCGAGCTGTCGATCATGGTCGACGAATGGCGTCTCGCGGCGAAGGCCGTGCGACCCCTGCCGAACATGTACAAGGAGCTCTCCGAGGAGTCTCGGGTGCGCTCGCGCTACCTCGACCTCATCGTCCGCGAGCAGGCGCGCGAGACCGTGCGCTCCCGCGCGATCGTCAACGCGTCGCTGAGGCAGACCTTCACCGACAACGGCTATCTCGAGGTCGAGACGCCCATGCTGCAGGTCATGCACGGCGGGGCGAGCGCCCGGCCGTTCGTGACGCAGTCGAACGCCTTCGACACCGAGCTGTACCTGCGGATCGCTCCGGAGCTGTACCTCAAGCGCGCGGTCGTCGGCGGGCTCGAGCGCGTCTTCGAGATCAACCGGAACTTCCGCAACGAGGGCGCCGACTCCACCCACAGCCCGGAGTTCGTGATGATCGAGGCGTACGAGGCGTACGCCGACTACAACCGGATGGCCGACCTGACCCAGGAGCTCGTGCAGAACGCGGCGCTCGCCGTCGCGGGGTCGCTCGAGGTCACGTGGTCCGACGGCACGGTCTACGACCTCGGCGGGCAGTGGGAGCGGATCCCGATGTACGCGTCGCTCTCGGAGGCGAGCGGGCGGACGGTCACGCCGGAGACGCCGTTCGAGGAGCTCGAGGCCTGGGCCGAGGAGCTCGGCATCGACGTCAAGCACCCGATTCACGGCAAGTACGTCGAGGAGCTGTGGGAGCACTTCGTCAAGCCGGAGCTCACCCGCCCGACGTTCGTCACCGACTTCCCGGTCGACACGTCGCCGCTCGTCCGCGCGCACCGGTCCACGCCGGGCGTCGTCGAGAAGTGGGACCTCTACACGCGCGGCTTCGAGCTCGCGACGGGATACTCGGAGCTCATCGATCCGGTCGTCCAGCGCGAGCGCTTCGTCGAGCAGGCGCGGCTCGCCGGTCGTGGCGACGTCGAGGCGATGCGCCTCGACGAGGAGTTCCTCCGGGCCCTCGAGCACGGCATGCCCCCGACGGGCGGCATCGGCATCGGCCTCGACCGGCTGCTCATGGCGATCACCGGCCTCGGCATCCGCGAGACGATCCTCTTCCCGCTGGTCAAATGACCGGTCCCTGAGCGAGCGAAACGAGTCGAAGGGCATGGATCGTCGGACGTCGAGACTGGTCATGGGCATCGTGCTCGCGGCCCTCGTCATCGGCGTCGTCGTTTATTTCGTCGCGAGTCGCTGATCAGGTTGGTCCGATTGCAGGGCCCGTAGACTCGTCGCATGCCGCAGGAGTTCTGGGCGAATGCCATCTACTCGCTCATTCCGACGATCGTGCTCGGGCTCCTCTTCTGGATGATCCTGCGTGCCGTGCTGCGCGCCGATCGCACCGAGCGAGCGATCTCGGCCCGCATCGAGAACGAGGAGCGCGCGAAGGTCGGCCTCCCCCCGAGGAGCGAGTGATGACCGACGACTACCTCGCCGTCAACCGGCGCTACTGGGACTCGCGCGCGCCCGTCCATGCCGCCTCGCAGGACTTCGACCTCGCCCGGTTCACCGCCGACCCGGACGCGCTCAGCGACGTCGTCGCGTTCGACCGCCCCCGGCTCGGGGACGTGTCGGGACTCCGCGCCGTCCATCTGCAGTGCCACATCGGCACCGACACCGTGAGCCTCAGCCGGCTCGGCGCGGAGGTCACGGGACTCGACCTGTCGCCGACCTCGATCGCCGAGGCCCGGTCGCTCGCCGAGGCGAGCGGCGCGACGATCGAGTTCGTCGAGGCCGACACGTACTCGGCCGTCGAGGCGCTCGGCGCCGAGCGCTTCGACCTCGTCTACGCGAGCGTCGGCACGCTCATCTGGCTCCCCGATCTGCCGCGCTGGGCGAGCGTCGTCGCGGCGCTGCTCGTCCCGGGCGGGCGCCTGTTCATCCGGGACACGCATCCGATGGTCGGTGCGTTCGAGGTCGTCAAGGGCCGCCCCGTGGTCACCCGCCCCTACTTCACGACGGACGAGCCGGTGATCCTGGAGGGCGGCGTCTACATCGAGACCGACGAGCCGCTCGAGCAGCTGACGACGCACGAGTGGACGCACGGTCTGGGGGACACGGTCAACGCCCTGATCGGCGCGGGCCTCGTGATCACCTCGCTCGAGGAGCACGACTCCGCGCCCTACGAGGCGCTCGAGGGCCTGATGGAGCCGAATCCCGACTGGCCGGGCGAGTTCCGCGTCGCGGAGCTCCCCGAGGCCTGGGCGCTCTCGTTCACGCTGCAGGCCGTCAAGCCCTGACGATCGAGTCGGCTCAGATCGCCTGCAGGACGATCGTGAGGAACGTGGCGCCGCCGGCGAGCACGAGCAGCGAGATCACGGTCAGCCAGACGATCCACTTGCGGCCCCGCAACCGTCCGAGGAATCCGACCGGTCCGTCTTCGTCTGTCACGGCCTCGACTCTAGCTGGCGGTGCAACGCCCGTGCGCCCATGGCGAACACCGGCACATCACCCGGTGCACCGGCGTTAGCCTCGATGAACGCAGTCCACCCGCGACTGCGCGCTGAGGAGTTTTCAGATGTTCGAGCGTTTCACCGACCGAGCCCGTCGTGTCGTCGTCCTGGCCCAGGAAGAGGCCAAGATGCTCAACCACAACTACATCGGGACGGAGCACATCCTCCTCGGCCTCATCCACGAGGGCGAGGGCGTCGCCGCGAAGGCGCTCGAGTCCCTCGGCATCTCGCTCGACGCCGTGCGCGAGCAGGTGCAGGACATCATCGGCCAGGGGCAGCAGCAGCCGACCGGTCACATCCCCTTCACGCCGCGGGCGAAGAAGGTCCTCGAGCTGTCCCTGCGCGAGGCGCTGCAGCTCGGCCACAACTACATCGGCACCGAGCACATCCTCCTCGGCCTCATCCGCGAGGGCGAGGGCGTCGCCGCCCAGGTGCTCATCAAGCTCGGCGCCGACCTCAACAAGGTCCGCCAGCAGGTCATCCAGCTGCTCTCCGGCTACCAGGGCAAGGAGGCGGTCGCGGTCGGCGGGAGCACCGAGCAGAACGCCGGTGCCGACAAGGGCTCGCAGGTGCTCGACCAGTTCGGCCGCAACCTCACGCAGGCCGCCCGCGAGGGCAAGCTCGACCCGGTCATCGGGCGCGAGAAGGAGATGGAGCGGGTCATGCAGATCCTCTCCCGGCGCTCCAAGAACAACCCCGTCCTGATCGGCGAGCCCGGCGTCGGCAAGACCGCCGTCGTCGAGGGCCTCGCCCAGGCGATCGTCAAGGGCGAAGTGCCCGAGACGCTCAAGGACAAGCAGCTCTACTCGCTCGACCTCGGCAGCCTCATCGCCGGCAGCCGCTACCGCGGCGACTTCGAGGAGCGCCTCAAGAAGGTCACGAAGGAGATCCGCACGCGCGGCGACATCATCGTGTTCATCGATGAGATCCACACGCTCGTCGGTGCCGGCGCAGCCGAGGGCGCGATCGACGCGGCGTCGATCCTCAAGCCGCTCCTCGCGCGCGGCGAGCTCCAGACCATCGGCGCGACGACGCTCGACGAGTACCGCAAGCACTTCGAGAAGGACGCGGCGCTCGAGCGCCGGTTCCAGCCCGTCCAGGTGCACGAGCCGACCGTCCCGCACGCGATCAACATCCTCAAGGGACTGCGCGACAAGTACGAGGCGTTCCACAAGGTCTCGATCACCGACGACGCGATCGTCGCCGCCGCGAAGCTCGCCGACCGCTACGTGCAGGACCGCTTCCTGCCGGACAAGGCGATCGACCTGATCGACGAGGCCGGCGCGCGACTGCGCCTCTCGATCCTCTCGAGCCCGCCCGAGCTGCGCGAATTCGACGAGAAGATCGCCGACGTCCGCGCTCGCAAGGAGCAGGCGATCGAGGACCAGGACTTCGAGAAGGCCGCGTCGCTGCGCGATGAGGAGAAGAACCTCCTCGGCGAGCGCCTGCGCCTCGAGAAGCAGTGGAAGGCCGGCGAGATGGGGTCGACCGGCACGGTCGACGAGGGCATCATCGCCGAGGTGCTCGCCGCGGCGACCGGCATTCCCGTCTTCAAGCTCACGGAGGAGGAGACGGCCCGGCTGCGCTTCATGGAGCAGGCGCTCCACGGACGCGTCATCGGCCAGGAGGAGGCGATCAGCGTCCTCGCGAAGTCGATCCGCCGCACCCGCGCCGGCCTCAAGGACCCCAAGCGTCCCGGCGGCTCGTTCATCTTCGCCGGCCCGACCGGTGTCGGCAAGACCGAGCTCGCGAAGGCGCTCGCGGAGTTCCTCTTCGACGACGAGGATGCCCTCATCACCCTCGACATGTCCGAGTATGGCGAGAAGCACACCGCCTCCCGCCTCTTCGGAGCCCCTCCCGGCTTCGTCGGCTTCGAGGAGGGCGGTCAGCTCACCGAGAAGGTGCGGCGCAAGCCCTTCTCCGTCGTCCTCTTCGACGAGATCGAGAAGGCGCACCCGGACATCTTCAACTCGCTCCTGCAGATCCTCGAGGAGGGTCGTCTCACCGACGGCCAGGGTCGCGTCGTGGACTTCAAGAACACGATCATCATCATGACGACGAACCTCGGCACGAAGGACATCACGAACGGTCCGGTCGGCTTCCAGGCCGACGCCGACACGAAGAACGACTACGACCGGATGAGTGGCAAGGTCAAGGAGGAGCTTCGGAAGAACTTCCGGCCCGAGTTCCTCAACCGCGTCGACGAGGTCATCGTCTTCCCGCACCTCACCCACGAGGAACTGCTCCTGGTCGTCGACCTCTTCATCAAGCGGCTCAAGGACCGCCTGTACGAGCGGGACATGTCGATCGAGATCAGCCCCGCGGCGAAGGAGCGGCTCGCGGAGATCGGCTGGGACCCCACGCTCGGTGCGCGGCCGCTGCGCCGTGCCGTGCAGCGCGAGGTCGAGGACCCGATGTCGGAGAAGATCCTCTACGGCGAGTTCAAGACGGGCGACCACATCAAGGTCGACCTCGAGGACGGTCAGTTCACGTTCTCGGCGGCACCGAGGGACGCGGCCACCACGGCCGAGCCCGTGCCCGCCGAGGTCTGAGGCTCACTCCCGCTCGAGCCGCTCCTTCGCGGCGCGGTACTCGTCGCGAATCGCCTCGAGGACCATGACGTAGGCCTCATCGAGCCGCGCAAGCGGCCCGGCGAGGTCTTCGTCGTCTGCGGCGAGCGCGCGCAATCGGTCGGCGAATGCGTCCCGAGCGATCGCATAGGTTCGTTCGACCGCGTCGAGGCTCAGGTCGGTTGCGACCGCGTCGACGAGCGCCACGTTGCGGGCGGCGGCTGTCGTCGTCTCGATGCCGCGGAGGACGCGCATGACCTCGTCGGCGTTCTGCCGCAGGAAGGGGACGAGCATCTGGCGGGCGACCGCATCGACCTGGTACTCGGGGACCTGCTCGACGATGCGCTGCGCGATCCGTGCGGTCAGATCCTCGAGCTCAACGCCGAGGCGTTCGACCGCACCGTCCATTCGAGCAGGGTAGCCCGCTCGCACGGCATTCGACTCGTGTGCAGAGCTAGCCTTGGCGCGTGACGATCAATGCTGTCTCGGCGAGACCCGAGCTCGATGCCGCGATCGACGAGCTCCGACTCGGCGCCGAGCGCTGGGCGGCGCTCGGCGCCCTCGATCGGGCTCGCCTGCTCATCGACACCTACGCGGCCACGGGTGACGTCGCGCGGGAGTGGGCCGAGACGGCCGCCGTCGCGAAGGGGCTCGATCCGGATTCGCGCCCGGCAGCAGAGGAGTGGCTCACCGGTCCGTACGGGATGCTCGACACGCTCGACGCATATGCCTCCTCGTTCATCGACCTCGCGAGCCGGGGCACGACGCTGTCGAAGGTCCGGTTCCGGCGTGCGCCCGGCGATCGGGTGGCGCTCCGGGTGCTGCCCGAGGACCTCCCGCAGCGGGTGCTCTTCAACGGACTGACGGCCGACATCTGGATGCCGCCGGGCGTGACCGAGGCCCAGGTGCGCGCCGAAGCCGGCCTCGGCGCGCGCGTGCAGGGCGTCTCCGGCGGCGTCGCCCTCGTCCTCGGCGCGGGGAACATCTCCGCGATCGGCCCACTCGACCTGCTCACCGAGCTCGTCGCGGAGAACCGGGCCGGCCTGCTCAAGCTCAATCCGACGTTCGACGCGCTGCTCCCGGTCTATCGCGCCGCGCTCGGTCCGCTCATCGAGTTCGGCGTCGCGCGGGTCGTCGTCGGCGACGCCGCGGTCGGCGGCGCCCTCGCCGCGCACGACGACATCGACAAGGTGCACATCACCGGCTCCGCGGCGACGCACGACCGGATCGTCTGGGGCGAGGGCGCCGATGCCGAGCGCCGACGTGCCGCGGGGGAGCCGTTGCTGACGAAGCCGATCACGAGCGAGCTCGGCGGCGTCTCGCCGGTCATCGTCGTGCCCGGCCGGTGGTCGCGCGCCGACATCGCCTACCAGGCGGAGCATGTCGCGACGATGCGGCTGCACAACGCCGGCCACAACTGCATCGCCGCGCAGACGCTCGTCGTGTCGAGCGACTGGCCGCAGCGCGCCGAGTTCCTCGCCGCCGTGCGCGCCGTCTTCGATCGCCTCGCCCCGCGCCCCCCGTGGTATCCGGGCGCCGCCGCGAGGATGACGGCGATCCGCGCGAGCCACCCGACCGCCGAGGACCACGGCGGCCGGCTCGTCATCGACGTCGCCGCGGACTCCGGCGACGATCTCTTCCGCACCGAGTGCTTCGCGCCGATCCTCGTCGTGACCGAGCTGCCGGGGACCGGCGCCGAGTTCCTGCGCGCCGCCATCGCGTTCTCGAACGACCGACTCGAGGGCACGCTCGGCGCGAACGTCATCATCCGGCCGGGCGATCGACGCGCGCTGGGCGCCGCCTTCGACGACGCGATCGCCGAGCTGCGCTACGGCACGATCGCGATCAACGCCTGGACCGGGGTGGGGTTCATGCTGTCGCGCGGCGTCTGGGGCGCCTATCCAGGCGGCACGCTCGACGCGGTGGGCAGCGGCATCGGCGTGGTCCACAACGCGCACCTGATCGCGAACCCGGAGCGGATGATCGTGACGGGCCCGTTCGCCGAGTTCCCCCGCTCGCTGCGCCACGGCGAGTGCTCGCTGCTCCCGAAGCCGCCGTGGTTCGTCACCTCGCGCAGCGCGCTCGAGACGGCTCGACGCCTCACCGCCTACGCGGCGCAGCCGACCTGGGCGCGGATCCTCGCGACCCTCGTCGTCGCGTTCCGCGCGTAGCCGACCGGTAGCGTTGTCCCTCGTGGGCCTGACCATCCGCCGCGCGCGCACGAGCGACATCCCGGCGATCCGCGAGATCGCCGAGCCGCTCGTCGACCGCCGCATCCTGCTCGGCAAGGAGTGGGTGGAGTCCTACGGCGCGGTGCCCGAGTTCCGCGTCGCGATCGACGACGGGCGGCTCGTGGGCTTCGGCGCCCTGCACGTCATCTGGGCCGACCTCGGCGAGGTCCGCACCCTCGCGGTCCACGACGAGTGGCGCGGTCGCGGGGTGGGACACCATCTGCTCGAGGCGCTCGAGGAGGACGCCCGCGAGTACGGGCTGACGCGGCTCTTCTGCCTGACGTTCGAGGTCGAGTTCTTCGCTCGGCACGGGTTCGAGGAGATGGGCGACGAGACCGTCGACCCGGAGACCTACGCCGAGCTGGTGCGCTCGAGCGACGAGGGCATCGCGGAGTTCCTCGACCTCGCGCGGGTCAAGCCCAACACGCTCGGCAACGCCCGGATGATCAAGCGGCTCTGAGCCCCAAGCGCCGCCGAGTCCCCAGCACCTCCGAGTCGACTGGACGTCGCGCGCAACGCCGGGTGCGCGCGCGTCCCCGGTGCGCCGGCTCGCATACTCTGGCGGCATGTCGAGTGTCGTGCGTCCGCGGGGGCCCCTGCCGCCGAAGGTGTACTGGCGCCGCCGGCTCGTCGTCATCGCGATTCTCGTCGCGATCATCGTCGTGCTGGTCATCATCTTCATCCCGCGCGGGGAGGCCGCCCCGGGCCCGACCGCGAGCACGGCCGACTCCGAGGTGACCGGTCCGTTGGCGACGCCGACGCCGACCGCGGGCGGCGAATGCGATCCGAGCCGCGTGACGATCACCGCCGACACGGACAAGACGGAGTACGCCGCTGGGGAGCTCCCGCAGCTCTGGTTCACGCTCGAGAACAAGACGTCGCAGCCGTGCACGATGCAGATCGGCGCGGCGGACTCGACGTTCGTGCTCTCGAGCCCGAGCGGCAGCGGGGACGAGACGTACTGGACGACGGCGGACTGCGCGGCGACCGAGGAATCCGCACCCGTGACCGTGACGCTCAAGCCGGGCATCCCCGAGGAGAGTCAGAAGGTCAGCTGGCCGCGCGCTCGGTCGACCCCCGGCGACTGCACGCTGACCGAGCCGCAGGTCGGCGGCGACGGCGCGAGCTTCGACTTCCACGTCACGCTCGACGGGCTGACCGCGACGAAGCGCATCTACCTCTACTGAACCGGACTGCCGCGCGGCGGCATACTTGATCCATGGCCGACCACCATCCCGAGTCGCTCGTCATCCTCAATCGGCCGTCGGCGCACGCTCCGGCGCACGAGCCGAACGCCCCCGCGTTCCGGCTCGTCGACCCGGCCACGCCGGTGCTGAGCGCGCTCGACCAGGGCGCGACGCGCGGCGACGGCGTCTTCGAGACCATCAGCGTCGGCCACGGCAGCCCGCAGTCGCTCGAGCATCACCTCGTCCGGTTCGCCCGCTCCGCAGGCGCGCTCGACCTTCCCGTGCCCGACCTCGACGCCTACCGAGCGGCGATCGCCGCCGCGATCGGCGCGCTGCCGCCCGCCGCGGAGGCCTGGGCGAAGGCCGTCCTCACCCGCGGCGTCGAGGGGGGCGAGTCGCCGACCGGCTGGGTCTACGCGACGCATTCGGGCGACTTCTCGGAGGTGCGCCGCAGCGGCGTCCGCGTCGTGCTCCTCGATCGAGGCCTCCGACACGATGTGGAGCAGACCTCGCCGTGGCTCCTCGCGGGGGCGAAGACCCTGTCGTATGCGGTCAATCGCGCGACCCAGCGGGAGGCCCAGCGTCGCGGCGCCGACGACGTCATCTTCGTCTCGAGCGACGGGATCCTGCTCGAGGGTCCCACCTCGACCGTCCTCTACCGTCTCGACGGGAAGATCTGGACGCCGGGGACGGGCCTCGGGATCCTCGACGGCACGACGCAGACGGCGCTCTTCGGCTTCTTCGCCGAGCAGGGGGTCGAGACGGGCTATCGGCTCGCGGGCCCCGACGAGCTCGATCGGGCCGATGCCGTCTGGCTCGTCTCAAGCGTGCGTCATGTGGCGCCCGTTCGTGAGATCGATGGCCGACCGGTGCCGATCGACGTCGAGCTCACCGCCCGGATGAACGACTTCCTCGAGCACCTCGCGGAGTGAGTCGGCGGCCGGCGGCCGCATCGCCCAGTGATCCCGTGCCGCGGTGATCAGGTCGCGAAGGCATCCTTCAGCGCCGCGCCGATCGTCTCCGTCCGATCGTCGACGAATCGTGCGAAGCCGAGGCGGGCCGCCTCCGCCGCTCGCCGTGCCGCCCCCGATGCCTTCCGCACCTCGCCGGCGAGGCTGATCTCACCGACGGCGGCGAGATCGGCCGGCAGCGCCGTGTCCCGTGCGGCGCTCGCGACCGCGAGGGCGATCGCGAGGTCCGCGCCGGGCTCGACGACCCGGATGCCGCCGACGGTCGACACGTAGACGTCGTGCGAGGACAGCGGCAGCCGCGCGCGCTTCTCGAGCACCGCGAGCAGCATCGCGACTCGGCCGGAGTCGAGGCCCCCGACGACGCGGCGAGGGTTCGGTGCCTGGGACGGCACGATGAGCGCCTGGATCTCGACCGGGATCGCACGGCGGCCCTCGATCGCGATCGTGAGGCAGGTGCCGCTCACCGGTCCGCGCGACCGGGACATGAAGAGGCCGCTCGGGTCGGCGACCTCCGCGATGCCGTCGCCCGTCATCTCGAAGCAGCCGACCTCGTCGACCGGCCCGAACCGGTTCTTGTGCGCGCGGACGAATCGCAGCGCCGACTGGCGGTCCCCGTCGAACTGGAGCACGACGTCGACGAGGTGCTCAAGCAGCCGCGGCCCCGCGATGCTGCCGTCCTTCGTGACGTGACCGACGAGCAGGACGGGCAGATCGCGTTCCTTCGCGACGCGGGTGATCGTCGCGGCGACCTCGCGGACCTGGGACATGCCGCCGGCGAGGCCGTCGACGAGCGAGGAGGACACGGTCTGCACCGAGTCGAGGATGACGAGCGCCGGCACGACCGCGTCGATCTGCCCGAGGATCGCCGCGAGATCCGTCTCGGCGGCGAGATGCAGCTCGTCCTGGAGCGCGCCCGTGCGCTCGGCCCGAAGGCGCACCTGGCCCGCCGACTCCTCCGCGGTGACGTAGAGGACCCGGCGCCCCGCCTGCGCCGCGCGCGAGGCGACCTCGAGCAGGAGTGTGGACTTGCCGACCCCGGGCTCGCCGGAGAGCAGGATCGCGGCGCCGGGGACGATGCCGCCGCCGAGCACGCGGTCGAACTCGCCGATGCCGCTCGGCCAGTGCAGCGCCGGCTGCGTCGAGATGCTCGTGATCGGCCGCGCCATGCGGCTCTCGGCGGGTCGGATGGCCGCGGGAGCGCGTCCGCCGCCCTGCGGCACGACCTCGGAGACCGTGTTCCACGCCTGGCACTCGCCGCAGCGACCGACCCATTTGGCGGAGGTCCAGCCGCACTCCGTGCAGCGATACGCGGTGGTGACCCTGGCCATGCGCTCACCCTATGCGCGCCCTCGGACATCTCCTCCACCGTGCGGGGCGGATCGCGTTCTGGCATGCGAAATGCCCCGGTGCACCCTGTTTGAACAGGGTGCACCGGGGCAGATGCCGTGCCGGAGTGCTAAGCGGCCTCAGGCCTCGCTCATCACCGGCTTCCAGTCGCGCTCACCGCGCGCCGCGAGCGCCGCGGCGCGCGCCGCGAGCTTCTCGTCCTGGATGCGCTGGCCCTCGGCGAGGAACTCCTCCGACATCGGGACCGACTCGACCCGGCTGACGCCGTGGTGCTTCTCGATGTACGCGTCGAGCTCGGGACCAGAGGCCCACGAGGTGATGAGGCAGTAGCGCGGGTCCGGACCCGGGTGGTACGCCGCGTGCCAGAGCCGCTGCGTGTCGATGATGAGCTGCGCGCCGGCCGGCAGCGCGATGCGCACCTCGCCGGCGGGGTCGGTGCGGTTGTCGCGCAGCACGAAGAACGAGTCCTTGTCGTCCGAGAGGTTGAAGAACCCGCGCACGACCCAGCCGGTGCCCTCGGGGTTCAGCCGGTTGTTGTCGTCCTGGTGGAGGTTGTAGAGCGTCTCGCCGTAGGGGGTCGGCTGCAGCTCGATGACGCGGCAGCGGCCGACGTTCGAGCCGGGCTCCTGCGCGCGGCGGACCAGGTTCGGCGCCTTCGCGACCTGGGAGTCGATCCAGAGGCCGTCCTTGTCCGTCCGCGGGTTGTCGCCGGTCCAGAATCCGCCGCACTCGACGGTGCCGGTCTTGGACGCGATGGGCGCGAACCGAGTGTCGCCGCTCGACTTCCAGTCGACGTACTCGAGGTCGAGCCATTCCTTCGGATCGGCTGCCTGGTCGTACCGGTCGAGAACGACATAGCCGGTCTCCTCGAGAGCGGCGGACGTGATGTAAGCCACGAAAGGGCCTCCTTGCGGGGTAACTGGGCGCGTACCGTTTTTCCACGCCCGACTGAGGGCAACCTTACTCGCGGGCGGTCGACGGAAACTCGAACTCTCGATGAATGGGACTGGTCGGCCAGGTACACTATTCGGCGGAAGTGTGTCAGAGCGGCCGAATGTGCGACACTCGAAATGTCGTGTGGGGCAACCCACCGGGGGTTCAAATCCCTCCACTTCCGCCGTACCGGAGGCCCCGCAGTCGCGGGGCCTCCGGCGTTTCAGCGCTCGGTGAGGGAAGAATGGACCCGATGGGCAGCTCCACGAACGTCGAGGCGACCGCGGTCGGCACCCTCTCCTGGCTCGCCGCCACGACCGGGAGGATCGCCGTCCCCGTCTATCAGCGGCAGTACCGGTGGGAGACGAGCGCGTGCGCGCAGCTCCTCGCGGACGTCCGCGCCGCGGCCGACGGCGACGACCGCCAGCGCCATTTCCTCGGCTCGATCCTCTCGGCGGCGAGCGACGACGGCCTCGTCCTCATCGACGGCCAGCAGCGCGTCACGACCCTCATGCTGCTCGTCGCGGCGCTGCGGCACTCGGCCGGCGACACCGCGTTCGCCGCGCAGCTCGACCGCGTGCTCCTCGACCCCGCCGATCCGCAGCGCACCCGCCTGCACCCGCATCGCGCCTGGGCGGGGCTCTACGAGGCGGTCGTGCTCGGCCGCGAGCACGACGCGGTCGCCGGCACGCGGTTCGAGGAGAACTACACCTACTTCCGCAGCCAGGTCGCCTCCGACGACGCCGATCGGATCTGGCGGGGGCTGTCGCGCCTCGAGCACGTCGCGATCACGCTGCTGCCCGATGCGAACGCGCAGCAGATCTTCGAGAGCCTCAACTCGACCGGGGCGCCGCTGCGCGACCACGAGCTCATCCACAACTACGTGCTCATGGGCCTCGCGCACGACGAGCAGACGGAGATCGAGGACGAGTACTGGGCGCCGATCGAGCGCGCGACGGGCGAGCTCATCGGCGAGTTCTTCCGCGACCTCGTCGTCCTGACGACGGGGGTCGAGCCGCCCGCGGAGGAGCGCGCGGTCTACGACGCGTTCCGCCGGGAGTTCCCGCGCCTCGGCCTCGCGGCGCTCCGCGAGCACGCCGCCGGGTGGCGCGAGCTCGCCGAGGTCTACGCCCTCATCCTCGACCCGTCGACCGTCGAGGACCCCGCCGTCGCACGCGCGCTCGGCCACCTCGGCGTCTTCGGCTCGTCGATGCACCCGCTCACCATGCTCGCCGTCCGGGACTGGCGGCGCGGCGCGCTCGCGGCGCCGGTGCTCGTCGAGACGCTCGCGCTCATCGAGTCGCTGCTGCTGCGGCGCATGGTCGTCGGCACGAACCGCGAGCGGCTCGTCGCGCGGCTCTGCCGCAAATGGCCGGCCGGCCCCGAGGAGCTCGGCCGCGCGATGGCGCGGGTGACGCCGTCCGACGAGCGCATCCGGCTCGCGCTGCGCTACCGGGCGCTGCCCGTCGGCGGATACGTCCTGAGTCGCCTCGAGTCGATCGCCGACCTCCCGGTCGCCGCCGCGGACCTCGTCGTCGACCACGTCTTCCCGATCGCGCCGGGGGAGGCCTGGAGCGGGGACGGCGTCCGCGCCTGGCGCGACCTCAGCGAGGACGAGCAGAACTCCCTCCGCGCGCTGCAGCAGACCGCCGGCAATCTCACGCTGCTCGAGGAGCCCCTCGCCGACGGAGCCGCCGCGCGCTCGTTCCCCGACAAGGCCGCGTTCTACTCGCGGAGCGCGGTGCCGGGGACGCGCGCGCTCGCGGAGCTGCCCGCCTGGGGGTCCGGCCCGATCGGCGAGCGCTCCGGCCGGCTCGCGGCCGAGTTCGTGCGGATCTGGCCGCGCGCCGCGACCGGCGCGATCGACGACGACGGCCTCACCCCGATCCTCGACGCCGTGCGCCGCCCCGGCTGGTACTCCGGCTGGCAGCAGGAGTTCGACTACGTCGAGTACCGCGGCGAGCACTGGGAGGTGCACGACCTGCCGGCGCTCTTCGCCCGCATCTACCGCCGGCTCTGGACCGATCGATCCGACGAGGTGCTCGCCTTCAGCGCCGCGAACGGCGGCCCCGTCTACGACACCCAGGCCTGGGCGTCGACGTGGGTGCCGCTCGGCGAGACCCACTGGCTGACGACGGCCGCCGCGCCGCAGTACCTGCTGCGCGACCTGCAGGGCGTCCTCGGCGCCCTCGGCCTCGCCGACGAGGTGTTCGTCCGCTACGAGTGGGGGATGGGGTAGTCGCTCCCGGATCACGCGGCCGCGACGCGTGGCGGTCGACGGACCCGCGGGCCGGGGGTCACAATGGCTGACATGACCGTCGGCACCCCGGATCGGAACTCCAGCTGGCTCTCCGACGACGAGCTCGCGGAGATCCGTCGCCGACTGCCGCTCATCTACGTCGAGGCGGTGCCCGTGCGCGTCGACGGCCTCGGGCGCGTGACCGAGGTCGGTCTGCTGCTGCGGGCGAACGAGGGCGAGCTGACGCGGACGATCGTGTCCGGTCGCGTCCTGCACGGGGAGTCGATCCGCGACGCGCTCTACCGGCACCTCGAGAAGGACCTCGGCCCGATGGCGTTCCCTCAGCTGCCGACGAGCCCGCTCCCCTTCCACGTCGCCGAGTACTTCCCCTGGCCGACCGAGGGCGGCTTCCTCGACGCGCGCCAGCACGCCGTCGCGCTCGCGTACGTCGTGCCCGTGACCGGGACGTGCGAGCCGCGGCAGGACGCGCTCGAGATCACCTGGCTGCGCCCGTCGGAGGCGGCCTCGGACGAGGTCACGTCCGACATGGAGGGTGGTCGGGGCGCGCTGCTCAAGGCCGCGCTCGCCTCAGTCGGCGTCCTGCCCTGACCCGCCGCGCGCTCGTTCAGGCCGCGCGGCGCCGCCAGACGATCGCGTTCGTCGGGTCGTAGCGGCGATTGCAGCGCCCGCACGACATCGGCCTGCTCGGTCTTCGGAACCGGACGTGTTCGTGCCCGCCAGGGCACGTGCCGACCCAGGGCGCGCGCTCGATCGCGATGGGGCCGTCGTGCGTCCGGCCGCCCGTGTAGCCGAGCTCGCGGGCGGTCCCCAGCCAGCGCGCCCCGTGCCCGGCGCGCGGACCGGCGAGCGCGTGCGCGACCTCGTGGAGGAGCACCTGATGGATCGCGTCGTCCTCGAAGCGCACGGCGAGGTAGCGCGAGACTGAGATCCGGCGACGCGAGTGGTCGCAGAGCCCGGCGCGCGTCTTCGCGGTGTCGAACGCGAACGTCCACGACGCGTCGAGGTGCAGCGCGATGAGCGCTTCGGCCCAGATGCGGACCCTCGTGAGCTCGGCCATGTCGAGACGGTACCCGCGACCCCCGACGCCGGGCCTCAGCCGCCGGTGCGGTCGAGGAGCGCGCCCACCAGGTACATCGTGACGTCGATCTCCCGCGGCGACGCGTTGTCGCGGACGAGCACCGCGAGCGCCTCGCTCAGGTCCTCGCGCGCCGAGTCGTACTCGCCGAGCGCGATGCGCACGAGCGCCCGCTGCCGGCGCGCGTCCGCGACGATGCCGAACCAGCCGCTCGACGACGCCTCGACGATCGAGTCAGACAGCTCGTGGATCGCCTGCTCGTGCTTGCCTTCGTCGCGCAGGAGCTGCGCGCGCGCGACCTTGACGCGGCACAGCGGCGCGCGATCGCCGGCGAGCCGGGCCTGCATGAGCGCCTCGGTCGCGACCGTGTGCGCCTCCTCGGGGCGGCCCGTCACGCGCAGCAGCCCGATCTTCTCGGCGAGCGCCGCGGTCGATCGCTCATCGGCGAGCTCGTCGAGCCGGCGCTGCGCGCTCGCGACGTCGAACCGCTCGTCGAGGCTCACCGGGTCGAATCCCAGGAAGTACGACTCCACCGCCGTCCCCTCCACGCTCTCCATGCGCCGCCGCGCGCCGCGTCGCATTCGCCGCCAGGATACGGTGCGGCGGGCCTTCAGAGCCGGAAGACACCCCGCCCGGGGGCCGGGGAGCCGGTGGCGGTCGCATCGGTCGCGATCGGCGCGCCGGCGGAGAACGCGGTGAGCTCGCGCCCCGAGAGCACCGCGGCCGGGTGCGGCCCGGCCCCGAAGAGCGGGCCGGCCCACTCCGCGGGCAGCCCGCCGCGCGATGCCGCGAGCACGACGTTCCCGAACCGGCGCCCCTTCACGATCGACGACTCGGCGAGGAGCGTGACGGGCCCGATCGCGGCCTCGAGCGTGACGGCCTGCGAGCGCGCGTAGCGCAGCGGCGGCCCGTCCGCGACGTTGACGAGCGCGATCCCGTCGGGCGCGAGCAGCGCGGCGGCCTCCCGGTAGAACTCGACGCTCGTCACGTGCGCCGGGGTCTGCGCGCCCGCGAAGATGTCGATGACGAGTACGTCGGCGGTGCCGGCGAGGCCCTGCGGGAGCGAGCGCAGCGTCGCGCGGGCGTCCCCGTAGCGGATCCGGATCGACGCGTGCCGGTCCCACGGCAGCTCGGTGCGCACGAACTCGACGAGGTCGCGGTCGAGCTCGACGACCTGCTGGCGCGAGCGAGGTCTCGTCGCCTCGACGTAGCGGGGGAGGGTGAGCGCGCCCGCGCCCAGGTGGATCGCCGTGATCGGCGCACCGGGCTCGCCGACCCGGTCGATGACGTTGCCCATCCGGCGCACGTACTCGAACGCGAGCTCGGTCGGGTGGTCGAGGTCGACATGCGACTGCGGCGTCCCGTCGACGACGAGCTCGTACGCGCCGCGCCGCCAGCGGTCCTCGCGGATCTCGGCGAGCCCGCCGCCCCCGAGCCGCCGCGTCCGCACTTCGCTCACCCGCCCATCCTCCCGCACCGCGTTCTCCCCCCCGCATCGACTGTGCACTTTCTCGCCGATTCCGGGCTATCCGCCGCGAAAAGTGCACAGTCGATGCCTGGCAGAGCGTCAGCGGCGCAGGGCGCGGTCGAAACGAGCGACGGTGTCATCCCGTCCGGCGCGGCGCAGACCCGCGGCGCGGACCCGGATCACGCGCCAGTCGTCCTCCGCCGCGCGGTCGAACCGCCGGATGTCCTTCTCGTACTGCACGGTCGATGTGCGGTGCTGGTCTCCGTCGTACTCGCCGAGCACCCGGTGCTCGGGCCAGGCGAGGTCGAACCATCCGATGCTTCGCCCGTCCCGGTCACGCAGCTCGAATCCGCAGACCGGCTCCGGCAGCCCCGCGTCGAGGAGCAGCAGGCGGAGCTTCGTCTCCTGGGCCGACTCGACGCCGGGTCGCATCAGCTCGAGTGCCAGCCGCGCGAGCCGCACGCGACGATGCGGGCCGACCGCCGCCGCTCGCAACCGTTCGAGCGTCGTCCATGGGCGATGGGCGACGCGGAATCGAGGGACGTGGATGAGGTGGTCGCCGGCCGCGACGAGGTCATCGCGCCGCAGCTCCCGCGCGAGTTCCAGGAAGAGATGCTCGGGCGCGGAGACCCGCAGCCCGTCGAGCTCGATCGCGGGGCCGTCGTCCCGATGGCCGACGACGCCCTTGCCTCGGGAGTGGCTCGCGTTCGGCGGCGCGGAGATGTGCAGGCGTTCGTCCGCGTCGAGCGGCAGTGGCACGCCGAGTATCCGCGCAGCCGTGACATGGCTCAGGCGCTCGGTCGGACGCAGGCGGGCGATTCGTTTCGATAGGTTCACACCTCTTGAGTCATCGACTGTGCAGTTTTCAGGGCGATCTGGGGAAAATCGCCGCGGAAGTGCACAGTCGATGCGAGGAGAGAACGCGGTCCGCGCGGCTTATACGCCGGGTCGCGAAGGATGTCAAGGAACGGACTTGCGCGGCGTGCCGGAACCGGACTATGATGATTCCTTGCGCTTCGCTCCATGCGCATCCGGACAGGCAGTCATATCGCGGTCGGCCTGTGTCTCTCGAGAATAGCGGCGAGAGTCAATCCGCATGGGAGCGCTCGGCGCGTCATCGCTCACTCGCTATACGCCCTTGCCAGGGCGGGAGGTCAATCCCTTGGCTGCTTCGCGCACCGCGTCCACCGCATCGAACTCCCCGAAGAATGGACGCACCGCATCGCGGCTGTCCTTCGCAAAGATCACGGACACTCTGACGGTCCCCGATCTGCTCGCACTCCAGACCGAGTCATTCGAATGGCTCGTCGGCTCGGAGATCTGGCAGCAGCGGGTCGCCGAGGCCGAGGCCGAGGGTCGCACCGACCTGCCCGGCCGCAGCGGCCTCGAGGAGATCTTCGAGGAGATCTCCCCGATCGAGGACGCGAACGGCACGATGCAGCTGTCGTTCTCCTCCCCGGAGCTCGACGAGCCCAAGTACACGATCGACGAGTGCAAGGAGCGCGGCAAGACGTACGCGGCTCCGCTCTACGTCGAGGCCGAGTTCATGAACCACACCACGGGTGAGATCAAGACTCAGACGGTCTTCATGGGCGACTTCCCGCTCCAGACCGACAAGGGCACCTTCATCGTCAACGGCACCGAGCGCGTCGTCGTCTCGCAGCTCGTGCGCAGCCCTGGCGTCTACTTCGACCGCACCGCCGAGAAGACCTCCGACAAGGACGTCTTCTCCGCGCGCATCATCCCGAGCCGCGGCGCATGGCTCGAGTTCGAGATCGACAAGCGCGACCAGGTCGGCGTGCGCATCGACCGCAAGCGCAAGCAGTCGGTCACCGTCTTCCTCAAGGCCCTCGGCCTGACCTCCGAGGAGATCCTCGAGGAGTTCAAGGGCTTCGGCTCGATCGAGGCGACGCTCGAGAAGGACACGATCCTCACCAAGGACGAGGCCCTCAAGGACATCTACCGGAAGCTCCGCCCGGGCGACCAGGTCGCCGCCGAGGCGGCGCGCGCGCTGCTCGAGAACTTCTACTTCAACCCGAAGCGCTACGACCTCGCGAAGGTCGGCCGGTACAAGATCAACCGGAAGCTCGGCATCGACCGCCCGATCACCGACTCGGTGCTCACGGTCGAGGACATCGTCGCGACGATCCGCTACCTCGTCGCCCTGCACGACACGAGCGCCCCCGGCGTCACCATCGCCGAGGACCGCTCGGTCTCGATCAAGGGCGTCCGCGACGGCAAGTCGGTCGACGTGCGCGTCGAGACCGACGACATCGACCACTTCGGCAACCGTCGCATCCGCGCCGTCGGCGAGCTCATCCAGAACCAGGTCCGCACGGGCCTGTCCCGGATGGAGCGCGTCGTCCGCGAGCGCATGACGACGCAGGACATCGAGGCGATCACCCCGCAGACGCTCATCAACGTCCGCCCGGTCGTCGCGGCGATCAAGGAGTTCTTCGGGACCTCGCAGCTGTCGCAGTTCATGGACCAGAACAACCCGCTCGCGGGCCTCACCCACAAGCGCCGCCTGTCGGCGCTCGGCCCGGGTGGCCTCAGCCGTGAGCGCGCGGGCGTCGAGGTCCGTGACGTCCACCCCTCGCACTACGGCCGCATGTGCCCGATCGAGACGCCGGAAGGCCCGAACATCGGCCTCATCGGCTCGCTCGCGACGTTCGCCCGGATCAACGCGTTCGGCTTCATCGAGACGCCGTACCGTCGCATCGAGAAGGGCAAGGTCACCGACAAGATCGACTACCTGACCGCCTCCGAGGAGGACGACTACGTCGTCGCCCAGGCCGGCGCCCTCCTCAACAAGGACGGGTCGTTCGCCGAGGAGCGCGTGCTCGCCCGCAAGAAGGGCGACGAGGTCGACCTCGTCGCAACCGGCGAGGTCGGCTACATGGACGTCTCCCCGCGCCAGATGGTGTCGGTGGCGACGAGCCTCATCCCGTTCCTCGAGCACGACGACGCGAACCGCGCGCTCATGGGCGCGAACATGCAGCGTCAGGCCGTCCCGCTCCTGCGGAGCGAGTCGCCGCTCGTCGGCACCGGCATGGAGGCCTACGCGGCCGTCGACGCCGGTGACGTCATCGTCGCCGAGAAGCCCGGTGTCGTCGCCGAGGTGAGCGCCGACGTCGTGACCGTCCAGCTCGACGAGGGCGGCACGCAGGACTACTACCTGCGCAAGTTCGACCGGTCGAACCAGGGCACCTCGTACAACCACCGCGTCGTGGTCGCCGCCGGCGACCGCGTCGAGGCGGGCGAGGTCCTCGCCGACGGCCCCGCGACGGAGAACGGCGAGCTCGCGCTCGGCAAGAACCTCCTCGTCGCGTTCATGCCGTGGGAGGGTCACAACTTCGAGGACGCGATCATCCTCAGCCAGAACCTCGTGAAGGACGACATCCTCTCGTCGATCCACATCGAGGAGTACGAGGTCGACGCCCGCGACACCAAGCTCGGCAAGGAGGAGATCACCCGTGATCTCCCGAACGTGTCGATGGACCTGCTCGCCGACCTCGACGAGCGCGGCATCATCCGCATCGGCGCCGAGGTCAGCCCCGGCGACATCCTCGTCGGCAAGGTCACGCCGAAGGGCGAGACCGAGCTCTCCGCCGAGGAGCGCCTGCTCCGCGCGATCTTCAACGAGAAGAGCCGCGAGGTCCGCGACACCTCCCTCAAGGTGCCGCACGGCCAGGAGGGCACCATCATCGCGGTCAAGGAGTTCTCCGCGGAGAACGACGACGAGCTCGGCAACGGCGTCAACCACCGGGTGATCGTCTACATCGCGCAGAAGCGCAAGATCACCGAGGGCGACAAGCTCGCCGGCCGCCACGGCAACAAGGGCGTCATCGCGAAGATCCTGCCCATCGAGGACATGCCGTTCCTCGCGGACGGCACGCCGGTCGACGTCGTCCTCAACCCGCTCGGCATCCCGGGCCGCATGAACTTCGGCCAGGTGCTCGAGACGCACCTCGGCTGGGTCGCGAAGCAGGGCTGGAAGGTCGAGGGCAAGCCGTCCTGGACGCACTCGCTCCCGAAGGACGCCTTCGAGGCGGCCCCGGGCACGAAGGTGGCCACGCCGGTCTTCGACGGCGCGCTCGAGGAGGAGATCGCGGGTCTGCTCGACTCGACGCTCCTCACCCGCGACGGCGAGCGGCTCATCGACTCGTCCGGCAAGGCGCAGCTGCTCGACGGCCGCTCGGGCGAGCCGTTCCCGTACCCGGTCTCGGTCGGCTACATGTACATCCTCAAGCTGCACCACCTCGTGGACGACAAGATCCA
>Ga0182745_1001526_pt1 | contig 22146 bp, 16 predicted proteins | sample eDN3rd30CKraftBY_FD_128523 | JGI IMG/M metagenome (GOLD analysis project Ga0182745, IMG submission 128523) | Enriched backyard soil microbial communities from Emeryville, California, USA - eDNA 3rd pass 30_C Kraft BY (version 2) (version 2) | ecosystem: Environmental > Terrestrial > Soil >...
CACCGTCTTCTCGCTCACGGCGGGCGGGCGCGCGGTGCTGGTGGCCGCCGAGCGGCGTGACGGCGCGGTGCATGGCGTCCGGCTGTCCGTGCAGGCGCTGGAGTCCGAGCTGGCCGAGCGCGTGGACCCGCGGGCCGTCACCAGCGAGCCGGTGCGCTTCGCCCTGCTGCCCGTGCCCCGCGACGCCTCCGAGGGCGGGCTGATGGGGCGCCTGGTGTCGGAGGTGGCGCAGGCGCGCGCCAGCGCCCTGGGCCCCACGGGGCTGGCCGAGCGCGTGCTCTCCTCGCCCCTCCAGGACTTCCGGCTGGTGGTGCTCCCCACGGGCGAGGACCCGGTGGCCCGGGCCTCCACGCGCAACCGCGTGCTGTACGGCGTCCTGCTGGGGCTCTTCTACCTGACGCTCACCTTCGGCGTCGTCTATACCGGGCGCGCGCTCTACCGCGAGGCGCAGCTGTCGCGGATGAAGACGGACTTCGTGTCACTGGTGAGTCACGAGCTGCGCACGCCCCTCACGTCCATCCGCATGTTCATCGAGACACTCGCCCTGGGGCGCTTGCAGGACCCGGCGCAGATGCAGCAGGTGCTCAACCTGCTGATGCGCGAGACGGAGCGGCTGTCGATTTTCGTCGAGCGCGTGCTGGACTGGGCCCGCATCGATGGCGGGCGCAAGGTGTACCAGCGCGAAAGCGTGCAGGTGCCGGAGCTGGTGGGCGCGGCCGTGGAGGCCTTCCGCACCCAGCGCATGGAGGACGGCGTGGACCTGACAGTGGACGTGCCCGAGGGGCTTCCCGCCCTGGACGTGGACCGGGCCGCGGTCGCCGGCGCGCTGCTCAACCTGTTGCAGAATGCCTACAAGTACAGTGGGCCGGACAACCGCCGCATCACCCTCACGGTGCGCGGCGGAGGCAAGTGGGTGGACCTGTCGGTGGAGGACAATGGCGTGGGCATCGCCGCCAAGGAGCGCAAGCGCATCTTCGAGCGCTTCTATCGTGTGGACAACCTGCTGACGCGCAGGACGGAAGGCAGCGGCCTGGGGCTGGCCATCACCCGGCGCATCATCGAGACCCACGGAGGCCGCATCTCCGTGCAGAGCGAGCCCGGCAAGGGCAGCCGGTTCACCATCCATCTCCCGGCGGGGAAGGCATGAGCGACAAGACGCGGAGCATCCTGGTCGTGGAGGACGACCTGTCCATCCTCACCGGCCTGTCCATGAACCTGCGCATCGAGGGCTACGAGGTGCTCCAGGCCCAGGACGGCCGCACCGGCCTGGCCCGCGCGCTGGACGAGTCGCCGGACCTGATGGTGCTGGACGTCATGCTGCCGGAGCTCAACGGCTTCGAGGTCCTCAAGGAGCTGCGCCAGCGCGGGCGGGACACGCCCGTCGTCGTGCTCTCCGCCAAGGGCATGGAGACGGACAAGATTCTGGGCCTCAACCTGGGCGCGGACGACTACGTGGTGAAGCCGTTCGGCCTCCAGGAGCTGCTGGCCCGCATCAAGGCCGTGCTGCGCCGGCGCTACCCGGCCGCGGGCTCGGGGTCGCCGCCGGTGACGTTCAGTGACGTGAGCGTGGACATGGCCGCCCGCACGGTGGCGCGCGACGGCACGCCCGTGGAGCTCACCGCGCAGGAGTTCAAGCTGCTGGCGCACTTCCTCGCGCACCCCGGCCGCACCTTCACCCGCGAGGAGCTGCTGTCCGGCGCGTGGGGCTACCACTACGAGGGCAGCGCCCGCACCGTGGACAACTTCATGCGCCAGCTGCGCCTGAAGTTCGAGCCCGACCCGGAGAGCCCCCGCCACTTCCTCACCGTGCGCGGCCTGGGCTACCGCTTCGAGCGCTGAGGCTCAGGGCCCGGCGATGCCGATGTGGCGCGAGTCCTCCAGGTCGAAGGGCTTGCCGTCGAAGCGGCCGTAGCGCTCGCGCGGCACGAGCCCCGCGGACGTGAGGGCCGCGTCCAGCTCCTCCGGCGAGAAGTGCCGCAGCTTCAGGCGGCGGATGGCGATGGGCCCGCCCGGCTGCCGCCGCTCGCGCAGGTGGCGCGCGAAGAACGGGCGGCGGGGCTCCAGCCCGGCGCCGGGGGCCTCGTCATCCCGGGGGAGCACCGGCTCACGCGGCGTGTTGAGCACGTCGTAAACGAAGGTGCCGTCCGGCGTGAGGTGGTGACGCACCGTGGCCAGCAGGGCCTCCAGGTCATCCGGGCCCGGCATGAGCCCCAGCGCGTGCTGGGGGGCGAGCACCAGGGGAAAGCGCTCGGGCAGGCGGAGCGAGCGGAGGTCGGCCACCAGGAAGCGGGCCCTCCCAGCCACTTCCACAGGCTCCGAGGCGCGCCGCTCCTCGGCGGAGCGAATCATCACCTCGGAAGGGTCGACCCCCACGATGGAGAAGCCGTCTTCCGCCAGCGCCCACGCCACCCGGCCATTCGCGGCGCCCAGCACCAGGACGGGGCCGCCGTGCTCGGCCGCCTGGCGGGCGTAGAAGAGGAGGTCCGGCTCCTGTCCGACAAGAGAAAGTGGCATCCGGCTCCGCGCGTCATGACCACCCATTTCTGAGAGGACGTAGCACGAATCAGGCCTCCCCCGGGACAGGCACGTACGCACACAGGGAAGCGGATTGCCCAACCGGTGTCCGGCCGGCGACGCACGCCCCGCGCGCCCAGGCGGGGCGTGCTGGCACCATCCTTGCGAACGAGTGGGGCTGAACATGACGGCCCACTTCGGGTCAGTCTGCTTTTCAGCAGGGGACGGTGACGAGATGAAGGGCGGATGGCGATGGGCGGGCGCGCTCTGCGTGGTGGGCACGGTGTGGGTCGCGGGCTGTGGCGCTGGGAGTGAAACGACGAGCCCCGAGGGCCTGGGCAATCCCCCCTCGGAATCGCCTCAGAGCCCGGAAGACGACGCCGGAACCCCCGACGCGGGGCCGAGCACCCCGGACGCCGGGCCGGACACCCCGGATGGGGGGGGCGAGCAGGAGCCCGACGGCGGCGCTTCGGACTCGGGCACGCCGGCCGACGACGGTGGCACACCGGCCGACGACGGAGGCACGCCGGACGGCGGGCCCGTGGAGGTGCCGCTGCCCACGCCCTCCGCGGCGGGCTGGGAGTTCTTCGGTCGAGAGGCCGGCGGCCCCCGCTTCGTGTACGGCGTGAGCGCGGACGCCTCCGGCAACGTCTGGGTGGCGGGCGGTGAAGAGGGGCTCTTCCTGATGAAGAAGGGCGAGCGCACCTTCCGCCACTTCACGATGGCGGACGGCCTGCGGCCCTACGGCTACATGCCGGACGGCAGCGCGCCTCCGGGGCCGAAGTACCTCAAGGTCATCTCCGTGGCGGGCGCGTGGGATGACACCGTCTTCGTGGGCTACGAGGGCATGCCGGGCGACGGCGCGCTCCACTGCGAGAACAACTGGGACAGCAACGTGCCGGACCCGGCCCGCTACAAGAGCGGCGATGCAGACCGGGTGACGCTGCGCGCGAACGGCGCGCTCGACGTCGTGCACTACGACATCTCGTCGGGGCCGGGCGTCGTCGGGGACGAGCCCCAGGGCCGCGAGAAGCTCTGCAACGTCTGGCGCATCGCCTACGACGCGAGCACCCGCAGCGTCTGGTTTGGCGCCAACCACGGCTTCGCCCGGGGCAAGGCGGACTACTCGGGCAACCCCACGTGTAACGGGCAGCTCCGCTGCTCGGGCGTGGAGGAGCACTCGCACCCGGCCATCAACGCGTATGTCTATGCGAATCCCACGGAGGACCGGAAGCAGTACGGCGAGGACCGGAGCCGGTGGAGGGTGCAGCCCGCGCTGCTCACGGATGCGTACTGGGGCCTGGGTGTGCGGCCGGACGGGGATGTCTGGGTCGGCGGCGCCAACCGGACGACGCGCTACTTCTACGGCACCGTCGGGATGAACTTCTGGGAGGGCCAGAAGCGCACGGAGGCCAAGGCCCATGCGTGGAACCGCATCGACATCTGGCGGGACGCGGTGGGCGAGGAGCACTTTTCGCGTCCGGAGCAACGCACGGATGACCTGGTCTCCGGCATCGCCGTCGTGGGGTCCTCCGCGTGGGTGGGCTCCTTTGGCCACGGGCTCGCGGAGCTGGACGACAACGGACAGGTGGTGCGCACGCTGAAGAACGAGCTGGCCGCGCCGCACGTGGCCAGTGTCGCCGCGGACCCTGCCAACGGCAGCATCTGGGCCGGCCATAGCTGGGGCGGTGGCATCTCCCGTGTCCGAGGGGGCGCCGTCACACACTACGGGCTCTCCGTGCTCGGGCCCGAGCTGTCCACCCTGCGCGTGCCCGACATCCAGGTGGACCGCTCCGGCCCGCGCCGCCGCATGCTGGTCGCCTTCCAGGGCGCCACGCTGGCCGACGGCACGGTGATGCCGGGCACCATCGGCATCTACTCCGGGGACTGAGCCGCGCACCGCGCGGCTACTTGTACCAGGGGTAGGTCAGGTTGGAGGGGAGCAGGAAGGCCCAGCCCGCATCGATGACCACGGGTCCCTTGCCGGGCCTTCCATAGACTTCCACCGGGACCTTGGAGACCCCTTCGTCGTAGGGGTATGCCATTGGCATATCCCCGGTTCGCAGATGCACGTTCCGCAGCGCCACGCGGTGCTCCTTCACGTCGTACAGCGTGGCCACGAAAAGAATGCGCTCGTCGTCGCTCACCACTTCCTTGCGCAGCACTGACATCAGCATCGGGGTCCGCTCATCCGCCATCACACTTCGAATGAGTTCCCGCGTGTTGCGCGGCCCACGCCAGAGCATCAGCCCGCCGACAATGAGCACGCCGATGCCCAAGAGGAGGACCGGACCGCGCTCCATCAGTTCGTGCCGTCCTGCCTCCATGAGCTGGTGCAACGGGGGCAACCCATAGAGCATCGCCACCGCCCCCAGGAGGGCCATCACGACGCCTATCCGGCGGGTCAACGACAGGTCCTGTTGCAACGCGGCAATCAACGCGTCACGGTTCAACTGCGCGGTCCTCGTCAGAGAGCTCGCGTTCGACATCGTGTCAGGCCTCCGGACTCGATGCCCAGCGTCCTAAGCCGGCCCGCCTGCCGCCGATAGGGCCAATGAACGTTCCGAGGGCTTTCCAGGCCGGAAGTTAGCCCGAGCTCCACCGAAATGGGGCTCCCGCCGTTCCCTCGCGAAGGAGAGGAAGCCGCCCGAACGACTCCGCTGTGGCGGGTGTAGGATAGGGGCTACAGGCCCACCGCGCAGCGGACGTGCGACGCGTCTTGCGGCGCCGCCCACCGGCGTTCCGCGCGTGCTTCCTGCCCGGACCTCGATCCCGAGGCGCAGTGCAATGCGAGCGTGAGGCTGAAGCGCATCAGTCGCGAGCACACTTCAGGCTGAATTGGACGCAAGATTCTCAAGCCGGCACGGCCGCCCGCTGGGCGGGGAATCGTCCCGCGGGACAGGAAGTCACCACGGGACGCGAAGGCATCCTAGAATCCCCGCCGGCCATGCCCGCTCTTCCCCCCGCCCCCATCCCTTCGCACACCGTCATCGGCGCCCGGACGCAAGGGGAGCGGCTCTCCGCGCAGCTCTTCCACCTCGTGTTGCTGGACACCGAGCGCGCCGGCACCGTCTTCCCCCTGGCCAACGAAGCCCTCCGCGTGGGTAAGGCCCCGGACAACGACGTCGTCATCGACCACCCCACCGTGAGCCGCAACCACCTGGTGGTGCGCCGCCAGGGGGACCGCTTCCTCGTCCAGGACCTGGGCTCCACCAACGGCACCTTCCTCGACGGCGCCCAGGTGCGCGAGGCCTTCCTCCGCCCTGGCGCTCTGCTGGAGGTCGGTGACGTCCGGCTGCGCTTCAGCCCCCAGGTCTCCCCCGTACAGGTGGAGCCCATCCTCGAGGACCGCCTGGGCGACCTCGTGGGCCGCAGCCTGCCCATGCGGCAGATCTTCGCGCTGCTCCAGCGCATCGCCCCCACCGACTCCACCGTGCTGCTGGTGGGCGAGACGGGCTCCGGCAAGGGCGCCGCCGCCAAGGCCATCCACAAGCTCAGCCCCCGCGCCACAGGCCCCCTGGTCGTCTTCGACTGCGCCAGCGTGTCCGACTCCCTCATCGAGAGCGAGCTGTTCGGCCACGAGAAGGGCGCCTTCACCGGCGCGGTGAGCCAGCGCATCGGCTGCCTGGAGCGCGCCCACGGCGGCACCCTCTTCCTGGACGAAATCGACGACCTCGCCCTGGACCTCCAGCCCAAGCTCCTGCGCGCCATCGAAGACCGGGAGTTCCGCCGGCTCGGCGCCTCCACGCCCATCTCCTTCGACGCGCGCATCATCGTCGCCAGCAAGAAGGACCTGTGGGCGGAGACCCAGGCGGGCCGCTTCCGCGAGGACCTCTACTTCCGCCTCTCCGTCTTCACCGTCAGCCTGCCCTCCCTGCGGGACCGCAAGGAGGACATCCCCCTGCTGGTGGACGCCTTCGCCGGCGAGGGCCTGTGGCCGCGGCTCCCGGAGCGGATTCGCGAGCAGTTCACCGGACACACCTGGCCGGGCAACGTGCGCGAGCTGCGCAACGCCCTGGAGCGCGCCCGGCACATGGTCGACATCCCCGAGCTGGCCGGGGACGCCCTGCTGCGCGAGTTCACCCGCGAGGCCCCCGCCGCCGCCGGGGACTCGCTCCCGGTGGAGTTCACCGGCCCCTTCAAGGTCTGCAAGGACGAGCTCATCCGCGCCTTCGAGCGCGAGTACCTCACCCGGCTCCTCGGCCGCGCCAAGGGCAACATCGCCCGGGCCGCGCGCGAGGCCGAGCTGGACCGCAAGCACCTGTACTCGCTGCTGCACAAGTACGGGCTCGTTCAGAGCGAGACGGACTGAAGCCCCCGCGGCGATGCCGCGGGCCGGACTGGCCAACAGCGGACGGAGTGGAGAACCCGCTCGTGACAGCGGGACGGGCCGTGGCATGGTCTCGCCACAATCGGAGTGAAACCCTCCCCCACTAGGAGACGTCAAGAATGAAGCGTCCGTCCCCCTGGCTCGCCATCGCGTTCGCCGGATTCATGTCCCTGCACGCGACCGGCTGCTTCGGTCAGTTCAAACTCACGCAGAAGATCTGGAACTTCAACAAGAACATCTCCGGCAACAAGTTCGTGCAGTGGCTGATGTTCCTCGTGCTGACCATCATCCCCGTCTACGAGCTGGGCGTGTTCATCGACTCGATTGTCGTCAACAGCATCGAGTTCTGGACTGGCAGCAACCCGGTCGCCAGCGCCGATGGGAGCGACAACAACACCCGCATCGTCAAGCTGAGCCCCACGGACACCCTGCGCCTGTCGCGCGACGTGGAGACCGGCGTCATGCGCATCGAGCTGGAGCGCGAGGGCCACGAGACGATGGTCCGCTACTTCGAGCCGCTGGAGGACGGCATGGTCGTCCGCGACGACGCGGGCACGATGCTCATCCAGGCCCAGGAGGCGGCGGATGGCGCGGTGGCGGTGACGGATGCCTCCGGCACCACCCTGACGGTCCACGCCCGTGACGCGCTGGCCGTGGCCCGCCGCGTGTACGAAGAGGGCGGCGCGCAGGCCCTCGCGCAGCACACCGTGGCCCAGGCCTCCATGTCCCAGGGCCTCGCCTGCGTGGCGCGATAGCCAACTCCGCGCCAACCTGTTCGGGAGTGTCGGGGCATCGGCGTCACCCACCCCGACATTTCCGAACAGCCCCCCGCCCGACGCGCTCCGGCCCCCCGTTATTCGGGAGGCGTGCCCGCGTCGGGGGGGACGCCCCCGTCGAGCAGCTCGCCCGGCTCGGGGCCGAAGCGCGCGTCCCGGGCCACCACGGAGAAGGTGCCCTCCAGGTTGCGGCCAGCGCCGTAGCCGTCCCCCCGGCGGAAGGACATGGAGAAATCCCCGCGCGTGGACTCGCCCGGGTTGCCTCCGGATTCCAGCTTCAGGTCGCCTTTGTGTACCGGCCCGAAGGCGCGCACGGGCTCGCCCGCGGCGAGGTGCACCACGGTGGCCCGGGCCCGGCCCGAGGGCGTGGTGCCCGCGAGGTCCACCTTCGCGCCCGGACGGAGGTCCAGTCCCTCGGTGGACACCGTGAGCCGGACCACCAGGTCCACGTCCAGGTCGTTGTTCCGGTAGTAGCTGACCTGGAAGGCCTCCGCGTTGCGCAGCACCTCCACGCGGGACACCTCCAGCGGGAAGAGCTCGGACACGCTGCCGCCCAGCGAGTTGTCCGACAGGCCGCACGCGGCCAGCCCCGCCCCGGAGACCACGGCGGCCAGCCCCACGGCGGCGAGTGACCGGAACCCGCGCGTCATCGCTCCACCGCGAGCTTCAGCACGCCCTTGTCCGGCGCCACCACTGGCGCGCGGTACAACACGACGCGCTTTCCGTTGGACAGGTAGGCCAGCTTCGGCGACCAACCGCCACCCACGTCCACCAGCGTCTCCCTCCAGTTGCCGGCGATGCGCGTGGAGATGACCAGCGCATCGTCGCTCGGGTTGCAGCCCGTGTCGTTGCGGCTGGCCTCCTGCGCGCAGATGTAGAAGGCGATGGAGGGCTCGTGGTGCACAGGGTCGAAGGCCAGCGACGGATACCAGCCGCCCGTCCCGATGTTGAACACGGGGTCCGGCATGGACCAGTCCCGCTCGGACGTGCAGGACGTCGCGGAGGTGTCGGCGCACTCCGTGTACGTCAGCGTGTTCGAGGACCGGTCCAGCACCGCGATGCCAAACCCCTCGACCCTGTCATATGCGAGCGACGCCCCGAGCTGCGTGTTGGGGACGGCCTGCACCCGCACCGGCGCCGTCCAGGTGAGCCCGTCCGTGTTGCGCCGCTGGAAGTGCACGTCCGAGCCGGTGGCCTGCGAGGCCTCGGGCGCCTTGTCGTGCACCACGGCGGGCTGCGTCCCCGCCATCGCCATGGAGATGTGGCCTCCGTAGCCCAGCTTGTTGTCACCGGAGGCCATCACCACCCGGCGCTGCCAAATCGTGGGACCTCCGCTGGCGACCTCCAGGTCGCTGGCCTCCCAGGACTGCCGCCCGGTGCTGCCCAGCTTCCCGTCCCGGTACGCCACGATGGCCTCGCTCCCCGAAAAGGCGATGGCGGGGTTGAGTCCCACCAGGAAGCCGTTGTCCATGTTGGGGTCGGAGGGCTGGGCCTCATCGGAGCGCCGCACGACGATCCGCTCTGTCCAAGCGCCGGAGGCACTGCGATAGGACAGCGCGAGGTCGCTCTGGAACCAGAACGAAGTATCGTCAGACCCGCCGCCCAGGTACGCCACCACCGGCTGACCGTCCGGACCGAAGGCCACGGACACGCCGTACACGCGCTGCACGGTGGCGATGCGCTCCGCCGGGCCGAGCTGGCCGCCGTTGAACTCGCGGTACATCAGGTCCGAGTCCGCCACGTCGTACGTCATCGTCCCCGTGCGGACGAAGTAAGCCATGCCGATGCGGTCATCGGGGCCCACCGCCATGGCGATGGAGGAGATCGGATCGAACTGGCCCTCGCTCGGGTCCACCACGAGGCGCGTGAAGGGCGAGTCCTCGTTCGAGCCACCATCGGGGGTGACGCCCCCATCAGGGACCACCGGGTTGCTGTCCTTGCCACATCCCAGCGCGAGCACCAGGCCCCAAGCCCAGGCATGCCGTTTCATGTGCCACTCCTCGTGTGTTGTCGGCCCTGCACGTCGTGGCGGCATCCTACGACAGCGACGCGCGGCGGGGAGCCGCCGAGCATGTTTCATGAGACCAGCGCGGAGCGGCCTCGTGCGCTAGGCTCACGCGCCGAATGACACGCGCGCGTTCCAACCGGGGGCGCCTGTCCCGGCGCTCCCTCATCCAGCGGCTGACCTTCTTGGGCGGGGGCGTGGTGTTGCTCGGCCCTGCGTGCAAGCGCTCCTCCGAGCCGAAGGAGGAGCCCCCGGCCGCGAAGCAGGACGGACAGGCGCCGCGCACCTTCTCCTCCCTGGAGTACGCGGTGGTGGCCGCCGCCACCGAGCGCATCCTCCCACGCGATGAGGACCCGGGCGCCCTCGACGCGGATGTCCCCGTCTACATCGACCGCATCCTCCAGACACCCGAGCTGACGCCGGTGCGAGAGGACTTCCTCTCCGGTGTGGCGGCCCTGGAGCGCCGCGCCCGGCGCCTGCACCAGAAGGGCTTCGCCGCCCTGACAGCCGAGCAGCAGGACGAACTGCTCACCGTCTTCAAGGACAGCCCGCCCCGCAGCGGCGAGGCGCACTTCTTCGAGCTGCTCACGGTGATGACGCTGGAGGGCTTCCTCGGGGACCCGTCCTATGGCGGCAACAAGGACAAAGTGGGGTGGCGGCTGATGGGCTTCGACACCGTGGGCACCGTGGCGTCCGCGCCGCCCGAGGGATACGACGGCCCGAAGTGCCTGCGTGAGTGCGGAGCACACCGGTGAGCCTGCCCGAGGCGGACGTCTGCATCGTCGGCAGCGGCGCGGGCGGGGCGCCCATGGCGCTGGAGCTGGGCCGCGCGGGCTTCAAGGTGGTGGTGCTGGAGAAGGGCCCGCACTACCAGCCGCGGGACTTCATCCACGACGAAATCCTGAACAGCCGCCGGAACTTCTTCATGCCGGTGCCGTGGGAGGAGCCGCACCTGCTGCGCCACGGCGCGGCGGGCCGCTACGAGAAGACGAGCGCGGCGTGGACGGCCAACTGCGTGGGCGGCGGCACCGTCCACATGAGCGGCTTCTTCTACCGGCTCAAGCCCGTGGACTTCCGCCTGCGCTCCACGCTGGGCGCGGTGCCCGGCAGCACCGTGGCGGACTGGCCCATCTCCTACGAGGAGCTGGCCCCCTACTATGACAAGGCCGAGGCCGAGCTGGGCGTGTCCGGCGAGTCCATCCCCCACCCCTTCGCCGAGCCTCGAAGCGGCCCCTACCCGCTGCCGCCGCTGGACGTACACCCCGTCGCGAAGCAACTCGACGAGGTGTGCGGCGCCCTGGGCTGGCACGCGCTGCCCACCGCGCGCGGCATCCTCAGTAAGCCCTACCGGGGCCGAGCGCCGTGCTCGTACTGCGCGCTGTGCGGCAGCTACGGCTGCGAGACGGGCGCGAAGAGCGGCACGAACGCCAGCCTCATCCCCGCGGCCCTGGCCACCGGCAACGTGGACCTGCGCCCCGGGTGCATGGCGCGCACGGTGGAGGTGGACAAGCAGGGCCGCGCGAGGAGCGTCGTCTACCTCGACGCGGACGGTGTGACGCGCGAGCAGCGCGCGCGCGTCATTGTCGTGTCGTGCACCGCCGTGGAGAGCGCGCGCCTGCTGCTCAACTCCACGTCCAGCCGCTTCCCGCGCGGGCTGGCCAACGGCAGCGGGCTGGTGGGGCGCAACCTCACCTTCAGCTCCTTCGGTGAGTCCCACGCCACCTTCCGTCTGTCGAAGCAGGCCGCCACGCGGCCCTGGCTGAAGGACCCGTCTCCCTTCGTCAACCGCAGCCTCCAGGACTTCTACCTGCTGCCGGATGCCCGGCACGGCTTCCGCAAGGGCGGCACGCTGGGCTTCATGTGGGCCCACCCCAATCCCATCCACGCCGCGGTGGGCCTGGCGGGCAAGGGCCCGAGGGCCGTCTTTGGCAAGGAACTGAAGGAGCGGATGCGCGAGCACCGCGACTCACGCATCCTCCAGTTCGAGGTGTACGCCGAGTTCCTCCCCACCGCCGGCACCTACGTCCGCGTGGAGGACGGCGTGAAGGACCGGTACGGCATTCCGGTGGCGGCCATCACCGTGGACCGGCACCCCATGGACCTGGCGGCCACGCGTTTCCTGGTGGAGCGCGGCGAGGAGGTCCTCCGGCGCCTGGGCCCGGATGACGTCCGGCGCGGCACCACCCGCGGGGAGACGACCCTCCTCCAGCACGGCACCTGCCGCTTCGGCGACGACGCGGCCACGTCGGTGCTGGACCGGAACTGCCGAGCGCATGAGGTGCCCAACCTCTACGTGGTGGACGGCAGCTTCATGCCCACCGGCGGCAGCGTGCCCGCCACGCTCACCATCAGCGCCAACAGCTTTCGCGTGGCGGCGCACCTGGTGCGCACGCTCAAGGGCTGACGCGTCAGCGATTGCGCAGCGGCGTCACGTCCACCTTCACGAGGTAGCGAGCCTGCATGTCGGACTCGACCTCGATGAGGTGGTCTCCCACGCCCGTGAGCTCCGCCTCCTGGGTGAAGGCGCCCTGCCGCTCCGTCGCGTCCAGCACCGTGCGGCCCTCGGTCGCGCGGCGGATGCGCGCCCGGCAGCCCTCCTCGTGGAACTGCACCACCGTCTCCCGCCCCGCCGCCGTGGCGTCCTCCAGGTAGAGGCTCACCTTGACGGTGGAGGCCTCCTTGAGCTGGACGATGAGCTGCTGCCGCCCCGGGAAGCGGCCTTCCGAATAACTCTCCGGGCCGAGGATGCAGCCCGCCACCCGGCTGCAGACGGGCCACGCCTCGCCACACGCATCCTTCACCCGGGCGCCGATGAAGTCCTCGCGCGCGCCGCCGCAGCCCACCACGAGCGACGCGAACAACAACACCGCGGCTGCCTGGGCCTTGCGGCCAAACACTGTTACAACCGGCGTCATCTTCAGACCCTCATGCGAGGAGTGGATGCCCATGCGACTGCATACCCGTTGGCTCCCCATCATCTTCTTCGCCCTGGCTGGCTGTGGAAACGAGACGGAGCTTCCCCAGGCGCCCACACTCTTCATCGACCGCGATGCCTTGACGTTCAACCGCGAGTTCCAGCGCGGCACCTACGTCGGGCAGACGGCCTACAACTCGCTGGCCATCCAGAACCGCGGCCTGGACCCGCTGGACATCACGGCCATCACCCTGTCCGCGCCGCGCGAGTTCACCCTCCAGCTTCCGGAGGGCTTCACCCCCGGCACGCCGCTCCGCCTGGAGACGTATGACCGCGCCTTCCTGACGGTGGCCTTCCTGCCCACCGACGACAAGGAATACACCGGCACGATTACCATCGAGTCGAACGCCGCCAACGCCCCCCAGAAGGCCATCACCCTCAACGGCCTGGGTGTCGCGCCGTGAAAGGCTAACAGGCCGCCATGAGACAGGCGGGAGCGCGCGCTCCCGCCGTGCCGCCGCCGGGCTCATGGCTGGTAGGTGAAGTTGCAGCCCCCGGCGTATTCCTGGATGACGCCGCCATCCTCGTCCGGCGTCGTCCCGCCGTCCCGCACCGGCGGACACGACACCGTCGTCCCACCGTCCACCGAGTAGCTCTGCGGGTAGTCACCGTGGCCGGTGCGCAGCGTGTAGTCGACCCGCTCGTAGTCGAGCCGCTCCGACGCCGTCACGTCCACCCGCAGGGTGCCGCCGCGGATGAAGCGCCGCTCCAGGCAGCCGCAGGCATAGGGCGCCAGCGTGACAACGGTGGAGTTGGGGCGCTCCTCCAGGTGGTAGAGCGGCTGCAAGCTGCTGGTGCCCGCGTTGGAGGGCGTGTGCCAGGCCCGCAGCGCATCCGAGCGGTAGCCCAGCGTCAGGGGCCCCCGGTTGCCGGTGCGCACCGGCGCGCAGGTGCCGCTGTCCATCACATCCCCGTCACAGAAGGTGAGGTCCAGCGCCAGCCCGTGCGGCGTGCCGCCGTCGGCCAGCTTCTGCACCTCCCACTGGAGCAGCCAGGTCCGGTCCTCCGGCGGCGGCACCGAGGGCAGGTCGAACACGTACGAGTCCACGTCCGAGGGCACGGCGTCGTAGTCCGCCGGGCCGCGCACGCCGAGCCCGTTGACGCGGTCCATGCCGCTGCGCAGGCGGCCGTGGCCGTGGGAGAGCTGGCCCTTCACGGAGAACTCCGCCGTGTCGGGCGGCGACGGGAACGCCGTGGTGGACGCGAGCGTCCGCTGCACCGGCGCCTCCACGCCGCCGACGTAGCGCGACACCTCGTCCGCGTCCTCCGCGTCCCAGCTCACCTCCAGGCGATAATCCCTGTCGTCCGTCCACGAGCCGTTGTCCTGGACCAGGAAGTAATACTGCAGACCGGCGGCATGGGCCGGGACGGGGATGACGCCCCGGAAGTTGCTCAGCGCGGTGAAGCGCGGGTTGCTCACCACCTCCTCGCGCGACGAGTGCACGCACATGGGCGCGGGCAGGTCCGTGCGCCGGCAGAAGCGGTCCACCAGCCCCCGCGCGTCGGGGTTCTCCGCGAAGTCCCGGGGGCACACCTCGGCCTTGGTGGCGCAGTTCTCCCGCCACTCATTGAGGTTGTCGCCGGTGGACACCAGGGTGAACACGTACACCACGCGCGCGGGCGTCTCGGGCAGCGGCGGGAAGCGCCCCCCCGTATCCAGGGGCACCAGCCGGTAGCGCAGCAGCGTGGGGGCGCTGAACGCGGGGAGACGGACCAAATACCAGTCCCGGTCCGGGACGTAACCGAGGCGGCCGGTGAAGGACGTGGAGGCGCCGGGGCCTCCGGGCGTGGCCGCCTCGAAGCTGCGCGACGTGGCCTCCTGCGCCCGGTCGTTCCCGGTCGCGGTGCGGTCCTGCGGGTCCTCCTCCTCCAGCACGCGCACCTCTACCTCGTAGCGCTGCCGGAGGTCGCCCTGGGCCGTGTCCCGGTCATTGGCGCCGCGGTAGCCCTTCACCACCAGCGTCCAGCGCCCCGCGTGCTCCGCCTTGACCTTGCGCGCGGTGGCCAGCTCGCCGCCGCGCACCTGCAGCGGCACCACACCCTCGTCCTCCTTCTCCTTGAAGCCGTCGCGCCACAGCTCATAGGACAGGCGCCAGTTCGGCACGAAGTCCAGGTCGGGCGCGCTGACCCGCACGTAGGCCACCTTCCCCGCCTCCAGGTCGAAGGCGAAGTGGTCCACGTCGTTGTCGGTGGCCAGGTAGCCGGTGGCCGCGCCCATCAGCATCTCCCCGGACTGCGTCAGCACCAGCGGCGTGGCCGTCGCCGGCGTGTCGTTGGGCTCCTGCTCGTCCGGGTTCTGGTCGATGCGCACCGTCAAGCGGTACTTGTTGCGCGCGTCGAAGTTGGGTCGCAAGGGATTGTCCGGCGCGTCCTGCACCAGCACCAGCAACGTCTGTCCGCCCATCCCATCGCGCAGCGGCAGCACGATGTCCACCGGACGCGGCATGCCCTGGCCGTGCTTGTCCTCCTTCTTCACCAGCGCGCCCTCCTGGCCGTTGAGCAACGTCCCCAGCACGGTGATGGACAGGTTCACCGCGGTGCTGGACGCCAGGTACGTCCCGTTGACGTTCAGCAGCGTGCGCGCGCTGGTGCCCGGCGGCAGGACGATGCGGTACCAGTCCTGGTCCCCGCCCCGGGGCTCGGCCTCCAGCGCCAGGAGGCGCTCCAGCGGCTCGCCCGGCTTGAGCTCACACTCGGGCCGCGTCAGCGCCTCCTCGCGCGAGTTGCACAGGTCCTCCACCACGGTGGTGCCCGCATCCGGCGCCTCGCCTCCTCCAGACGAGCAGGCGGCGAGGACGAGCAACGTGAGCGGCAGCAGGCGGACGTACATGGGCATGGCGTCGGTTCTCAAGGCGTCTGGGACAGGTCGTCGGGGCGCCCGGGGCAGCCATCGACGAACTGCTCGGGCTCCACGCGGATGACGCCGTCGGCGGGGGACTTGATGCCGCCCACCGGGTAGCGCACGTCATTCACGCGGAAGGTGCGGACAATCGTCCGGGCGGTGGGGTCGTCTCCGGGCACCATGGCCACGGACATCGAGATGTCGTTGTACCCGGCCCCGCGCTGCACCACGCCCGCGTCGTCCGCCGACGCCAGGGTGGGCGCCAGCAGGACGTTCTCCACGCGGAAGCGGTAGCACTGGCGGCCCAGCGCGTCGGGCGGGCCGTCCGCCTCGAAGGCGTAGCGGTAGCCATTGGCGGCCAGCTCGGCGGTGTCCACCTCCAGCGGCCGGGTGTGCATCCGCAGCTCCACCCGGTTCGTCAGCCCGTCGTTGTCCGGGTCCTCGTCCAGGTCGTTGCTGGAGCCCTGGGTGCCGCCCAGCCACTCCATGCCGTCCGGCACGCCGTCGCGGTCGCTGTCCGCGAGCGTCGCGTTGGTGCCGATGAACTGCTCGTCACAGTCCAGCAGGCCGTCACAGTCCGAGTCCACCCCGCGCAGCGCGGGCGGGCAGCCCGGGTCCAACCCGCCCCCGTCCTCCAGCGCCACCTGCGTGGGGTTGAAGTCCACGCCGCGCTCGCGGAAGTACACCTCCACGCCGTCGCTGAAGCCGTCGCCGTCCGTGTCCACCTTGTGCGGGTCCGTGCCCAGCTCCAGCTCGCGCGCGTCCGTCAGGCCGTCCCCGTCCGAGTCCGCCTCCCCTACCGGGCTGCCCGGCGGCGCGGAGAAGTTGAAGGCAATCATCTCCTTCACGATGAAGGAGCGGCGCACCTGGCCGAAGGTGAAGTCCAGGAAGTTGATGGGCTCGTTGTTGCGGAAGTCGCGGAAGTTGCCGCCGCCCAGCGTGGCCATCTGCTCCAGGCGGTCCGCGTTCTGGTTGATGATGAGCAGCGGGCAGCCCCCATCCCCCGTCAGGTCGCACACCGAGGACACCGGCTGCGTCGGGTTGAAGACGTGCACGGTGTTGACGCGCACGTCCTCCACCAGGTCGCGCAGCTGGCGGATGCGCACCACCGCGTCGCCGCGGAGCAGCTCGTCGTCCTGGTCGTTGGTGGGCTTGCCGTCCGACAGGAAGATGACGGCGTAGCGCGCCTGCGCCAGCGCCTGCGGGCCGCCCGGGTCCAGCCGGCTGCGGGCGATGTCCGTGTTGATGAGCGAGTAGATGTCCGACAGCGGCTTGACGAAGTCCGTCGAGTCGCGGTTCGGCGAGGTGTCGGGGTTGCGGAAGGTGAGCAGCTGCTCGGAGAGGCGCCGGAGCGCGGCGTCGTCCAGGGACGACACCTGCACGAAGCCGTCCTGGGGCGGGTTGCCCGGCTGCTGCGTGAGGAAGGCCGTGGTGCTGCCCGCGAAGAGCATCACCGCCAGGTGCACCTCCGGGTCCCGGGGCAGGTTCTGGATGAGGTCCACCAGCGCGGTGGCGCGCACGCCGTCCGGGTCGCTCACGCGCATGGACTGCGAGGCGTCCATGGCGACGACGAGCTTGATGGGCCGCACCACCTCGTTGCTGCCCACCGTGCAGAAGCGGCCCTCCAGCGTCACCGCCCGGTCCACCGGCACGTCCGTGTCACGGCGCGGGTCGTACAGGTATGAATCCGTACAGGCCATGACCAGGGCCACCGCGACGACGGCGCCCGCCAGCACTCGCACCGCGCGGCTCACGGGGTGGCGCTCCCCGAGGGCGGGATTCCGACACAGTCGTTCTGGTTGTTCCACGGATTGCTCAAGAGGTCGGGCCGGCGGAAGTCCGAGTCCTGCAGCGCCAGCTCCGGCCCCAGCGGGACGCGCACGCTGGGCGGTGCGTACTGGGCCCAGGCGCAGTCGGCTCGCCAGACGCCGTAGTCCGTGCTCACGCCGCTCTCGGGGGCCTCGGCGAACCACACCTTGAAGAGGTTGTAGCCCTGCTTCACGCCCGCCCGGTCTGGCGGCGTGACGAGCTGCAGGTTGGACACGGTGAAGTCGTAGCAGATGCTGCCGTCGGGACGGACCTCCGCGATGCGCGTCTCGTACTGGTAGCCGAAGCGCTCGAAGAAGGCCTTGTCGCGGCGCGTGGGGTCGCTGCCCGCGCGCAGCTCCAGGGCGTCCGGGATGCCGTCACCGTCCGTGTCCAGGCCCGCCACGCTGTTCTCCAGCGGGTTCAGCCCCCAGCGCGCCTCCATACCGTCCGGCACGCCGTCACCGTCGCTGTCGACGATGCCGGTGCGCGTGCGCAGGAAGTCCTCGGCGAACTGGGACAGGCCGTCACCGTCCGTGTCGCGGCAGACGCAGTTGGGGGTGAGCGGCGAGGCCGGGTTGCACCCGCGCGCGTCCAAGTCGTTGGCCGCCCGGAAGCCCTGGTCCTCTCGTCGGTACTCGAAGCCGTCATCCAGGCAGTCCCCGTCGCTGTCCGCCACGAAGGGGTTGGTCTTCAGCGTGAAGCCGTTGTCGATGGAGTCCGGCACCCCGTCCCCGTCGCTGTCCAGCACGCGGCCGGTGTCGCCGGGCAGGGAGCTGAGCGCCTCCACCATCAGCGTCTTCATCACGTTGCGCGACGCGAACGACGAGTAGTCCAGCGCGCCCAGGCCCAGGTTGGAGATCTCCGCCGTGTCGTTGAACTCCTGGTACACGCCGTTGCCAATCTCCGCGAAGCGCCGCAGCAGCCACGCGGCCACCTTCTTCGCCGCCTCCGGGTAGCGCGCCGGCTCCACGCCCGGGTACACGCCGTAGATGTCCTGGCAGATGGGGCCACACGCCCGCACCGCCTCCTGGTTGAAGAGCAGCACCGTGTGCATGCGCACGTCGCCCACGTTGTGCTGGTCCTTCAGCTCCATCAGCCGCCGCACGTAGCTGAAGAGCTGGTAGTTCTGGTTGCGGTCCGTCCCCACCTCGAAGCCATCAATCTGGTCCGAGGTGTTGGTGAGGTTGCAGAAATCGGTCAGCGAGTCCGCCCACGTCAGGTCCGGGTTGTCCGGGTCGGCGTAGACGCTGAGGTTGTCGGAGGCCGAGCAGCGCGGATACGGCGTGCCGTCGGTGAGGAAGACGACGACGTAGCGGGTGCGCGGCAGCAGCTCCGGGTTCGACTGGGCCACCGCGTTGATGTCGCTGGAGATGAGGCTGTACGCGTAGGACAGGGCGCCCTGGTAGTCGGTGCCCTTGCCGAGCTGGCTCTGCAGCCCCTCGATGTAGTTGTCGATGTTGTTGTCCGGCCGGGCGAAGCGGTCTCCCGTCGTGGTGGGCGGCCACACGTTGCGCACGTTGGTCTCGAAGGGGGCGACGGACACCTGCACGTTGCCGCCCTGCGCGTTGACGGCCCGGAACTGCCGCACCAGCCGCTTGAGGGCGCGCACGCGAGCAGGCTCGGTGACGCCCTCCGGGATGATGTCCAGCACCTCGCGGCGCTGGCAGAAGCCGCTGTCCGCCTGCGAGCCCGGCGGGTCGGAGACGCACATGCTGCCCGACTCGTCGATGACCACCACCACCTTCACCGGGAAGCCGGAGGGGTTGGGCGGGCGCGTACAGACGCGGCCCTGCAGCGTGAGCCGATCATCGAGGTTGGAGAGCGCATCCGTCCGCGACTCGAGCATGGCGTCCGAACAGGACCACAGGCCCGAGGCCAGGAGGCCCGCCGCGAGCAGCGAGGTACGAACGAGGCGGCGCATGCGGAAGGGACCTCCTGGCGGGGGACGACGAGGTTACTGCTGCTGGCGCCGGCGGCGCATCATCAGGCTGAGCAGCGCGGCGCCCAGCGCGGCGGCGCTGAAGCCCGCGGGGACCGAGCTGCAGCTCCAGCCGCTACCGGACTCATCCCCCACGAGCACCGTGAGGGTGGAGGTGGACACGCGCTGGTCGGGGAAGACGCGGTCGGAGAAGGCCAGGCGCGCCGTCAGCTGGAGCTGGTACTCGCCCTTCTTGTCCGGGACGAAGGTGGGCACGCTGCCGTCGAGGTACATGTACTGCCAGTCGCGGCTGAGCGTCACCGCGCCCTTGGGGCGCTCCACCACCGCGGCGGAGCCGGAGGGGCGCTTCACCACCGCCCACTCGTACTCCATGGCCGCGCCGTTGCGGTTGGCGAACAGCGGCGGGCGGATGGCGACGCCGGCCTTGTCCGTCTTGAAGAGCCCCCCGGCGCTGACCGTGAAGGGCGCCTTCGGGTCCAGGCAGTCGTCCGGGCGCGCCGGGTTGACCACCAGGCAGTAGCGCGTGTCGCAGGCGTCGCCGATACCGTCGCGGTCTTCGTCCGCCTGGTCCCGGTTGGGGACGGAGGGGCAGTTGTCCTGCGCGTTGAGCACGCTGTCGCCGTCGATGTCGAAGTCGCAGGCGTCGCCCACGCCGTCGCCGTCCGTGTCCCGCTGGTCCGGGTTGGGAACGCCCGGGCAGTTGTCACTGCTGTCGGAGATGTTGTCCTCGTCCGCGTCCACGCGGCACAGATGGGCCTCCTCCGGCTTGATATCCTGGTCCGGGTTGTAGACACGGGGGCAGTTGTCCTCGCCGTCCAGCACGCCGTCGCCGTCGTCGTCGAGGTCGCAGACGTCGCCCAGGCCGTCACCGTCCAGGTCGGACTGGTCCGCGTTGGGCACCAGCGGGCAGTTGTCCGCCTCGTTGGGGATGCCGTCGTTGTCCTGGTCCGGGTCGCAGTCGTCGCCGATTCCGTCGCCGTCCGCGTCGCGCTGCTGGAAGTTGGAGAGCGTCGGGCAGTTGTCACACGCGTTGCCCACGCCGTCGCCGTCGTCGTCCGCCTGGTCGCGGTTGGAGACGAAGGGACAGTTGTCGCGGTCATCCGCGCGGCCGTCACCATCGGCGTCGTCCGTGTACGACAGGGTGTCGCCGTCGTCCGTGTAGTTCACCCACACGCTGCCGCCCCCGCCGCAGCCACCGCCGCCGCCCTCCTCCAGGGGCATGCCGCACCGGTCCCCCAGGCACTCCGGGTTGTCTGGATTGTTGGTGGACTGAGCCAGGGCCCCGCTGGGGCCGAGGACGAGGGCGGCCCCCAGCGTGAGGGCCGTGGCGAGACGAGCGCGTGTCATGGTGACTCCTTTCAACACCGGCCGCCTAGCAAGGAACGATCCGTACCGAACACTTGGAGAAGCCCTGGAATGTCAGTGGGTTGGCCACGTCAGAAGGTGTGTCGAGCCCAGGGTGTGGAGGGGACTCCCCAGCCGAGTCGAGGGGTAGACCCCACATCCCAGGCCCCTCAGGTCCCGGGGATGAAGGTGTCCGGGTCCAGGGGAATGATGCCCGCAGGCAGGCGGCCTCCCTGCTCGCTGTATTGGATTTCCTGGATGAGGAGCGAGCCGATGCCCGCCCCTCGCGGATCATTGTCCCGGCCGGCCTGGAGGTAGAGGTAGACCTCGTTGGTGCCCGCCTTGATGACCTCGCCCGGGATGAAGGGGTGTGGCCGCTCGCGGGTGGGGACGACCGTCACGTTCTCCACGCGCACCTGGTAGCAGCTGCGGCCATCCGCGGTGGGCGTGGTCTCCACCAGCTCGTAGCCGTAACCACGCTCGCGGTGGAAGGCGAGGTCGGCGCTGAACGCGTCTCCATGCGCCTCCACCTCCGCCACGTTGGTGATGCCGTCGCGGTCCGAGTCCAGCAGGTCCTCGGGGATGAGCGGGTTGGTCATGGCGAGCGCCTCCACCAGGTCGGGCAGCCCGTCACCGTCGGTGTCGCCGATGCAAGCGTTGGTGCCCAGCACCCGCTCCTCGCAGGTGTTGAGGCGGTCGCCGTCCTCGTCCAGCGACAGGTTGCAGCCGTTGATGAGGTCCGGCTGGAGCGGGTCCAGGCCCATGCGGACCTCGACGCCGTCCATCAGCCCGTCCTGGTCGGTGTCCTGCCGCAGGGGGTCGGTCCCCAGCAGCTCCTCGTCGACGTCGGGGAGGCCATCCCCGTCGCTGTCGATGAGCACCTGTCCGGCGCGCACCACCACGTTGCGGTTGTAGGCGAAGAAGCGCTTGAGCTTGAGGGTGTTGGTCCGCGCGGCGTACTGGATGCTGGTGAGGGTGCCCGACAGCCCGGCCGCGTCCGTCTCCAGCGGCTCGGTGCCGCCCGCGCTGGCGATGGCGGCCACGTGCTGGCGGGTGACGGGGTCCGGCGTCTCGCCGCGCACGTAGATGGGCTGCACCACCACCTCTCCCGCGCTGAACTGCGAGGCCAGGGCCTTGATTTCACCGGTGATGGCGGTGAGCTCGCACTGACTGCACGCCGCCGTGTTGCCCAGGGCACCGCAGCGCGTGTCCAAGCCCACGTTGAAAGCGGGGTTGGCGCAGCTCGTGTCCTGGCTGCGCACGACGACGACGACGACGTAGCGCGTGCGCGCCACCTCGCCCCGGCAGGACGTCTGCATGTCGCCCGACAGCAGCGTCTTGGCCAGCCGCAGCGCGGCGCGGACGCTCACGGGGCCGGACTCCTGGTACGTGGCGTAGCGCGGCAGCACGGCCTGGAAGTCGGAGGCGTCGGAGAAGCGCCCCAGCAGGCCGGTGGCCACCGTGTGGTACGCCACGAGGCCGAACTTGACGAAGGGCCCGGAGAAGCGGCTGGAGAGCGTGGACAGCGCCTCGGTGGCGAAGCCCACCACCTCGCGCTCGACGCCCTCGCCGCCCTGGAGCGCGAAGAGCACCTTGGTGGGAAACGCCTCGCC
>Ga0182745_1001527_pt1 | contig 22142 bp, 5 predicted proteins | sample eDN3rd30CKraftBY_FD_128523 | JGI IMG/M metagenome (GOLD analysis project Ga0182745, IMG submission 128523) | Enriched backyard soil microbial communities from Emeryville, California, USA - eDNA 3rd pass 30_C Kraft BY (version 2) (version 2) | ecosystem: Environmental > Terrestrial > Soil >...
CTGGGGCCCACGTAAGTGCAGCGGGGAACTCTGCATCGCCTGTGTCTCCGCGCAGGACCGGCGGGCCCCGGCGCTCCGGGCGTTGGGGCGTGCGCCAGCAGCCCGGCATCCCTTCTGGGCAGCGCGCGTCAGCGGAAGGGTGGGACGGGCTGGCTCGCGAACCATCGCCGCGCGTTCAGCACGTGGATGTCCTGGACACCGGGCTTGAGCTCGATTCCGCCGGTGATGACGCCCAGGGTGGCCAGGAGCGCGCCGGTCAACTGGCCTTGAGCGAGATCCAGGTGGCCTTCCAGGGAGAGCCGCTCGCCGGTGGCCTTCAGCTCGCGGAGCTGGAGTCCTTGCTCGTCAATCTGCACGTGGCCCGTGACGGTGACGCCCTGGACGTTGAGCAGAGACCTCACGAAGGCCGGCAGGTTCTTCGCCGTCGTCAGCAGCGCGATGACGGGCTGCGTGTCCGTGAGCTGGCTGGAGAAGCGCGCCGTCAGCACGGTGGGAGACAGCGATAGGCGGGCCTGGGGCAGGGTGAAGACACCGCTCCAGGCGCGGATGGGCACAGGGCCGTTCGTCGATACGTTGCTCAGCCTCAGCGTCGTCCCCGTCAGCGTCAGCGACTTCGTGTCCCATGACAGGTTGCGGGCATCCACGTCCGCCTCCGCGCGCAGCAGGACCTTGACGTCGCCCATGCGCCCGGACACGAGGTCGGAGTCCACGCTCAGCCGCAGCGCATCCCGCGCCTTCGCGGACTTCGCCCGTTCCCGGCTCTGGACCGTCATGGAGCCAGAGTCGATTTCAATCGTTCGCGCGAGCCAGGGGTTGAGCATCCTCAAATCGAGGGGTCGGCTCCTGGCCACGCGAAGGTCTGGCTCCAGCGCCCAGTCCTGCTGCTCCGCGCGGCGATGGGCGAGCACGGTCAGCGTGATTTCTGGCACCTCCGCGCCCGTCCCCTCGGGGCCGGACACCTTGACCGGCGCGAGCTCGAGACGGAGGCTCCCCTGACGCACCGAGGGGCTCGCCGATGCCAGTGATGCATCCACGCTCCAGGGGGCTCTGGCCTGGATGGGGCCGGCCCGCAGGTTCAGCTCCGAGCCCTGGACCTTGAGCCGGGTGCCATCCGCCAGTGCGCCATCTTGGAGGCGGAGGGCCAGCTCGACCTTGCCGCCACCACCGTGGAGCGAGATGGCGTTGCTCGCGCCCAGGTGTGCGTTCAACCAGTCCAGCGGGAGCAACTCCAGCTCGCTCTGGACCTCGGCGCTGAGAGCCTGGGACAAGTCCCACCCCTCCTCTTCGCGGAAGGGGACGTCGAGCCGGGCTTGCGCCTCCAGGTGCTCCAGCCGGGTGACGCGCTCCTGGTCGACCTCCAGGAAGCCGGAGGCGACGCGAATCGATGGAGTCTCGACCTGGATGCGCTGCCGGCCCGTGAGGTCCAGTGAGCCCTGGACATCCAGGCTCCCCACGAAGCGGACCCGCCCGAAGTCCAGCTCGCGAACCTCATGAACCGTCACGTCCGCCAGTTGAATGCTCCAGGGGCGGTAGCCGGGGCCGGGTGGGGGTTCCGCCTCCACGCCGAACGACGGCTCCAGGCGGAAGCGCGCCCCGTGCCCGTCGATGCGCTGGACGGCCACACGCTTGCTCAGCAAGGCGAACATCGACACGTCGGCTTCCAACGAGTCCAGGTTCACCTGCCACCAGTCGTGCGTGTTCTGCTGGCTCAGCGTGAATCCCCGGAGGTGGAGCTGCCCCAACGGCCACAGCCACCAGGCCCGCTTCCAGGTCAGCTCTGTCCGGCTGGTGGACCGACGCAGGATGGCTTGGACGACGCCCACATTGAGCGCCACATTGAGGGAAGCCTCCAGCGTCAGGAGGACTCCCAGCGTCCATGCGGTGGCGCGCCGCCACCGTTTGTGACGAGGCGCGGCGTCGTGGACTTCTGGAGGCGGGATGAGCGTCATGTCGCGGGTGCTCGGTGGGATGGCCAGAGGGAGCGGCGCGGGCCGTTCCCAGCGTGCGCGGGTGCTGTCTCCCGCCACTCTCCGGATGCCTCAGCCGTGTCGCGCGCACAAGGCACCTGCACACCGGCCCGCCGGATTCGACGTTGGAGTGTCCGCGGGTGAGCCGATGCGGAGTCGCTGGCGCTGGACTGGGAATGGACGCTGATTGTTGGAAGGCTCTGGTTCATGCCTCTGGAGTCACGCCACCACCCCGCCAACCTGCGCGGAGCGGATGCCCGTCTGCCGTGGAAGACCTCGTGAATCCGCGCGGCGCGAAGGCATAATCCGCGTTCGAGGAGAGCTTTCACACCGTGCATCTGCTGTACACCTTCGGACTCTTCGTCCTCACAGCGGTCGCCGAGGTGGTGGGCTGCTATCTGCCGTACCTCTGGTTGAAGCAGGGGAGGTCGCCGCTGCTGCTCATACCGGCGGCGGGGAGCCTCGCGCTCTTCGCGTGGCTCCTGACGCTGCACCCGACGGGCGCGGCGCGCACCTACGCGGCCTATGGCGGCGTGTACATCGCCGTGGCGCTCGTCTGGCTGTGGATCGTGGAGGGAGAGCGGCCCACGACCTGGGACCTCGTGGGCGCGCTCGTCGCCATCCTGGGGATGGCCATCATCATGCTCGGCCCCCGGCGGTAGCGGGGGCCTCCGCGTCCGGGGGAAGCCCGCGCTACTCTGGCCAGCGCTGGAGGCTCCCCTCCTGGTACTTCGCCTTGCAGGCGCGGCGCTGGACCTTGCCGCTGGATGTCTTGAGGACCTCGCCCTGCTGGAGCAGGACGACCTCATGGACCTCCACGGAGTGCGCGGCGGAGACGGCCTGACGAATCTGCTTCTGGAGTTGGAGCGGGTCCAGGGCGTGGGCCCCGTCGCCCTGCGCGGCGGCCGAGTAGCGCGCGTTGACCTCCACCAGCACGACCAGCCGCTCGCCCTCGGGGTGGTCCACGGAGAACGCCACCGAGCAGCCGGGGCGAAGGGCCTCGTGCTGACGCTCCGCCGTCAGCTCAATGTCCTGCGGGTAGTGGTTTCGGCCATCGACGATGATGAGATCCTTGATGCGGCCCGTGACGTAGAGCTCGCCGTCGCTCAGGAAGCCCAGGTCGCCAGTGCGAAGGAAGGGGCCTTCCCCGCTGTCCTGGATGCGCGCCTGGAAGGTCTCCGCGTTCGTCTCCTCGCGGCCCCAGTAGCCGTGCGTGACGTGGGGGCCTGACGTCCAGATTTCGCCCACCTCACCAGGAGCGCATGGTGCCAGCGTCTCTGGATTCACGATGCGGATGAGGCAGTCTCCCCAGCTCCGTCCGGCGCTGACGAGCGTCCGCGCGGTGGGGCCCGGTTGCGCCGACACGGCGCGGTTGTGTTCGAGCGCCGCCGCATCCACGGTGAGGCTGCGCGGCGGCTCCGAGGCGATGCCGCCCGACACGAAGAGCGTCGCCTCCGCGAGGCCATAGCAGGGATAGAAGGCCTCGCGCCGGAATCCCGCGGGCGCGAAGGTGTCCGCGAACTGCGACAGCGTGTCCGCGCGCACGGGCTCCGCGCCGTTGAAGGCCACCTGCCAGGAGCTGAGGTCCAACGACGCGAGCTGCTCCGGCTTCACCTTCCGGGTGCAGAGCGCGTAGGCGAAGTTGGGGCCGCCGCTCGTCGTCGCGCGGTACTTCGTGATGGCGGACAGCCAGCGGATGGGGCGTTGCAGGAAGGCCCAGGGCGACATCACGACGCCGTGCGCGCCCAGGTACATCGGCTGGAGCACGATGCCGATGAGCCCCATGTCGTGGTACAGCGGCAACCAGCCACAGATGGTCAAGCGCTCGTCGTGGCCGAAGCCCTGCTGGATCATCGCCTCGTTGGCCATCAGGTTCCGGTGCAGCACCATGACGCCCTTGGGCGCCGACGTGGAGCCGGAGGTGTACTGGAGGAAGGCCAGGGAGTCGCCGGTGATGGCAGGGCGCTTCCAGCCGTCCTCCAGCCCTTCTTCCAGCGCGTCCGTGGCGATCCAACGGATGTCTCGCAGCACGGGATAGGTCTCGGCGAGCGCGTTGACGCTCTCCAGGATTTCGCGCGTGGTGAGCGCGAAGCGTGGCTTCGCGTCCTGGAGGATGGAGAGGATGCGGGTGACGGCCTGGAGCTGCACGGGAGGATAGGCGGGCACCGCGGCGACGCCCGCGTACAGGCTGCCGAAGAACGCCGCGATGTAGTCCAGGCCCGGTGGGTAGAGCAGCAGGGCCCGCTCACCGGCGCCCTTGTGCTCCTGGAGCGCCGCGCCGATGGCGCGTGCCCGGCGATCCAGGTCGCCGTAGGTCCAGTGGGTCTCCTGGCTCTCGCCGTCTTCGAGGAAGGTGTAGGCGCGGACCTCGGGCTGGTTCGAGGCGCGCCAGCGCAACAGGTCGGTCAGGGTCTGCACGGAACGGCTGGGACTCGGCACGGCGGGGCTCCTTGGGAAGTCGTCGGAAGGGTGGGGGACTCAGGGGCTCACGGCGGGTTCGGCGGAAGGCACGTCCTCGCGGCGCGCCTCCAGCTCGCGCAGCGGGCGGTAGGCCGTGGACAGCAGCGTCACCAGGAGCGTGAGCGCGCCCGCGAGGATGAACATCAAGGCGATGCCGCGGCCCGGGCCCTCACCGAGGAACGCGCCCATCAGCGGGACGAGCTTCCCTCCCGAGGCCATCGCCGGCTCGAAGACGTGGTCCGCCAGGGGGCCGGCGACTGTGTACGCCAGCGGCAGCATGGCGCCGGTGATCGTACTCGTGAAGGCGAAGACCCGGCCGCGCAGCGCCAGGGGCACGGTGCGCTGGAGGATGGCCTGGCTGGAGCCGTTGATGATGGGGATGCCGAAGAAGAACGCGAAGGCGACGCTCGCCAGAACGGGGACGGATGTGGCCAGCCCGACACACACGAGCGCGAGGCCACAGGTGACCTGGAACCCGAGCACGCCCTTCACCAGCCGCTTGGGGCCGCCCCAGGCGCTGATGACCAGACTGCCCACCAGCATGCCCACACCGCCAGCGGTGGTGAGCGCCCCCAGCGTCCGCACGTCCGCGAAGGACAGGACCAGCGGCGTGACGAGGACCTCGACCGTGCCGGTGATGAAGTTGCTGACCGCGAGGAAGCCGATGAGCGCCAGGAGGCCCGGCGAGGCCCGAAGGTAGGCGCCGCCAGCCAGGACCGACTCCAGCAGCGCCGGCCGTGCCTCATGGGATGGTGACACGAGGTGCTCGCGGGGGATGCGCGCCAGCATCAAGGGCAGCGTGCCGAGCGCGAGGGTCGTCGCGTCGATGAGCAGGATGCCCTTGAGCCCGATGACCTCCAGCAGCGTCGCGCTCAGCAAGGGGGCCAGCAACTGCGACGTCGCGAGCCCGACCTGCACGAGGCCGTTGGCCCGTCCCAGGTGCTGCGGTGGCACGGCTGTCGAGACGAGCACGGCGAAGGCTGGCTGCTGGAACGCGCTCGCCGTGGAGACCACCGCGGAGGTGACATAGGCATGCCAGGGCTGGAGCAGGCCGTTGAACAGCAGCAGCGCCAGCACGAGGCTCGTCAGGCCCGCGGCCGTGTCGCTGAGCACCATCACCCAGCGGCGGTTCCAGCGGTCCACGAGCGCTCCTGCCACCGGGCCGATCAGGATGGCGGGCAGCGTCGCGGAGAGCATGACCAGCGCGTACTTCGTCACGTCGCCCGTCGTCTTGTACGTCCAGACGCCGAGCGCGAAGCTCGTCAGGCCCGAGCCCAGCAGGGACAGCACCTGTCCCAGCCAGATGAAGACGGCGGAGCGCATGGGGAAGGGCGGGGCCGCCGTCATCGAGACTCCCCGGCGCGCAGGAGTCCCTGGCGCACGTGCTCCGCCAGCACCTGCACGTTGGGCGCGGCCATCATCGTCATGTGGTCGCCTGGAACCGTCACGGGCGTGACGGGCGTGGATGCGAGGCGGCCCCATCCCCAGGTCGCGTCATCCACGAAGGACTCCGGGACGATGCCGTCCTCCTCGTGGCGCTCCTGTGCCCGGAAGAGGGCGATGGGAACGGGCACCGTGTCCTGGGGGATGTAGTCAATCTGGTACGCAGCCTTGTACACCTCGATGAAGCCTTGCACCTGCTGGCTGTCCGCGCCCTCGGGGAGGAGGCCCGCCTGGACCAGCCGGCGCGTCAGGTGCTCGCGGCGCTCCTGGGGAGACAGTGGCCGGAGCGCCTCCGCGGAGACACCCAGGTCCACGCCGTAGAGGCGGCCCGCCGTGCTCGCGACGGAGGCCATCCAGTCCGCGTCGTCGAGCGGGGACGCCTCGCTCGGTGTCGGCGCTTGCACCGGGACGGTCGTATTGAGGATGCCCAGGAAGGCAACCTCCTCGCCCTGCCTCCGGAGCTGCTGCGCCATTTCGAAGGCGACCCAGCTTCCGAACGAGTGTCCCAGCAGGTGGTAGGGTCCCCTGGGCTGCACCTGCCGCAGGGCTTCGACATAACACGCCGCCATCTCCTCCACGGAGCGGTGCGGCTCTTCGCGTCCATCCAGCCCCCGTGCCTGGAAGGCGTGGACGGGCAGGGAAGGGCCCAGCGACTGGGCCAGCTGGCGCAGATAGACGACGTTGCCACCCGCGCCAGGGACGCAGAACAGCGCGGGGCCGCCGCCGCCCTGCAAGGTCACCAGAGGGGACCATGGACGCGGTGCCGCGGCCTCCTGGAGCGCCCGGGCGAGCTGTTCCAGTGCCGGGTTCTGGAAGAGCACCGACAGCGGGAGCGTGCGGCCGAACTGCTCGCGAATGCGCACCATCAGCCGGACGGCCAGCAGCGAGTGGCCTCCCTGGTCGAAGAAGTTGTCGTGCGCGCCGATGGGGCGCACCGCGAGCAGTTCCTCCCAGATGGCCGCGAGCCGGGCCTCCACGTCGTCGCGCGGCGCGATGAAGCCGTCCTGGGCGTCACGGCGGACGCTCACGGGCGCGGGCAGGGCTTTGCGGTCCACCTTGCCGTTGGGCGTGAGCGGGAAGGCGTCGAGGATGACGAGGGCAGCGGGCACCATGTACGGCGGCAGGTGCAGCTTGAGGTGCTGCCGCAGGTCATCGGCCGTGGCCGCGTCCGGCGCGGTGAGCGTGAGGTAGCCGACGAGCTGCTTGTTGCCCGCGTCCTCGTGGACGAGCAACTCCACGGCCTGGACCGCCGGGTGCTCCAGCAGCTTTGCCTTGATCTCGTCCAGCTCGATGCGGTGGCCGCGAATCTTCACCTGCGTGTCGTTGCGGCCGATGAAGGCGAGCGTGCCGTCCTCCGTGCAGCGCGCCAGGTCTCCCGTCCGGTACAGGCGCGCGCCCGGCGCGGCGCTGAACGGGTCGGGCACGAACCGCTCGGCGGTCAGGTTCGCCTGGTCCCAGTAGCCCCGCGCGAGACCCTCGCCGCCGACGAACAACTCCCCGGGGATGCCGATGGGCACCGGCTGCATCGCGCTGTCCAGCAGGTACATCTGCGTGTTGGCGAAGGGGCGGCCGATGGGGACGATCTGCTCGCTGGGCACTGGCTCCGGTTGCTCGAAGTACGTGCTGTCGATGGTGGCTTCACTCAAGCCGTAGGAGCTCACCAGCCGGGTCTCGGGCCCGCACAGTCCGCGGAGCTGGTGGTACTCGCGCATGTCCCAGGTGTCCGAGCCGACGACGAGCAGCCGCATGAAGTCCAGCCGCAGGCCGCGCTCCTGGAGGTGGCCCATCAGCAGGCGGACCACGGCGGGCACGAATTCGCCGCTGTCCACCTGCTCGCGCCGCATCAGACCGTAGAGGTGCTCGGGTTCGAGCAGCCACTCGCGCGGGCAGAGCACCAGCGTCTTGCCGGCGCCCAGCGCCCGGGCCAGGTCACCCGAGAACACGTCGAAGGAGAAGCTCGCCATCTGAAGATGGGCCCGCAGCTTGGGGAGCCGGTAGTCGCGCTCCCAGGCGAGATAGGCGTTGATGAAGCTCCGGTGCGAGATCATCACGCCCTTGGGCCGGCCCGTGGAGCCCGAGGTATAGACGACGTAGGCGAGGTGCTCGGGGCCCGCGCCGCCCGTTGGCGTTGTCGTGGGCCGGGCGGAGATGGCCTGGGTGTCCGCGTCGATGCTCACGACGGGGGGCAGCGGCGCGGACAGGAGGGGCATCAGCTTCTGACGGGTGACGAGCACCGCGGGCCGGCTGTCGGCGAGCATCAGCGCCGTACGCTCCGGCGGGTACGACGGGTCCAGCGGCACGTAGGCGCCGCCCGCCTTGAGCACGGCCAGCACCGCCACCACCATGTCCACGGAGCGGTCCAGGAAGACGCCGGTGATTCGCTCCGGGCCCACGCCGACGGCGCGCAGGTGGTGGGCCAGCTGGTTGGCCTTCGCGTTCAGCTCCGCGTAGGTGAGCCTGCGCTCGGGGTCGGTGACGGCGATTGCGTCGGGCGTGCGTGCCGCATGCGCGTCGATGAGGTGATGGAGGCAGGTGCCCGGCGGGACGTCGAGCCGGGCCTGGTTCCACTCGCTCAGGAGGCGCCGCTGCTCGTCCACGGGGAGCAGTGGCAGGTCGAGGAGCCGCTGTCCGGGATGGGCGGCGATGCCCGCGAGCAGCGTCTGGAAGTGCGCGACCATGCGCTCGGCGGTGGAGGCGTCGAAGAGGTCCCGGTTGTACTCCCAGATACCCTGGAGCCCGCCAGCCTCCTCGGAGAACCACAGCGTCAGGTCGAACTGCGCGAAGGGCTCGCCGGAGACGCTGAAGGACTCCATCTTCAGCGCGCCCAGCTCCGCGGGCGGCGTGGGTGTGTTCTGGAGCACCAGCATCACCTGGAAGAAGGGGGAGTGGCTGGTGTCGCGCGAGGGTGCCAGCTCCTCCAGCAGCTTCTCGAAGGGGATGTCCTGGTGGGCGTAGGCGCCGAGCGTCACGTCCACCACGCGCCGCAGCAGCTCCCGGAAGCTCGGGTTGCCTTCGAGCCCGGTGCGCAGGACGAGCGTGTTGAGGAAGAAGCCGATGAGCGGCTCCACCTCCGTCCGGTTCCGGTTCGCGATGTACGTGCCAACGCTGATGCGCGGCTCGCGTGTGTAGCGGTGGAGGAGCGCCTGGAGCGCCGCCAGCAGCACCATGAAGAGCGACGCCTTCTCCTGTGTGCCCAGCGCCCGGAGCTGGTGGGCCACCGCCGGGGCCACCTGGAAGGCGTGCTTGCCGCCCGCGTAGGTGCGCACGCGGGGCCGCGGCCGGTCCGTAGGGAGCTTGAGCGCGCTGTCGCTGCCTTCGAGCTGGCGGCGCCAGTAGTCGAGCTGCGAGGCCAGGACGTCGCCTTGCATCCACTGCTGTTGCCACGCGGCGAAGTCAGCGTACTGGAGCGGCAGCTCCGGCAGCGGCGACGCCTGCCCTCGGGAAAATGCGGCATAGAGCGCCGTCAGCTCCTGGACGAAGATGCCGGTGGACCAGCCGTCCGACACGATGTGGTGTACCACCAGCAGGAGGACGTGGTCCTGCGCGTCCATGCGGACCAGCCGCGCGTGGAGCAGGGGCCCCGAGGCGAGGTCGAACGACGTCCCCGCGAGCTGGAGCGCCAGCTCCTCGCAGAGGGGCTCGCGCTTCGACTCCGGCAGATAGCTCAGGTCGACCACGCCCAGCGAGAGCTTCAGCTCCGGGAGGATGCGCTGCCGGGGCTCGCCGTCCTCCGTGACGAACGTCGTCCGCAACACCTCGTGGCGCCGGATGACCTCGTTCAGCGCCTGCTCCAGCGACGGGACATCGAGCGGCCCGGAGAGCCGCACGAACTCCGGGATGTTGTAGGCGGGGGTCCCAGGCTCGAACTGGTCCAGGAACCAGAGCCTCCGCTGCGGGAAGGAGAGGGGCAGCGGCTGCTCGCGTGAGACGCGAGGGATGACGACAGGCCGCGCCGCCTCCTTCGGCGCGGCGACCACGTTCTGCTGGCGCAGCTTCCTGAGCACGGCCTCACGCTTCTCCGGAGAGAGGCCCGCGAGCTTCTTGAGCAACTCACTCATTCGTCCCCTCCAGGAGCTCCTCCAGGTCCGCGTCCGACAGGCCGCCGACTTCCTCCATGGCGGAGGCCAGCGCGGCCTCGTCCACGCCCTCCAACTGCGCGAGCACCACCTGCTCGGCGAGCCCCGCGATGGTCGGGTGCTCGAAGAGGACGCGCAGTGGGAGCTTCACGTCGAACATCGTGTTGGCGCGCGAGATGATCTGCGTGGCCAGCAGCGAGTGCCCGCCCACGTCGAAGAAGTCGTCCGTGACGCCCAGCGACGTCTGGCCCAGCACGTCGCGCCAGAGCGCGAGCAGGCTGGCCTCCGTCTCGGAGCGGGGCTCGACGAGCTGCTGCTCCCCTGTGCGCTGCGCCGCATCCGGTGCCGGGAAGGCCTTGCGGTCCACCTTGCCGTTGGGGCTCAGCGGAATGGCGTCCAGGCGCACGAAGACGGCGGGCACCATGTAGTCGGGCAGGCGCTCACGCAGGTGGTCGCGGAGCACCGCCATGTCGGAGAGGTCCGGCCCCACGACGTAGGCGACGAGCCGGCGCGGCGTGCCCGGGTCCTCTCGCAGCAGCACCGCCGCACCCTGCACGGACGGGTGCTTGCCGAGCGCGGCCTCGATTTCGCCCAGCTCGACGCGGAAGCCGCGCAGCTTCACCTGGGTGTCCGCGCGGCCGAGGAACTCCAGGTCTCCGCCGGGCAGGTAACGCGCGCGGTCTCCGGTGCGGTAGAGCCGAGCGCCGGGCTCGGTGGAGAACGGGGCGGGCACGAAGCGCTCCGCCGTCAGCTCCGGGCGGTGGCAGTAGCCTCGCGCCACGCCCTCGCCGCCGATGAAGAGCTCGCCCGCGATGCCCGCGGGTACCGGCTGCTGGTGCGCGTCCAGCACGTAGAGCTGGTTGTTGGCGAAGGGCCGGCCAATGGGCACCAGCTGCGTGTCTCCCGGCCCCAGCTCGCCGCTCTCGAACCACGTGCTGTCGATGGTCGCTTCGCTGACGCCGTACGAGTTGATGAGCCGGGTGCCATCGCCAATGATGGCCTGGAGCCGGTGGTACTCGTTCACGTACCAGGCATCCGAGCCGGCCACGAGGACGCGCATGAAGTCCAGCTTCTGGCCCGTCTCCTCCAGGTGCTGGAGCAACCCACGCAGCACGGCGGGGACGAACTCGGCGCAGTCCACGCGCTCCTCGCGCATCAGGGCGAGCAGCCGTGGGGGTTCGAGCAGCCACTCCCGAGGGCAGAGCACCAGCTTGCCGCCCGAGCAGAGCGCGCGGGACAGGTCGCCCGCGAACACGTCGAAGGAGAAGCTCGCCATCTGCAGATGGCTCTGGCAGTGCTCGCGCAGCCCGTAGCTCCGCTCCCAGCCGAGATAGGCGTTGGCCCAGCTCCGGTGGGACACCATGACGCCCTTGGGCATGCCCGTGGAGCCGGAGGTGAACACGACGTAGGCCAGCCCGTCGGGCGTGGTGAGCCGCGGCGGCGCGTGGGTGGGGAGCGCGGCGCGCGCCGGGTCCTCCGTGTCCAGCAGGTACAGGGCCACCTCCGGATTGGCGAAGGTCTCCACCAGCGCCTGCTGCGTGAGCAGCAGGGACAGCCGGGCCTCGGAGGCCATGCGCGCCAGCCGCTCGGCGGGGTAGGTGGGGTCGAGCGGTACGTAGGCGCCGCCCGCCTTGAGGATGCCCAGCAGCGCCACCAGCAGCTCCGGTGTCCGCTCCAGGCACACGCCCACCAGCACCTCGGGGCCAATGCCGCGTGCGCGCAGGTGGTGCGCGAGCTGGTTCGCCCGCGCGTCGAGCTGCCCGTAGGTGAGCGAGCCCGCCTCGGGCGCGACGACTGCGATGGCGTCGGGCGTCCGCCGCGCCTGTGCCTCGAAGAGCTCGTGCAGGCAGGCGCCCAGCCCGGGGACGTGCGTGTCGTTCCAGCCGTACAGCACCTGGTGGCGCGCCCCTGGCGTGAGCAGGGACAGCTCCCACAGGTGCTTGTCCTCCGCGTCGAGGATGCCCACGAGCACCGTCTGGAGCTGCTCCAGCAACTGCTCCATGGCCTCGACGCCGAGCCGCGGGGACTCGAAGTCCAGGTTCAGCATCAGTTGCTTGTCCGCGTGGGCGGAGAGCGTCAGCGGGTAGTTGGTGCGCTCCTGGGCGGTGACGTCGCGGACCTCCAGCACGCCCGCGCCCTGCCGCACCGAGTCCTCGACGGGGTAGTTCTCGAAGACGACGAGGCTCTCGAAGAGCGGGGTGCCGCGAGGCACCGGGCTCCAGCCCTGGACCTTCACCAGCGGCGCGTACTCATAGGGCGCCCGCTCCACCTGCCACGCCTGGAGCTCCTTGAGCCAGTCCACCACCTTGTGCCGGGCCGGCAGTTGCACGCGTGCGGGCAGCGTGTTGATGAACAGGCCCACCATCTGCTCCACACCCGGCAGCTCCGGCGGACGGCCCGCCACGGTGACGCCGAAGACGACGTCTTCCATGCCCGCGTGGCGTCCGAGCACCAGCGCCCAGGCTGCCTGGACCAGGGTGCTCAGCGTCACCTGATGCCGACGCGAGAAGGCGCGGAGCTGCTCCGTCACCTCGGCGGACAGGTGGACCTTGCGCTCGCCCATGACCTGCGTGGCGCCGCGGGCCTGTCCTCCCATCTCACCGGGCAGCGGCGTGGGCTCGCCGAAGCCGTGCAGGGCCTGCTTCCACCAGGACTCCGCCTGCGCGATGCCCCGCCCATCGAGCCACGCGATGTAGTCCCGGAACACGGGCGGAGGCTCCAGATGCAGCGGCTGTTCGCGGACCTTCGCGTCATACAGCGCCAGCACCTCGTTGAGGACGCGGCCCACGCTCCAGCCGTCGAGCAGCAGGTGGTGGAAGCTCCACACCACGCGCCAGGTCTTCGCGCCCAGGCGCAGGACGCCCACGCGCATCAGCGGTGCTCGCTTCAGGTCGAAGCCCTTCGCCCGGTCCGCATCCATCCAGGCCGACAGGCGCGCTTGCTGTTCCGCCCCGGCGAGGTGGCTCCAGTCCTGCTCCTCCCAGGGCAGCACGGCCGTGCGGTTCACGAGCTGGAGCGGCGCTTCCAACTCCTCGCCCACGAAGCCGGTGCGGAGGATGGGGTAGCGCGCCATCACCTGCTGCCACGCTTCGCGCAGCGCCTCCCGGTCCAGGTCCGTGTCCAGCGTCCAGGCCGCGCGCTCGAAGTACATCCCCGAGGCGGGGTCGAGCAGGGCGTGGAAGAGCATGCCCTGCTGCATGGGCGACAGTGGATAGAGGTCCTCCATCCCCGGGTGCGACCGCATGAGGCCGTCGAGCGTGGCCTGCGTCACCCTGGCCAGCGGGAAGTCCGCCGGAGAGAAGCGCGCCGCATCCGCGCCGCGCCGCTGCTCCACCAGCGCCCGGAGCGCATGGAGGTAGCCCTGGGCCAGCGCGCCGATGGTGGTGCGCTGGTGCAGGGTCTCGCTGTAGGTGAAGGACACCTCCAGCTTGCCGCCCAGCACGTGGGCATTCACCTCCAGCACCTGCCGCCGCGAGCCTTGCGTGCCTTGCTGTGCGCCGAAGGGCTCGTCCGCGGGAGTCAGTAGCGATGCGGCCGGTAGGGCCGAGTCGAGTTGCCCCAGGTAGTTGAAGGCCACGGGGGCCTCGGGTTGCTCGCGGAGCCGGGCGCCCCGCTCATCCTGTCGCAGGTAGCGGAGGAGGCCGTAGCCCATGCCCTTGTGAGGCACCTGCCGCAGCGCATCCCGCACCGCGCGAAGCTCGCCACCCACGCTGCCGTCCCGGGGTAGCTCCAGCGTCACCGGGTAGGTGCTGGTGAACCAGCCCACGGTGCGGCTCAGGTCCACCCCCTCGAAGAGGTCCTCGCGTCCGTGTCCTTCGAGTTGCACGCGCAGCCGGCGCTGCCCCGTCCACGTGGACAGCGTCTGCGCGAGCGCCGTGAGCAGCACCTCATCGATGCGGGCACGCCAGGCGGCGGGCACCTCCTGGAGCAGCAGCCGCGTCTCCTCGGGCTCCAGCGCCACGGTCAGCGTGCGCGCGGACGCCAGCGTGTTCTCGCCATCCGGCATGTCCACGGGCAGCGGCGCCGCGTGCTCGCCGTCGCGGAGCCAGTGGTCAGCCTCGCGCTCCAGCTCCTGGCTGGCCGCGTGGGCCTCCAGCCGGCGGGCCCAGGCCTGGAACGACGTCGTCTTCGGAGGCAGCGTCACTGGTTGCCCCTGCATGCGCTGCTGGCAGGCCGTCTCGAGGTCCGTGAGCAGCACGCGCCAGGACACGGCGTCCACCGCGAGGTGGTGAACGGCGAAGAGCAGGCGGTCTCCGCGCTGGGGGCCCAGGTGGAAGAGCACGGCCGCGACCAGCGGCGCGTCCTCTAGCCGGAAGCTGGACTGTGCGCGCAGGGCCGCGTCCTCCAGGGCCGTGCGCTGGGCGCTCTCATCCAGCGCCGAGAGGTCCACCTCGTGCAACGCTACGGTGCGGTCGAGACCCAGGCCCTCCTGGCGCCAGCCGTCCGCCGTCCGCTCGAAGCGCAGGCGGAGGGCGTCATGGTGCGCGACGAGCGCCCGCAGCGCGTCCTGGAGCGCCGTGGCGGCGACGGGCTGGCGCAGCCCCAGCAGCAGCGCCTGGTTGTAGTGGTGGAGCTCCGGCAGCCGCCACTCGAAGAACCAGTGCTGGATGGGGGTGAGGGGGACCGGCCCCGTCACCGGGCCCTGCTCGCTCTGCACCACCTGCGCCTGGCCCACGTGCGGCGCGAGCAGGGCGATGGTCTGGTACTGGAAGAACTGGCGAGGGCTGATGTGCAGCCCGGCCTCCAGCGCCCGCGCGATGACCTGGATGCTGACGATGGAGTCGCCGCCCAGCTCGAAGAAGTTGTCGTGGATGCTGACGCGCTCGCGGGACAGCACCTTCGCCCAGATGTCCGCCAGCGTCTGCTCCACCGGCGTGCGCGGGGCCACGTGGACGTGCTCGCGCTTCACCTGCTGCTGCGCCAGCGCGGGCAGCGCCGCGCGGTCCACCTTGCCGCTGGGCGTCAGCGGCATGGCCTTCAGCATGACGAAGGCGGAGGGGACCATGTAGTCGGGCAGCCGGCTCTCCAGGGCCTTGCGAAGGGCGTCTGGCTCCGGCGGCTGCTCCTCGTCGTCGGCGACGACGTAGGCCACGAGCTGCTTGCGGCCGGGGGCCTCTTCCCGCACCAGCACCGCCGCGTCCCGCACCTCCGGGTGCGCGGCCAGCGCGGCCTCGACTTCGCCCAGCTCGATGCGGAAGCCGCGCAGCTTCACCTGGTGGTCCAGGCGGCCGAGGAACTCCAAGCGCCCCTCAGGCAGCCAGCGCACACGGTCTCCGGTCCGGTACAGCCGCTCCCCGCCCGCTTCCGAGAACGGGTCCGGCACGAAGCGTTCGGCGGTGAGGTCCGGCCGGCCCAAGTAGCCGCGCGCCACGCCCACGCCGCCGATGAACAACTCCCCCGGCACGCCCACGGGCAGGGGCTGCTGGTTCGCGTCCAGCACGTAGAGCCGGACGTTGGCCCACGCGCGGCCGATGCCCAGCCGTTCCGGGTCCACGTCCTCGTCCACGGACGCGCAGATGGTCGTCTCGGTGGGGCCGTACGCGTTGATGAAGTGGCACGTCTTGAGCCACCGGCGCGCCAGCTCCGGCGGGCACGCCTCGCCCGCGGACACGACGGTCTCCAGCCGTGGCAGGGACTCCGACTCCAACTGCGCGAGCACGGACGGCGTCAGCGTGACGCCGGTGATCTCCTGGGCGGTGAGCAGGCCCTGGAGCGGCGCGCCGGGCATGATGGCATCCCGGGGCGCGAGGCACAGCCGGGCACCCGCGAGCAGCGTGGAGAAGACCTCGCATACCGACGCGTCGAAGCCGAGCGCGGCGAACTGCAACACGCGGCTCGCCTCGTGGACTCGGTGCGCCCGGATGGCGGCCAGCGCCGTGTTGCACAGGCCACGATGCGTCAGCAGCGTGCCCTTGGGCCGGCCCGTGGAGCCGGACGTGAAGATGATGTACGCGAGGTTGTCCTCGGACACCTCCACCGTGGGCGGCGTCTGGGGCTGGCTGGAGATGAGCGGCCAATCCGCGTCCAGGCACACCGGCAGCCCGAGCGCGGGCAGCTCATCCGCCAGGTGCTCCTGGGTGACGAGCACCGGGATGGCTGCGTCGCGCATCATCAGCGTCAGCCGCTCCACGGGGTACGACGGGTCCAGGGGCAGCCACGCGCCGCCGGCCTTGAGGATGCCGAGGATGCCCACCACCAGCTCCAGCGAGCGGTCCACGCACAGGCCCACGCGGACCTCGGGCCCCACGCCGGAGGCCTTCAGGTGCCAGGCGAGCTGGTTCGCGCGGGCGTCCAGCTCCCGGTACGTGAGCTGCTGGTCCTCGAAGGAGACCGCCACCGCGTCCGGCGTGCGCGCCACCTGCTGCTCGAAGAGGTGGTGGGCGCAGGTCCCAGCCGCGCGCGGCGTGGCCGTGTCGTTCCAGGCCACCAGCGCCTGCTCGCGCTCGGAGGCGGAGAGCAGCGGGAGCCGCGAGACGGGCGCGTCCGGCCGTTCCATGGCGCCCAGGAGCAGCTCGCGCAGGTTGCCCAGCATCCGGTCGACAGTGGCCGCGTCGAAGAGGTCGGTGCTGTACTCGCACAGGCACTCCAGGCCCCGCTCGGTCTCCGTGGCCACCCACGTCATGTCGAACTTGGCGGCGCCGGTGGTGCTGGTCTCCTCGCGCAGCGTCAGTCCGTCCAGGTGGAGGTCGGAAGACGGCGCGTTCTGGAGGATGAGCTTCACCTGGAACAGCGGCGAGTAGCTCAGGTCACGCTCCGGATTGAGCGCCTTCACCAGCTCCTCGAAGGGCAGGTCCTGGTGGGCGTACGCGTCGAGCGCCACCCGCCGCGTCCGCGCGAGCAGCGCGCGGAACGTGGGGTCTCCGCTCAGGTCCCCCCGCATGACGAGCTGGTTGACGAAGAAGCCGATGAGCCCTTCGGTGCCGGAGCGGTTGCGGTTGGCGATGTCCGTGCCGACGACGACGTCCGTCTCGCCGGTATAGCGGTGCAGCAGCGCCTGGAAGGCCGCCATCACCGCCATGAACGGCGTGACGCTCTCGCGGCGGCAGAGCGTCTGAAGTGCCTTGGCTTCCTCCGCCGGTAGCAGCAGCCCCTGCTGCGTGGCGCCGCGGAAGCTCTGCACGGGGGGCCGCGGGCGGTCGGTGGGGAGGTCCAGGTGGGGTGGTGCTCCCTCGAGCCGCTGCTTCCAGTAGTCGAGCTGCCGCTCGAGTACGGGGCCCGACAGCCATTCCCGTTGCCACCGCGCGTAATCCGCGTACTGGACGGGCAGGGCCGACAGCGGGGATGGCTGGCCCGCCGACAGCGCGGCATAGAGCTCCGCGACCTCGCGGACCAGCACGGACAAGGACCAGCCGTCCGCGATGATGTGGTGCAGGGTCAGCAGCAGCAGATGCTCGTCATCCGCCAGCCGGATGAGGCCCATGCGGCACAGCGGCCCCTGCGTGAGGTCGAAGGGGCGTCGCGCCTCTTCATCGGACAGGCGTCGCGCCTCGGCCTCGCGGCGCTCGGGCGGGACGTCCCGCAGGTCGACGAGGTCCACCTTCGGCGCCGAGGGCGGATGGATGACCTGGACGGGCGTCTGTCCGTCCATCCGGAACGTCGTGCGGAGCGACTCGTGACGATGGATGAGGGCTTCCAGGCAGCGCCGCGCGGTGTCTGGATTCAACACCCCCGTCAGCCGGATGACGGCGGGCATGTTGTAGAAGGGGCTGTCCGGCTCCATCTGGTACATGAACCAGAGGCGCTGCTGCGCGAAGGACAGCGGCAGCTCGCCGTCGCGAGGGAAGGCGCGCAGCGGCGGCGGAGGTGCCTCGCCAGCCTGCTGTGCCTGGAGCGCTTGCACCCGCTCCGCCAGCGTCGCGATGGTGGGCGCCTCGAAGAGGGCGGCGATGGGGAGCTCCACGCCGAACGCCTCACGAATCCGGGACACCACGCGCGTGGCCAGCAGCGAGTGGCCGCCCAGGTCGAAGAAGTGGTCGTGGATGCTGGCGTGACTCGTCCGCAGCACGTCCGCCCAGATGCTGGCGAGCAGCTCCTCGGTGCCGTTGCGTGGCGCCGCGCGTGTCTCCGACGTCAGCAGCCCGTCGGGGACGGGCAGGGCCTTGCGGTCCACCTTGCCGTTGGGGGTGAGGGGCAGGACGTCCAGCGCCATCAGCGCGGAGGGCACCATGTGCTCGGGCAGCCGCTGCTGGAGGAAGGCGCGCAGGCTGGCCGTGTCCAGGGGCGCTCCGGCCGCCGGGACGACATAGGCGGCCAGCCGGTGGTCGCCCGGCACGTCCTCGCGGACGATGACGACCGCGTCGCTCACGGACGTGTATTGGCGGAGGGTGCTCTCGACTTCGCCCAGCTCGATGCGATAGCCGCGCAGCTTCACCTGGCCGTCGCGCCGACCGAGGAACTCCAGGTTGCCGTCCGGCAGGAAGCGGGCGTGGTCGCCCGTGCGATAGAGGCGCTGTCCCGGGAGCTGGCTGAACGGATCCGCCACGAAGCGCTCGGCGGTGAGGTCCGGGCGGCCCAGGTAGCCGCGGGCCACACCCGTGCCGCCGATGTACAGCTCCCCCGTGACGCCCACGGGCACCGGCTGCATGCGCGCGTCCAGGATGTAGAGCGCCGTGTTGGCGATGGGCCGGCCGATGGGGACGATGCCGTCGGGCAGCTCGCCCGCGCTGACGTCGTAGGTGGCGCAGCCGACGACCGTCTCCGTGGGACCGTACTCGTTGACGAGCCGGACCTGGGGGGCGCGCTCGCGCCAGAAGGCCACGGTGGTGGGCGGCAGGGCCTCGCCTCCCACGACAAAGGTGCCCGTCAGATGGGTCAGCGACTCGGGGGACAGCAGACCGGAGAGCACCTGGAGGTGGGCCGGCGTGAGCTTCACCAGGTCGTGGCCCCCCAGCTGCTGGAGCGCCTGCGCGAGCGCCTGCGCGAGCGCCTCCACCTCGCGGCCCGGGGGCAGCAGGTGCACCGTCCCGCCCGCGAGCAACGGCGTGAGGAGGCTGGTGATGGTGGCGTCGAACGCGATGGACGTGTGGACCAGCGCGCCCTGGCCCGGCTTCACCGCATAGGCGTCCTGGGCCCAGGTGAGATAGTTGAGCAACCCCCGCTGCGTGAGCAGCGTGCCCTTGGGCAGGCCCGTGGAGCCAGAGGTGTAGATGACATAGGCCAGCGAGTCCTCCGTCGCGGTGGACACGGGCGCCTGCGAGGGCAGCGTCTCCAGGCGCGAGGGCGCCTGACCCAGTAGCAGCCGGGGCACGTTGGAAGAGGCCACCGTGGCCTCATGGGCCTGGGTGGTGATGAGCACCACGGCGCGGGAGTCGGACAGCATGTACGCCAGCCGCTCGGCGGGGTAGCTCGGGTCCAGCGGCAGGTACGCCGCGCCAGCCTTGAGCGCGGCCAGCAGGCCGGTGACCAGCTCGAGCGAGCGGTCCATGCACAGCGCCACCACACGCTCCAGCCCGGCCCCCAGCGACAGCAGGTTATGCGCGATCCGGTTGGCGCTCTCATCCAACTCGCGGTACGTCAGCGTCCGTTCGCCATCGACCACGGCGATGGCGTCCGGCATCGCGGCGGCCCGGGCCTCGAAGAGCGCCTGGAACGTCTGCGCCGTGGGCGGCGCGGCGGCGGTGGCGTTCCACTCCACCAGCATCCGGTGCTGCACCTCGACGGGCAGGGGGCTGGAGGTGTGGTGCGGGGCGTCGGGCTCGAAGGCCAGGGCGTGGAGCACGCGCGCGAAGCACGCGCCAATCTGCTCCACCTGGGCGTGCTCCAGCTCGACGGCGTTGTAGTCCAGCTCCAGCGTGATCTCCTGGGTGTGCGGCTCGGTCTGGAAGTGGACGGCGAGCGTGACGTTGGTGCCCTCCGAGCGGACGGTGCTCAGCGCCTCCAGCTCCGCGAGCGTGCCCGCGATGTCGTGGAGCACGTGGAAGTGCATGTAGTTGAACATGACTTCGTAGAGCGCTTCGCGGCCCCACTGCCGCTGGATGTCCGCCATGGGGTAGCGGCGGAACGGGTACAGCGAACGCTCTGCCTCGAAGGCCGCGCGGACCAGTGACAGCCAGCTTCCCGGGGCGAGCTTCAGGCGGAAGGGCACCGTGTTGAGGAAGATGCCGCGCAGCTTCGAACCATCGCCTTCCTCGGGACGGCTGTTGACGCCGGTGCCGGTGATGACGTCCTCCTGGCCGCTCAGCACGCTCATCACCTTGAGGTGCGAGGCGAGCAGGATGCTCTTGAGGGGCACGCCCGCGCTGCGTGTCAAGGCATTCAGTCCCTCCGTCAGCGCGGGGGGGATGGGGACCTTGACGGTGGCGATGCGCGGCTCACCCTCGGCCAGCGGGCGGCGCCAGCGTGGCACCCGCATGACCTGGCCATCCGCCAGCAGCTCGCGCCAGTAGCGCTGGTGCGGCTCGGACGCCAGCGCCTGCCGCTCCATGGCCACGAAGTCGCGGTAGGTGATTCCCAGCGGCTCGAAGCGCGGCGGCTCCTGGTGGTTCACCAGCGCGTAGTAGTGGTTGAACATCTCCACCAGCGTGGAGTGCAGGCTCCAGCCATCGATGATGGCGTGGCACTCTGTGAGCGTGAACTGGAAGTCCCGCTCACCGCGGATGTGCACGAAGAAGCGCAGCAGCGGCGGGCACGCGAGGTCGAAGTGCCGCTGCTTTTCGTCCTCCAGCAACTGGCGGACCATGGCGTCCTGCGCCTCGGCGGGCAGGTGGCGCACGTCCGTGACCTCGAAGGACAGGCGCGCCTCGCGGTGCACGAGCTGGAGGGGCTCGCTGTACGACGTCATGTCGAACGCCGTGCGCAGCACGGGCTGGCGCGCCACCACCACCTGCACCGCCTCCTCGAAGCGCGCGGCATCGAACGGCGCCTTCAAGCGCAGATGGAAGCTGTCGGTGTTGTGGTAGATGTTCGAGGTGGGCGCCAGCTCCATGTGGAAGAGCATGCCGGCCTGGATGCGAGCCAGCGGGTAGGCGTCCTCGATGCCTTCGGGCAGCTTCGCCCGGTCCTCGGCGGAGATGAGGCTGAACGGCTCGGTGCGCGGGAAGACCTCACGCGGAGGCGTGGCCTCGCCGGCAGCCGCCGCGAGCGCCGCCACCGTCTGGTGCTGGAAGAGCTGCTGGAGGGAGAAGCGGATGTCCTGCTTCTGAGCCAGCGTGAGCACCTGGATGCTCAGGATGGAGTCTCCGCCCAACGCGAAGAAGTTGTCGTGGATGCCCACGCGCGGGACGTCCAGCACCTGCGCCCAGATGGCGCAGAGCGCTTCCTCCACCTGGGTCCGGGGCGCGACGTACGACTCCGCGAGATCGGCGCGGGCGGTCTCCGGCTCCGGCAGGGCCTTGCGGTCCACCTTTCCGTTCGCGGTGAGGGGGAAGCGCTCCAGCATCACGAACGCGCCCGGCACCATGTAGTCCGGCAGCTTCGCCAGGAGGTGCTGGCGAAGGTCGTCGACGCTGGGGGCGGGCTGCCCGGGCGACGCGACATACGCCACCAGGGACTTGTTGCCGGGCGAGTTCTCGCGCACCAGCACCAGGGCCTCGCGCACCGCGGGGTGCAGGCTGAGCACCGTCTGGATTTCTCCCAGCTCGATGCGGAAGCCGCGAATCTTCACCTGATGGTCGATGCGGCCCAGGTATTCGAGCTGGCCGTCCTTCGTGAAGCGCGCCAGGTCGCCCGTCCGGTAGAGGCGGGCGCCGGGCTCACGGCTGAAGGGGTGCGGGATGAAGCGCTCGGCGGTGAGGCCCGGGCGGCCCAGGTAGCCGCGCGCCAGACCCGCGCCCCCCACGAAGATCTCTCCCGCGACGCCGATGGGCACTGGCTCCAGCCGCGCGTCGAGCACGTAGAGCTGGAGGTCGGGGATGGCGACGCCGATGGGGCTTTGCTGCGTGCGCTCCGCCTCCGCGGCGTCCATGGGACGGTAGGTGACGTGCACCGTCGTCTCGGTGATGCCGTACATGTTGACGAGGCGGGGCCGGGTGTCGCCGTGCTTCCGGAACCACGGGACGAGGGTGGCTGGCTCCAGCGCCTCTCCGCCGAAGACGACGTAACGCAGTGATAGGGAAGGCGCCTCCGCACCCAGCCGCTCCTCGGCCTGGATGAGCTGGCGGAAGGCCGCGGGCGTCTGGTTCAGCACGGTGACGCGCTCGTCGCTCAGCAGCCGGTAGAAGGCATCCGGCGAGCGCGAGACGAGATAGGGCACCACCAC
>Ga0182745_1001528_pt1 | contig 22137 bp, 23 predicted proteins | sample eDN3rd30CKraftBY_FD_128523 | JGI IMG/M metagenome (GOLD analysis project Ga0182745, IMG submission 128523) | Enriched backyard soil microbial communities from Emeryville, California, USA - eDNA 3rd pass 30_C Kraft BY (version 2) (version 2) | ecosystem: Environmental > Terrestrial > Soil >...
CACCCACTCGATGCGGTTCGCGATGTCGGCCCCGGCGGTGGCGGCGTGCACACGCGCGCGGTCCAGAGCTGCCTCGGCGATGTCCACCGCGGTCACGTGCCAGCCCCGCGTGGCGAGCCACAGGGCGTCGCCGCCCTCACCGCAGCCGGCGTCCAGTGCCCGGCCGGGTGGCAGGTCCGCGACCTCGGCGACGAGCTGGGGATTGGGATCGCGGCGGATCGTGGAGCGACCCCGGTAGCGGTCCTCCCAGAACTCCCTGTCGAATGCGTCGGGCATGATGACGTCCTTCCGTGTGCTGCCCCGACTGTGCGCGACACCCCGGCGGAAGGGCAAGTTCCCTTGCCGGATCGGCAAGGGGGACGATCAGTCCGGATCCGGCACGGGCTCGCGCGATTCGTCGGGTTCCACCTCTTCAGGTTCGGAGGTGTCGTCCGCGGACCGGGTACGTCCGGCGAGGGCGGTCAGCGACTCGAACCGTCCGATGTAGCGCTCCATGAACAGGCGGGCCTCGTCGTGTCCGCGTGTGACGTCGATGGCCGCCTCGTTGACGATGGTGCGCGCGAGACCGGTGAGGAACATCGCGATCACGACGGGCGGAAACTCGTCGAGGTCGACGCCGTGCGAGCGCAGCGCGACGGTCAGCGCGGTTGTCTCGATATCGCGGACCCGCTCGGCGTACGCCTTCAGTTCCGCCCCGATCGCCTTGCGGTGGTTCGCCAGGGCCATGAATTCGGTGTGCAGTCGGGTCATGCGGGTGTCGGAGGCGATCCGCCACAGCGCCCGCAGCGGATCCTCCTCGGACAGTGCCCGGCGCTGACGTTCGAGCACGTTCTCCGCGCCGGAGCGCAGCACCGCGAGGAACAGGTCGTCCATCGTGGGGAAGTAGTAGTACACGAGCGCCGGCTTCACACCGGCCCGCGTGGCCACCCGCCGCGACGTCGCCGCGGCGTAGCCTTCCTCCTCCATGATCTGAGCGGTCGCCTCGAGCAGTCGCTCGCGCGCTCCGGGTTCCTTGCCCTCGCTCACCTGTGGCCTACCCACTCGGAACACCTCCGGTCCACGTCGGGCGCATGATCGCAGCGAGGAACCCGCTCGGGTCTTGACTGTGATCTACGCCTCATGCAAACATGTGGCCACTGTATCAGCCTGATCGATCGATCAGTTTTTCTGCCTTCGCCGCACCGCGCGAACCGCACGTCCGAGGGGGGTGGCCTCGTGTTCGACGTCTCGACGGCGGCCTTCCGGCGCGCTCCACCTCGGGTGCGGAACGTAGGGACCGTTCCGGAACAGACAGCTGGGCAACCGAATTCGGACTGATACGCACATCGTCGAGAGCAGGGAGGAAACCATGGCTGGACGGGTCGAGGGGAAGGTCGCGTTCATCACCGGTGCGGCGCGGGGTCAGGGGCGCAGTCACGCGGTGCGATTGGCCGAAGAGGGCGCCGACATCATCGCGCTCGACGTCTGCGGTCCGATCACGGAGGGCAGCCCGATCCCGCCGTCCACGCCCGAGGACCTGGCCGAGACGGCCGAGCTGGTGAAGAACCTCGATCGGCGCATCGTGACGGCCCAGGTCGACGTGCGGGACTACGAGGCCGTGAAGACGGCCCTGGACGGCGCCGTCGAACAGCTCGGCAGGCTCGACATCATCGTCGCGAACGCGGGCATCGGCAACGGCGGCGAAACGCTCCACGAGACCAGTGAGAGCGACTGGGACGACATGATCGGCGTCAACCTGTCGGGGGTCTGGAAGGCCGTGAAGGCCGGTGTGCCGCACCTGATCTCGGGTGGTCGTGGCGGCTCGATCGTGTTGACCAGCTCGGTGGGCGGGCTCAAGGCGTACCCGCACACGGGGCACTACATCGCCGCCAAGCACGGTGTGGTCGGTCTGATGCGCACGTTCGCGGTCGAGCTCGGTCAGCACTCGATCCGGGTCAACTCGGTGCACCCGACGAACGTCTCGACGCCGATGTTCATGAACGAGGGCACCATGAAGATGTTCCGTCCCGACCTCGAGAACCCGGGTCCCGAGGACATGGAGATCGTGGCGAAACTGATGCACGTGCTGCCGGTCGGCTGGGTCGACCCGGTCGACATCAGCAACGCCGTGCTGTTCCTGGCGTCCGACGAGTCCCGCTACGTGACGGGCCTGCCGTTGACGGTGGACGCCGGCAGCATGCTGAAGTAACACGGGCACAACGCAACCCGGCCCGGCCGATACGCAATCGGCCGGGCCGGGTGTGCGGCTCCGCGGTTATGCGGTGCGATCGGCCGAGCGCGAACCGGTCAGCGCGAGCGCGCCCAAGGCGATCGCGGCGCTGAGCACCATCGCGATCCCCATGGGCAGAGCGGTTTCCTCGCCGCCGATGCCGACGAGCGGCGAGATCGCCGCGGCGAGCAGGAACTGCAGGGCGCCGAGGACGGCCGAGCCGGTGCCCGCGGCGCGCTGCGCCTCGCCGAGCGCCAGGGTGGTGGCATTCGCGATGACCAGGCCGAGGCTGCCCATCGTCAACCACAGCGTGGCCAGCGTGACCCACAGGACCGGACCGGCCAGTGCGTCGACCAGCATGACGACGGAGAACACGGCGAGCAACGTCAGGCCGATGCGCAGCGTCGTGCGTTCGCCGAACCGGCCCGCGACCGCGTCGTTGACCACGCTGAAGATCACCAGGCCGATCGCGTTGGCCGTGAACGAGACGGTGTACCAGCCGGTCGAGAGACCGTGGACGTTCTGCAGCACGAACGGTGACGCCGAGATGTAGGCGAACATCACGCCGAACGCGAAAGCGTACGCCAGGGTGTATCCGACGTACCGGCGGTTGCGCAGGAGAGCGCGGGCGTCACCCAGCATCGCGGCCGCACCACCGATGGAGCGGCGTTCCTTCGGATGGGTTTCCGGCACCAGCGCCAGGACACACGCGAACATCAGCAGCGACAACCCGGCCAGCACCCAGAACACGGCGCGCCAGCCGACGTTGGTGACGACCGTGCCGCCGACCAGCGGGGCCGACGACGGGGGCGACGGCGTTGACCACCACGAGCAGCCCGAACAGCTTGGCCGCGGCCGGGCCGTGCGCGCGATCGGAGATCACCGCGCGGCCGAGCACGATGCCGGCCGCACCGGCGAAGCCCTGCAGGAAGCGCGACGCGGCGAGCAGTTCGACGGTGGGGGCGAGAGCCGAGGCGGCGCTGAACACCGCACACACCAGGGTGCCGACGAGCAGCAGCGGCCGGCGACCGAACCGGTCCGAGAGTGGCCCGAACACGAGCTGGCCGAGGGCCAGGCCGATGAGGAACGTCGTGAGGGTGAGCTGCACGGCCGAGGCGCTGGTGCCGAACTCGACGGCCATCTCGGGGAACGCCGGCAGATACATGTCGATCGCGAGCGGGGCGACCGCGGCGAGCAGCGCCAGAGTGGCGACGAGTTTCGCCGGGAAGTGCGGGGTGCCCGGCGCCGGGATCGGGGGAGCGACGGAGGCGTCGGCGGGCTCGGCCACGGCGGTGCCCGCGTGCTGGGAGTGCTGGTTCAAGACGACCCTTCGAGTCGGGGTGTATCTAAAAATAGATCTAAAAGTATATCTAAAATAGCGACTAGACTGCGGGTGTGTCCAACGATCCGCTCGTCGCCGACGGCAACACCGCAACCGACGAGGACGTCCGGCGCCTTGCCCGGACCGCTCGCTCGCTGGTCTGGGCGTTGCGCCGCTTCGGGGAGAAGGAGGCGGGATTGTCCTTGCTTCCCCAGTCGGAGATCGAAGTGCTCCGGACCCTGGCCGAACGCCCCGGCAGCACGGTGTCCGAGGTCGCCCGCTACCTGGGCCTGCAGAGCAGCAACGTCAGCACCACGGTCCGTCGCCTCGTCGACCGGGGTCTGGTGGAACGGCAGGTCGACCCCCGCGACGGCCGCTCGCACCGCCTGCACCAGACGCCCCTCGCCGAGCGCAACAACAGCCGGATCGACGACATGTGGTTCGACGGCATCCGCCGGCTGCTCGACGGGATGAGCGAGGACGAGGCGGCCAAACTTCTCGAGGCGGCCCCGCTGCTCGCCCGGCTGGGCTCGATGTCAGGCGACTGACGGGCGCAGCACCTCCCGCGCCGTGCGCCGCACCACCTCGGTGAGCGCGTCCAGAACGGGGGATTCCAACCGCCAGCGCTGCCAGTACAACGGCACGTCGAACGGCTCGTCCGGGGCGAGTTGCACGAGATCGGCATCGCCGCCGAGCGCGAGGTCGAGCATCGGTTCGGGCAGCATGCCCCAGCCGAGCCCCAGCCGCGCGGCGTCGACGAACTCGCGCGCACCCGGCACGTAGTTGCGCGGTGGGTCGAAACGGCTGCGGGTGTGGCGCCGGAGGAAGCGGTTCTGCAGGTCGTCCTTGCGGTCGAAGGTCAGCATCGGAGCCTCGCGCAACGCGGCCGTGGTCATCCCGTCGGGAAACCAGTGCGCCGCGAAGTCGACGCTCGCCATCGCGTGATACCGCATGGCGCCGAGGTTTTCGGACGTGCAGCCCTGCACCGGATCGGGTACCGACGTGACCGCCGCCATCGCCGTGCCGTCCCGCAGCAGCGAGGTGGAATGGAACTCGTCCTCGCGCAGCAGCTCGAACAGCGCGCGGTGGTGCTGCGGCATCCGGGCCAGCGCCCGCAGCATCCAGGTGGACATCGAGTCGGCGTTGACCACGAGTGGAACCGTCACGTAGTTGTCCGCGCTCGCGGTGATGCCGAGCGCCTCGGCGGTGTCCTGCTCGAGCCGGGCCACCTGGCGGGCCAGCCGCATGATCGCCTCCCCGGGTCCGGTCGCGGTCACCGGCCGGGTCCGGCGCACCAGCACCTGCCCGACCTGCTGTTCGAGGGCCTTGATGCGCTGGCTCACGGCGGACGGGGTGATCCGCAGGACCGCGGCGGCGCCGTCGAAGGTGCCCTCGTCCAGCACCGCGGCGAACGTGCGCAGTTGAGCGAAGTCCAGATCCATATGAAGAAACTCTAATGTTCCTTAAGGAAAATCAACTGTTCTTATCTCGTGACCTTTCCTAGCGTGGTCGCCGTGAACCTCGTCCTCGCCGGTTTCCTCACCGGACTCTCGCTGATCGTCGCGATCGGAGCCCAAAACGCGTTCGTCCTGCGTCTGGCCATCGCGCGCCGGCACGTGCTGCCGGTGATCGTCGTGTGTGCCCTGTCCGACGCGGTGCTCATCGCCGCCGGCATCGCCGGCATCGCGACGGTCCTCGATCGGGCACCCGGCGCGCTCGAGGTGATCCGTTGGGGCGGTGTGATATTCCTCGTGTCGTACGGTCTGCTCGCGGCCCGCCGCGCGCTGCGACCGTCCGCGTTGAGCGCGGCCCCGGGCGGGGCGATCACCGTAGGTGCCGCGCTCGCGACCTGCCTCGCGCTGACCTGGCTCAACCCGCACGTCTACCTCGACACCGTCCTCATGCTCGGATCGGTCGCCAACACCCACGGCAACCCCGGCAAGTGGTGGTTCGGGACCGGCGCCGTCGCCGCGAGCATCGTGTGGTTCGGCGCGCTCGGCTACGGCGCGCGGTACCTGCGGGCGTGGTTCGCGCGACCCGGTGCCTGGCGGGTCCTCGACGGCGCCGTCGCGGTGCTCATGGTGAGCCTGGGCGTGGGTCTCGCGGTCGGGAACTGACCGCGAGCTGCAGGTTCACCGACGCCGCGCGACCTTGCCGATGGGCTCCAGGTGGGTGAACACCGTGGTGTCCGGCAGGGCCGAGCGCACATCGTCCTCGACCCGGTCGAGCAGATCGTGTCCCGCCCGCACCGTCCAGTCGCCGGGCACGCGCACCGTGAGATACACGAAACGCTGCCGGCCCGACGCCCGGGTGCGGGGCGGCAGGATCGTCACCGACTCGCCGCGGTACCGATCGAGCACCTGCTGCACCTGCGCGACGTCGTCGGCGGGCAGCGCCGCGTCGAGCAATCCGACGACCGATTCGCGCACCAGGCCGGAGCCGATCCGCAGGATGTTCAGGCCGACGAGCAACGCCACGATCGGATCGAGGATGTACCAGCCGAACAGGGCGACCAGGCCGATACCGACGAGAACCCCGACCGACGTCCACACGTCCGTGAGCAGGTGCTTGCCGTCGGCCACCAGTGTGATCGACCGGTGGCGGCGGCCCACCCGTAACAGCAGCAGGCCCACCGCGAGATTGAGAACCGACGATCCCGCCGACAGGAACAGGCCCAGCCCCACCTCGGTCAGTGGCCGGGGCTGCAGCAGCCGCTGCACCGACGTCCATACGATCGCCCCGGCCGCCGCGAAGATCATCGCGCCTTCGACCGCGGCGGAAAGATATTCGGCCTTGCCGTGGCCGAAATCGTGATTCTCGTCCGGAGGTTTCGCCGCGGCCCGCAACGCGAAGACCCCCACCACCGCGGCCACCAGGTTGACACCCGACTCGAGCGCGTCGGACAGCAGGCCCACCGACCCAGTGATCCACGCTGCCCCGGCCTTCAGCGCCATCGTGGTCAGGGCGGTCGCGACCGACAGCAGCATGCACCGCATGAGCAGGCGGTGCTGCCCGGGTTCGGTCACCGGTCAGTGCTCGATGAGCGCGAAGCGACGGCCCGTGATCTCGGTTGCGGTGATCTCCACGAAGTTGTACTTCGGTGTCGGCACCCAGGGCGTCGGACCGAGTTCTTCCACCGCCTGAATCTCCTTGAAATGCGTGATGATTCGCGCCCTTCCGTGTACGACGACGCTCCACGCGGTGCGTTCGCCGACGACGTCGGCCTCGAACGCGACCTCCGCGTGCACCGCCAGCTCCGACAGTTTGCTGCCTTCCCCGGACCGGAAGTACACCTTCCCGTCACCGGCGACATAGTTCACCGGAAAGATGTCCGGCCGGCCGTCCGCGATCACCACGAGCCGGCCCAGCTTCTCGGTTCGCAGCAGCTCCCAGCACTCGTCTTCCTCCAGAACGGTGACGGCGTCCGCATCCGACGGCTCGCTCATGGCTCCTCCGATCCTTCGACGACGTACCTGCCAGTCCAGCACATCACGAACAGCGTGGCCGTGCAGTCGAACGCCGGGCGCGCGGGGCGATCCACCGATAGCGTGAGAGCCCATGATCGACGTCGCCGAACCGCCGTGGCACACCCGGGCGCCCGTCGAGGTCGCCGACGCGCTCGGAGTCGACCCCGCGACAGGACTGTCCGCCGCCGAGGTCGAACGGCGACACACCGAACACGGACCCAATCTGCTCGCCGAGGCGCCGCGTGTTCCGGTGTGGCGCAAGGTGGCCGCCCTGCTCGCCGACCGGATGACCCTCGTGCTCGTGATCGCCGCGGTGGTCAGCGCGACCGTCTCCCGCGAATGGGAAACCCCGGTCGTGATCTTCGCGGTCATCGCGTTGAACACGGTCCTCAACTACGTGCAGGAGTCCCGCGCCGAGAACAGCCTGCAGGCACTGCGGCAGATGTCCGTCTCGACGGCGCGGGTCCGCCGCGACCGACGGGAAGCGGACCTGCCGCGCGCCGACCTGGTCCCCGGGGACGTCGTGCTGCTCGAGGCCGGCGACACCGTCCCCGCCGACGGCCGGGTCGTCACCGCCGTGCGACTGCAGGTCGCCGAGGCCGCGCTCACCGGGGAATCGCATCCCGTCGACAAGGAGATCGACCCCGTCGCGGATCCGGCCGCACCCCTCGGGGACCGCACCGACATGCTGTTCATGAACACGCAGGTCACCCGCGGGCGTGCCGAGATGATCGTCACCGCCACCGGCATGCACACCGAGATGGGTGCGATCGCCACCCTCCTCGGCACCGCCGGGGTGGAGCAGACCCCGCTGCAACGCCGCATCGGTCAGCTCGCCGGAACGTTGACGGTCGTCGCGCTGGTCACCGTCACCCTCGTCTTCGTGCTGGGCCTGCTGCGCGGCCAGTCCTGGTCGGATCTGCTGCTGACCGCGGTCTCCCTCGCGGTCGCCACGATCCCCGAGGGCCTGACCGCCGTGGTCGCCTTCACCCTCGCCATGGGTGCGTCCCGGCTCGCGGCGCGCGGCGCGATCGTCAAACAGCTGTCCGCGGTGGAGACCCTCGGCAGCACCACCCACATCGCCACCGACAAGACGGGCACGCTCACCCTCAACGAGATGACGGTGCAGCGGTTGCTCGTGCGTGGCCGCAGTTTCCGGGTGACCGGAAGCGGCTACGGCACCGACGGCAAGATCCTCGTCGGCGACGGCCTGCCCGCACCGGACATGACGGCCGCGCTGCTGGGCATGGCGCTGTGCAACGACGCGACCGTCCACGACGGCGTCCTGGTCGGTGATCCCACCGAGGGCGCGCTGGTCGTGCTGGCGGAAAAGGGCGGCATCGACGTCGACGGGGCGCGGGATGCGTTGCCGCGGCTCGCCGAGGTGCCGTTCGACTCGGCCTACAAGTACATGGCCACCTTCCACGCGGTTCCCGAGGGCGGCTACCGGGTCTTCGTGAAGGGTGCCCCCGGTGTGCTGCTCGACCGGGCCACGACGATGCTCGGCGCCGACGGCCCGGTGCCGCTCGACGAGGCCGACCACCGCCGGATCAGGACCGCGATCGACGACCTCGCCGGCGAGGGCCTGCGCACCCTCATGATCGCCGGCCGCGACCTGGACGCGGTGCCCCGCGGCGACGCCGACGCCCTGCAACGGTGTGTGCATGAACTGACCGTGTACGCGGTCGTCGGGATCGTCGATCCGCCGCGACCGGAGGCCAAACACGCCATCGAGGTCGCGCACGGCGCCGGAATCGCCGTGCACATGATCACCGGCGACCACCTGGTGACGGCCACGGCGATCGCACGGCAACTGGGCATCCCCGGCAGCGCCGCGAGCGGAGCGGATCTCGACCGGCTCGACGATGCAGCCCTGCAGGACCGCGCGCCGGAGTTCGGGGTCCTGGCCCGGGTGGCACCCGAGCACAAGATCCGGGTGGTCAAGGCCCTGCAGGCCCGCGGGGAGATCGTCGCGATGACCGGCGACGGTGTGAACGATGCACCCGCCCTCGAGCAGGCCGACATCGGCGTGGCCATGGGGATCACCGGTACCGACGTGTCCAAGGGCGCCGCGAACATGATCCTCACCGACGACAACTTCGCGACCATCGTCGCCGCGGTCGCCGAGGGCCGGGGGATCTACGACAACATCGTCAAGTTCGTGAAGTTCCAGCTCACCACCGCGTGGGGATTCGTGCTGATCTTCCTCGCGGCCGGGGCGCTGGGGCTGGCCGGGGGCGCACCGTTCACCGCGCTGCAGATCCTGTGGGTGAACATCATCATGGACGGACCGCCGGCCCTGTCGCTCGGCGTCGACCCGGCCGAGCCCGGCACGATGAAACGCCCGCCGCGCGCGGCCCACGAGGCACTGCTGAACGCGGCCCGGGTCCGGCGGATCCTGGGGCTGGGTGTCGTGATGGCCGCCGGCACGATCGCGGTGCTGTACTTCGCGCCCGACCTCTTCCCGGACAGCGCCGGCGACCCGCTGTTCGCGACGACACTCGCGTTCACGACGTTCGTGTTCTTCCAGGTGTTCAACCTGTTCAACGTGCGGTCGAATCTGGGATCGGTCTTCTCGTTGCAGACGTTCACCAACCACAGCGTGTGGATCGCGATCGCTGCCGTGATCGTGCTGCAGGTCGCTGTGGTGCAGGCCGGGGTGTTGCAGGGATTCTTCGACACCACGTCCCTGACCCTGCCGCAGTGGGCGCTGGCCGTCGCGGTGGGTTCGGTCGTCCTGTGGGTCGACGAGGTCGGCAAGGCCGTCGCGCGGGGCGTGGCACGACGCCGCAGAATCGGGGACGTCCAGCCGTAGCGATCACGGAAACGGCCGCTCACGCACCGGCCGGTCGAGGTTCGGTGAACGGTGACCTGGCACAATCGTCGGGTGAACGCCCCACGCAGTACCGACTCCGCAGTGCCGACTCCGCCCGACCCGTTCTTCACCGTCGGCGCCCGGCTGGACAACGGTCTGGGCCGCACAGGCACCATCCACACCCCGCACGGCGACATCCGCACGCCGGCGTTCGTCGGTGTCGGCACCAAGGCGACGGTCAAGGCGGTGCTGCCCGAGTCGATGAAGGATCTCGGGGCGCAGGCCCTGCTCGCCAACGCGTATCACCTGTACCTGCAGCCGGGACCGGAGATCGTCGACGAGGCCGGCGGGCTCGGCAAGTTCATGAACTGGGACGGACCGACGTTCACCGACAGCGGCGGATTCCAGGTGATGTCCCTGGGCGTCGGATTCAAGAAGGTGCTGGCGATGGAGGCGGTCGGCGTGCAGTCCGACGACGTCATCGCCAAGGGCAAGGAACGGCTCGCGCACGTCGACGACGACGGCGTCACCTTCAAGTCGCACCTCGACGGCTCCCGGCACCGGTTCACCCCCGAGGTGTCGATGCGGATCCAGCACCAGCTCGGCGCCGACATCATGTTCGCGTTCGACGAGCTGACCACCCTGATGAACACGCGGCGCTACCAGGAGGAGTCGCTCGCGCGGACGCAGGCGTGGGCGGTGCGCTGCATCTCCGAGCACGAGAAGCTCACCGCCGAACGCGCGCACCGTCCGTACCAGGCGTTGTTCGGTGTGGTGCAGGGCGCGCAGTACGAGGATCTGCGGCGGCAGGCGTGCCGCGGCCTCGAATCCATCGTCGGCGAGTCCGGGCGCGGATTCGACGGATACGGAATCGGCGGGGCACTCGAGAAGCAGAACCTCGGCACCATCGTGCGCTGGTGCACCGAGGAACTGCCCGCCCACAAACCCCGCCACATGCTCGGCATCAGCGAACCCGACGACATGTTCGTCGCGATCGAACACGGCGCCGACACCTTCGACTGCGTCAATCCGTCCCGGGTCGCCCGTAACGCGGCGATCTACCATCCGGACGGCCGGTTCAACATCAACACCAGCCGCTTCCGGCGGGACTTCACGCCCATCGACGAGAACTGCGACTGCTACACGTGCGCGAACTACACTCGCGCCTACATCCATCACCTGTTCAAGGCGAAGGAGATGCTGGCGTCGACGCTGTGCACGATCCACAACGAACGGTTCACCGTGCGGCTCGTCGACGAGATCCGCGCGTCGATCGAGGGTGGTTACTTCGCCGAGTACAAGGCGGACACCCTCGGCCGGTTCTACTCGGGTGCCGCCCGTCCGTAGTCAGGCCGCGTAGGTCGGTTCGTGCTTCTTCACGTGCGCGATCACGCGGTACGTGATCGGCATGACGACGATCTCCACGAGCGTCTTCCACAGGAATCCGACGATCACGTAGTTGGTGAAGTCCGTCCACGTCGAGATACCGATCGCACCCGCCGCGATCGCGCAGAAGATCAGCGTGTCGGCGAACTCGCCGACCACCGTGGACCCGATCAGCCGGGCCCACAGGTACTTCTCCTTCGTGCGCTCCTTGATCCGCACCAGCACGTACGAGTTCAGCAACTGGCCGACGAGGTAACCGGAGAGACCGGCGAGCAGGATGCGCGGGACGACCCCGAGGACCGCGTCGAACGCGTCCTGGTTTTCGTAGAAGTCGGCGGGCGGCAGCAGGCCGGTGATCCAGAAGCACAGGGCGGCCAGGGCGACCGCGCCGAACCCGAACAGCACCGCACGCCGGGTCGCCGCGAACCCGTACACCTCGCTCAGGACGTCGCCCAGGATGTAGGCGAGCGGGAACAGGAAGAATCCGCCGTCCGTCAGGATCGGCAGGATCTGCAGTGAGCCGACCGCGACGTCGGCGTCGCCGAAGAACGCGACGCCCTTCGTCGCGCAGATGTTGGAGATGATGAGCACCGTCGTGAACAGCGCGACGATCCCCGGGTAGTAGCTGCGGGCCACGTGCGCGAACGCCGCATGATCGGTGGTGGCGACCGGGCCGGTGGCGGGATCGTTCGGGGTCGATGCGTGCTCTGTCACCCGGTCATCCAAGCACTCGCGGCGCGACAACGCGAAGTACGGACAAAACGCCGCGGGCCCCGTCCGGAGTGGACGGGGCCCGCGGTCGGGGTGGGACGGGTCAGGACTTGACGACCCGGGTGCCGCCCGCGAACTTGTCGTGGAAGCCCTGCTTGGTCGGGCTCTGCTCGATCGTGACGGCGATGCCGATGTACGCGGCGATCGAGGCGATGTTGAACAGCCAGCCGAGGATCGGAATCCAGGTCAGGGACTGCAGCGCCAGGTAGGCGTTGCGCTTCGCGGCCTCTTCGAGGGTGGGGAGTCCGCCGTTCGGGCCGATCACCGACAGGCCGAGCACCTTCTTGCCCACCGTCGCGCCCTTCGTGGACTCGAAGTACGCCGAGTAGCCGAGCATCGCGACGCCGGAGAGCAGGCCGACCACCGCGGACAGGAAGAAGCTGTCGGCGAAGGCGACGATCGCGGTGACGATACCGACCGGGATACCCACGATCAGGGCGTCGATGATGCGTGCGCCGAGTCGCGGGAGCAGCTCGCCCGGCTGACCGGCACCCGGACCGAAGCTGGGCTGCGGTGCGCCGAACTGCGGAGCGCCGTACTGCGGGTCTCCGGCGGGAGCACCGTACTGGGGGCCGGGTTGCGGGGCACCGTACTGCTGGTTGCCGTACTGCTGATTACCGAACTGCGGGGCCTGCTGGTCGCCGTACTGCGGCGCACCGTATTGGGGGCCGGCGGGCGGGGCGGTGTATTGCGGCGTCGCGGTCTGGCCACCGTACTGCTGACCGCCGTACTGCGGGGCGCCGTACTGTTGACCACCGGCGGGAGCGCCGTACTGCTGACCACCGGCCGGTGCACCGTACTGCGGGGGATTCTGCTGGGGCGGCTCGTAGCCCGAGGTGATCGGGTTCGGGAAGTGCGTGGTGTAGTCGGCCGGTTGCCCGGATGCCTGCGGTCTGCCGTACTGAGGTGCGGGGTATGCCCCCGAACTGTGTGGATCGGACTGAGGCGGATATCCCCCGGTGGTCATGTGTCTCCCTTGTCGTCGGGCGTGCGGATGCTGCACGGTACATCGCCCGTGCAGCCGTCGTCGATATGGTCGAAATGTCCGCACGCTGCCCGATCAGGGTGCCACAGGACCCCCAGTGGTCACTCGGTACGCATAGGTCGAGGCGATGAGCGTCACGGGAACGCTGACGAACAGACCCAGCCCGCACAGCAGTGCGCCGACGATGTTGAGCCCCACCACGGCCAGCGCGAGCAGCAGCAGCGTCCCCACGTTGGACGAGATCGCTTGGATGCTGGACTTGATCGCGGTGATCGCATCCTGGTTCTTGTCGATGACGAACGGCAGCGTCCACCAGGTCAGGAACATGACGATCAGGCCCGGGATGATCAGGAGCACGAACCCGATGACGGTGGCGAGTCCGATGAGCACGCCCGCGATGATCACCGCGGCCACGTTGGTGAACTGGAAGAACGAGCCGAACGCAGGCTTGTTGCCGTCGATCTCGTGCAGCGCCCCGCGGACGTATGCGGCCTGGATGAGGTAACCGACGATCGCGCTCACGATCGAGCCGATCGTGCGCCACAGCGTGAAGTCACCGTCGGTGTCGAAACCACCGAAGATGAGGTTGATCACACCCTGGATGACGAGGGCCACGATCATGAAACCGATCCACACCCCGGCGTTCGCGCTGAACTTCGACCATCCGTACGAGATGGCGTCGCCCACGCTCAGCTGCGTCGGGACGGGGGAGTAGCCGGGACCCTGCGACGAGAAGTTGCCCGGCGGGGGCGGGTAGTTGCCCGGGGGCGGTGGATAGTTCCCCGGCGGCGGGTAATTGCCCTGCGGGGGATAGTTCCCTGGCGGGGGCGGGTAGTTGCCCTGGGGCGGGGGATAGTTCCCGGGAGGTGGGTAGTTGCCCGGCGGGGGCGGATAACCGCCGGACGGTGGTGGCGGGTAGCCACCCTGCGGATTCTTAGGATCCGGGTTCTCGGGGCTGTTGCCCTGCCTGTACGGGTCCTGGTTCGGGTCGTAACCGCCGGTCGTCATAGCTCGTCCTCTCGAGGCGGCTGAGCGTCAAGTCAATTCCGCACACTACGTCCGATCCGGTCGTCGCGCAGCATGATCAACTTTGTCCGGCGATCCCGCCTTCGTCGGGCCGCACGGGCTCGGTCTCGAACACCCACGGATGCCGGGGCAGCAGCGCCGGGTTCCAGCGGTCGAGCAGCAGCGGCAGCGTCACCGGTTCCCCGGGATCGGCCAGGCGAAGGGACACCGCGATCCGGCCCAGCACGTCCGCCGGAGTGTGCCCGAGGGCGCGGTGATCGGCGAGGGTCACGGCGCCGTCGCGCTTGGCCAGCCTCTTGCCCTCCGCATTGAGAGCAAGCGGCACGTGCGCGTACACCGGAGCCGGAAGATCGAGCAGCGCAGCCAGATACGCCTGACGGGGTGCGGAGGAGAGCAGGTCGTCGCCCCGCACGACCTGATCGATGCCCTGCGCGGCGTCGTCGACGACGACCGCCAGGTTGTAGGCGGGGGTCCCGTCGCCGCGGCGCAGCACGAGATCGTCGACGATTCCCGTGAAATCGCCGTGCAGCACGTCGTGCACCGTGTAGAAGTCCGTTCCGGCCCGCAGCCGTACGGCCGGCGGGCGGCCGGACGCCTTCTTCTCGGCACGTTCGGCACTCGACAACCTGCGGCACGTGCCGGGGTAGGCACCGGCCGGCGCGTGCGGCGCGGAGGTCGCCTGCTGGATCTCGCGTCGGGTGCAGAAACACTCGTAGGTCAGCCCGGCCCGGGTGAGCCGGTCGATCGCCTCCTCGTACAGACGAAGCCGCCGCGACTGATGGACGACCTCGGCGTCCCAGTCGATGCCGAGCGCCGCCAGATCCGCGAGCTGCGCGTGCTCCGCGCCGGGGCGGACACGATCGAGATCTTCGACGCGCACCAGGAACCGGCGTCCGGTGCTGCGGGCGAACAACCACGCGAGCACGGCGGTCCGCAGATTTCCCAGATGCAGGTCGCCGGAGGGGCTCGGCGCGAACCGCCCGGCTCCCACCGGTGCCTCGGCCTCCGAATTGAACATTCCTGCACCCTATCCGGGTGCGGCTCCGCCGCCCGTGTGCCTTTCTGGCGGTCGGGACCGCCACAACGCAACACCGTCAGAGGAGGTTCACCGCATTCGCCACGACCAGACCGAGGATCACCAGCGACAGCAGGGACTGCACGGCCATCGTCAGCTTCGCCCACCGAGCCAGAGGAAGGACGTCGGCGGGACCGAACGTGGTGGCGTTGGTCAGGGCGAGGGACAGGTAGTCGGCGAAGACGGGCCGCCACCCCGGCGGCGCGAGTTCGGGCTCGAGCTGCTGGGGGAACGCCAGGTCGGGATGGGGCCGGGGCCGCAGGTGCCGGTTCACGGCACCACCACCGTCGAGTTCCCAGTACAGAAAGCCGAACGCCAGTACCGTCTGCATCCACACCAGCGCACCGGACAGCAGCAGGTCGGTCGCGACCGTGGCCGTCGGTGAGCTGTGCAGCAGATCCCACACCAGCCGCGCCGCACTCCACGCCGCCCCCGCCGCGATCACGACCACCAAGGCGACGGACAGCGCCCGCACCCAGCGACCCGGACGGTCGATACGACCGGGATCGACGACGACGAGCGCGACGAGAACCGATCCCTCGATGACGGGAAGCAACCACGTGTAACCCGGCGAATAGTGCGCGGGAAGCAGGAACGGCACGGCCATCGACACGAGCACGAACGCCGAGGCGGTCCAACGCTGTTCCGCGCGTGGGGAACGTGAAACCTCGGTCATCGCGGAGCCTCGTTCCGGGCGACGGGACCATTCACTCGGGTAGACCGAATGATGGTCGCATCAGTCGTCGGCGAGGGCCAGCTGAATCTGGGTGTGCAGGGAGTGGGTGAGGAACTCCGGCGGATACAGCGCCGGGCACGCGATCGCGTCGAGAGCGAGACCGTTGACGGAGGCGAGCAGCAACGTCGCCCGTGTCTCCGGCTCCGGGATGCCCATCCGGATCAGCACGGCGGAAACACCCGTGCGCATCGTGAACAGCGTCGCGTGGCGGATCGCCCCGAGCGGCGGCGACGTGACCGCGCGGACCGTGAAGGCCGCCATGACCTGCGCTTCGCTCGCTCGCTGTTCGTCGAGCGGCAGCAACTGGCTCAGGGCCGCGAACAAGGTGCGGGACGGGTCGATGTCGGGATCGGTGCTGCTCAGCCTGGCCAGGACCCGGTCGGCGAGTGCCCGGAAGGCGAACGCGAGCATCGCGTCCTTCGTCGGGAAATGATGCTGCACTGCGCCGATGGAGACCCCGGCCTCACTCGCGACCTCGCGCACGCTTGCCGAGTCCAGGCCGCTGCGTGCCGCGACCTGGAGCAGGGCAGCGGCGAGCCGGTTGGGGTTCGTGGTGGCGTACGGACGGGCGCGCATGGATGCACCGTACCTGCATCAATCGGACATACGACGGTATGGGTACCGCCTACCGGAGACCGACCGGCACCACGGCGACCAGGCACGACGCCGACATGCGACGCTCAGGCCTGCCGGCCCAGGTATCCGAGGACCCGGGTGGTGCGGTCGGCGCCCTCGGGCACGTCGACGGCCGGACCGCACACACCTGCCATGCGGATCGATTCCCCCATCGCGGTCGCCGCGGACTCGACGAAATCGAGGTCGGCGTCGGCGATGGTCTCGTCGAGGCCCGTCGCGCGCGCCAGGTCCCACCCGTGCACCACCAGATCGAAGGTGTAGAACCTGTCGACGGTCGAGGCGAGGGACGTCCGCCCGAAATAGCCGTCGTATTCGAGGTTTCCGCGAGCCGGATCGTCGAGGATCTCCTGCATCGCGTCGCGGGTCGCGATCCACGCCCCGACCGGATCCGCTTCCGGTGAGGGTTCGGACGGCAGCTCGAGCCCGACCTTCGTGACGATGTCGCGCTGGGTCTCGACGACGTGCTGCACCACGTCGCGAGCGGTCCAGCCGTCGCACGGAGACGGTGAGCTCCACAGGTCGGTGGGGACCGCTTCGACGGTGGCGGTGAACTTGGCGGCGAGGTCGCGGTAGTGGTCGGCGGGGGACGCTGCGTTCGTCATGGCCTCGATTGTCGTCGAAGCCCCGCGATCCGAGGCGGTAACTCGCTCGCCGACGAGCAGGCCCCGGACCGTAGGTAGCTGTCGGTACCGCTACCTACGATCCGGGGCCGTCACTGCGATCGGATACCGCGGTCAGCGCGGTGCCATGCGGATGGCGCCGTCGAGGCGGATCGTCTCGCCGTTGAGCATCGGGTTGTCGATGATGTGAGCGGCCAGTGCCGCGTACTCGTCGGCCTTACCGAGACGCGAGGGATGCGGAACCTGCTCGCCGAGTGAACGCTGCGCCTCCTCGGGGAGACCGGCCATCATCGGGGTCTCGAAGATTCCGGGCGCGATCGTCACGACCCGGATGAGATGCCGTGCCAGTTCACGGGCGAGCGGCAGGGTCAGGGCCGCGACCCCACCCTTCGACGCGGCGTAGGCGGGCTGACCGATCTGCCCGTCGAAGGCGGCGACCGAGGCGGTATCGACGATGACGCCGCGCTCGCCGTCGATCGGATCGGTCGCGGCGATCTTCTCCGCGGCCAGCCGGATCACGTTGAACGTGCCGACGAGGTTGATGCGGACGACGCGTTCGAATTCCTCGAGGGGAAGTGCCCCGTTGCGGCCGAGGACCTTGCCGGGCGTGGCGACACCTGCGCAGTTGACCGCGACACGCAGATCGCCGAGACCGGCGGCGAAATCGACGGCAGCGGTGACCTCGTCGGGGGAGGTGACGTCGGCGGGGACGAAGTGCGCGCCCTCACCGATGGCCGCCGCGGCCTCGGCGCCGCGCGAGCTCGGCAGATCGATCAGCACCACCTGGGCTCCGCGTTCGTGCAGGGCCCGGGCGGTGGCGTGGCCGAGGCCCGAGGCACCACCGGTGACGATTGCGACGGCTCCGTCGATGTTCATGAAGTTTCTCCTGGTCGGGGGGACGGTCGCGGGGTTCTCGCGACCGGAAGAGACGGGGCGCTCAGCTCACGGCACGCGCAGGACGAGTGCGTCGCCCTGACCGCCACCACCGCAGAGCGCGGCGACGCCGGTGCCACCGCCGCGGCGGCCGAGTTCGAGCGCGAGGTGCAGCACGATGCGCGCCCCGGACATGCCGAGAGGGTGGCCGAGTGCGATGGCGCCGCCGTTGACGTTGATCCGCGTCCGGTCGAGGCCGAGTTCGCGGGCCGATGCGATGCCGACCGCGGCGAATGCCTCGTTGATCTCGACGAGATCGAGGTCGGTCGGGGCGATGCCCTCACGCTCGCAGGCCTTCGCGATGGCCCGCGACGGCTGCGACTGCAGGGTCGAGTCGGGGCCGGCCACCACGCCGTGCGCGCCGATCTCGGCGATCCAGGACAGTCCGAGTTCCTCGGCCTTGGCCTTGCTCATCACGACGACGGCGGCGGCACCGTCGGAAATCTGCGAGGCCGACCCGGCGGTCACCGTGCCGTCCTTCAGGAACGCGGGCGGCAGCTTGGCGAGCGATTCGGCGGTGGTGTCCGGGCGGATGCCCTCGTCCGCGGTGAACAGGACGGGGTCGCCCTTGCGCTGGGGGATCGGCACCGGCACGACCTCGTCGTCGAACAGGCCGTCCTTCCAGGCGCGGGCTGCGTTCTGATGCGACGCCGCGGAGAAGGCGTCCTGCTCCTCGCGGGACACGGCCCGCTCGTCGATGTTGGCGTACTCGGTGAGGTTGCCCATGCCCTGATCGGTGAAGACGTCGTAGAGCCCGTCGTGCGCCATGTGGTCGCGCATCGTGACTTCGCCGTACTTGAATCCGGCGCGGCTCTTCTCGAGCAGGTGCGGTGCCTGGCTCATCGATTCCTGCCCGCCGGCGACGACGATGTCGAATTCGCCGGCGCGGATGAGCTGGTCGGCCATCGCGATCGCGGTCAGTCCGGACAGGCAGACCTTGTTGATGGTCAGGGCCGGGACGTCCATCGGGATGCCGGCCTTGGCGGCGGCCTGGCGGGCGGGGATCTGGCCGGCGCCTGCGGTGAGGACCTGGCCCATGATGACGTAGTCGACCTGGTCGGGGGACACGTGGGCCTTGTCGAGCGCGCCCTTGATGGCGACGGCGCCGAGGTCCGAGCCGGAGAAGTCCTTCAACGAGCCCAGCAGCCGTCCCATGGGGGTGCGGGTGCCGGCGACGATCACAGAGGTGGTCATGAGTGAGCTTTCGGCAGTAGGGCAGTAGGGCAGTTGGGAGAGGCTGCGGGTCAGCCGGCCAGGTGACGGCTGATGACCAGTCGCTGAATCTGGTTGGTGCCCTCGAAGATCTGGGTGATCTTGGCTTCCCGCATGTACCGCTCGACGCGGAAGTCGCGGGTGTAGCCGTAGCCGCCGAGAACCTGGACGGCGTCGGTGGTGACCTTCATCGCCGCGTCGGTGGCGACGAGCTTGGCGACCGAGGCGTTGCGCGAGTACGGCAGGCCCGCGTCGCGGCGCCGGGCCGCGTCGATGTAGGTGGCACGGGCCGAGTCGACCGCGGCGGCCATATCGGCAAGCAGGAAACCGAGACCCTGGTGGTCGATGATCTTGCGGCCGAACGCCGTCCGCTCCTGGGCGTAGGCAACGGCTTCGTCGAGCGCGGCCTGTGCGAGCCCGACCGCGACGGCGGCGATGCCGAGGCGACCGGAGTCGAGGGCGCTGAAGGCGATCTGCAGACCCTGCCCCTCGGCGCCGAGGCGGCGCTCCTCCGGAACGAACGCGTCGTCGTAGTGCGCCGAGGTGGTGGGGACGGCGTGCAGACCCATCTTCTCCTCGGGCTTGCCGAAGCTCAGTCCCTCGGTGTCCTTGGGGACGAGGAAGCACGAGATGCCCTTGGAACCTTCGCCGGTGCGGGCGAACAGGTTGTAGAAGTCGGCGATGCCGCCGTGGGTGATCCACGCCTTCGCGCCGGTGATGCGGTACCCGCCCTCGGTGGCGGTGGCCTTGCAGGCGAGGGCGGCCGCGTCGGAACCGGCCTGTGGTTCGGACAGGCTGTAGGCGCCGATGGTGTTGCCGCCGAGCATGTCCGGCAGCCACTTCTGCTTCTGCTCGTCGGTGCCGAAGGCCATCAGCGGGTGGCAGGCGAGGCTGTGGACGCTGACCGCGACCGCGACCGCGGCCCAGCGGGCAGCGATTTCCTCGAGAACCTGCAGGTACACCTCGTAGGGTTGGCCCCCGCCACCCCATTCCTCGGGGTACGGCAGGCTCAGCAGCCCGGCCTCACCGAGGGTGGCGAAGACACCCTCGGGATAGGTCTCCGTCTTCTCGTGCTCGTCGACGATCGGTGCCAGCACCTTGTCGGCCACGTCGCGGGTGAGCTGGATGAGGTCACGGGCCTCGTCGGTGGGCAAGAGACGGTCGACGGCCACAGGATTCTCCTCGGGGGAATACGGAAAGTAGTACTGGGTTCTGCTTCACAGTACTGCCGACGGAGGCGTACTGCAATCAGTCCCCCAGTACTATCGCTCGTATGGATTCCCGCTCGTCCTTCGCCACCGCTCGTCGCACCGAACTGTTCGACGGGCTGGTGGAGCTGTTCCTCGCGGAGGGCTTCGCACATCTGACGCTCGATGCGATCGCTGCCCGCCTCCAATGTTCCAAGTCCACCCTCTACACCCTCGCCGGCAGCAAGGAACAGCTGGTCACGGCGGCGACGGTGCACTTCTTCAAACGAGCGACCGAGCAGGTCGAGTCGAAGGTCGCCGCCGCGGGATCCCACGACCGCATCGCCGCATACCTCACGGCCGTCGGCGAGGCGCTCGCCGCCGCGTCGGAGAAGTTCATGAACGACCTCGACGCCTTCGCCCCGGCCCGCGAGGTGTACGAGCGCAATACCCGGATCGCTGCCCGCCGTGTCCAGGAACTGATCACCGAAGGCGTTGCCACGGGCGACTTCCGAGGAGTGAACGCCGCCTTTGCCGCAGACCTTGCCGCGACGATGATGGTGCGCATCCAGCAGGGTCGCGTCCGGGCCGCCACCGGGCTCGACGATGCGAGCGCCTACCGCGAACTCGCCTCCATTCTCACCACCGGCGTCACCGCCTGAGGCACAGCGTTCAGCAGGAATCCGGCCGCTGCCGACGGCGCAGTCGCCGGCGAAATCTCCGGACGGTCGGCCCGATCCGCCCCGATGAGACCCGTCCCGGTGGGACAATCGGACGGACCCCCAACAGTGTTTGTCGAGGTCGGCGGAGGGTACGTCCGGAAGATTCCGGCCCTGCCTCGCGGTATGCAGGTACGGGCACCGACTGGGAGAAGGACCCGATTCCTATGAACAGATTCGTGCGGAGAAGAGTTGTGCGCGCTGCGACGCCGGTGGCCTTCGCAGCCGTCCTGGTGCTGGCCGGTTGCTCCGACGACGGCAACGGAGACACGGACACCGACAGCGGAGCCTACGACCACGGGACCACGCACACCAGCGACGAGACCCGGACGACGGAAGCCGCCTCTCCTCCACCGGCCGGCGCGGCGGGGGCGGCACTCGCGGTCGCAGGGTCCGAACTGGGCGACATCATCGTCGACGGCAGCGGGATGACCGTCTACGTCTTCGACCAGGACACTCCCGGTTCCGGCACGAGCGCGTGCACCGGACCGTGCCTCGACGAGTGGCCCCCGGTTCTCACCGACACGACCACCCCACAGGTCGAGGGCGTCGGCGGGGAGATCGGCACGATTCCCGCACCGGACGGCAGGCAACAGATCACGGTCAACGGATGGCCGATCTACTTCTACGTCGACGACACCGCCCCCGGCGAGGTCGACGGCCAGGGAGAAGGCGGCGTGTGGTGGGTTCTCGACCCCGCCGGCCAGAAGGTGACCACGCAGAACTGATCTCGGCCACGAAGTCACCGCGCGGGCCGGACGCGCGCGGTGACTCACCCGTGTCGAATTGGTCACCCGTGTAATGGATTCGGTCCAATCAGGCCGTAAACCGTTCCGTCCGAACAGTTCCCGAACCGGCTCGACCCCTGCGGGGGCGTCGTGCCGAACCGAGGTCGACCCTTTACGTTTCCGCCACCGTCTTTCGGGTATCCGGTCGGGGACGAGGAGGTCGACGAGATGCCTGTGTGGGGATGGATCCTGATCGGGGTGCTCGCGGCGATCGCCGTGGTCGCCGTCGTCGCCGCGATTGTCGCCGCGCG
>Ga0182745_1001529_pt1 | contig 22125 bp, 10 predicted proteins | sample eDN3rd30CKraftBY_FD_128523 | JGI IMG/M metagenome (GOLD analysis project Ga0182745, IMG submission 128523) | Enriched backyard soil microbial communities from Emeryville, California, USA - eDNA 3rd pass 30_C Kraft BY (version 2) (version 2) | ecosystem: Environmental > Terrestrial > Soil >...
CCGAACAGATAGGGGACGATCGCGCCGCCGACGATCGCGGTGCACATGATGCCCGATCCCTGCGGCGTCTGCTCGCCCAGCCCCTCGGTCCCCAGGCTGAAGATCGTCGGAAACATCAGCGAATTGCACAAACCGACGAGAATCAGCGCCCAGCCCGACACCGTGCCGGTCGTCACTGCCGACAGGATGATCAGCGAAATTGCCCCGGCGGCAAAGATCGCGAGCACGCGCCCGGGCTTCGCCAGCCGAAGGATGAAGCCGCCGAGCAGCCGTCCGACCAATGCCCCCAGCCAATAGATCGCGACCAGCTTGCCCGCGGCCTGAAGGTCCAGCCCCATCACGCTCGGTTCGCCAAGATAGGCGATGAGGTTCGAGCCGATCGCCACTTCGGCGCCGACATAGGTGAAGAGGCACAGCGCGCCGAACTGGACGCGGTGGTTGTGGGCGAGCAGGCCCCAGGTGCCATCGAGCTTCACGTCTTCGGCCTTGGCGCGATCCAGCGCCGAGCGAAACATCCAGAACAGCGCCGCAATCACCAGCATCAACAGGCCGAGCCACATATAGGCGGTGCCGATCGACGCTCCTTCGGCGACGCGATAGGCCTGGATCTGCGCCTCGCTCGCGGTCTCGGCGTCGAGCGGCTGCGAATCGCCAAGCAGGAAGGTGGCGCCGCCATAGACCATCAGGAACACACCGATCGAATTGAACGCCTGCGCAAAGGTCAGGCGGCTGTGCGAGGTTTCGACCGGCCCCAGCGTCGTGATCACCGGATTCATCGCCACCTGCAGCACCGTGATCCCGGCGCCGATGCAGAAGAGCGCGGCGAGGAAGCCGGGATAGGATGCCGCGGCCGACGCCGGAATGAACAGAAAGGCCGCCGCCGCGACGATCGCGAAGCCGAGCACGAAGGTGCGGATATAGCCGAGCTTCGACATGATGATGCCGGCGGGGATCGAAAAGGCGGCATAGGCGATGAAGAAGGCCATCTGCACCAGATTCGCCTGCGCGTGCGTCAGGTGGAACATCGGCTTGAACTTGCCGACCAGCAGGTCGTTGATGTTCGTCACTCCGCCGAGCAGGAAGAACACCGCAAAGGCGAGGATCAGCACGACCCGCGTGCTGCCGCCGCTCTGGCCTGCCTCCGGGTTCGGACCGGTATTCGTCGCGACATTCGGCGCCAATGCCATGATCTTCTCCCCTGATATCTCCGGACCGGCGGCGCGGCCCTTTTTACGGTCAGCTTTTCCTGTTAGCCGTGCGCTGCGGGTGGACAAGCCAGATTTTCACCTACTGCCTCGACATTCGTATTCACCAGCGTCACCGCCAGCCCCTTGTCGCCGCTAATCGTCACCGGCGAATCGACATGCGCCAGATCGGCGCCCGCGTCGGCGAAACAGCGCAGCGGGACCCTGATCGTCGCTACCTTGCCCGCGGGCGCCGCGGCAATGAGCGCGGTCAGATCGAAGGCCTTGCCGCCGAACGCCAGCGTCGCCGGACCCGCCGCATCGATCCGCCAGTCGATCCTGAGCGCGAAGCTGTTGTTCAGTTGCCGCGTCATGTCGGCGGGCGGCCCCGCGAGGCGGAAGGAGGCGGGTCCCGTCCAGACGAAGCTCTTGCCATCCTCCTGCGCCGCGACGTCGACCGAGCGGGTGGCGAGCAGGCCGTAGCTGCTGTCCATCGGCGCCGATTCGACCTGTCGCGAACCGCCGGCGTCGGTGATCGAGAGCAGCCACGGCGCGCGGGCGCGGCCGCCCGAGAAGAAATTGGTGACATTGAGCATCGCCGCGATGTCGACCCCGAGTTTTTCGGACAGCGGCGGCACGGTCTTCCGGTCGGCATAAGTCAGGCCATAGCCGACCGGGAACTGGGGCTTTTCGATCGGCGAGCGCGCGTCGGCGGGCCAGGCGAATGGCAGCATGCCGGTGAAGTCGCGCGCCGCCTTGCCGTCCCGCTGCGCGACCAGCACGTCGGCGACGCCGGCGCCCTGCGACCCCGGCAGCCAGGCCGCGACGAAGGCATCGGCGGCGTTGATCTCGGGATTGGTGAACAGCGGGCGTCCCGACAGGAAGACCGCAACGACCGGAATCCCCGCCGCCTTGAGCGTCTTCAGGACGGCAAGATCCTTCGCTTCGGCGGGCTGATAGTCGAGCGTCGGAACGTCGCCCTGAAACTCGGCATAGGGGCGCTCGCCGAAGACGACGACCGCGACGTCGGGCTTTTCCGTATAGGTGCCGCCCTCCGACAGCGTCGCGGTTCCGCCCGCGTCGCGCACCGCCTGGTCCAGCGCTTCCCAGATCGTCTGGCCGTTCGGGAAATCGGCGTGGGTGACGTCGGTGCCCTGCCAACTGATCGTCCAGCCGCCGGCCTGCATCGCCATGTCGTCGGCGCCGGGGCCGGTCACGAGCACGCGCGCGCCGGGCCGGATCGGCAGCACGCCGCCATTGTTCTTGAGAAGAACGAGCGATTTCGCGACCGCCTCGCGCGCGATCGCCAGATGGTCGGGGGCGCCGACCGCCGCAACGTCGCCGCGGTCGACATGCTCGACGTCGAACAGGCCGAGCTTATACTTCACGCGCAGGATGCGCCGCACCGCGTCGTCGAGCCGCGCCGCGGTGATGCGCCCGTCCTTCGCCTCGGCAAGCGTCGAGGCATAGAGGCCCTTCCAGCTGTCGGGCGCCATGACCATGTCGAGCCCCGCCATGATCGTCTGCGGGCAATCGGTGACGCTGCATCCCGCGACCTGGCCGTGGCCGTTCCAGTCGCCGACGACGAAGCCCTGAAAGCCCATGCGGCCCTTGAGCGCGTCGGTGAGCAGCCCCTTGTTGCCGTGGTTCTTGACCCCGTTCCAGCTCGAAAAGCTCGCCATCACGGTCAGCGCGCCGGCGTCGATCGCGGCGGGATAGCCCTGCGCGTGCTTCGCGATCAGCTCCTCCTCGCCGATCCGGGCGTCGCCCTGATCCTTGCCCTCGAAGGTGCCGCCGTCGGCGAGGAAATGCTTCGCGGTCGCGGCGACATGCGTGCCGTCGACCGAGCGTCCGGCGACGAGCGGTCCCTGCAACCCGAGCACCATCGCTGTCGCATAGTCGGCGACGAGCTTCGGGTCGGACGCATAGCCTTCGTAGCTGCGCCCCCAGCGCAGATCCTGCGGCACCGCGAGCGTCGGGGCGAAGGTCCATTCGATGCCGCTGCCCGCGATCTCGGCGGCGGTGACCTGCCCGATGCGCCGGATCAGCTCGGGGTCGTGCGCGGCGCCGAGGCCGATATTATGCGGGAACAGCGTCGCGCCGGGGACATTGTTGTGGCCGTGAACGGCGTCGACGCCGAAGATGATCGGGATCGCGACGCCATTCGCCTGCGGCTGCAGCGACACGGCACGAAATTCGCCGACCAGCTTCGCCCAATCCGCCGCGCTCGACCGCTCGTTGCCATTGGGGCCGCTGTTGCCGCCCGCAAGGATCGAGCCGAGCGGGTATGTTTCGAGGTCTTTGGGCGTGATCGTGCTGATGTCGGCCTGGATGAGCTGGCCGACCTTCTGCTCGATCGTCATGCGCGCGAGCAGCGCGTCGATACGCGCTTCGGTCGCGGCATCGGTGATCGCGGCGGGGCTTTTCGCTTCCGGCCAGCGATCGGGATGGACCGTCGCCGAACCCGGCGCGGGGCTGTCCGCCATCGCGATGCCGGCGCTTCCCGCCAGCAGCAGCGCCGTCGCCAGAGCCATCGCCTTCCGCATCGTCTCTCCCATCCTCGACATTTGTGAACGTTATCAATTTTTCTCTCGCACAGCCCCTCCGCGAAATCAAGCATCCTGTTCGACAACGGGAATCAGGCGGTGCGCGGTATCGTGGCGAGGAGCAGCACCGCCGCCGCCGCCAGCGCCGCGAGCAGCAGGAACAGCGCGTCGAAGCCGAAGCCGGGGACCAGCGAAATGGTGAGCCACGGCATGATCAGCGAGGGGATGGTGTTGGTGAGGTTGAAGATGCCGAGGTCGCGCCCGCGATGGTCGGCGCGCGGCAGGACACGCAGCGTCTGTCCGCTATGGAGCGACAGAAAGGCGGTCGTCGCGATCCCGAAAACGAGATAGGCCGCCTTCGCCGACGTGGGATCGGCGGCGAGCGCCATGCCGATCAGCCCCGCGCAGGTCAGCACCGCGGCGGCGGCGAGCGGCACGAAGGGGCGGTTCCGGCGGTCGGCCCAGCGCCCGGCGAGCAGCGCGACCGGCACGGCGATGGTCAGCGCAAGGCTGAAGATTCGCGCCTTTTCATGGTCGCCCATCGTGGGGTCGATCGACCGGAACCAGAAATAGAGATAGGCGAAGAGCGCCGCCTCGGCGATCTGGACCAGCAGCCGCGCCAGCCACATGCGGACGGCCGGACGCGCGTCGTCGGGGGCGCGGTGGGGGACGTCGGAACGGGGCTCGACCGCCATCAGCTCGGGAAAGGCGCGCGGGCGGCCGAAGATCAGCGCGGGCAGGATCGCCGCCGCGACGAGCAGCGCGATCGCCGTCACGCGCTGCTCCATCGATACGAGCCCCGGCAGCGTGACGAGCGCACCCGACCAGGCGCCGAGCGCGGGCGAGAGCGCGAGGAGGCCGCCGAGCAGCCCCTTCTGCGCGTCGGGAACGACATCGCCCGCCCAGGCCGACAGCGGCCCGAGGACCATATTGAGCGCGAGTTGCCACGCGAGCAGCAAAGCGAGCAGAGTCGCCATATCATGCGCGTGCGACACCGCGAGCAGCAGCGCGATGGTGAGGACCAGCCCCGCCAGCACCCACGGACGGCGGCTTTGCGTGCGATCGCTGAGCCAGCCGAAGAGCAGCCCGCCCGCGCTGGCCGCGAGCGCGCCGAAGAAGGTCAGATAGCCGAGCCAGCGCACGTCGTCGGCTCCAGCGAGCTCGGCCATGCGCGCAGGGAGCAGCAGGGTCAGGAACGGCACATAAGCGATCGCGCCGCCCGCGGCGGCGAGCGCATAGAGCAGCAGGAAACGCACCGACTGGCGGCGCGGCGGCGCGTCGCCGTCAGCCAATGGGCCGTCAACCAATGGGCGCCGCCGTCGATCCGCGCTCGATCAGGCTGCCGCTGACCACCGTCGGCGCGTCGGGCCGCTTCTCGCCGCGTTGCGCCGCGATGATCAGTTCGACCGCGCGCGCGACCGTCGCCGCCACCGGCTGGTCGACCGCGGTCAGCGGCGGCTGCGCGAAATGGACGATCGGCGTATTGTCGAAGCTGACCAGCGACAGGTCGCGCGGCACATCGAGCCCGCGTTCGCGCGCGACCTCCAGCGTCGCGAGCGACATCTGGTCGTTGCTCGCGATGATCGCGCTCGGCGGGACCGCACCTTCGAGCAGGCGCCGCGCCGCCGCCTCGCCCGAGGCAAAACTGAAATCGCCCTCGGCGAGCAGCCCCTCGACCGGCAGCCCCGCCGCCGCCATCTCCGCCTTCCAGCCGTCGATGCGCCAGTGGCTGAGGTCATATTCGACCGACCCCGAAATGAAACCGATGCGCCGGTGGCCGAGCCCGATCAGGTGCCGCGTCGCGCGGGCGGCCGATCCTTCGTCGTCCATCGTCAGCGCGATCCCCGCCTCGCCGCCGTGCGAGCCGATGCGCGCGAAAGGAATCTTCTGCGCATGGAGCAGGTTCACGATCAGCGGATTGTCCGAGTGCGGCGGGGTCAATATCACCCCGTCGGGCTGAAGCGCCGCGATGGTCGCGCGCAATTCGCGCTCGACATGGTCGTTGTGCGTATCGACCAGTTCGAAAATCATCCGATAGCCATATTCGGCGCATTTCAGCATCCCGCCGAACAGCATCTGGTCGACCCAGTCGGTGCCCTGCCGCGCCTTCCAGTCGGCGATCGTGCGTTCGCGGTCGTTGATCGCGAGGATCAGATAGGATCGCGACCCGCTCATCCGCTGCGCGGCGATCGACGGGACATAGCCCAATTTGTCGATCGACGCCTGCACGCGCTCCTTCATTTCGGGACGCACGTTGGGTTCGTTGTTGATGACGCGGCTGACCGTCTGCAGCGACACCCCCGCATCGGCCGCCACATGCTTGATCGTCACCGATTGCCGCCGGCGCCCCATCAGTCTGTTCCGTTCCCCACAACTTCACATCGCGCCCTGCTAGCGCCGCCATCGCCGCATTGCCAGATACGAACCCGCTCGATTCCCATCTTTTTCATTGTTGGTCAGGCGGCTTGCGGTGCCGCTGCGCCGCAGTAGCGCGCGACATAGGCGTGATGGTCGGGCAAGGTCGCGGCGGTGCGCGCAGTGCTTTCGCGCAAGCCCGCCATGAAGCGGTCGAGTTCGTCCGGCGACAATTTCTCGGCGATCGGGTGCCAGCTTTGCGGGTCGATCCCCTGCCCCATCATCACCTGAACCCAGCTATTCTCGCCGAACAATTCCTCATTCTTGCGAAACACCCGGCCGGTTTCGCGGAACAGCTCGATCTTCTGCTGCAGGCTGTCGGGGATCGGCATCGCCGCGACATGGCGCCAGAAGGGGCTGTCGCGGCGCTCGGTCGCCTTGTAGTGCAGGATCACGAAGTCGCGGATCTGCTCGATATCGCGGCGCTGCTGCTCGTTGAACTCGATCGCGTCGCGCTCGCTCACGCGGCCGTTGGGCATCAGGCGGATGAAGCGCAGGATCGCGCGCTGGATCAGATGCACCGTCGTCGCCTCGAGCGGCTCGACGAAGCCGCCCGCGAGCCCGACCGCGACGCAGTTGCGGACCCATTGCCGGCGCCGCACCCCGCCGCGGAACTTGATGTCGATCGGCTCGACCAGCGGCTCGCCGAGCGACGACAGCAGGCGGTCGAGCGCCGCGTCGCGCGACAGGTAGCGGCTCGAATAGACGATCCCCGCGCCCATCCGGTGCTGGAGCGGGATGCGCCATTGCCAGCCGGCGTCGTGCGCGATCGCGCGCGTATAGGGCATCGGCGGCCCCTGATGCTTCGACTGGAGCGCAACCGCGCTGTCGTTGGGCAGCCAATGCCCCCAGTCCTCGAACCCCGCATGGAGCGCACCGTCAATCAGCAAGCCGCGAAAGCCGGTGCAGTCGACGAACATGTCGCCCTCGACGCGCCGCTCGCCGTCGAGCAGCAGCGCGGCGATATTGCCGCTCTCACCGTCGAGTTCGACCGACTGAATCTTGCCCTCGATGCGCTTCGCCCCATCAGCCTCGGCGAGCCCGCGCAGGAAGCGGCCATAGAGCGTCGCATCGACATGATAGGCATAGTTCATCCGCTCTTCGGGCAGATGCGCGAACTTGCCCTGCAGCCCGGCAACGAGTTCGAGGCAATAATCGTCATAGCTGTGCGGATAGCCCGCGGCCCGCGCGCGCAGCCAGAAATGCTGGAAGCCCGCCGACCAGTGATCCTTGCCGCTGAGGCCGAAGCTGTGGAAATAACTGTGCCCGTCATATTTCCAATTGTCGAACAATATGCCGAGCTTGAAGGTCGCCTGCGCCGCGCGCATGAAATCGGGCTCCGGAATGCCGAGGATGCGGTTGAAATTGACGAGCGGCGGGATCGTCGATTCGCCGACGCCGATGGTTCCGATCTGCTCCGATTCGACCAAGGTCAGATCGACCGTTGCTCCCATCGTCCGCGCGATCGCCGCCGCCATCATCCATCCCGCGGTCCCGCCGCCGGCGATCACGACGCGGCGGCGCTGCCTGTCTTCGCTCAGCCTGTCTTCGCTCATCTGCTCAATGTCCTCAGCAAGAAGGCGCGCAGCCGCCCCGCGCTCTCGGGTGTGAGAGGAGCGAGGACGCCGCGCGCCGGTTCGGGGATATGGTCGGTCGCCCGACCGTCGTTATCGAAAACATAATGATCGAACAGGTCGCGCCAGATCGCCTTGTCCGCGGGCGCCATGTCGCGGATCGCGAGGATCGCATGGTTGAGCGCTTCCTGCGGCTGGCCGAACCACGCCGGGGTACGGCGCCACCAGTAATTGACCAATATGTTGAAGTCGGCGCGCGCCTCGACATGGTGCCACCACATCGAGGGGATGAAGATCGCGTCGCCCGGTTCGAGCTCCGCCGTCTGCGCGTGCGCCATCGCCTCCGCGAAGCGCGGATAGGCGGCAAGATCGGGCGCGGCGAAATCGACCATGCTGACGGTGCGCCCGGCGGGGGTATTGTCGATCGGCCCCAGATAGAGGTTGCCGAACTGATCGGGCGGAAACAGCGTGAAGCGGCGCCGCCCCGCCGCACAGCAGGCGAGATTGTCGGGATAGTCGTTGTGCGCGGCAATCCGCGTCCGCGTCCCGATCCAGATGCTCTTGAGCGGATCGCGCGCGCCGAGATCGATCGGGTTCGCTTCGTCGAGCCCGTCGAAATGCGTCGGAATGTCGATCGAGGCGAGATAGACGGTGCGGATGTCGCCCAATTCCTCGCCCTTCGCCAGCCCCGCGAAGATGTCGGCGAGCTTTCCCGTGCCCGTGCGGAAATTCATCGCCATGTCGGCGTCGTAGAACAATCGCCCGTCGTGCCCCGGCGGGCCGATCGAGACCTTGAACGCGCGGTCGCGGGCATGATCGAGCAGATGACGCCGCGCCGCCTCCGCCGAGGTCCGGCCCGCGGCGACGAGCGGCCAGTCGGCGACGAGCCCGCGCAGCACGAAGGGTTCGCGCGCGCCGTCCAGCAGCGCATCCAGCCCCGCGTCCCGCCATTCGCGCTCGGGCACGCGCGCGGCGCGGGTGTCGATCGGGGCGTCCCGCTCAGCCATCGCGCCGCCTGCGGTTCTTGCGCCGCGCGAGTTCCGCGAACTGCGACAGCGAGGCGAGCGCCATGAAGATCGGCATCAGATGCCCCGCCGCGTGCAGCGCGGCGAGCGCATCGGCATCGAGCGCGCGCAGCCGCGCTTCGTCGATGATGTGAAAGCCGACAAGCGAATGGAGCGACCCGTCGTCCAGCGTGACCTCGAAGGTGAAAGGTTCGAGCAGGTCATGCTCGGCGAGCGCGTCGAAGAAGGCGCCGCTCTCGCGATAGCCTGCGTCGAGTTCGCCGAGCTTTTCGGCGATGTCTTCGAGAAAGGGCGTTGCCAGACCGTTCGCATCGAACAGCCGCACGCCGTCGTCTCCCTCTGCGATGCGCGGGTGCGCAAGATCGACATGCACCTGCCCCGGCCCCTCGCCGTTCGCCGGCCGGCCGATCAGGAAAGGCTGGATTGCCAGCGACAGCGGCCGATAGCCCGCGTCCCAGCCCGCGCCGTCGAGAAAGAGATTCTCGCCCGTCTCGAACCCCAGCAAGGCGACCGCGAAAAAGCGCTCCTGCCCCGCCTCGCGCCGGAAGAGGATCGGAAAGTCGGCCTGCACGCGGCGGAATTCGGACGACACGATCAGCGTCGCCATCACCCCGTCGCCCAGCCCCGCCCCCGCATCGGCGCGGACGCGAAGGTCGCGGTGGCTGTTGGTGTCGAGGGGGGCGTGGCTGGTCATCCGATCCTTTGTCTCCCGTTCGGCAGCGGCCGTTTTCGCCATTGGGAACGTTCCTACGCCACCCGCCCCCGCCCGTCACGCAAAAGAGCCGCGCCCCGGAGGCGCGACTCTCTCGCCGGCTGACGGCAGGGAGGGGTTGCCGCGCCTAAAAGTTGAATCGGATACCCGCCGCGTAGCGAGCGAAGCCGGGCGACACGAAGGTCACATTGTTGCTGCTTCGCATATGCGCGCGCCGCCCTTCCCCGGTCAGGTTGATCGCCTCGACGAAGGCAGTGAAGCCGGGGATGAATTCATAGCTCGCGCTGGCGTCGATCTGCCAATAGGCCTCGACATAGGTCGGGTTCGGCCCCGTCGATTGCAGGAACTTGTCGCGCCAGTTCCACGCGACACGCGCCTGCAGGCCGCCCTTGTCGTAATAGGCGACCGCGTTGGCGCTGTCGGAAAGCCCCGTCAGCGCGAACTGCGGCACCGACGCCGGCTGCGTATTGTCATAGACCGCGTCGCCGTTGACGATCGTATAGTTCAGCAGAACGCCGAAGCCGGTATCCCAGAAGCTGTGCTGGAGCGCGAACTCCCAGCCGTTCAGCGACGCGGTCTGATCGCTGTTGATCGGCTGCGTGATCTGGAAATTGAGCAGCGGATCGCCAGGCGCGCTGTTGATGACGCCGACATAGGTGCCCGGCCCGCCGCCGGTGATCGTCACCGTGTCGGGATAGTGTTCGAAGATATATTGGCGGATCTGCGACACCGTCGCCCCCTGCCCGATCGCCGAAACCGCCGCGTTCCAGCGCGGCCCGTTCACCGGGGTGGTCAGCCCGAAGGCCGGGGTGTCGACGCGGGTGGTCGAGATGAAGTTGCTGACATCCTTGTGGAACCAGCCGACCGACACATAGCTGCCGGGCGCGTAATACCATTCGGCGGACAGGTCGATATTCTTCGATTTATAGGGGACGAGCCCCGGATTGCCCTGCGCGCCCGTGCCCCCGCCGACGCGGAACAGCGTGTCGAGCGTGCGCCCGCCCTGCATATTGGCATAGTCGGCGCGGGTGATCGTGTGGCTGTACGACGCGCGCAGCTTGACGTCCTGCAGCGGCGAGACGTCGAGGTCGAACGCCGGCAGCCAGTTTTCATACGATCCCTTGAAGCGCGTGAAGTCGCTGTCGCCCGACAGGACGATGTTGAATTCATTCTCGCCCACCCAGCGCGTGTCGACGGGGACCGGCACCAGCGCCGCCGACGAAATATCGGTGCTTTCGTAACGCAATCCGGCGACGAAATGCGCGGGATTGTCGAACAGATCGAATTTGGTCGCGACCTGCACATAGGGCGCCAGCGTCTTTTCGGTGATGCGCCGGTCAGTGTTATAGGCGGCGATGCAGGTGCCGGGGATCGCCTGCGCGCCGGTCAGCGGTTGGCTGCACGTGCCGTAAAGATTTTCGATCAGGTCGGCCATCCGCTCGAAATCGAACGAATAGAAGCTCTGGATCATCCCCGGCTGCGCGAGCCCGGGGAATTTGTCGGGCAGCGTCTGAAGCGTGAAGATGTCGTCGGGAATGTCCGATGCGGGGCCCGCACCGCCCCAGGTATCGTTCTGGATCGTGCCGAAGGCGGACCGCACATGATTCTCGACATAGGATACGCCGAAATCGATGCTGTCGAGGAAGCCGCCCTCATGATCATAGCGGCCGTGCAATTGCACCTGGTTGATCTCGTCGCGGAAATAGGCGGCGCGGAACGCATTGCCCGTCGGCTGGATCAGCGCCGCGTTCAGCGGATCGATCCCCGGATACATTTCGTAGGACAGGATCGGCAGGTCGTTCTCGAAATTGATCATCTGGTTCTGGATGCCGAAGATCGCGTTGCCGACCGACATGCTCGACCCGAAACGATTGACCGGCTTCACCGTCGCGGTCGAATGATGCGCGTCGAAGTCGATCGTCACGCCATCGTCGCCCTGCCAGGTCAGGTTGAAACCCAGCGAGCGGTTTTCGGCACGGTTGTCGCTGAGCGCGCCGCTGTAGGACAGATCCTTGCCGCTGTTGAGCGTCGTCTCGCTCGGCGGCGCGCCGGGCGCCGCGAAATGTTCGGAATAGAAGATCGGGCCCGCAACCGGACCGTCGGTCCACGCGCTCGTCGTATCCTCATGGTTGAACCAGATGCCGACATTGCTGTTCCGTGTCTGCACCGTGTTGCGCGAATAAGTGTAGTCGAGCGTCGCGGTCAGCCCGTCGACGGGGCGGAATTGCAGCACCGCCTGACCGTTGATCCGCTCGCGGTCGATGTCGTTGAGATCGTAGGAGCCATTCTGCGGCACCTGATAGACGTCGTCCGGCCCCGGGCGGTTGGTAATGTTGGCAAAGCGCGGATCGCCGGGGAAGGCCAGTCCGCCCCACATATTCTCATCGGACCCCAGATAGCCGTCGCGCCAGCCGACATTGGCCTGGTTCGTGCTCGACTTGCGCTTCTGATAGGAGCCGGTGATCAGGATGCCGATCCTGTCGTCGGCGAACGTCGTGCTGAAGATGCCCGAGATTTCGGGCGTGATCGGATGGCCTTCGTTGCGCGACGAATCATAGACGCCCTTGACCGAGAGGCTGCCGTGCATCCCCGGCTTGTCGAGCGGACGCGGGGTGCGGATGTTGATCGTCGAGCCGATGCCGCCCGATTCGACCGTCGCGCGGCCGCTCTTGTAGACCTCCACCGCGGCGATGCCTTCGGATGCCAAGTTGGCGAAGTCGAACGAGCGCGACGAGGGCGCGCTGCCGCCGTCGCCGATGATCGCGGTCGGCATCTGGCGGCCGTTCAGCGTCACCAGGTTGAATTCGGGGCCGAAGCCGCGAACGGTGACGGTCGAGCCCTCGCCATTCGAGCGGTCGATCGACACGCCGGTGATGCGCTGCAGCGATTCGGCGAGGTTGGTGTCGGGGAATTTGCCGATATCCTCGGCCGAGATCGCATCGACGACGCCCTGCGCGTCGCGCTTGATCGCGGTCGCCGATTCGAGGCTGGCGCGGATGCCGGTCACGACGATCTCGTCGCCGCCGCCAGTGTCCGCCGGCGCCTCCTGCGCCATCGCGGTCTGCGCCGCGCCCATCAGCGACAGCGCCGACGTACCGACCAGAAGCCTGGCGAGCCAATGCCTGTGCGAAGCCTGCATCCTGAACCCTCCCGATTGAGCCGCTCTGATGACGGCGTTTTCATGTGAACGTTCACCTAAATGATAACGTTCCCTTTGTCAACGCGCCGACGCATTCCACCATGGCGGAGGCGTCGAGGTGGATCGATCGTTTCACAACCGGAATAAGCGCATCGGCACAGCCGGCAATCGATCAAAAGGACTTTGAATCCAAACGATTTTACAAGGCGGCGCGAAGGGCACGCCCGCAACCGTCTGTCGCGTGGAACGGCCGCCGCGCGGCGTTTGCGATTACGAATGCAATGCGCGATCGGCGAAGGCCGGTGCATCGGCCGAATCCGGCTTGCGGAGCGCTGCAATGGAAAGGGCCCACCAGCAGGCGGGCCCTTTCAGGCCTCCGGCACGTTAGGTGCCGGAGGCCTATCCGTCCGCTCAGGGTCGCAGCGAGCATCGGGATATCGTCTTCATCGGATGGGGCCGGAGCGATTGACCATGCTCCGGCCCCTAACCGCATGTCCTCCGTCCAACCGGGGTAGTGTGGTCAGAAGGCGATCCGCGCGGTTATCCGCACACCGTGCGTGCTGCGATCCGACGCGAGCGTGCCGCTGTAGGCGGCGCCGATCCGCAGATTGCCCGCGCTGTAGTCGAAGCCCGCCTCGACCTCGGCCGAGGTCTTCGGGATCAGCGTGCCGAGCAGCGCGAAGCTGCCGCCGCCGGTCGCGAAGCCGGCAAGCGCCGCCGCCCCGCGATCGCCCGACGCGCGGTTCCACGCCGCCGACAGATAGGGCTGGAAGCCCGGCTGGTCGGCGTTGAGGCGCGCCCGGGCGCCGAGGCTGAGGAAGGTCGTTTCCTGCTCGGCCTTGGCGAGCGCGAGCGCGGCATTGCCGCCCGTCTCGACGAAGGCGTCGCTCTTGGTGCGGACATGCGCGATCCGGGCGAAGGGGGTGAGCGCGAGGCTGCCCGCCTTCACGTCATATCCGGCCTCGGCGAACAGTTGCAGCGTGTTCGCATCGCGGTTCGATTCGAGCGTCTGGGCAAGCGGCGCAAAGCCGATCGTGCGCACCGTGTCGACATCGTGCCAGCCATAGGCGAGCCCGGCCGCGCCGCGGAAGCCCGCGCCGGTGCCATAGGTCAGGTGCGCGGCCAGATATTTGCTGTCGGCCTTTGCCCGGTCGCTGCGTCCGCCGAAACGGAAGTCGGAATTGCCGATCCCCGCCGACAGCGCCGCGGCGAAGCCCTTGCCGCCATAGCCGATGCCGGTCACGAAGCCCTTGTGATCGCTGTCCATCGCGAAGCGGCCGGCCTTGGCGTCGAAATCACCCCAGCCGCCGAAGGCCGAACCCCAGACGAACAGGCTCGCTTCCTCCGGCCCCGTCAGCCCGTAGAGCGCGTTGCGCAGGTGGCGGCTGTCGTCGGTGAGCCCGCTGATCGTGCTTGCGAGGATTTCGCCCGACAAATCGCCGAACGCCGCCTGCGCGCCCGCTGCATTCTGGTTCACCACCGCCTCGAACAGCGGATCGTCGATGCCGCGCGACTGCACCGCGCCGGCGACGCCCGCCTGGTTGAAGCCGATCGCGACATCGGCGAAATCGACGTCGTTGCGATAGAGCGACAGCGTCACCGCCGTCGCGCTGTAGCGCAGCAGCGGATCGAGGAAGGCGAGGTCGCTCGTCACCGAACCGAAGGTGCCGTCGATGCCGCCCGCGCCGGTGACGATCACATAGTCGGTGCGGCCGTTGTAATCGCCGTCCTCGGCGAGCACCGCAACGCTCGCGCCGCTGTCGATCGTGACGGTGCCCGTCGCATCGACCCGGTCGCCCTGGCCCGCGGCATTGACCTCGACCTCATAGACCGAGCCCGCGGCGAAGGTCAGGTCGCCCGCGACGGTCAGGCGGCCGATCGAATTGCCCGGGGTCAGCGCACCGCCGTCGTTGATCGTCGTCGATCCGACGCTGCCGTTGCCGCCGAGCGCACCGCCCGCGTTCACGGTGACGTCGGACACGATCGAGCCGTTGACCGCGAGCTTGCCGCCGTCGACCGTGGTCGGGCCGGTATAATCGCTGGCACCCGACAGGTTCAGCGTGCCGTCGCCCGTCTTGACGAAGCCGCCGCCGCCCGAGATCGCACCCGCGAACTCGCTGTTCGTGCTCTGGTCGACGGTGAGCTGGTTGTCGCCGAGGACGACCTGGGCATCGCCCGCGCCCGCCAGACCGCCGATCGTCTGGTCGGTGCCGGTGATATCGAGCGAACCGCCCTCGCCGAGGTTGAACTCGGTTTCGGGGTCGATGATGCCGCCGATGCGCACCGCGCCGCCGAAGATATTGGTGACGCCCTGAAAGGCATAATCGCCCATGAAGGTCAGCGTGCCGGCGCCGCGCTTGTCGAGCGTGCCGCTGCCCGAGAAGGCGCCGAGGAAGTCGTAATCGTCCGACCGATTGAAGACGAAGCGGCCGTCGTTGACGATATTGCCCTCGAAGCTGCCCTCGGTGCCGCCGGCGCCGAGTTCGAAATAGCCGTCGCCTTCGGTGACGACGTCACCCTGGAGCACGCCGGTCAGGACGAGGCCGCCGTTCGAGACGATCGTGCCGCCGGTATGACCCACCGTATCGGTGTCGACGGTGAACACCGCGTCGCCGATGAGCTGCAGCTTGCCGCTGCCGCTGATCGTCAGCTCGTCGAGGTTGGACACGGTCTCGTCGTCGCCGAAGTTCAGCACGAGGAGGCCGTTGGTGACGACCGACGCGGTCAGGATCGGCGAATCGGCCTCACCGCCGACCGTCACCTCATTGACCTGAAGCGCCGCGCCTTCGTCGATCGCGACATGGCCGAACTCGCCGACCACGCCCGATGTCGACCAATAGCCCGCCGCGACCTGCAATTCCTCGAACCCCGCCGCCGCGGTAAGCTGCTGCGCTTCGGTGAGTTCCAATATGTCGCCGTCCAGGGTCAGCCTGTCGGTGCCTTCGCCTGCATCGACAAGGCCGTCGATGGCGCTGCCGGTGCCGAGCGTCACAGTGTCGTCGAAGGCATCGAGCTGGATCGCAACCCCGCCCCCGCCGGTGAGCGTCCCCGAATTGGTGACCGCCGCCTGGACATGGGCGGTGATCGCGGCGCCGTCGGCGCTCGAAATGGTGCCGCTGTTGGTGAAGATGCCGGTCAGCCCGGCGGGGTCGGCGAGGCCGCTCTGGATCAGCACGCCGCCGACAGTGCCGTCGATCGTGCCCGCATTCTCGATCGAACCGCCGCCCGACAGGATCACGCCGAAGCGGTCGCCGCCGATCGCGCCGCCGTCGCTGTTGACGACACTCGCCGCGAAACTCGCGGCATCCTGTCCATCATAGGCATACATCGACACGCCGTCGGCCAGCGCGCTGCCGGTGCCGGTGATCGCGCCGCTGTTCGTCACGCTGCCGCCGCCGATCAGGCGGACGCCATCGTTCGATTCGCCCGCGATCGTCCCACTGTTTTCGATCTCGGTGCCGATGGCGAGACCGACCAGTTCGCCGATCTCCTCATCATATTGGTAGGCGGTGGTGATGCCCGCGCCGGCGCCCGAGATAGTGCCGCTGTTGGTCACGCTCGACGCGGCGGTGGTGATCGTGATGCCGGCATCGGGCGGCGCGTCGAAGCCGTCGTAGCTGCCGTCGCCGCGAATGGTGCCAGCATTGTTCACCGCGAGCGTGCCGGTCGCGAAGGAATAGATGCCCGAGGTCGCGCCGGTGATCGTCCCGCCCTCTGCATTGGTGACCGTCACGTCGGCGCGCGAGCCCTGCGACACCGCGGCGCCGAAGTCGCTGACGATCGTGCCGCTGTTCTCCAGCGTGGCGGTCGACATGTCGCTGCCGAAGCCGACGCCATAGCCGTCGCCGCCGCTGCCGCCGAGGTCGCCGGTGCCGTGGATCGTCCCCGAATTGACGACGCTGGCGGTCAGGCCGCTGCGGTCCTCGCTCGCATCGGTGTTGATCGCCGTCCCCTGGATGAAGACGCCGCCGACGACGCCCGTGATCTCGCCCGCATTGTCGACGTCGCCGCCGCCCGACAGGATGATGCCGAAGCGCTGGCCGGTGATCGAGCCGCCTTCTTCGTTGGTGACGAGGGCGCTGTAATCCTCATTCGCCTGATCGTTATAGGCATACATCGAGACGCCGTCGGCGTCGGCGCGGCCGGCGCCGCCGATCGTTCCCGAATTCGTCACGCTGCCCCCGCCGATCAGGCGGACGCCATCGTTGCTCTCGCCAGCGATCGTGCCGCTGTTGATCACCATCGTGCCGGTCGCGCGACCTTCGATCTGGCCCGTTTCGACGTTGAAATAATAGGCGGTGGTGATGCCCGCACCGGCGCCCGAGATGGTGCCGCTGTTGTCGATGGTCGACGGTGCGCCGACGATCGAAACACCCGCGTGCGGCGTCTCGTCGAACCCGTCATAGCTGCCGTTGCCCCGGATCGTGCCTGCGTTGACGAGATCGATGCCGCCTTCGTCGTCGTATACGCCGATCGTGGCACCCTCGATCACCCCGCCCTCGGCATTGGTGATCGAAAGGCGGCCGCGCGAGCCGTTGGCGACCGCAAAGCCGGTTGTCCCGACCAAATTACCGCTGTTGACGAGCTCGGACGATTCGAGATTGCTGCCGAAGATGATGCTGTTGCCGCCCGAAATGGTGCCGCCGTTCGTCACCGACGCGGTCTTGCCCGTTTCGTCCAGGGTGTTGGTCTGAACATACAGGCCGCCGGCGTTGCCGGTAATCAATCCTTCATTCTCAATCACGGCACCGCCCGAAATGATCGCGCCATAGCGGTCGCCTCGAATCGTGCCGTCTTCGGTATTGGTGATGGTGCCGATGGCGGTCACGCCCGACAGATCCTGCCCGACATAGCTGAACATCGAAACGCCGTCGGCAAGCGTCGAAGGCGTGCTGCTCACACCCTCGATCGTGCCGCTGTTGGCGACGCTGCCACCGCCGATCAGGCGGACGCCGTCGTCGGTTTCGCCGCGGATAAGACCGCTGTTGGTCACCGCGGTATTCACGGCGTTATGCACCGAAACCCCAGGCGTGGTCTGGAGCGCGTTCGTCGTGATTCCAAAGGTCTTGCCGCTGATCGTGCCGCTGTTGTCGATCACCGCGTTGGCGCTCTGGATGTTGACGCCGATCTGGCTCTGGCTTTGAATGAGCCCGGCGTTGTTCAGGGTCAGCTTACTGGTGCCGGCAGTAACCGCGTTAGCCCCGGCAAGAATCTGGCCATCCTCCCCATTGTCTACGACAAGCGCCCCCGCCGATGACCCCAATATACCGAACGCCTGCCCGTTGATGATGCCGCCATTTTCGATGGTGACGGTATCGAGCGATCCCGCCGCGACGACACCGAGGAAGCCCTGAACGAGCCCTTCGTTGGTCAGCGTCGCGCTGCGGCCTTCCTGTTCGGGGGTGGCCCCCAAGATGATGCCGATCGGGGTCTGGGCGCCGGGAATCGTCGGATTATACTGGCCCGTGGCGCGGATCGCGCCGTGGTTCTCGATCGTTCCGCCGCCCGAAAGCACCGCGCCGAAGGTCTGCCCCTCGATCGAGCCTTCGCCATTGTTGACGATCGTGCCGATGCCCTCGACACCCTCGGCGATCGCGCCGGGAAATTCGGAGATCGCGACGCCGACCCCGGGGATGCCGCTGCCGGGGAAGCCGTCGAGCCCGCGGATCGTGCCGTCGTTGGTGACGCTGCCACCACCGACCAGCGAGACGCCCGAGCCGCCTTCGCCGCTGATCAGCCCGGTGTTGACGACCACCGTATCGGCGGCGCGTGCTTCGGGCGGAAGATTTTCACCCTCTTCGTCCTCGCTGAAGAAATAGGAGGTCACGATGCCGTTCGCGGCGCCGCTGATCTCGCCGCGGTTGGTGATTTCCGACCCCGGCTGCGCGATCACGATGCCGCCGCTCGGCCGGCTGTCCGGCCCACCGGGGTTATTGCCGTTGCCGCGGACATGGCCCTGATTGTCGACGATGACCGGGCCATTGTCGGCATAGATGCCGATATCGTCGCCGACGATCTCCTCACCCTCGCCGACGGAGATTTCCAGCGGGTCGGGTTGGTCGTTGTGGATGCCAAAGCTGTCCTGCGCCTGCACGGCGGGCGTGAGCTGCAGGATCGAGAGCCCGGCGATCGCGCTCGTCGCGAGCAGGCGCGATTTTGAAATATTCGACATGATATGGTTACCCCCTGGTTCTGAAGTCCGAGCGAAAGGGTCTCCGCAAGCGCATCGCGCTCCGGCCTCCCCTTGTCCGCAATGTTCGTCACGACCCCCGTGATCGACGGCTTACTTAACCGCTTAACAACAGCCGTATTTTATCCGCCGTCTTGGCGTCATCCCCCGGCGGGGGGGTCCTCATGCAAAAAATGGTGCCAGCCGGCGCATCAGCGCCGCCTCCCCATTGACGCCGCATTTCTGATAGATTTGCTTGATCTGGCCGCGCAGCGTCTCGCCCGTGACGCCGCGTTCCTCGCTGATTTGCGCCCGCGTCTTCCCCTCGAACAGCCGCAGCGCGATATCGGCTTCCGCCAGGCTCAGCCGATAGATCGCCGACAGATAGGCGGTCACGCCCGCGCGATCGCGCTTCGGGGCGTTGACGACCAGAATGGCGTGGGGGAGCTTGCCGAGCGACCATTCGCGCGCGGGCAACCGAAAGCCCTCGATCATCAGCGGTTCCGATTCATCGGTCGCCGCGAGCATCGTGCGGACATGCGGCGCGCCACCCTCCACCAAAAGCCCCTGGATCAGGGCGCGCAGCGTATGCGGTGCACCGTCGGCGTCGATCGACGGACCCACGCGCCGCACCGCGCCGGACTGCAACAGAGCCTCCGCCGCGACGGTCTGGGCGAGCAGATGGCCGCGCGCGTCGATGATGAAGGCGTTGATCGCGATCGCGTCGAAGGCGCTTGCAAATAGCTGCGCCTGATGTCCCTCGAGCTTCTCCTGCAGCCGCACCGCGCGCCGCGCCGCGACGGCGGCCTCCGCAAAGATCCTGCGCTGGGCCGGAGTGGTCCGCCCGTCGCGCCGGCTGCGCAGCGTCGACAGCCCGACGATCCCGAAATCGTCGATGACCAGATTGGTCTGGCAGCCGAAGGGAATGCCGACTTCCTCGCACCATTCGATATAGTCGCGCGACGCGAGGCTCGGGATCACCTCGTCATAATGCGCTTCGTGCAGGATCGGATCATAATGTCCGCGGGCGACCTGGCGGTTGGAGGCCGCAACGCGGAAATTGGCCGTTTCGCTGTACCAGTCATGCCCTTCGGGCTTTCGGATCATGGCGGGCGTGAAGCTGGTCACCATGTTGAAGGGGATATCCCGCCCCGCGCCGACGCCGATCAACTGCCCGCGCGAGGAACCCGTGCGGCTCGCCATCGTGTCGAGCGCGCCGAGCCACTTGCCGGGGTCGAGCGCCGCGTCGAGAAAGAGATTGTCCCAATCATATGGATGTCGCTGCCGCATCCGCTTTTCCACCCCGTCCGCGCGACCGCGGCGGGTGGTCAATCCGCGCGCGCCGCCATGGCATTGCCCCATCCGATCCGCCCCCCGGCGGATCAGCGATAGGCGCTCATGCTATCGGCTGCGGCCCGAAAGCGTCCATCCCGGAATGTATGGTGGTTTCAAAAAATCATGCCGGACCAAGCGCATCGGCGACATGGTCGGGATGGGAATAGGCCAGCATCTGACCGGCGCCCTCGACCCGCTGCAACGGCGTATCGGGCAAGCGGGCGCGCCAATAGCCGATCGCCGCTTCGGGCGCGTGGAGCACATAGTCGGCCGCCTGGACGATGCGCCACCGATCCTTGCCGGGCAGCGGCGCGACGTCGAAACCCGTCGCCCAGGCGCGCTGCTCCTCGACATAGCCGCGAATGCGCCCGCGCCCGAAATCGCGCGTCGCGCGCAGATAGTCGGCGATGAACTGCGGATCGCTTTCGGCGAGCGCGAGATCGGGGGCGCTGTCGCGGAACGATCGGATCATGCCGTCGCGCAGCCGCGTCGCGGTCCCGAAACGGGCGAGCGTGCGGATCGTCAATTCGATGAGGGCCGGATTCGCCGCGAAGCGCCGCTTGACGATGCCGAGCGGGCCGCGATCGTGCGGCGTGTGCGCAATGGCGGGCGTCGGATTGACGAGGATCGCGCGATCGACAAGATCGGGGTGGTGATGCGCCAGGCTCACGGCCGCCTGCCCGCTGCCCCGCGCGATCAGATCGATCCGTTCGATGCCGAGCGTCCGGCACAGCGCCGCGACATCGTCCGACGCCGTGCGATAGGGCGGCGACGGATCGCGCGCCGCGTCGCTATCGCCGAATCCGGGGCGGTCGATCGCCAGCGTGCGGAACCCCCGCCGCCACAGCGCCCGCACCAGGCGGGTCGGCGGCGCCCGGGCGGTGATCGTGCTGTGGAGGATGAGGACCGCCCGCCCGCCCGCGGGCCCATAATCCGAATAGGCGACCGTGCGGCCATCGACCTGGATCGATGCATTGGGAAGAACGTGGCCGCCGAGGATCGACACTTCGGGTTCGGCATCGACCTGTCCGTGCGACAGGGCGGCCGAAACCAGCCGCACGATTTCCGCCGCATTGCGCGCGCCGAGGATCAGGTGGATATTCTTCATCTCGGCATCGACGACCGCGTCCGACAGCCCCAGGGCCTCGCCGATCTCCGCGCGGCTCTTGCGGACGGCGATCGCACGCGCGATCGCAAACTGCCGGTCGGTCAACCCGAACAGGTCATGAAAGGCGGCGCCGACGTCGCGATCGTCGCTCATCGCGAGCGTCTGTCCCACCAGCATGGGAATCGTGTCGAGCCCGCACTTCGCCTTGATCTCCGCGAGCATGTTGCGCGCCGATACGTAGGAACACCCCATCGCGACCGCCGCCTCGCGCAGGCCGCCGGTTTCGACCAGATGCCACAGAAGCTCCGACTGGCGATCGGACAGCGCGAATATCCGAGCCACATCGCCACGCGACGCGTGATCATGGCGGCCGGCTGCATCGCACAAGGAAGTGGTCATCGGATGATCGGCGCCCCGCTTTGCCCGATCTTCAGTCCACACGATTCCCGGCTGGAAAACAAGCCGCGAAAGCCGCCGCGCCGGACCGGAAAGCCCATATGCCATCCCCGCATGAAGGTCGGATGCGGCCCGAAGGCGAAACTTTGCTGTCTGACGGGAATATGGTTGGAGGCCCGAGCCGATATACCACAACCTAGAGAGGTCAACGGCTTATATCTGCTAACCGCCCATAAACCCCTTATTGAAATCACAAAAGAAATTTCCGGGCTTGCTAACCGCATTTGGGTCCGTTGGGCATGTCTTTTCTCAGCCCGTTTCCAGCGGAGAAACTCGCGCACCCCTTGAAACGAGAAAACCCCCGCCTTGCAGGGCGAGGGCCTTCAGGAGCGCCGGGGCGACGCTGACTTGCGACAGTATTCCTATGCCCGACGCTCCTTCCGTTCAACATGAAAGGAGCCAGAACCATGGCCATTAAATCAGCGATCCAGACCGAGGCGTCAGTCGAGACGGTCACGGTCG
>Ga0182745_1001530_pt1 | contig 22111 bp, 21 predicted proteins | sample eDN3rd30CKraftBY_FD_128523 | JGI IMG/M metagenome (GOLD analysis project Ga0182745, IMG submission 128523) | Enriched backyard soil microbial communities from Emeryville, California, USA - eDNA 3rd pass 30_C Kraft BY (version 2) (version 2) | ecosystem: Environmental > Terrestrial > Soil >...
CGATGGCGGTGCGCCCGTACAGGTAGCCGTCGGCGCCGAGCTCCTCGACGACGTCGATCGTGACGCGGAGCCCATGCTCGCCGGCCGCCGTCTCAGTTGTGAGCTCGAGGTCTTCGGGGCGCACCCCGATCGTGACACCGCCCTCGTCCCAGAGGTTCATGGCGGGGGAGCCGATAAAGCCGGCGACGAAGGTGTTGCGCGGGGCTTCGTAGAGTTCGCGCGGGGTGCCGACCTGCTGGAGCACACCGTCCCGGAGGACCGCGATGCGGTCGCCCATCGTGAGGGCCTCGGTCTGGTCGTGCGTGACGTAGACTGTCGTGACGCCGAGGCGGCGCTGCAGCTGGGCGATCTGCGCGCGGGTCTGCACCCGGAGCTTCGCATCGAGGTTCGACAGCGGCTCGTCCATGAGGAAGACCTGGGGGGCGCGGACGATGGCGCGGCCCATGGCGACGCGCTGGCGCTGGCCGCCGGACAGGGCCTTCGGCTTGCGGTCGAGGTAGGGCTCGAGGTCGAGGAGTCTCGCGGCCTCGAGGACGCGTCGGGCGCGCTCCTCCTTGGGGACGCCGGCGATCTCGAGCGCGAACCCCATGTTCTTGGCGACGGTCATGTGCGGGTAGAGCGCATAGTTCTGGAAGACCATCGCGATGTCCCGGTCTTTCGGCGGGACGGCGGTGACGTCGCGCTCACCGATGAGGATGCGACCCGAGTCGACCTCCTCGAGGCCGGCGAGCATGCGGAGGATGGTCGACTTCCCGCAGCCGGAGGGGCCGACGAGGACGAGGAACTCACCGTCCGCGATCTCGAGGTCGATCTGGTCGACGGCCGGCCGGGTGGCTCCCGGGTAGATGCGGCTCGCCTTGTCGAAGGTGACGCTGGACATGGGTGACGTGCTCCGTTCACCGGCAGGTACGTGCCGGACGATCCGTAGTGAAGGTCCGCTCAGCCTAGTGCGGCGCATTCGGCGTCGTGAGGAATGCGCGGGCCGCCTCCGCCGCGACACGCCAGCGACACGCCGACGAGAAATCAGTTTCGACACGTTCTCCACAAGTTGTTCCATCACGGAATGCTGCGGTGCGCCTGAAAAAGTGCTGATGGTGGCGCCCCTTCGAGGAGTTGTCCCCACGCGGGAATGACAACGATGTAGTTATTCGTTGAGTTCTGCACAACCACAACATCTCGTGCTGCATGCCGATGTCAGCCCCTATATGTAGTATCTGAAGCCCGGATGCGAGAGAGGACCCGCCATGGCCGTCACCGTCTACACCAAGCCCTCGTGCGTACAGTGCACGGCGACGTATCGTGCGCTGAACGCGAAGGGCATCGAGTTCGAGATCTTCGACGTCTCCGTCGACGAGAAGGCGCTCGACACCGTCAAGCAGCTCGGCTACCTGCAGGTGCCGGTCGTCGTGGCCGACGACGAGCACTGGTCCGGATTCCGGCCGGACAAGATCGACGAGCTCGCCTCCTAGGGGGTGCGACCATGTCCGTCTCGGTGGTCTCGCACCGGCCCGCGGCCGGTGGGGTCGCGCACGGGTCGACGGACACCCAGTCGACCGACGCGGACCTCATCTTCTTCTCCTCGGTGTCGGGCTACACGGCCCGCTTCATCGACAAGCTCGTCGCTCACACCGGGCGGTCGGTCGCACGCATTCCTCTCTATGCGTCCGACCCCCAGCTGCGAGCGACACGGCCGTACATCCTCGTGCTGCCGACCTATGGCGGCGGCAACGGGCAGGGTGCGGTCCCCAAGCAGGTCATCAAATTCCTCAACCACCCGGGTAACCGGGCGCTGATCCGGGGCGTGGTCGCCGGCGGCAACACCAACTTCGGCGAGGCCTACGGACTGGCGGGCGACATCGTCGCCGCCAAGTGCGGGGTGCCCTGCCTGTATCGATTTGAACTCTTTGGCACAGCAGACGACGTGGAAGCCGTCGCAACAGGAATGGAGCAATTTTGGACGCGGCAGTGATCGACGCCCCCGTCAGCACCGGGGAGCGGGCAAAGATGGACTACCACTCGCTCAATGCGATGCTCAACCTCTACGGACCGGACGGCAAGATCCAGTTCGACAAGGACCGTGAGGCGGCCCGGGAGTTCTTCCTGCAGCACGTCAACCAGAACACGGTGTTCTTCCACTCGCTCAAGGAACGCCTCGACTACCTCGTCGAGAAGGGCTACTACGAGCAGGCGGTGCTCGACCAGTACACGCCGGAGTTCGTGCAGCGACTGCACGACCTCGCGTACTCGAAGAAGTTCCGCTTCCCGACCTTCCTTGGTGCGTTCAAGTACTACACGAGCTACACGCTGAAGACCTTCGACGGCTCGCGCTACCTCGAGCGCTTCGAGGACCGCGTCGTCATGACCGCCCTCACGCTCGCCGCCGGCGACGAGGCGATCGCGACCGAGATGGTCGAGGAGATCATCTCGGGCCGCTTCCAGCCCGCCACCCCGACCTTCCTCAACGCCGGCAAGGCACAGCGTGGCGAGCTCGTCAGCTGCTTCCTGCTGCGCGTCGAGGACAACATGGAGTCGATCGCCCGCGGCATCAACTCCTCGCTGCAGCTGTCGAAGCGCGGCGGTGGCGTCGCGCTCCTGCTGTCGAACATCCGGGAGTCGGGCGCACCGATCAAGCAGATCGAGGGCCAGTCCTCCGGCGTCATCCCCGTCATGAAGCTGCTCGAAGACTCCTTCAGCTACGCGAACCAGCTCGGCGCCCGCCAGGGTGCCGGTGCCGTGTACCTGCACGCGCACCACCCGGACATCATGCGATTCCTCGACACGAAGCGGGAGAACGCGGACGAGAAGATCCGAATCAAGACGCTGTCGCTCGGCGTCGTCATCCCCGACGTGACGTTCGATCTCGCGCGGAACAACGAGGACATGTACCTCTTCTCCCCGTACGACGTCGAGCGCGTGTACGGCGTGCCCTTCGGCGACATCTCGGTGAGCGAGAAGTACCAGGAGATGGTCGACGACCCGCGGATCAAAAAGACGAAGCTGAACGCCCGCAAGTTCTTCCAGACCCTCGCGGAGATCCAGTTCGAGTCCGGGTACCCGTACATGGTCTTCGAGGACACGGTCAACAAGGCCAACCCGATCGACGGCCGCATCAACATGTCGAACCTCTGCTCGGAGATCCTCCAGGTCAACACCCCGACGACCTACCACGAGGACCTCGGCTACGACCAGATTGGCAAGGACATCTCCTGCAACCTCGGGAGCATGAACATCGCGCTCGCGATGGATGGCGGCAACCTCGCGAAGACGGTCGAGATCGCGATCCGTGGGCTGAATGCGGTGAGCGAGCAGTCGCACATCTCGGCAGTGCGCTCGATCGAGTACGGCAATGACAAGTCGCACGCGATCGGCCTCGGCCAGATGAACCTGCACGGCTATCTCGCCCGCGAGCACGTCCACTACGGCTCGGAGGAGTCGATCGACTTCACCTCGGCGTACTTCGCGGCGGTGCTGCACTACGCGCTCAAGGCGTCGAACCAGCTCGCCCGCGAGCGCGGCACCACCTTCGACGGCTTCGAGCGGTCGAAGTACGCCAGCGGCGAGTTCTTCGACAAGTACGTGACGCGCGACTGGCTGCCGACGACGGAGAAGGCGAAGGAGCTCTTCGCGAAGGCCGGCGTCGAGCTGCCCACCCGCGAGGACTGGGCTCAGCTCAAGGAGGCCGTCATGCGCGACGGCATCTACAACCAGAACCTGCAGGCGGTCCCCCCGACCGGCTCGATCTCGTACATCAACAACTCGACGTCGTCGATCCACCCGATCGCGTCGAAGATCGAGATCCGCAAGGAGGGCAAGCTCGGGCGGGTGTACTACCCGGCGCCGTTCATGACGAACGACAACCTCGAGTACTACGAGGACGCCTACGAGATCGGCTACGAGAAGATCATCGACGTGTACGCGGCGGCGACCGAGCACGTCGACCAGGGTCTCTCGCTCACGCTGTTCTTCAAGGACACCGCCTCGACCCGCGACATCAACCGGGCGCAGATCTACGCCTGGAAGAAGGGGATCAAGACGATCTACTACATCCGGCTCCGGCAGCTGGCGCTCGAGGGGACCGACATGGCCGAATGCGTCTCCTGCATGCTGTGACGCGGGCGCCGCATTCATCCCTGAGAGATAACGACGAAGAAGAAGAACGATGACTGAAGCCGTCAAGCTCCTCACCCACGTTGAGGCGATCAACTGGAACAAGATCGAGGACGAGAAGGACCTCGAGGTGTGGCACCGCCTCACCGGCAACTTCTGGCTGCCGGAGAAGGTGCCGCTGTCGAACGATGTGCAGTCGTGGGCGACGCTGACCCCGGTCGAGCAGCTCCTGACGATGCGGGTCTTCACCGGGCTCACCCTGCTCGACACCGTGCAGGGCACGGTCGGCGCTGTCTCGCTCATCCCGGATGCGCTCACCCCGCACGAGGAGGCCGTCTACACGAACATCGCGTTCATGGAGTCGGTGCACGCGAAGAGCTACTCGAGCATCTTCTCCACGCTTGCCTCGAGCGAGGAGATCGACGCCGCCTTCCGCTGGTCGGTTGAGAACGACAACCTGCAGAAGAAGGCGCGGCTCATCATCCAGGACTACCTGGGCGACTCCTCACTCAAGCGGAAGGTCGCCTCGACGCTGCTCGAGTCGTTCCTCTTCTACTCCGGCTTCTACCTGCCGATGTACTGGAGCTCGCGGGCGAAGCTCACGAACACGGCCGACCTCATCCGCCTCATCATCCGCGACGAGGCCGTGCACGGGTACTACATCGGCTACAAGTACCAGCGCGAGATCGAGTCGGCGTCGCCGGAGGAGCGAGAGGCGATGAAGGACTACACCTTCAGCTTCCTGTACGAGCTCTACGACAACGAAGTGGAGTACACCGCCGACCTGTACGACGAGGTCGGACTCACCCCCGATGTGAAGAAGTTCCTCCACTACAACGCGAACAAGGCGCTCATGAATCTCGGCTACGAGCCGATGTTCCCGAAGACCGTGACGGACGTCTCCCCGGCGATCCTCTCGGCCCTCAGCCCGAACGCGGACGAGAACCACGACTTCTTCTCGGGGTCGGGCTCCTCGTACGTCATCGGCAAGGCCGTCGACACGGAGGACGAGGACTGGGAGTTCTAGGCGACCGAACGCACGCTGTTGGATGTCCGCACTGTCGGCTACCATGACTTCCGGTAGCGGAGGGTGCAATAGACCTCTGAGCGCCGATTCGGAGAGCCCGCGCGTGAGCGCGGGCTCTCGTGTCGGTGGTCGTTGCCGGGATTGACGAATGCTCCTGGCCTATCTCGACGAAATCGGTGAAACTGGCGCGTTCATATCGAAGGCGGATCCCCGTTTCAACACGAGCCCTGCCTTCGGTTATGCCGGATTCGTGTTGCCTGTTGCCGAGGCGCGGCGCTTCGGGGCGTGGGTTACCGAGGAAAAGCGAAGGGTATTCGCCGGTGAGCTCGCAGCCAGTGAGCGCCCGGCGCAATGGGAGAAGAAGGGGTCGGCGATCTTCCGCGAAGCCACACTCCGGAACTATCCACAGCAGATTCGTGTATTCAACTCGCTGGTGCGCCGTCTGCGCTCCATTGGTGGAAACCTCTTCTACTACGTCGATGAGAAACCGATCGGGACCCCCAAGCAGACACGGCTCGACCAAATCGGTCGCGAATCCGCAGCGATGAAGGAAACGCTCAACCGGCTCGCCCGACACGCAGAGTCCCAGCACAAGCACCTGCTCGCGATGCTCGATCAAGTGAACGAGAAGCAGCGGATTGAGCGGATGCCGACGATGTACGCGCACATGTTTAGCCGCGCGGGCGAATTTGAGGAGATGAAGCGGATTGTCGAGCCGCCGATGCATCTCGACAGTGTGGTGAGCGCGAACATCCAGTTTGCCGACTGGATCGCAGCTTGTGTGTCACGCGCCGTCGACTACCAGCTCATCGAACGCTCAGAATTTGGCTGGATAACCGGGAGCTGGGTTGACGCAGTCCGTGGGGCGTTTACCCACGAGTCAAAGGTCCACCTTCATCACCGTGCAATCGGGGATATCCACCATTCCACAGTCTTCAGTCGAGAGCGGAGGCTGTTCCCCCACGTTGATGGTCAACGGATCGGTGCAACGATTCCTGAGGATGCACTCCGGAAGCTTCGTGCGGCGGCCGAGAAGAATCAGCCATAGCGTCGCTCGCGGGTATTGCGTTTCGAGGTTGCTGCTCGGCGTCCCCACCCGTGATCCTTCCCGTGCGAGCGAGTGGGGGCCTGGGTAGACCCCAGGCGTCGTCCTGGCTAGGCTCCGGGGAATGAGGGGCCAGGAGGCTCTTGGGAGGGGAACCGTCGATGAGTGATGTGGCAGTCGCGCGCAAGCCCAGCGGACCGAAGTGGGAGGCTGAGGCGAAGGACCAGATCAAGTCAGCGTTGCGGCGATTCCACAAGCCGCTCGCGGACCTCGTCGACCGAGACGCGAATGAGGGCGACACCAGGTTGCTCGTGACGGACTTCCTCTGCACGGTGCTCGGGTACGACCGCTACGCCGACCTCACAACAGAATTCGCGGTCCGCGGAGAATTTGCCGATTATGGAATCCGTATCGATCAACAGCTGGTCGCATTCATTGAGGTCAAACGCGCAGCGCAGGACTTGAATGCGCGGCATCTGCGCCAAGTGGAGACCTACGCCGTGAAGGAGGGTCTCGAGTGGGTGATCCTCACGAACGGACGAATCTGGCAGGCATATAACGTGCGGGCCGCCACGGGACAGCAGGTTGTGACCACGCTGGCTCTCGAGGTCGACGTGCTCAGTGACGAGCCGTCGGCAAAGAAGGTCGTGCGCCTGTTCCATCTGCACCGATCGGCCCTCAAGCGGCAGACCATCGGTGATCTGTGGCGGCAGCAGGCCGCGACCGCGCCACAGGCGCTCGCTGAGGTCTTGCAGTCGACGGCAGTGCTTGACGCAATTCGCAAGGAAGTGCGACGTAGGTCCGGGTACAACCCGGATGTGAAAGACATCGAGGCGGGTCTGCGCGGACAGGTGGTCCGGCCAGACCTGTTATTGCCGTAGACGAGGTGCAGGGGTCAGCGTCGTCGCATAGGTCGCATAGGTCGCATTCGGCGCATGGGCCCTCGATCTGTTGCGCGTCGGCAGCCGTTAGCGACACAGATGCCTGGTCGCCGACCAGTTCGCAGACAAGGTCGACCGTGCCGCACCGGGTCGCGAATGAGGTGACGCCGTCGATCGGCGACCGAGCTCGCGCCCGTTACGTGAGCCGTAGCGTGGTGATGCAGCTGGCGGCGCCAGTTGCCGTAGAAAACGGCGTGGATCCGGTCTTGCCGTCGTAGGTCACTTCAATCGTCCCGGTGATGTCTCGCGGCAGCCAGAACCCTGCGAACCCGTTGTCAAACGTCGTCGTCGACTCGTCGACGAGGGTCGCACCGCTGGCCGCATCCAGGATGCGCACGTCGATCTGCTGCCCCGAGAGCTCGCCTCGGCACGTCGTCAGGCTGTGGAAGTAGCAATCGTGCGTTTGCTCGACGAATGGTGCGACCGAGACATACGTCACCTCCTCCGGCATCGCGAACGATTCCTCGTGGACACCGTCCGTGATGAGCAGTGCATCGGGCCGTACTGAGGCGATGAACTCGGTCGGTCGGTCGATCACCCTCATCTGATCGAGCTTGTTGATGAGCTCCATCGTGGACAAGTCGTCCAGGTCGTGCTCGGCGAGGAGCGCTGACGCAGCGGGCGTTGGTCCCGGCTCGGGCGTGGCGCAGCCGGTGAGCACGAGGGCCAGCGCCGTGGCGGCTGTCGCGGCGGCGAGGTGCAGTCGTCTCATGAGGTTATTCCTTCGGCGGGGACACCTGTACACCCCGGGTTGGTGGGGAGTGGGTTCGGTGGGACCGGGCGTCTCCGGGGCTGCGCTCACGGTCGTGACCATTCTCGGCATTGCTTGGCGTGAGGCAGCTGATCGACGACCCGCAGCGGCCGCTCGGCGACGCCCGGCGGTACCATCCAGGCATGAGCCGCGACGACGCAGTGCCCGCGGACAGTCAGGCCAAGCTGTTCGATTGCGCAGGCCGAGGAGTGCCGGCTCTCGCCGAGCGGCTTGCCGCCGCGGGCGCGCGGGACGAGGCGCTCGGCATCTACACCCCGCCGCGACGAATGCTCGGCCTCCTCCCGCGACCAGCCAGGATTCGGCCGGTGGGCCGCGTCTGGCGGCTCGGCGCATTCCTGCTGACCCCGACGGGTCAGCTGCTGCATACCGGGCGGGTCATCCGGGTCGCGGGCACCGATCGGCGGCGCAGCGTCGTCGCCGACGCGATCACCAAGCATCATGAGCTCGCGCTCGCGGCCAGGCGCGGCGGCTGCCGGGAGGGGGACACCGTCAACTTCGAGGCGAGACCGTGCGCGCCGGGCGAGGCGGGGGTCGCGGACCTCTGCGCCTACCTCGCCGAGCGGGCGGAGCTGCTCATCCACCCGCTGCCCGGTGCCTGAGCGACATCCCCGCGTGGGTGCCCCGTCCGCGACCGGCCTCGACACAGGACAGACTGGACGAATGCGGGAGCAACCGACACCAGTGTCGATCTGGCGTGCGCCAGGCATGCCGGCACTGCTGGTGATGACGGCGCTCGGCTTTGCCGGGTTCGCGCTGTTGCTCCCCACCGCGCCACTGTGGGCGAGACACGGCGGCGCCGATGAGGGCGGGGCCGGGCTCGTCAACGCGGTGCTGCTCATCGCGACCGTCCTCGTCCAAACCGCGGTGCCGTGGGCGCTCAGGACCCTCGGCTGGCGAGTCGTCCTCACGGCCGGGGTAGTGCTGCTCGGGGCGCCCTCGGCGCTGTACATCCTGACGGACGCGCTGCCGGCCCTGCTCGCGCTGTCGGCGATCCGCGGGGCGGGCTTCGCCATCCTGACCGTGTGCGGCTCGAGCGCCGTGGTGCGCCTCATCGCGCCGTCGCACCGCGGCCGCGCCATCGGCATCTACGGGCTGGCGATCGCGGTGCCGCAGACCCTCTTCGTCCCGACGTCGGCATTTGTCGCGGAGTTCTTCGAGTTCTGGGTGGTATTCGCACTCGGCGCGCTCCCCGTGCTCGCCATCCCGGTCACGCTCCGGCTCGGCGCGCGCCTTGATCGTCTAGCTGTGGCTGACCAGACCACCGCGGCGGCGGAGCCGGTCGTCGGCCGCGGGCGCGCATTCCTGGCCCTTGCCGTGCCGATGCTCGTCTTGCTGGCGATCACGACACCCGGCGGCGCGCTGCTGACCTTTGCGCCGCAACTCGGCTTCTCCGCGCTCGTCGTCATGCTCGCGCTCTTCGTCTTCACGGTCATGACCGCCCTCAGCCGCTGGCTCGCCGGCGGCCTGGCCGACCGGTATGGGCCGGCGCTCTTCGTCATCCCGCTCTTCCTCATCGGGGCCACCGGGATCGTCCTCATCGCCTGGTCGGTTGGGACATCACCACCGACCGTGGCCATGCTCATGGTGGGGGTGCTGCTCCTCGGGACCGCCTACGGCGCCTTGCAGAACCTCACGCTCGTCGTGTCCTTCGCGGCCGTCCCGGCTCGCCTCCGTGACACGGCGAGCGCCGCGTGGAACATCGGCTTCGATACCGGCACCGGGCTCGGGGCGCTCGCCGTCGGATTCATCGCGGCCGGGACGGACTTCACCGTCGCATTCCTCATCACTGCCGCGCTGGGGCTCCTCGTCGCGGCGCTCTACGGCGTGCACCTCGCGTTCGCGCGCCGACGCTGATCGAGCGCTGCGGTGTCCGCCGGTGGTGCGCGTCGTGTCGGTGGAGCCACGTACGCTGGAGGCATGAGCACCCTTGTCCTCCTGCGCCACGGTCAGTCGGAGTGGAACGAGCAAAATCGCTTCACCGGCTGGGTCGATGTGCGACTCACCGAGCGAGGGACCGTCGAGGCCCGCCGTGCTGGCGAACTGCTGCGGGAGAGCGGGCTGCGCCCCGACGTGCTCCACACGAGCGTGCTGAGCCGCGCGATCCAGACGGCGAATCTCGCGCTCGAGGCGGCCGACCGGCTCTGGCTGCCGGTGCACCGCAGCTGGCGCCTCAACGAGCGCCACTACGGCGCCCTGCAGGGCAAGGACAAGGCGGAGACGCTCGCCGAGTTCGGTCACGAGCAGTTCATGCTGTGGCGCCGGAGCTTCGACACCCCGCCGCCGCCGCTTCCGGACAACGACGAGCACAGCCAGGTCGGTGACGAGCGCTACGCCGATATCCCCGATGCCGAGCTGCCGCGGACCGAGAGCCTCTCACTCGTCATCGACCGGCTCCTGCCCTACTGGCGCGACCGGATCGTGCCGGAGCTGTCCGCCGGGCAGACCGTGCTCGTCGTCGCGCACGGCAACTCGCTTCGGGGGCTTGTGAAGCACCTCGATGGCATCTCGGACGCCGACATCGCCGAGCTCAACATCCCGACCGGGATCCCGCTCGTCTACGAGCTCGACGAGCAGCAGCGGCCGACGGCGCCGTCGCGCTACCTCGACCCGGAGGCTGCTGCGGCCGGTGCGGCTGCGGTCGCCGCGCAGGGGCGCGGGTGAGGCGCAGTTAGGTCGCGCCGCGATGGCGCTCGGGCAGTCGTCGACGAGACGAATGCGTGGCGCGCGAGCGTGCTCGCGTCGCCGGGCCGACTACGGCAGGTAGTCCTCGAAGAATGGGCGCGCCTCGGCGTCGAGCACGGGCACGAGCAGCTGCTGGCCTGCCGCCTCGCCGACCTGGAAGTACACCGGGTAGAGGCCGCCAAGGCTCGCGTCGGTCGGGCGCTCGACGAGCACCGCCACGTCGGAGTCCGGGCCGCCGACCGTCGTCGCCTCCTCGGGCGCGAGCGTGATCGCGGCCTTGCCGTCCGTGCCGCCCGCGCCGAGCGCGACGTGCAGCCTGGCCTGCTCCTCCCCTGAGTTCACGACGTAGAAGTACACGTTGATCGCACCGGACTCACCCATGATCGCCTGTGCATCGCGGACCTTCACCTCACCGAGATCCGTGCCGATCCCATCGGCCGGGTCGTAGTGGATCATGGTGGCCACTGGGGCGACGAGTGAGCACGCACTGAGTCCGAGCAGTGCGGTCGCGGCGAGCGCGGCGGCACCGGCGATTCGAGCGACAGGCTTCGCGGCGATTCGAGTGGTCTTCACGCCGTCCAGCCTACCTGGGGGTCGATGGTAGAATCGAATGCCGCGAAAGGACGTCCTCTATGCAGTTTGTCGTTGGTGAAACGGTTGTCTACCCCCATCACGGCGCCGCAAAGATCATTGAGATCAAGCAGCGTGTCATTCGAGGTGAGGAGAAGACGTACCTCAAGCTCAACGTCGCACAGGGTGACCTGACGATCGAGGTGCCGGCGGAAAACGTCGACCTCGTCGGCGTCCGTGACGTCATCGGCCAGGAGGGCCTCGACCAAGTCTTCGAGGTGCTGCGCACGCCGCACGCGGAGGAGCCGACGAACTGGTCCCGCCGCTACAAGGCGAACCTGGAGAAGCTCGCGTCCGGCGACGTCATCAAGGTGTCCGAGGTCGTCCGCGACCTGTGGCGCCGCGACCAGGACCGTGGGCTGTCCGCCGGGGAGAAGCGCATGCTCGCGAAGGCGCGCCAGATCCTCGTCTCCGAGCTCGCCCTCGCTGAGAAGACCGGCGAGGAGCAGGCCGCACTCCGCCTCGACGAGGTCCTCGCGTCCTGACGTCCCGCGTGCGCATCCCCGCCGACGCGCGCCGCGCATTCGTGCGTCCGAATATCCCTACACTGGCGACCAGGAGCCGCGGGGGAGGAGCGCACGGTCGAGATGTCGACAACAGCTGAGTCATCGACGAATGCGGCGGTCGCCGTCATCCTCGTCGCCGCCGGCTCTGGCAGGCGGCTCGGGCTCGGGCTCCCGAAGGCCTTTGTGCCACTCGCGAACGGCACCGTGCTCGAGGCGGCGATCAGCGGCGTCCGACGCGCTGGCGTACTGGCCCAGCTCATCGTCGTCGCCCCCTACGACCACCTGCAGGAGGCGGCGCGCATCGCGAGGCGCGTGTACCGAGACGACACCGACCGGCTCGTGACCGTCATCCCCGGCGGCGATGAGCGCGCCGACTCCGTCGCGGCCGGACTGCGCGCGCTCGCCCCCGACGTCGTCGCCGTCCTCGTCCATGACGCGGCGCGGGCGCTCACCCCACCCGAGCTCTTCGACGCCGTCGCCGGGCTCGTCCTCAAGCTCGGCTGCGGCGTCGTCCCCGTGCTCCCCGTCGTCGACACCGTCAAACGGGTGCTCCGCGACGGCGAGATCGCCGGCACACTCGACCGCAGGGACCTCGCGCTCGCACAGACCCCGCAGGGCTTCCCCCGCGGCCGACTCGAGGCCGCGTACCGGCTCATGGGGCCCGCCGCCACGACCTACACCGACGATGCGGCGATCTACAGCGCCGCCGGGCACCGCGTCGTGACCACGACCGGCCGCGATCGCGCCTTCAAGATCACGCACCCGCAGGACCTCCGCCGCGCCGAGACCATCCTCAGCGACCCGAGCATCCCCGAGTCGGAACGGCCCGCCCTCGCCCGCGGACCACGGCTGCCGCGCACCGAGCACCTCGAAGACACCGACACCGGGACCGACACGGGGACGGGGACTGGCACGAGTCGCACGTACCGGACCGGGGTCGGCGCCGACGCGCACGCCTTCGGGGAGACCCCGCCGCTCCGGCTCGGCGGGGTCGAATGGCCCGACTTCCCCGCGCTGGAGGGGCACAGCGATGGCGACGCCGCCTGTCACGCGATCGTCGACGCGCTGCTCGCGGCGTCCGGCCTCGGCGACATCGGCACGGTCTTCGGCGTCGGGGACCCGGCGATGGCGGGGTACGCGGGTACCGCATTCATCCGGGATGCGGTCAACCTGCTCGTCGCACACGGCTGGACGATCCACAGTGTCTCGGTCGAGATCGTCACGAATGCGCCGCGCATCGGCGAGCGGCGGGCCGAGCTCGAGCGGGTGCTCGGCGAGGCGGTCGGCGCCCCCGTCTCGGTTGCGGGCACCACGGCGGACGGACTCGGCCTCACGGGCGAGGGCCGCGGGATTGGCGCCGTCGCCTCCGCCCTGCTGTCCCGCTGACCCCGCGCCCTGACCCCGCGCCCCGTCCCCCCGTTCAGTCGATGTTCAGGAGGGGACTACGGCCTAGGGAGGACCTGGCGGCGCGCCACGCCCTCCCGATCGCGCCGGACCCTCCCAAGCAGGGAAGCCACGCTCGGGCGAGGGGACGCTGCCCGGGCGCGGGCACGGTCGGCCGTATTGCCCTCGCGCGGCCGGAACCCCCTCGCCCCGCGGCCGCCGGCCCCGGCATCGGCCGCGGCTGCGCCTGCCGACCGCCCGGCGCACACCAGGGCCGCAACATCAGGGTGCGGCCTGGTGCGACCGAATACGCTTGGGGGGTGACCGTCCGGCTGTACGACTCCAAGGCGCAGGCGCTCGTCGACCTCGCGCCGCGAGTGCCGGGCGAGGTCGGCATGTACGTCTGCGGGCCGACCGTGCAGTCGAGCCCACACATCGGGCACCTGCGCTCGGCGCTCGTCTACGACCTGTGGCGGCGCTGGCTCGGCTACCGCGGGTATCGCGTCACCTTCGTGCGCAACGTGACCGACATCGACGACAAGGTCCTCGACGTCGCGGTCCTCACGGGCGACCCCGAGCGCTGGTGGGCGATCGCGTACCGGGTCGAGCTCGAGTTCACGGCGGCATATGCCGCGATCGGCATCCAGCCGCCGACCTACGAGCCGCGGGCGACTGCGTCGATCGGCGAGATGCAGCAGCTCGCGCAGCGGCTCATCGACCGCGGCCACGCCTATGTCGCCGACGATGGCTCCGGTGACGTGTACTTCGACACCGCGAGCTGGCAGGCGTACGGCCAGCTCACCCGGCAAGGCCGCGAGGACATGTCGCCCGCCGCCGACGCCGACCCGCGCGCGAAGCGGGACCCGCGAGACTTCGCCCTCTGGAAGGGCCGCAAACCCGCCGAGCCCGAGTCGGCGTCCTGGGACTCGCCCTGGGGCCCCGGCCGCCCCGGCTGGCACATCGAGTGCTCGGCGATGAGCCGCCGCTACCTCGGTCCAGCCTTCGACATCCACGGCGGCGGGCTCGACCTGCGCTTCCCGCACCACGAGAACGAGCTGGCGCAGTCGAGTGCCGCGGGCGACGCATTCGCCACCCACTGGTTGCACAACGGCCTCGTCCAGGTCGGCGGCCAGAGGATGTCGAAGTCGCTCGGCAACTCGATCTTCGCCGCGGAGATCCTCGACCAGGTCCGCCCGGTCGTCGTCCGCTATGCGCTCGCCGCCGCGCACTACCGCTCGACGATCGACCTCGTCGACGGCTCCTTCGCCGAGGCGGAGGCGGCACTTGGCCGCATCGAGCAGTTCCTCGCCCGCTCGGCCCGGGCGCTGACGACCGGCGAGGCGGTCGCACCGTCGCTGCTGCCGGTGCCCGCCGCATTCGCGGCCGCGATGGATGACGACCTCGGGGTGCCGCAGGCGCTCGCCGTCCTCCACGAGACCGTCCGCGCCGCGAACACCGCGCTCGACGCGGGCAACCTCGCCGCGGTCGGGACGGCGCGCGCCGAGGTGCGGGCCATGCTCGGCGTCCTCGGGCTCGACCCCGACGACCCCGCGTATGGCGCCACGGAGCCGGGACCGGAGCACGCCGCGCTCGGTGCGCTCGTCGCGGGGCTGCTCGAGCGGCGGGATGCCGCTCGCGCTGCCAAGGATTTCGGCACGGCGGACGCGATCCGCGACACCCTCACCGCCGCGGGCATCCAGCTCGATGACGGCGCCGACGGCACGCATTGGAGCCTCACATGACGAAGCCAGGGCGCCCCGGCGCGAACCGCAAGAAGAAGGGCCCTCGCGTCGGCTCCGGCGGCCAGGGGCGCCAGGCCCTCGAGGGCAAGGGCCCGACGCCGAAGGCCGAGGACCGGACCTACCACAAGGCCGGCAAGCGCAAGGCGGCCGCCGAGCGCGCCCGCGAGCGCGTCGGCCTGCCCGCGAAGCCGGGTGAGAAGCCGGGCGCCAAGTCGGGCGCGAGGGGGACGAATGCGCGCCGCGGCCCCGTCACGGACGCTGACATCGCCGCGAAGGCGTTCGAGGAGCGGGTCGCTCGTCGCCGCATCCCGAAGACGACGGACACGGGCGAGCTCGTCACCGGTCGTAACTCGGTGCTCGAAGCACTCCAGGCGCGCATCCCCGCGACGACCCTCTACCTCGCGCAGCGCATCGAGTACGACGACCGGGTCAAGGCGATCATCCAGCTCGCCAACGGCCGCGGCCTCCCGATCATCGAGATCACCCGCCAGGAGCTCGACCGGATGTCGAGCGAGGGCACCGTCCACCAGGGCGTTGGCATCAAGGTGCCGCCCTACGAGTACCGCCACCCGCTCGATCTGCTCGACGAGGTCATCGAGTCGGGGCAGACCCCGCTCTTCGTCGCGCTCGACGGTGTCACCGACCCCCGCAACCTCGGCGCGATCATCCGCTCGGTCGCCGCGTTCGGCGGCCACGGCGTCATCGTGCCGCAGCGCCGCTCGGTCAGCGTCACCGCGTCGGCGTGGAAGACGAGCGCGGGGGCCGCGGCCCGCATTCCTGTCGCGATGGCGACGAATCTCAACAATGCGATCAAGGACCTCAAGGCCCGCGGCCTCTTCGTCCTCGGCCTCGACGGGGGTGGCGAGGTCTCGCTGCCGGAGCTCGAGCTTGCCGACTCGCCCCTCGTGCTCGTCATCGGCTCCGAGGGCAAGGGCCTGTCGCGGCTCGTCACGGAGCACTGCGATGCGATCGTCTCGATCCCGATCGAGTCGAGCATGGAGTCGCTGAATGCGGGGGTCGCCGCCGGCGTCGCGCTGTACGAGGTCTCGCGGCGGCGGGCGGGCTGAGCGCCGAGGGTGCCCCCCGCGCGAAGTACTGAGATTTCGCCGAAGTACTGACGCCCGGGTGCGCTCGAGGTGAGTTTCGCGCATTCCTCAGTACTTCGTGCCGCGGGCGCCCGGCATACGCTGACCGACATGGCTGAGCACGCCGTCCCTGCGCCGAAGCGGCGGCGCGGTCGGCCCCGCGGCGGTGCCACGGACGCGCGCGAGCGCATCGTCGCGGCGGCGGTCGCGGAGTTCGGGGAGCGGGGGTACGACGGCGCGACCATGCGCGGGATCGCGGCCCGCGCGGAGGTCGACGCCGCGCTCCTGCACCACTACTTCGGGACGAAGGCGGACCTGTTCGCCGCCGCCGTCGACGTGCCGATCCGCCCCGATCGCTTCGTGCCGCAGATCCTGGCCGGTCCCCGCGAGGCGGTCGGCGAGGGCATTGTGCGCTTCCTGCTCGGCCCCTCCGGCTGCGGCAAGACGACGCTGCTGCGCTCGATCGTCGGTGTGCAGCGCCTGAGCGCCGGTGACATCACCGTGCTTGGTGCGCCGGCGGGCAGTCGGGGCTCGACGGACAGGCGACGCAGGCGGTCGATGCGCTGAGCGGCGGGCAGCGCGGCCGCGTATCCCTCGCGATCGCGATGCTCGGCGCACCCGAACTGCTCGTCCTCGCCTCGCTCACGCTGCGGCGCCGGACGCCGTGACGCGGCCTCAGACCAGGTCGCGCCAGTCGCGCTGCGGACCGGTCGGGCCCAGCCCGTCGAGCTCGTCGTCGGGGATGATCTGCATGATGTCGGTCGTCGGCGGGCCGACGAAGGTGCGCTCGTCGCGGCGGTGGCGCAGCACCGTGTCGATGTAGGAGGTCATCGCCTCGGACAGGGTGACGTCGCGCCCGCTGTCCTGCGAGAGGTTCCAGCGGTGGTCGAGGAGCTGGTGGAAGATCTCGGCGGGCTCGAGCCGACCGCGCAGGTCCCGGGGGATGGCGCGGATGACGGGCTCGAAGACGGTGGTGAGCCATTCGTGGGCGACGACCTCTTCGTCGGCGCTCGGCCGCCCGGAGCGGGCGCGGAAGGCGTCGAGGTCGTTGAGGAGCCGGCGCGCCTGGTTCTCCTCGACATCGAGCCCGGTGAGGCGCAGCAGGCGCCGGGAGTGGTGCCCGGCGTCGACGACTTTCGGCTGCAGGACGACGGTCGTGCCGGTCTCGTCGGTGTGGATCGACATCTCCTCGATGTCGAAGCCGAGCTCGTTGAGCCGCTCGACGCGCTGGTTGATCCGCCAGCGCTCCGATTCGTCGAAGTGCTCCGGCGCGGTGAGCTCCTCCCACAGCGAGCCGTACTTGTCGACGATGCCCTGCGCGACGGCGATCGGGTCGAGGCCATCGTCGAGCCGGTCGCCGGCCTGGAGGTCGAGGAGCTCGCCGGCGATGTTGACCCGCGCGATCTCGAGGTCGTGGGCGCGCTGTCCGTCGGTGAGGCGGGGGAAGAACTGTCCGGTCTCTGCGTCGACGAGGTACGCGGCGAAGGCCCCAGCGTCGCGCCGGAAGAGCGTGTTCGACAGGGACACGTCCCCCCAGAAGAATCCGGCGAGGTGGAGCCGGGCGAGCAGCACGGCGAGTGCGTCGACGAGTCGGGTCGCGGTCTCGGGCCGCAGCCGTTGCGAGGAGTAGACGGCGCGGTACGGCATGGAGAACTGCAGGTGGCGGGTGACGAGCACCGGCTCGAGCGCCTCGCCGTCGTCGGTGCGCCGACCCGTGATGACCGCGATCGGCTCGACGCACGGCACCGCGTGGCGCTGCAGCGTCTTGAGCGCCTCGAATTCTCGCCGCGCGAGCTCCTCCGTCGTCTCCTTCACCGCGACGACATAGTCCCCGAGGTAGGCGAGCCGGACGACGTGCCGTGAGATGCCTTTCGGCAGTGCCGCGATCGTCTCCTCCGGCCACGACTCGAGCGGCAGCTGCCACGGCAGGTCGAGCAGCGCCGGCTCCGCGGTCGCTGCCGTGATCGACACGGAGGCGGGCACTCAGCCTCCCTTGGTCAGATAGTCGGTGACGAATGCGGTGGCCGGCTCCTCAAGTAGTTGCTGCGGCGTGCCGACCTGGACGAGGGCGCCCCGGTCCATGAGCGCGACGCGGTCGCCCATCGCGAGGGCCTCGGCGGGGTCATGGGTGACATAGATGGTCGTCATGCCGAGCTGCTGCTGGAGCTGGCGGATCTGCTCCCGCGTCTGGTCGCGGACGACGGGGTCGAGGTTGGCGAGCGGCTCGTCCATGAGGAAGACCTGCGGCTGTCGGACGATGGCACGCGCCATCGCGACGCGCTGGCGCTGCCCGCCCGACAGCGCCTTCGGCTTGCGATCGAGGACGGACTCGAGGTCGAGGAGTCGGGCGGCCTGCGTGACCCGCTCGATGCGCACCTGCTGGTCGATGCCGGCGACTTTCAGCGCAAAGCCCATGTTCTCCGCGACGGTCATGTGGGGGTAGAGCGCGTAGTTCTGGAACGCGATGGCGACGTCCCGGTCCTGCTGCGGCACCTCGGTGACGTCGCGCTCACCGATGTAGATCCGCCCGGAGTCGATGTCTTCGTGGCCAGCGAGCATGCGCAGCAGTGTCGACTTGCCGCACCCGGGCGGGCCGAGGAGCACGACGAGTTCGCCGCCGGCGATGTGCAGGTCGAAACGGTCGACGGCAGGGTGCGAGGCGCCCGGGTAGATCCGGGTCGCCTGGTCGAAGGTGACGGTGGCCACGCTCCGAGTATTCCCTGTCCGACCGCTCCCAGCGAACTGCTCACTAGACTGCGTAGGTTGTCTGGGCGACTCGAGAGGGTGAAATTGAGCAACGGACAGGGTGGTCGGCTGACCAAGAACGAGCGACGCGAGCAGGCCCGCGAGGAGATGCGCCGCAAGATGGAGGCGGCGCGCCGCAAGGAGCGCACCGGCAAGGTGCTGCTGCAGGGCGGCATCATTCTCGCCGTGGTGGCGGTCGCGGTCGTCGTCGCCCTCGTCATCATCAACAGTGTCGGGCCGAAGGGCCCCGGGCCTCGCAACATGGCGTCAGGCGGCGTGCTCTTCCAGCCGGGTGCTGCCGGCGAGGTGCAGGTGGCCAAGACGGCGGGCCTGGCTGACGAGGCCGAGCGCGTGATGGCCGATAGCCGCGCGGAGCTCCAGGTCCAAGTCTTCGTCGACTTCCTTTGCCCGCTGTGCGGCCGCTTCGAGCGCGGCATCACGCCGGAGGAGTTCCAGGCCTCCGGGTTCCCAGGCACGGCCGCGGACTACACCGGCAATGCGGACTACATCAAGACGCTCATCAAGGAGGGCGTCGCGTCCCTCGAGGTCGTGCCGGTCGCGATCCTCGATCGCTACTCGCTCGGCACGAAGTACTCGACGCGCGCGGCGAATGCCTTCGCCTGCGTCGTCGACCAGGAGCCGGGCATCGCGATGGACTACATGGGCCTGCTCTTCGAGCAGCAGCCGGACGAGGGCACGAGCGGGCTCGACGACAACGAGCTCATCGCGCTCGCGCGGGACGCCGGCTCGTCGTCGGCGGCGACGGAGCTGTGCATCCGCAACCAGAGCTTCAAGAGCTTCATCGCCGACAACACGAACACGGCGTCGAGCAAGGCGGAGTTCGCCAACCTGGTCGCGGACGACGCGTACACCGGACCGATCGGGACCCCGGTCGTCTACGTGAACGGCAAGCGGTTCACCCCGGAGTATGACTGGTCGAACAACGCGTCGTTCCGGACCTTCATCCAGCAGCTGCTGGGCGAGGAGTACCAGGAGTCGCAGCCCCAGCCGACCCCGACGCCGACGTCGACACCGACCCCGTAGTCGGCGTCGGTGTCGACGATCGAGCCCACTGTCGGACTCGAACCGACGACCTGCTGTTTACAAGACAGCTGCTCTACCAGCTGAGCTAAGCGGGCGCGAGAGGAAGTCTACGTTGGGCACACGGTGGGCCACCCTCCTCTTCGTCGCGCTGAGCGTCGTCGGTGGGGCGCTCATGGTCGTGCAAGCCCGGATGAATGCGGGACTCGCCGTCGCTGAGGACTCGCCCTGGTACGCAGCCGCCTGGTCGTTCGGTTCTGGCTTCCTCGTCGTGTCCGTCGTGGTGCTCCTGGGCGCCCGCGTGCGGCACGGCGTCGCCCGATTCTTCCGGGAGATCGCCGCGGGGCGACTGCCGTGGTGGACGGCGATCGGCGGCACGATCGGCGCGACCTTTGTCCTCGCGCAGGGGCTCGTGGCGCCCGCCGTCGGCATCGCGCTGTTCACCGTCGTCGGCGTCGCGGGCCAGTCGCTTGGCGCGGTGACGGTCGACCGCCTCGGCTTCCTCGGCATGCCACGGCGTGGCCTCACCTGGCCGCGGCTCGTGGGCGCGGTGCTCGTCGTCATCGCGGTCACGGTCGCGACCTGGTCGGAGCTCGGCGGTGCGACCGCCGTGTGGTGGTTGCTGCTGCTCCCACTTGCCAACGGCTTGCTGCGCGGCGTCCAGCAGGCGATCAACGGCCGGATTCGGGAGGAATCCGGGTCGGCCATCGCGGCGACCTTCGTCAACTTCGGGGGCGGATCCATCGTCCTCGTCGTCGCTGCCGGTATCGGCTGGGCGGTGACCGGTCAGGGCCCGGTCGCGATCGATGAGTGGTGGCTGCTGTTCGGCGGTCTGCTCGGCATCGTCCACATCGCGTGGCAGTCCTTCGGGGTCCGGTGGCTCGGCACGCTGGTGCTCGGCCTCGCGATGATCGCCGGGCAGCTCGTCACCTCGGTCGTGCTCGACCTCGTGCTGCCGCTGCCGGGCACCGCGGTCGACGGGTGGCAGGTGGCGGGCGTGGCCCTCGCATTCATCGCCGTCCTCGTCGCGGCGCTGCCCGTCAGGGGCTACGCCGGGGTGAAGCGCAGTGAGAGCGAGTTCATGCAGTAGCGGTCGCCGGTCGGGGTCTGCGGTGCGTCCGGGAAGACGTGGCCGAGGTGCGAGCCGCAGGTCGCGCAGCGGACCTCGACGCGGACCATCCCGTGCGTCCGGTCCTCGAGGAGCTCGACCGCCTCCGGCCGTAGCGCCTCGTAGAAGCTCGGCCAGCCGCAGTGGGCCTCGAACTTCGTGCCCGCGTCGAAGAGCTCGGCGCCGCACGCGCCGCAACTGTACGTGCCGGCGCGATGCTCCTCGAGGAGTTCGCCGGTCCACGGCCGCTCGGTCGCCGCCTGCCGGAGGATCGCGAAGCGGTCGTCGCCGAGCAGCGCCCGCCATTCCTCGTCGGTCTTCATCACGTCATAGGCCATGTCGATCACGTCCTTCATCGAGTTGGGGCCGCTCAAGAGACTCGGGTCCGTGCCCGAGCCGATCATGCGCACCTGGGACCAGCTAACCACCGCGGAGCTCTACGGATTCCTCAGGCTCCGCTGCGACGTGTTCATGTGGGAGCAGCGGGTGGACGACGAGGCGGGGATGCCGCATCGGTCGATGTATCGGGCGCCGCGGACGGGTGACTCGGCGGCCGGCGCGGATGCTGCTGTGGACTCAGACGCGGTTTCGCAATGAGGTTAGCCTTACCAAAATTTTGACAAGACGTCGGGTGGGGTTTTAGGCTCGTCGGTGAGCTAAGGCTTACCTAACTGACTGCCCCAGCGTGTGCGCTCTCGCGCCGCCAGACTCCCGGAGCACCTTGATGCGCACGTCCACAGGACCGTCCTCCTGCCTGTCCCGAATCGCGGCCGTCGTCGCGTCCGCAGCCCTCGTGCTCGGCTCCGTCTTCGTCGGGGCTCCGGCGTTCGCCAGCGACGAGGCGCCGGTCGAGTCCGTCGAGGGGACGGTGCTGGTCGAGGAGGCCGCGTCGATCGACGCAGCCCCGCTCGAGGAGGCACCCCAGACCGAGGAGGTGTCTCCCGTCGGGGAGGAGCCCGTGGCCGAGGAGGAGCAGCCCGCCGCGGAAGCAACCCCCGCAGCCGCGGCGTCGAGCGGTGACACGTCCGAGGACCCAGCAGCTGCGGCGCTGGTCGTGCCGCTGCTGGGCGGCTTCGCCCCGATGGCGGCGGCGACCCCAGCGGTGTCGGTCACGCCTGCGTCCGGGTTGGACCGGGCCGGTGAGACGGTGACCGTCTCGGGTTCGGGGTATGACCCGGCGAAGGCGGTGTATGTCGCGGTGTGTGAGGACCGTGAGCTGTCGGCGGTGAACTTCACCATGTTCTATGGCTGTGTCGGTGCCCGGCAGGTGACGGCGTCGCCGACGAGTGACACGCAG
>Ga0182745_1001531_pt1 | contig 22105 bp, 23 predicted proteins | sample eDN3rd30CKraftBY_FD_128523 | JGI IMG/M metagenome (GOLD analysis project Ga0182745, IMG submission 128523) | Enriched backyard soil microbial communities from Emeryville, California, USA - eDNA 3rd pass 30_C Kraft BY (version 2) (version 2) | ecosystem: Environmental > Terrestrial > Soil >...
TATTTTCTTTTGGGGTGCAAATTATTCATAACCAGTCCAAAGGCAACGATGATAATGACACCGATTAAAACCGGCTGAAATAAAAATCCCCAACTATATCCACTTACCATAATGATAATCGGGTCCCCACATGCAGGAGGATGGAAAGTTCTTGTCATGAGCATACAGAAAATCGTACAGCAAAGAGCTAGACTCATCATCATTGGTGAAGTGCCAAACAAATGAAGGGTCGTTAGCCCAATAAACGATGCAATAAGGTGACTACCAATAATATTTCGCGGTTGTCCAACTGGCGCATTCCAGGCAGTCATTACAAGCATGCTGCTCGCACCAAATGAAGCGATAAACCATAAAGAATGTGTATACTTTGTTAACTCGAATATGAAAAACATGCAGATAAATACCCCAACAGAGGCAATTACGGCATCTGATAATGTAGAACGATTATTAACTGTACTATACCCTTTCATTTTCAGAAAGGCTGGCTTTATATTAATGGTATTGAACCCTTTCACTTTCTCGAGGGCAGGTTTTATATGGTTATTTATCATAAATTTTATCTCCAATATGCAACATAAATTTTATAATTCTATTAATATATTATTCCTGCTGAAAGTACTCACAAAAAAGTTACCTTACCAGCCAATTTTGACCATAAGGTAACTAAGTTTCTCAGTTAAGACAAGCTATAAACGTTTTTGATATTCTACTACCCAATCATCTGCAAGCTGTTTTATAGAGACCCCTACAAAACCTTCCTGCAGCAGCATTTTCTGCGCATTCACGTCACCCATTGAGGTTGTTACTTTCTCATCATCAAACTGCGATTGGTTTCGTAAATCTAGAGCAAATATATAGCGTAATTTCCCGCCATAGGCATTTTTCAAACCGACAATATAAAATCCTTGTGAAAATTTATCTTTTAAACTGGCGATATTATACGGCATTACAGTAGCAGCAAGATAATCGAAATCTTTTGTATCGATTTGCTGCATAATGATATTCGCTAATGTTTTCTGTAACCCATAGCCTCGATAATTCGGATGAACTGAAGAAATCTCTTGATAAAGAACTCGCTTCAAATCCGAGTCATCTACTAGCCCAATGGCATAGCCTAAATGTTCATCATCGATTTCGGGGGTTAAAACAGCACGAAAAGCGATGAGCTGTTCAGCCACATACGCCCCTATAATTAATCCGTGATTTTCCAATATAAACGAAAACTCTTCATTGGATAATGGTTGTAAAATATCTTTGTTCGGCAATTCTTCATAAACGATTTCTTGTAATGCAAGAATTCGAGGCAAGTCTTGTTTACCCAGCACTTTGACCCCAAAAGGACGATCACCTAAATGCCCTTCAAAAATTAAACTCATTCTCTTCACCTACTCTACTGAATCCGAGTATTGAGTAAGCTCAGCAAGCACTGCTTCGTCTACACTTACACCTAAACCTGGACGTTCATTTAACTGAATATATGGAATGACATAGCTTTCCTTTAAATCGCCAATATCCTTTGAGAATTTAACAGGTCCTGTTAACTCCACACTTTTAATAATTTTTTTCGAAAACGCAACATGGAATCCTGCAGCAGAACCAATTGATGATTCCACCATTGAACCAATTTGACACTCGATACCGGCCATTTCAGCCATTGTCGCAAGCTTCATAGCTGGATAAATTCCTCCACATTTCATAAGCTTAATATTCACTTTATCTGCTGCGCGTTTTGCAATAATCTCTCGCATATTGTTAAAATCGCGAATTCCCTCATCAATCATTAGTGGGACAGTAGATTTTGATTTAATTTCGACCATTGCATCAATATCATCCTGAACAACAGGCTGCTCTAACCAATCAATCCCATAGTTCTCTAAGCGACGCATCGCTTGAAGTGTATTGGCGCTATTGACCCAGCCTTGGTTTACATCCACTCGAATGGCAATTTCTTCCCCAACACGTTCACGTACTGCCTGGATGCGTTTTACATCACCTACTGCATCTACGCCAACCTTCATTTTGAAAGAAGAATAGCCTTCCTGTAATTTTTGCTCGGCTTCGTTCGCCATTTTTTCAGGCTCATCGATGCTTAAAACGTGCGTTACCGGGAATTTCTCATGGTAACGGCCACCTAATAATTGATACACAGGGACATTCAACTTTTTCCCCACTACATCAAAACAAGCAATATCAATCGCTGCTTTGGCTGCTGGTGCTCTGTGAACTTTTTTGTCCATCAGTTCATGGATTTTTTCAAATTCCATTGGGTTTTGTCCAATCATTAATGGCGCTAAAGTATTTTTTAGCATGGCATAGGTTGAATGAGGTGTCTCGCCCGTAATATGTTCATCCGGAACACTCTCACCCCAGCCTACTACCCCACATTCTGTTGTGATTTTAACAATAATCGATTGAATGTTTGGATAGGTTGCATAGCTAATGATAAATGGCTGGATTAATGGTAGATTTACCGCAAAAATTTCAACTTGCTTTATAATCATGATGTCCTCTAACTTCCTTCTATATCCTATTAGTCTATTAATTTATTTTTGTGCTGCATTGCGCAATGTGGCAGTTAACACCTTTGCACCTGTAATGATCGCTTCTTTTTTAAATGTCATTTTTGGATGATGGAGGCCTGGCGTTAAATCTGCGCCAATACCAATCATCGCGGCCTTCAAGTGCGGTCTTAATACCGTATAATGATGAAAATCATCACTGCCTGGAGTAGAAATTGGATTTTCGAAATGTTCTGCCCCTAGTGCCTCGATAATCGAAGCCTGAGCTATTTTGGTTGCTTCATCAGACACCTCAGCTCCAGGTGTTTTATCGAGCCAATCCCACTTCAATTCAACACCGAACGTGTCAGCTATCGCCTTAAAACCTTTGTCAATTCGTTTTTGAAGTTCTTCTAAAAGGGAATTCTTTTGTGCACGTACATCCATTGAAAATGTAGCGTTTCCAGGGATAATGTTAATGCTTCCTCCATCTGCAACAATTTTCGTAAGCTTCGCGCTATATACATCAAAAGGATTTATGTGAATATTATTTAGCATTTGTTGAATGGCACAAATGACATCAATGGCATTTTTTCCTTGATGCGGTCTCGCCCCGTGTGCATCTACACCTTGAATCATTCCCTTTAGGAATGCTGCCGCTCCGTGGTGAATCGCAGGCGTTACTTTACCTAATGGCAGTTCCTCAATCGGACGTAAATGTACGCCAAACAAGTAGGATACATCATCGATAACCCCATGCTTTACCATTTCAATTGCGCCACCGCCCGTTTCTTCTGCAGGCTGGAATATAAAACGGATTCGCTTTTTTAATGTCTCATCCTTTAGTTGAAGAAGTGCACCAAGTACCATCGAAATATTGGCATCATGTCCACAGGAATGATTAGCACGCATTGTTCCATCTACTTCCTGCCATAATGCATCAATATCAGCACGTACCGCTACAACCTCTTCGCCTTGGCCAATCTCTGCAACCAGACCCGTAACATCAGAGAAAAGTTTATACTTAATATTCAGTTCATCCAAGATGGCTGCAATCTTCTTTGTTGTTTCTACTTCCTTCCAGCTAACTTCTGGATAAGCATGAAAATGATCAAACCATTCATAAATAACTTCTTCGTAAGTCTTTACTTGACCCATTTTTTTGCACCTCAAATTTTTATCGCTTTCTCTATTATACATAAGTAAACATTAATAATTAACCGCTTCTGCCCATAAGTCAGAAATTAGAAAACTAAAATCTCACCTAGAATTGAAATGCGGCAAACTCCAAGTGGATTTTGCCGCCATCCATCATTGTCAATATTCGTTTATACAGCACAATCTACTATTCACTTGAGAGATTTATTCCATTACAATTATGCATAATTGGTTCAACCGACAAAAAAACGAAAAAATCTCTCGCAAATTGAAACTATGAATTTATAAACTTGTAAAGAAGCCAGGAGGATATTCCTCTGGATTTGCAGGCTCTTCAACACGATATTCCGTTTGAGCTTGCTGCTTTTCCACTTCAAGCTCCTCATCGAATAAATAGGTTTCAAACTTGGATAACAATAAGTTTGCCAATTTCATACACCTCTTAGTTTGAATTTTCTGATATTTTATATCATACACATTTGTCCAGATGAACACAACCTGTTTATGTTAACAATGCAAAAAAAGTATTAAAACCATCTCGTTTTGTGATGATTTTCCCTTATAGGTCAATAGTAAATTTCAAAATTATCATCAAGAAAAATAATTTATTACAACAAAAAAGCCCCCCTAGTTAGAGAGACTTAATCTAATCATTATCATTTTATTTGCTTCCCATTAGTCTGTTTTTAATTTGAATTGAGAAGAACTCCAGTATAAGGGCGATGGCTAAGGCAAAGTACGTGATCATCCCTACTTCATGGAGGTCATAATAGAAGCCGGATGCCATGAATAGCTCAAAACCGATTCCACCTGCCGCTGCGGCTGCCCCCATTGCAATCGCTACGCCGTAATTTGTTTCGAAGCGAAGGAATGTCCAAGACACCATATAAGATGAGGTTTGCGGCAACACGACATGTACAATAATATGCCACCATTTTGCACCTGTTGCCCTCAATGCTTCAATCATGCCGTCATCAATTTCCTCAAAGGATTCTGAGTAAGCTTTCGTTAAGTAAGCAATTGTATGTAAAGTCATACCCAAAATGGCCGCCACGCTTCCTAATCCAGCAACAATAGCGAAGATCAATACCCATAAAACAGTAGGTACTGCGCGTATAAAGGAATTAAACGTAATAATTACATTCGAGAGTAAGGATGGCATCAAATTCTTTGCACTTAAAATTGCTAAGAAAAACGAAATAACCGCTCCAATTAGAGTTGCTAAAAATGCCAGCGCTAAAGTAATTACTATTTGATACAGTGCCGCACCAACAGTCACTTGATGTAGGGCTGGCTGCAAAAACATCATTTTCAAATTATCCAGTGTGTAAAAAATTGCTGTTTGAATATCAATCACAGTGTACGTGAGAAAGAATGGTGCCACTAGTGTGAAAACAGCAAGAAAGCCTAATATTAACTGAAGTACAAAACTCGAGCGATGAAAGGCTTTAATTTGAATCTTGCCATTTCGCACTTTTACTTGTTGCATAGTTGTTGCTTGCATTATAAAATGAGCCTCCTTACTTTGTTGGAGATAAATTCAATGGCAATGACAATAGCAATAATACAAATTGTGATTAATCCTACCGTTCCATAATCTAAACGTTTATAGTACATATCAAATAGATAGCCAATTCCCGTACCTGTGAGTAGCCCGACCAGAGTAGCATTTCGAATATTTGTATCAATCATGAAAAATAACCAGCTCACCATTTGAGGCAGGCTCTCCGGGATCACTCCTCGAAAAACCATTTGAAAGTATGTAGCGCCTGTCGCATTTAAGGCTTCTACCGATTCCACACTCGCTTCATCGATTGTTTCGATAAAAGCTCGAACTAGAAAACCGAATGTCGTAAAAAACAAGGCAAAATAACCCGTCACAACATTATGCCCAAAGGATATCACCAGCACTAATGCCCACGCTACGGCAGGAATATTGCGGAATACTGAGGCGACCAAGCGGGCTAACAGCGCAAAAGGCTGGTTCACTTTTGTCGTTTTAGAGCCTAGTAGAGCAAAAAACAGCGCTATTACCCCAGCTGTTGTTGTAGAAATTATCGATAAAACAATGGTTTCCCAAAGCTTCGATAATATTTTCGAGAGATTTTCGAATGCTTCAGCTCCAGGGATTAAATTCGTAGTCATCCATACAATGGTACCTGGCACACTTGCAAACCCGTCTGCAAAACTAAAGTCCGTCAGCATAGAAGTACCCATTGTACATAATAGTAGAATAAGCAGGACAAGCGTCATTTGAATTTTCTTTTTCTTAATTACATCAAGACTACCGTTCAAACACTTACACCCCTTATTCTAAAATCAAATCTTCTACTTCGGAACCGTAGATATCACGAATGGCCATATTCGATAACTTTTCAGGAACACCTTCATAAACAATTCTGCCTTTATTTAACCCAATTACACGGTCCGAATATTTTAAAGCCACATCGACCTGATGCAGATTGACAAGTACCGTAATCCCCATCGTCTCACTAATATCCTTTAAATGATCCATAATGACTTTAGAAGAATTTGGATCTAAGGATGCGATTGGTTCATCACAAAGTAAAAGCTTTGGCTGCTGAACTAACGCTCGCGCAATACCCACACGCTGTTTTTGACCACCACTTAACTGATCGCACCGTTTATAAGCAAATTCCTTCATGCCTAATTTGTCTAAAATCGTAAGAGCCAGTTTTTTTTCTTCCTCAGTAAATAAACTAAAGACCCCGTGTAATGTAGATTTATAGCCAAAGCGGCCATGCAATACATTTTCAAAAACTGTTAGACGAGATACTAAATTATAATGCTGAAACACCATTCCGATTTTGGTGCGTTGCTTCCGCAAGTCTGTTTTATTTAAGTTTGCCATTTCTACATCATCAAATAGAATGCTGCCATTTGTCGGATCAATCATTCGATTAATGCATCTTAAAAGTGTAGATTTCCCAGCACCAGAAGGTCCAATAATCGAAACAAATTCTCCTTGTTCCAATTCCATTTGGATATTTTGAAGAACCGGCGTATTGCGGTTATAGCTTTTAAAGAGATCTTGCACTTTCAAAATGGTTTTGCCTTGCTCACGTATTCTTGTAGAGGCCGGCTCTTGTGTCGATACGATTCTTTCCTCGGTTAAAACTTGCGGCATTTGGACATCTCCTCTATTTTTTTCCCGTGACTGCCTCGCACATTTGTTAAAGGGAGTTCTTAAAAAAGAGAACTTATATTGTACATATAAGCTCTCTCTTGTTCTTGCAAGTGGTTTAAGTTTGAGCCTAGTAACTTACTAATTTAATTTCAACTATTTTGAAAGCTCACGAATTGGATCAAACCATTTATCTTCTACACTTACGAATCTTTCATTTCCACCTTCAGATTTTGTTAGTAATCCTGCAGCATCCGAACCCTCTGGAACAAAGATTTCTTCGTTATTCGCAGTTTCTTCAGAAGTGAATGCTTTATCCAGGCTTGCGATTTCTTCTGCCGAAAGCACTGAACTGTTTACAACGAATGGCGCATTTAGTACCGGTGTTACTGAAATCAATACAAATTCTTTCCCTACTAGATTGTTAAATGGAGCTGCAGCACCTTCTTTTACTTTATATACAGCACCAGGTGTATTAACTTCCCCTTCAACCAACTCTACATAGTTTGCTACACATGTATCACAGAAGGCAGAAACATCGGAACGTTCCATCAGCATGTTCACAGCTGAACCTTGGTGAGAATCACCAAATAACACTTCTGGGAATAATGCGTTTGACTCTGCTAAGTCATCCGCAACTAAATCTTTATAATCGTCTTGTTCACTAAAATGACTAATAATTGCTTCTGATGGAACCTTAAATCCTGAAGTAGATGAAGCTGAAACAAATGAGAAACGTTTGCCAGCAATTTTATCGATATCAAACTCACCGTTTGTTTTATATTCTTCTGCCTTTTCTTTTGGTACCGCTAACCAGCTGTAGTATACAGCATCATCCAAAGTACCCGATTTGCCTGATGGCACAACTAGAGGTTGTACATCTGCACTTTTTTCGTTTGCTTCGATATAGCCTTGAGCTCCCATGAAGGCTACATGTGCGTTTCCGTTTGCAATCGTTTCAATGGCAATCGCATAATCCGTTGTTAGTTTGTGTTCAACTTCGCGGTCAGTTGCTTCCGTAATTAGTTTACCTAAAGCGTCACGCGATTCTTTTAATTCGTTACCAGATTCGTTTGGATACCAGACTACTGTTAAAGGTTCATTTGAAGTTTCTTCGTTACTTGCATTTTCTTGATTATTTGTCGATCCATCACCTTCTGCATTAACTGTTTCTGTAGTTTCTGAGTTACATCCAACTAAAGCTAGTATTGATAAAATACCCATGAAAATAATAGCAACAAACTTTTTCTTCATCTTAATCTCCCTTTTAACTACTAGTATTTTTTGTAGATTTTGTTCTACAGGAACTATTAAAACATAATTTTCTCCCTAGAAAAGCAATCTGAAAAACACTTAACAAACATTAACATTCATTTAATAAATGGAATATTTTTTACATTTTCCATAAAAAAGGCATGACTGTTTAACATCGCCCCGTAGAGACCGTGATCATCTGAACCACCTGTTTGAAACAGGTTATATTCTTTCGAGAGTTTTACAATTCGATTCACTTGTTCAACGGAATGATCCGGATGAATGACCTCAAGCCCATTTAAACCATAGGGCACTAATTCCTCCGTAATCTCAAATGAATTCAGTTGCCCTGGATGGGCTACCACTGCATAGCCACCATCTGCTCGGATCGCACGGACCGCGTCAAAAGCATCCAAATACTCGATATCGCCTGCAGCAGCCCCTCCCGCCTTAAAGAGGGAACGATATAGCTTTTGATAATCATCGGAGTTAAAGTCGGCATCCGTTAAAGCATTCATAATATGCTGCTTATAGAGGATTTCTCCTTCTTTCACATAGGAAAGTGCATGCTCCTCCGTTATGTCATACCCCTCTTGTTGAATTTGCTTTACCTGCCATAAAGAATGCGCATGTCTTCTTTGCAGAAGCGGGTCACACAAAGCTTTAATATGCATATTGCTAGTAAAATCATAGCCAAGGATATGTACCTTGCGATTCCGCGCAAAATCAAAAGCGGAGATCTCAATGCCTGGCACGAACTTAATGTCATACTGTTCCGATAATTTCAACGCCGGTTCTACATGTGCAGTTGTATCATGATCAACAATACTAATGTGCGTTAACTCTCGTTTCTTGGCTTTTTGGAAGATTTCTTCTAGCGAATCTGATCCGTCTGAATACGTACTATGCATATGAAGATCAGCTTTCACTTGTACTCACCGCCGCTTTTTGCATTGTAAATACCTCATCACATAACCCTTCCATAAACTCTAAATCATGAAAGATTCCGATCAGTGTTGTACCTTGTTGTTTTAGCTTTTCAATCGATTCGCGCACCTTTTGTTTCGAAGCATCATCCAGACTTGCTGTTGGTTCATCTAAAAGTAATAAACGAGGCTTTTTCACAACAGCTCTAGCGATATTTAAGCGCAATTTTTCCCCACCCGAGAAATAGTTTGGATAGCTATTCCAGAGAGATTCATCTAAGTCGAAATGGCTCAGCGTCTCCCTTGCTGCTTCATTTGCCTGATTTACTTCAATTCCGGCCTCTAAAGCTGCCTGTTCTACTAATTCAAACGCTGTCGTTCTTGGCATGACAGATAGAAATTGAGAGACGTAGCCAATTTCATATTTTCGCAAATGACTCATTTCTCGATCGCTTGCTTCTAGGAGATTAACCCTCCCAAGGCTCTCTGATTCGAAACAAATGCACCCAGATTGAGGTTTATATGTCCCGTATATACTCTTAAGAATGGTAGATTTCCCGCTTCCACTCTTTCCGACAATTCCTAAAAATTGGCCCTCTTTCACTGAAAATGAGATTCCTTGAATTGCCTTTAACGTTTTGTCTAAATGATGGATTGTGAAATGTTTTTGTAAATTCTCCACACTAAGCATGCTAAGCCCCCCTATTATCTATAATTTGTTTGCAAGATCACTTTCCCGTCAACCATTGTCGTTGTAATCGTCGGGTAACCATCATCCATTTGCTCAATCACAAGTAGATCCGCTTTTTTATGCTCTTTAATAGAGCCTATTACATCTCCCATATTGACAGCACGAGCAGGGTTAATCGTTACTAATTGAAATAAATAATGTAAATCCTCTTCGTATTTTTTATTCATTTCAAAAATGCCATGAAGCATCGCTGGCGGATAATAATCACTGCAAATAATATCGATCACTCTCGCTTGAATGGCTTCTGCCGCACTTAAATTTCCTGAATGAGAGCCACCCAGCAAAATATTCGGTGCACCTGCGATTGTTTTTAAATTTAACTGTTTCGCAGCCTTTGCCACGTCTAATGTAATCGGAAACTCACTAATCGTAGTTCCATACGACTTAACAAGTTTAAGTTTTTCAACATCATCATCATCATGGGAAGCAATCGCAATGTTTTTTTCTAAAGCCAGCTCACAAATCTCTTCGATTTGTTCTAAGGTCATTTTTTCTTTCTCGCTTTGATTGGCGATTAATGTATCTGCTTCTTGCTCAGATATATCGCGATAGCCGCGCATAATCTTTTTATAGATTTCAAGGTTGCGATATTGCCCTTGCCCTGGTGTATGATCCATAAATGACAATAGATGCACCTTGTCATCTTGAATGTTTTCTACTAAAACTGGGAGCTGATCGATGCAATCCACTTCAAAACGAGCATGCAAACGATGGCGAATCAAATGCTTGGAATCATGGGAATCATTGATGGCATTCACACACTTTTGGACATTTTCAGGATTTCTAATTGCCTTATGGGAGTATTTATCATCCCCATAATAAGAAAGTGAGTGAAAAATTGTAGTAATCCCGTGAGTCATTAGAATTCGTTCACTTTCTCTTAACCCTAATTGCATATCCATCATCGAGTTGGGTCTTGGGGAAACAATCGTTTCGATATAATCTGAATGGATATCCACAAATCCAGGGGTGATATAGCCGCCATTTGCATCAATGACAGTTGCATCTGGATATTCGCAAACTTCAGACTCATGAATAATCTCCACAATCGTATCGCCTTCTACAACTACTGCGTGGTTTCTTAACATTTCTTCCTCGGTAACAATGACTCCATTGGTTAATATGATCATAATCTTCCTCCTAAAGTAATGAATAAACGAGCTGTTGCGTATATGGATGGGCTGGGTCTTCCAAAATCCGATCGGTTAGTCCTTCTTCAATGATTTGCCCATTTAACATAACCACTGTACGGTCTGCGAGCATTCGGATAACAGCTAAATCATGAGAAACGACAATCATAGAGATGCCCAAAACCCTTTGAATTGTCTTGATAAGATCAAGAACCGCTGCTTGAACAGATAAATCTAATCCAGTCGTCACTTCATCCAGTAAAAGAATTGGAGGGTTACTCGATAATGCTTTTGCAATTTGCACCCGCTGCTGCATCCCACCAGAAAAGTTTTTAGGAGGTTCTTTACTGCGATTGATCGGGATATTCACTTTATCCAATAATTCATTACTTCTTGTTACCATGTTGTCGACATTCCGGTTACCGGCTGCAATTTGTTTTTCTGCAATATTACTAATCGATGAAAAATCCATTTTCAGCCCAAGCATTGGATTTTGATAAACCATGCCAAGAAGGGTATTTCGAATCCATCTTTGCTGCTGCCCTGATTGCGTAAAGATATTTTCTTTCCCACCACCAAAATGAGTTAAGTAGCCTTCCCCCGTTGTAACTTCCTCATCAAAGTAGAGGCTTTTCATTAACGTCGACTTGCCGCTTCCGCTTTCCCCAACAATGCCCAAGATTTCCCCTTCATAAAGGTCAAACGAAATATCCTTACAGGCATAAACGGTTTTGCAAATCGGACAGAAATTGCGCTCTAGCTCTGCTCCTTTTTGTTGGCAATGTGGACATCCTTCCCCATACTGCTTCGATAAATTTTCAATTTGTAAAATAGGTTTATCGAACATATACAGTCCCTCGCTTTTCTAGAAATTCCTTCATAAAACTCGTATCATTGCACAAATAATACGTCTCGCCTGTTACTTCATCAGTCATTTCATCTAAGAAGATATTGGATAATCCTGTGACTTTACATGACTTCCCTTCGAATCTCTCAATCTCAAATGGATAATCATCAAAAGCGATTGATGCTACTTTGGTATATGGAGGAACTGCATAAATCTTTTTCTCACGACCAGCTCCAAACAGCATGAGGGCATCGCTATTATTAATTTTCGGATTATCAAACCTTGGAATTGGACTTGGGTTCATCACATATCGATCATGAACAAGAACCGGATAATCTGCTCCCTGCGTTGTTTGGTTATAGCGCATGATTTGTTCAAATAACAGCAGCCACGCTCCGCTATACTCTTTTTCCGCATGCAACTGTTTTGTTTTAAATTCACTACGTTCAACAGGTCTTAGCGGCTCTGGCTCTGGTACTTGCAAAACTAAAATTTGGTCACTTCTTAATGGCACCTCAGGAATCCGGTGACGTGTTTGAATTAATGTCGCCTCACTCGTATGAATGGTCGTTTCGATGCCAGTTGTATCTTGTACAAGCTTCTTAATATTGACAGCATTCACAGACTCATCCGAACCTTGGTCAATCACTTTTAGCACATCTTCTTTTCCAACTAACGCAAGCGTAACCTGTAAACCGCCAGTTCCCCAACCGCGTCCTATCGGCATTTCCCTAGAAGCAAAAGGTACTTGATAGCCAGGAATCGCCACTCCTTTTAAAATGGCTCTACGGATTTCTTTTTTGGATTGTTCATCTAAAAAAGCGAAAGGAAATTTATTCATTCACGCCACCTCCCCTTTTGATTTTTCGTACTTGTTCTAGCTTAGATTGGAATGTCACATAATGGGGCAGTTTTAAATGTGAGATAAATCCGGTTGACTCGACTGTATCGACATGTAATAGTACAAACTCATCATCATGGATTGGTGTATTCTCTGGATTTTCTAATGCATGATCTAGTACAGACATGGCAATTGCCTTTGTTTCGTTTTGACCAAAACAAGCACCGTAGCCGATGTCGAACTCCAACACTTCTTTTCCATCTACATTGACATTCATCGGGATAAAGGATTCCACTTCCGTTAATTTAATGGACCCAATGTAATAGGCCTCATCCCCCTCATCACTATCAAGTCCAACATGAATTGGTTGATACCCTACACGTACTTCGCCTACGTTGGGATGAGATGATCCGTACCCTCGCAAACCTGCATAACCAAGTGCATTAATCGCTCCTGTTTGGCCACGGGTTAGGATTTGAAGGCGCTCACTGCGGCTGCTCGGAAACGTTAAGTTTTCCTTTGTTACATCATCCGGCTCTGTGTTATTTAATGGAAAATCATGAATAAGCCCTTCACTTCGCAGATAATCCATTACTTTTGGCAATTTTTCTAAAGGTAGTGAACTTTCTTCCGGTACTTCCGTCGTTTCAAACTCAAATTTTTTATTTAATATATCCGCTTGCGTTTCCTCTAGAAGAGAAAAGTCCAATAATCGATGAAGATAATCAGGAGAGCTTCCTAGAATTTGGCCACCTGGGATATCCTTGAAACTTGCTGATATTCTTCGTTGGACAAACATTTCTCTTGGATTCGTTACAGTAGAGTAGTAAAGTCTGGGCAACGTGGATCGATGCGCACGCAGCAAGAATACCGCTTCTTCAATGTTTCCTTCACTTTGCTTCATGGCTAAAGCAGCAAGCTGTTCACTATAAAGGCTGCTTTCTGACATGACTTGATCTATAAAGCCGCGCATAGTTGATCTAAGTGCATCAACCTCTATCAGCTTTCCATCCTTTACACGTTCATAAGCTAAATGTTCAAGAGAAGCTGAAATGGCTTCCTTCCCGCCCGTGACTGCTACATAGCCCATTCTTCCTTCACCTCCATCACATTTGTCGTTCTTGGCAATGCTAGAACTAGCCCCTCTGAATCGATAAACAACGTATCTATACCAAGTGGATATTCCTTGTTTAACATTCCGCGCATTTCTAAAAATTCGCTTGGTAGATTCGACTGGATAACTGTTGTATTTTTAATGCCAGGACCACTCAGCTCAAACTGCTTCCCATCTGTTAAACTATCAACTTCGATAAATAAAGTAGCGGACTTTTGAGGGTCTCGTAAATCTCCAATCTTCACATGATTTAATTCGCTAAATACTGTAATTGCATCATTTTGAGGAATGATAACAAAATCTGCTTCTTCCATTTTTACTGCATGGCTGCCTGTATAAGCATGGAGTGACTGGCTTATCTTTGTATTCTCTACAACTGCAAACGTAACCTCACTATCTAATAGCGTGTGGCATAAAAGTACCGTTTGAGAGTAGAGAGGCTCAACTTCTATTAGAGATTGTTCAAGTTGAACCAGCTTTCCAGGAAAGGTCATCGCCTCTAAAATTTTGCGAAATGTGTCTTGTGTAAGATGTTCATCCATTGGTTTACCTCCTAAACCTTCATTGTCTCGAAGTTTACTTTTGTTCTTTCGATTGAGCATTTTTCTTTTTCCAGTTGTTGCTGGTATTCCGCTTCTAGCTTCACTAGTTCTTTTTCAAAACTTACTGCTTCTGGCAGCTCTTCTTTATAAGCCGCATCAATAATTGCTAATGCACGGGATAAGTGTTCATCTTCCTCAATGACAATCCCGATTCCAAAACTGTCATTGATTTTCACCTTAGTTTCAGTTATTAGTACTTCGCCTATATAAAATAAGGATTGCTGTGCGGATTCTCGCATTTTAATCATCGTCAGTCCCAGTTTTGGCGGTTGGATTTCTTCGACGTGATATTTGTTTAAAATTTCGACTGCAAACTCAATCGCTTCCGTTTTTCCTATTTCGATTAGTAATTTTGTGCGTAAAGCTCTTTTCATGAATCGCACCCCTTTCGATGTAAATGTAACTTGTTGCCAAGTAGAACACCATTAAGCCAGTGTGAAGATTTTGTAAAAAGAAAAAAGGAATGACTCTTTTGTTAGAGCCATCCCTTTTTATGCCTTACTATTTGTTAGTTGGAATGAGAAGCGGTCACTGCGGTATAAAATCTCGGTATATTCTAATTGACTATTGCAATCTTGATCCCAATTATCCGATTCAACTAATATGATAGGAACCAAATTTTCGCAGCGAAGCATCAATCGTTCATACTTTCCTGGAAATATGGTCGAGAGTCTGGTAAATCTGCTTTCGAAGTTTCGAATACCCTGTGATTTGTAAAATTGATAGATAGAAGTTAGTTGACTACGTTTAGTTTTGATTTCCGGAAAAATATCACCACTTACGTAAGAACGGTGAAGTGCAGCTGGTTCCCCATCGATGTAACGGAGCCTTTCCACGATATAAAGAATCTGACTATCTTTAAATTCAACATGTGGATAATCGTTGGATTCAATCTGTTCAAACCGCGTTAACACAGAAGTGTAATCGTTCGTTTGCTGCTTCATTTTTTCACTAAAGCTGACATCTCCCGTTAAAACAATGTCCAATAATTTTCTTTTCTGTCTGATAAAATGCCCAACACCTTGCTTTGACTCAATCATCCCCATTTGTTCTAGATTCAGATACACATCGCGAACATGCTTTCTAGGGATATCAAACTTCTCCGCCAGCTTATTTTCACTTGGCAATTTTCCATTTTCATTACAATCATGGTTTTGAATCTTTTCGATTAAATAATCCCGTACTTCAATATTCCCCATCATCTCACCTCTGATAGTCTGATGAATCAGCTAAGCTTGCTATAGTTTTACAGGTAAAAATAAATTTCGAATCTCTTGCCAGTTGCGTACACGTTTAAAATCCGCGCAATATTCGTTATAAGGCTGGGAATATAAGATTCCTTCCCCCGTAAAGGAGTGCAGCTGTTTGACATTATCATCGATTAGATAATCTGCCTTTACTACCTTTTTATCGCCACAGAAAATAAAGTATTCTGGATTTAAGAAGGGGAAGTGTTCAAGCAGCCACTCGTATTTGGCGTTAAAGCATCCTGGAACGTCCATTGCAGCTGTGGCGATGTAGATTTCATAATGCTCACTTAACTCTTTTAAGACGGAAACTGCGTCTTTATCTTCTAGCTCAAAGTCACGGAAAAAGTCGGGTTCATTAATCATTTTAAAGAACTCTTTTACAAGCTCTGGGTGGTGAGCTTCTAATTTCGCCACATCAAATTCTTCTTTAGAAATGGAGAGATTATACCGCTCCTCACAAGCTCGGGATGCCTTTCCTAAAAAGTCGGCTATTACTTGATCCATATCAACTGCAATACTTTTCATGTTTACCTCCACAAAATAGTAATTTACTCTTAGTGTAAAAAAGGCTCAAGCGAAAAACAATTAGAATACGAAACTATTTACAAAATCAATAATTCTTTTACATTAACCCATTAAAAACGAAAAAGACGGTAGACACTCTCGAACTTTCGAGTTTGTCTACCGTCTGCAAGCTGCATAACTGAATATACAAGCTTATTCTAATCCTTAATTTGTCGCAGAATTTAGTTTTGTATCTTTCGGCTTTTTGTTTTTATCCTTTGTAGCTAATTGGAGTAAGAACATAATTCCAAATACGGCTAATCCTGCAAAATCGGAATACGATTCTGGGTAAATCATCGCTAATCCTGCTGCAATTACAATTACTCTCTCTAGCCAGTTGATTGGACGATACCAGTAACCGATGACTCCTGCACCAATTGCTATCATTCCTAGCATTGCTGTAAATACTACCCACACAACTTGCCAGATTGTCACATCTATCATTAATAATGATGGTGAATAAACAATCATATAAGGGATGATAAATGCAGCAATCGCTAATTTAGCTGAATGGAATCCCGTCTTGATAGGATCTCCCCCGGATATTCCAGCTGCAGCAAAGGCTGCCAAGGCAACTGGCGGTGTAATATCTGCTATGATTCCAAAGTAGAAAACAAAGAAGTGCGCAGATAATAAAACAGTAATTGGGACTAAGGCTTGCGATACATCTGGTGCTAACAGCGTAATAATGGCTGGAGCAGCGATTGTGGATGTAATCACATAGTTTGCAGTCGTTGGCGCACCCATTCCTAATATTAACGATGCAATCATAACGAAGAATAGCGTTAAGAAAATCTTTCCTCCTGCAAGGTCTACTAAACTATTGGCTAAACTTAAGCCAAGACCAGTCTTCACAACAACCCCTACGATAATTCCTGCACATGCTGTAGCAGCTGCAACCGCTAAAGCAGTACGAGCCCCCTCAACTAAGGCATCCACAATTTCAAGTAAGCCGAATTTGATATCCTTATTGATAAACCCGACGATAATACAGGCAATAATTCCATATAATGCCGAATGAATTACCGGCACACCAAACATCATAATCACGATAATCAAGACGATCGGAATTAATAAATATAACTTCTTCCAAATCATTGATCGATCAGGCATCTCTGCATCTGTTAAACCACGAAGCCCAAGTCGTTTTGCTTCAAAATGTGTCATTATCCAGATTCCCGCAAAGTATAAAACAGCTGGAATTGCTGCAGCTTTTGCAATATCCCAATAAGATATACCACGACCGATAAATTCTACCATCAAAAAGGCGGCAGCCCCCATAATCGGTGGCATCAATTGCCCCCCTGTTGAAGAAGCAGCTTCTACTGCGCCAGCAAAATCTTTTTTATACCCAAGGCGCTTCATTAAAGGAATCGTATAAGCTCCCGAAGTTACTACGTTGGCAACCGAACTCCCAGAAATCATTCCTTGCAAAGCAGAAGAGAAGATGGCTACTTTAGCAGGTCCCCCGATTAACTTCCCCGCAACTGCAATTGCTAAATCATTGAAATACTCCCCTACACCTGTTTTCACTAGGAAGGCTCCAAATAATAAGAAGGCAAAAATGTATGTCGCTGACACACTAATTGGCGTTCCTAAAATACCATCCGTTGAGAAGTACATTAAGTTTACAAGCTGTTCTATGGACTGTCCGCGATGCGCTAAAAAGTCTGGCATATATGGACCATAAAAAGCGTATATCAGAAATAATGTAGCAATAATGGCGATTGGTAATCCTACAGCACGTCTTGCAGCTTCTAAAACTAATACAATGACGATAACGCCAACAATCAGATCCATCTGTGTAATCATGCCCATACTCGTTACAAGACGTTCATAATTAAGCGTCCAATAAATTCCCGTCACTGCAGCAAAGATTGCTAAAAGATAATCGTAAAAAGCGATTTTATCTTTTCTTCCCTTTTTTATGGCCGGAAAAAGTAAAAAGATAAACGTTAAACCAAATCCTAAATGAATTGTTCGTTGAATATAGGCTGTAAATTGACCGAAAATCGCAGTGTATAGCTGAAATAGAGAAAAGGCAAATAAGCCCATATAAATAACCCACTTCATCACACCAGCTACTCTTCTCATATTGGCTTCTGTATCATATTTTTCTAATAATTGCTGTTGCTGTTCTTCTGATAAAACTTCTATTTGATCAATAGCAAGCTCGTTTTCTTTTACTAGATTGCTTGAATCATTTCTTGAAATTTCTTTGTCATCCACTTTCATGTACCATTTCAGCTCCTCTCAGCTTGTCAAACAAGGAAATTCTTTTAATCTCAAATAAAAAGGAATGCCCTTTACCTAATGATTTTTTTAAGTCGTAGGTTTTTCCTTCATAGAGAAAGGCTAAATCCAGATTAATGTCTCCTACATAAAGGTTGAAGGCATCTATTATTTGATTGGAGTACTCAAGCTTATATTTGCCATTTTCATAGCTTAAAGTTTGACCTTCCTCAGCATGCGCTGGCATACCAATTGCAACGTCTTCATATTCCATTGAAATGAGCCGCATCTGATTCGAATCCGTTATTTCATAGGCTTCAATTACATCTGTTAAATGAATAGAGTGGGTATAGCGGATATTGAAATTATTTTCTTTGGAAACATTTATGTAATAACTTTGCGGATTATTCGTTCTTGTTTCTTCGAAAGAAAAAACCGCGAAGAATGGCGAAAATAGAAAAATAATCCCAAGTATTAATACAATCAAGAAAAAAAGTACCCTTTTCATTTCATCGTCCTCATCTAATTCAAATGATTCCTTGGCATTTTTTGTGAATGTCCTTAATGTTTTGCCAATAACAATATTGAAATGAATTCAAAAAGAGCTTGAAGAAGCATTATCTTCAAGCTCTTCCCCTTCATGATGACCTCAATTATTGCTCATCAAAGTATTTTTGAGCACCTGGATGAACGTCAATTCCAATTCCATCTAAAGCAGTTTCAGCTTTGATAAGCTCCCCTTTAGCATGGCCAATTTTGTCTGTACTTCCGTAAATCGCTTTTGCAATTCCGTAAGCCACATCATCAGGCAGATCCGATTTAACAGCAATCATAGCTAAAACTGACACAGTTGGAACTTCTGATTCTAAACCATAAGTGCCTGTTGGAATTGTATCAACAGCATAGTAAGGATATTTTTCAATAAGCGCTTCAGCTTTGTCTGCTGCTACCGGTACAATCACAACGTCTGTTGTTGCACCTAATGCTTCAACAGCTGCAGTTGGGTAACCGGCTGTGATGAAAGCAGCATCAATTTGGCCAGTTGTTAATCCGTCAGTTGACTCACCAAAGTCTAAGTTTTGTGCTTCAATATCGTCCATAGTTAAACCATGAACTTCTAATAATTGTTCAGCATTTGCATAAGTACCAGACCCTGGAGCACCTACTGAAACCTTTTTACCTTTTAAATCTTCATATGAAGCAATACCGGAATCCGCAGTAGTAACTAAGTGTATTGTTTCAGGATATAACCCACCGATCGCTACTAGATCTTCAACTGCTTGTCCTTCAAACATTAACTCGCCGTTTTTTGCATAGTAAGCAATATCTGTTTGTAAGAATGCAATTTCTGCATCGCCTGCTTTTAAAGCATTCGCATTTGCCGCTGATGCTTGAGAAACCTCAGCAGTTGTTTTGATGCCTGTTTCTTCTGAAATTAAATCTGCAAATGTACCGCCTAAAGCATAATAGGTACCTTGTGTACCACCCGTTACTAAACTTAAATATTTAATATCAGTAGTAGTTGTCCCTTCAGTTGCACCCTCGTCTGTCGTGCTTTCTGTATCAGTAGTCTCTTCCCCACTACACGCTACAAGAACTAAAAGTAACAAACTCAAAACCGCCATAAACAATAAATGGTTCTTCTTCAACTAAATCCCTCCACTGCTTTTTATTGTTACACTACAGTTACAATTGTAACTATTTATTTTTGGTCGTGTCAAATGATTTTAATATTCTATCAATAGAATAATAGGTTGGTTAACAGAATGAAGGCGTTTACAATTAGAAGTTTTTAAAATATATCGAAATATCGTTTTGCACAAACCAGCAGTGCATTGTTATAATACAGAGTGGATAACACAAGCTGTTAAAGCATTTCTAAACGAAATACAAAAAATGAATTATTATATTCCTGTACATAATTCAAAGCAAACCCTTCTGAAAATCCCGTATGAAATCTCCCTTATTAACATAGCTGTGTAAATTACTTTCTACCTTAAATGAACATCCAAATAAAAAAAAACCGTGTACTTAAGCAAACACGTGAGCTTAAATACACAGCGAGTTTATTATTTTGTTGATGTTATGACACCGCATGCAATACGTGTACCAGAGTTTCCTGCTGGATCGGTTTTATAATCATCTGGATCTTCATGAATGACGATTGCACTGCCATCCTTATCCAAAAGTGAGTTTTCCATACCCGGTTCTAATGTTAGATTTTTCGCAACAAATTCCACTTGAACTGTTCCATCTTCTTCAGGTGCAATATTAGGTAAATCCCCTAGGTGAGGCCCTTGCGGATTTTCAATACCATGTTGTTTTTCTAAAGGATTAAAATGGGCACCTGCTGTTTCAAATGTTGGTTTTTCACATTTTCCAACTTCATGGATATGAATACCGTGCTCGCCCTCTGCCAGCTCCGATAAGCCAAGTGAAATAAGTACACCATCTGAGCCTTCTGTGAGCTCCATATTGCCAATTTCTTTTCCTTCTGCATTCATTATACTTGCAGACGCCTTCAAGCTTTCCGGTGCCGCTACTGGAATTTGTTCCTTTTCATCAGACATGCCAAAAAATCCACAACCACCTAAAAGAAGTGTCATGCTACTTAATACCATTAAATTTTTCCACATTTTATACCCTCCTATAAGCAAAAGTATTGCCATTTGATAAGTGAAATATTCCGGAATTACCGTAACATTCCATTTATCCTCATCTAGGTGAGATGGGAAAATAACTTTGATTTAAAAAAGGGATACCCCTTTGCTCTTTTATAAAACCTATGAGCTTTACCAAAAATAAGGTTTTGCTACCATTAGCCATAGCATCACAAGTAAGATTGCTATGTATTGCCAAGTGGCTTTTCTCAGCTTTTTAATGAATTTTCCCTTGTGAAATTCCTGCGTACCAAAGGTTTGTAATGTTGGCTTAAATGCTCTCGCTAAAAATACAATTGACCCTATCATAATCGCAATCGTTAGTACAACCCACGAAGTTGTCCACGTCCACCCACTCGTCATAATCAAGATAACCCCTGAAAACACGAGTACATGTCCCGAATGTTTTACTACCGTGATAGCCGATTGAAAGGATTGGACTAAACCACCCATGCTATGAATGTCCGCTAATTCCATTTTTTTTATAATCGGGATGAGGGAGAATAAAGGACCGATTGAACCTACCGCGCTGACTATATGTATGTATAACATGAATGTATGGAACAACTTGCTTCACTTCCATTTACTTAAGATACCTTCAGTATAGCACCAGGATATCGAAATTTTTTTGAAGAATCATGAAAATTTTTTTAAAAACAGGTTCATTTTTTCACATTACTTGCATATCTTATAAATTAAACCATTAAAATTTCATTATTTGTAAATACCATATTAATTGTTTGTTAAATGATTGAAACAAGCAACTATTGGGGTAAGAATAATTATATGATGCAAATAGAGGCATATAAATTATGCTGAAAAATTAGTTGAGGAGTGATTTTTATAGGTATTCATCGATTTTTTACAAGTTTAAATGATTTGGAAAGAATTTTCCGTGCCCCTGGTCGTTTTAAATTTGAAGAGCATAATGTCGCTGCTCATTCATGGAAGGTTTCTCAGTATGCTATGTTCTTCGCTACACTTGAGGAAATGAATGGCGCTACAGTTGATTGGAAGTCTCTTTATGAAAAAACGATTAACCATGACTTTGCGGAAGTATTCATCGGCGACATTAAAACGCCCGTCAAGCATGCAAGTATAGAGCTTAAGCAAATGCTAGCCCATGTTGAAGA